>TARA_R110001583_G_scaffold102853_5_pt1 | contig 45444 bp, 42 predicted proteins | sample TARA_R110001583 | Tara Oceans TARA_R110001583 (sample SAMEA4398432) | marine metagenome | biome: Polar Biome; feature: [MES] marine water layer (ENVO:01000295) within the mesopelagic zone...; material: water (ENVO:00002006), including particulate matter (ENVO:01000060) such... | reverse complement strand
TTTACTTTTTTTAGCGCTTATGATGCTCAAAACGGTTTTGAGATATTAGAAAAAAATCCGATTGATCTCATTCTACTTGATGTCCGTATGCCGATAGTTGATGGTTGGCAAATGGTGAAACAATTACGAGAAAAAAGGTATTTAATGCCCGTTATTATGGTGTCGGCCAACGCGAGGGATGCAGAGTTTAATTTACAAGCGGAAGGTTATCATAACGATTATGTCGCTAAACCCGTCAATTTTGATACGTTATTAGGGAAAGTGGGTCGCTTACTTGAATTAACGTGGCAGTATCAAAATATCCAACAACCCAAGTCATTAACTGTTAATAATAAACATGCCGCTAAACCTTTAGCAAAAGCACCTGAGTATCAAGAATTAATGGCTTTAGCAGAAATTGGTTATTTGTCAGGTTTCAAAGATAAATTTATCGAATTAAAAGAACAGTATTATTTACCTGTCGAGGTTGACTCTCAATTGATTGAGTACCTTGAGTTATGTAATTTCCCTGCAATTATTCAGTATTTAAATGAGTTAAACCATGAAGAGTAAAATTAGTGATGTTGTACTGGTGGTTGATGATTCACCTGAATCTTTAGGTATGTTAAATGTTGCCTTAAATACTCAAGGTTATACCGCCTTAGTCGCCTTAAACGGAATTCAAGCGTTAGCCATTATTGAAAAAGTTGAGCCAGATGTTATCTTATTAGATGCGGTAATGCCTGAAATGGATGGTTTTGAAACCTGTAAAAGGCTGAAAAAGCTATTACCGAATACGCCCATTATTTTTATGACCGGTCTTACTGATGTTGAGGATGTGGTAAAAGGGTTTGAAGCAGGTGGTATTGATTATGTTACTAAACCGATATCTCCCGATGAAGTGATTGCTCGCATTAAAACACATATACAAACGGCAAAGCAGGCATTAAGTGCGCAAAATGCCTTAGATCATGCAGGTAAAAATGTTTTTTGTGTCAATAATAAAGGGCGTTTATCTTGGGCTACACCCTACGTACATGAGTTTATCGATCAAATTTCAGACAATGATAATAGCCCTTGGGCAACGTTAGCTGCAGTGATTGAAAAATGGCTGTCTAGTGACTATCAACAAAACTTAGTGATAAATCACTTTAGTGAAACAGTGACGATATTTTATGAGCGTCAGCAAGCTGAGATGCATTTATTAAGCATTGTTAAAACCAAGCAAGATAAATCGCCACTGGATTTACAAAAGTCATTACCCGTCACTAAACGAGAATCCGAAGTACTTTATTGGGTCTCGTACGGTAAAACCAGTTGGGAAATTTCGCAAATTTTAGCCATGAGCCCAAGAACGGTTAATAAACATCTTGAGCAAATTTATAAAAAACTGGGTGTTGAAAATCGTACGTCAGCGGCCGCTATTTCAATTCGAATTTTAGAGGCAAAATAACTAATCTATAACCAACAATTTTTAATCTATAGCCAGAAATACTTATTATTTTACGGCTAAATTAGTTATTAACTGTTGTGAAAATTTAGCGGCTGCAACCGGTAACGTTCGTCCTTTAAGTTGTGCCAAATACATGATACCGGCAGGCACATCGTTCTCATCTAACGGAATTGCTTTCAAATTCATTGTTTCAAGATGTTTAGGTAAACCTATCTCTATTTGAAAAGTTATACACTCACCAAGCGCCACGCTGTGCCTTAGAAATTCAAAGCTATCTGACTCGATCACCGGCTTCATTTTTAAGGTAAGGCTATTTGCTTTTTTATTAAGAATACGCCGAATACCATAATCATCTGTGGGTAATGCTAGAGGATATTGTAAACAATCGCTAAACTTTATTAGCGCCTTGTTTGCTAGAGGGTGATCCATTGCAACTAAAGCATAAGCAGGTTGTAGCGATATAGACAATATTTGAAAGTCAGCCAGTGATTCAGGTTCAAATACAATAGCCAAATCTGAACTCATATCTCGCAATGACTCTTCTGCCATAAGACGATCTCGCTTGTGAACAGTAAATGTTACCCCGGGGTGTAACGCTCTATATTGTGCTATATGCTCAGGTAAAAAAAGAGGCAATAAAGCTTGGCTACAAGCAATATTAATATGGCCTCTGCGCTCACCGTAAAGATCTGATATCTGACTTTTAACTCTTTCTATATCGGTTAATTGCTGTCTTACATGGTGTAAAAATACTTCTCCGGCAGATGATAAGCGAACACCTTTAGGTAATCGTTCAAAAAGCTCTACGCCAAGCTCCTCTTCTATAGAAATTAGCCTCCTATTTAATGCCGTAGAAGAAATAGTTAACGACTCAGCAGCTTTTCTAATAGAACCCGCACCGGCAATTGTTTTAAAGAATAAATAGTCTTGTAAATGTCGCATGTTTTAATAATTTAGCCTTTTGATGTTAAGCATCTAACTAGGGTGATGCAAAATTTGCACACCAACAGTGTAAAATGAACAGTATACACAACACGAAGAGCTTGGTTAAATCAATTTACTGATATTAACCATTAACTATTTAAATAACGTATAGCTTGCAACATTGACTTTAAATCAACCGTTAAAAGCGAATAGAAACCGAAAACCATTTAGTACAAGTCGTTAATAATGTCTATCGAACACTACCGAACAGATATCTAGGGTTCCGGTTCATCCACTCGTTAAGTGTTAACAGGTGTCATGAATGTCTGGACCGAGAGTTATCAACCTGGTCACTATATTTGTTAAAATATAGTTTGCATTTGCAAAGGTTACACGGAGGGATAAAAGCCCGGGAGGTCACTATTAACCTCTTGTGCTATTTAAAACTTGTGTAAACCATTGGAGATGTACCATGAATAAAATCAAAATCTTACTTGTATTAGCTGCTTTACTCACTTCTCAGCAATCCTTTGCAAAAGAGACTAAAGATAAATTTTCCGTCTGTTGGTCTATTTATGTTGGCTGGATGCCATGGGATTACGGTGAAAGTTCGGGCATTGTAAAAAAATGGGCTGATAAGTACGATATCGAAATAGATATTGTGCAAATTAATGATTATATCGAATCGATAAACCAATACACCGCAGGTCAATTTGATGGTTGTAGCATGACCAACATGGACGCGCTTACCATCCCATCAGCAAGCTTTGTTGATAGCACAGCATTAATTGTTGGAGATTTTTCAAACGGTAATGACGGTGTTGTTTTAAAAAACAAAACGCAATTAAAAGACATTAAAGGTCAGCAAGTCAACCTTGTTGAATTAAGTGTTTCTCACTACTTATTAGCGCGTGGCTTAGAAAGCGTAGGTATGACCGAACGTGACGTTAAAGTGGTGAATACCTCTGATGCTGATTTAGTGGCTGCTTATACAACCCAAGGTGTTACCTCTGTTGTTACATGGAACCCGCTTCTTTCTGAAATCACTTCACAAAAAAATGCCACCAAAGTATACGACTCATCAAATATTCCTGGCGAAATTATCGACCTAATGGTTGTTAATACTGAAACCTTAAAAGCGAATCCAAAATTTGGTAAAGCGTTAGTGGGGGCTTGGTATGAAATTATGGAAAAAATGGCCGTTGACGAGAAAGTACGTACCGAAATGGCGATAGCCTCAGGTACCAATTTATCGGGTTATGAAGCACAACTTGCGACCACTAAAATGTTTTATAAAGCGAAAGACGCTGTAACGTTTACAAGCAGTAGTCAATTGCCAAAAACCATGGAATATGTTGCTAAGTTTTCTTTTGAGCATGGCCTACTAGGTGAAAGTGCACCAGACTTTGGTTTTATCGGAATAGAAACTCCAGCGGGTATAGTGGGCGACAAAGAGAACATAAAACTTCGTTTTGATGCGTCATATATGAAGATGGCTGCTGACGGTAAATTATAATTTTAAACTTTCTAGGTTATAACTTTATAACCTAGAAATAGGACCTTACATGAAACGTCTAATGAATATTGAACCCTCGCCTCCATTGCGAGTGTTCCTGACGATTTTCCCTTTTATTGTGTTGCTTTTTGTTTATTGGATCGCTTCTGATGCACGCTTAGCTGAAAACCCACATGATAAGCTTTTACCAAGTTTTACTCAGATTGCAGATGCTGTTGAACGCTACGCGTTTACTGAAAATAAACGCACAGGTGAATACTTATTCTGGCAAGACAGCGCAGCAAGCTTATACCGTATAGGTTTAGGCATAAGTATTAGTGCCTTAATTGGCTTGTTCATTGGTTTATCTAATGGCCTGTTACCTACACTAAGAGCAGGGCTTTCGCCGTTTATCACTATTATTTCATTGGTACCGCCAATGGCGATTTTACCCATATTATTTATTACCTTTGGCTTAGATGAATTAGCCAAAGTGATGTTAATTATTATTGGTACAGCGCCGGTGATTATGCGTGATATGCAATCTCATGTGATGCAATTACCCAAAGAGCAATTAATAAAGGCGCAAACCTTGGGTGCATCAACATGGCAAGTCGCTATTCGTGTCGTGCTACCGCAAATTATGCCACGCCTATTAGCTTCGGTTCGTTTAACGTTAGGTGCGGCTTGGTTATTCTTAATTGCAGCAGAAGCTATCGCGGCTCAAGAAGGATTAGGTTATCGCATATTTTTAGTGCGTCGCTATATGTCAATGGACGTCATCTTTCCTTACGTAGTTTGGATTACCATCTTGGCATTTTCGATGGATTTCAGTTTACGTAAAATCTCTGAAGTCTTTTTTCCTTGGTACCATCAGGGGGTTAAATGAGTTTTTTAGAAATTAACAATGTATGGAAATCATACGGGGATGCTCAAATTCTAGAACGCCTTAATTTAACCGTTGAGCAGGGTGAATTTGTTTCTATGGTAGGCGCTTCAGGTTGTGGTAAATCAACGTTTCTTAATTTGTTATTAGGTAAAGAGAAGCAAACTAAAGGCGCAATATTATTAGAAGGGAAACCTTTAATACAAGAGCCTGATGAAGAGCGTGGCATTGTATTTCAGCGTTATTCGGTATTCCCACATTTAACGGTTTTGCAAAATGTAATGATTGCCGATGAGTTTTCTCAATCGAAAGTTATTGGTTGGGTATTTGGTAAAAAGAAAGCTGCAATCAAAGTCAAAGCGGAAGAATTTATTGATGCGGTGGGCTTAACGCCGGCGGTAAATAAATACCCGCATGAACTATCAGGCGGAATGCAACAGCGTTTAGCCATCGCACAAGCATTGATGAAAGCCCCAAAAATTTTATTATTGGATGAACCATTTGGTGCACTTGACCCAGGTATTCGTGCAGACATGCATGTACTCATTCGAGATATTTGGAAAAAAAACAAGTTAACTATTTTTATGGTCACCCATGATATCAAAGAAGGCTTTGAGCTAGGCTCTCGCATCTGGGTATTTGACAAAGTACGGCATGACCCTCAAGCACCCAATGCTTACGGGGCACAAGTTACTTATGATTTAGATCTAAGTTCAGGACAGCATTGTTTTGAGACAAAAGCGAAGGTTGAAAAAATGACAACCAAAGCAGTTGCGCAAGAGGAAATAACAGAATGATTTTATACAAAGATACATTGCCCGGTGGAAAACATTGGTCAATGAGGATGCGCAGAGGCACCAGTTTAAAGGTTATCGATGTAAAAGGCGGTGCCAATGTCGGCATGCTTTTTTATAACCCAGAAAACCTGCTTGAGCGCTATAACGCACCTGATACATTAAAGTGCCAACATACGTTTAAGTTAACCAAAGGGCATTGTTTATATTCAGACATGGGACGAATTTTTTGCTCAATTGTTGAGGATAATTTTGGCTGGCATGACACCTTATGTGGTAACAGTCACGCTAAGTCAGTGACTAAGCAATACGGTAAACGTGATTATCAAAATGATCGTAATGCTTGGCGTCAAAATGGTAACGATGCATTACTCATTGAAGCGACTAAGTATGGCTTAAATAAGCAAGATCTAGCTGCGAATGTTAATTTTTTCAGCAAAGTTACCCCTGATGATGAAGGGAAACTAGCGTATAGCGAAACACAATCAAAAGCAGGCAACTTTATTGAATTACGTTTTGAAATGGACACTTTAGTCTTGTTTCACAGCTGTCCTCATCCGTTAAATCCTCAAACTGAATACCAATACAACGACGTTGAGTATCAGATCCTCAAATCTGATGCGGTTAGCGATGATGATTTGTGTAAAAACAGTTGCAGTGAAAACCAACGTGGTTTTGAAAACAATCGTTTGTATCATCTGGGCTTATAAGCGCTAAAGGTAAGGGAAATATTTATGATAGTAGAAAGTCAATTTCAAGCCGAACAGGCTGTAATAAGCGATATAGTTGATGCCGGTGATTATTATTTAAAAGTAGTAAAAAAAGGACAAACTGTACGTATTTTAGACATTGAAGGTAATCAGGCTGCGGATACTTTATTTTATAGTGCCGAAGATCCCGCCGAGCGTTATAGCGCAACCGATACCATTCGTGAGCAAGGTAACGTTTACTTAACCGCGGGCAGTGTGCTGATGTCGAATGACTGCAACCCGATGTTAAAAATTGTTGCTGATACCTGTGGTCGACACGACACTATTGGAGGTGCCTGCGCGACAGAAAGTAATACCGTACGTTACGCGTTAGAAAAAAAGTGCATGCATGCTTGTCGTGACAGTTGGTTATTAGCCATTGCTGAAACGCCAGAGCTAGGTTTAACTAAGCGTGACATTACCCACAACATTAATTTTTTTATGAATGTGCCAGTTACCTCCGATGGCGGATTAAGTTTTGCCGACGGTATCAGCGGTGCAGGTAAATACGTTGAATTAGAAGCGTTAATGGACACCATCATTTTAATTTCTAATTGCCCACAATTAAATAACCCGTGTAATGCCTACAATCCAACGCCGGTTGAAGTACTTATTTGGAATTAATTCATTCCTGTGCTTTAACGTTAAGTTTCAGTTAGCGTTTGCACAGCACTGAGGACGACCTCAGTGATTAGAAATCGAATATACACTACTCGGTTTCATCAGTTTGATACGGGACGACCCGTTTATACGAGTAAAGATTATGTCATCAAAAACCGTGTCATCAATAAACGATCCATCAATAGAAAAGCCTGCTAACGAGATGTTTAACAAAGTATTAATTGCCAATCGTGGCGCTATTGCCTGTCGAATTATTCGTACCTTAAAGCACCTTGGTATTGCCAGTGTTGCCGTTTATTCTGAAGCCGATCGTGAATCACTACACGTATCACAAGCTGATGAAGCGTATAGCTTAGGTGAAGGTGGTGCGAGTGGCACTTATCTTGACCAAGATAAAATTATCGCTATTGCTCAAAAAACTGGTGCTCAAGCGATTCATCCTGGTTACGGTTTTTTAAGTGAAAATGCTGATTTTTCAGAACGACTTGCTAGCGAAAAAATCACCTTTATCGGTCCAAGACCGCAACAAATGATTGAGTTTGGCTTAAAACACCAAGCACGTGATTTAGCTGAAGCCGCTGGCGTACCCAATGTACCAGGAACGGGTTTATTAGCCAATTTAGACGAAGTCACTCACTCTGCTAATCATATTGGTTTCCCCATTATGCTCAAAAGTACTGCTGGTGGCGGTGGTATTGGCATGCAACGATGTGATAATCAATCAGAGCTTGAAAAAGCCTTCGTCAATGTTAAACATTTAGGTGCTCAAAACTTTTCAAATGATGGCGTGTTTTTAGAGAAATTTGTTGAAAAAGCCCGTCATATAGAAGTGCAGATCATTGCTAATGGCGCGGGTGAAGTTGTTACCCTTGGCGAGCGAGATTGCTCTAGTCAACGTCGAAACCAAAAAGTGGTTGAAGAAACACCGGCACCAAATTTACCGGATGAAACACGTCAAGCGATGTTAGCAACCGCTAAGTCGTTAATGGCGTCTATTAACTATTTGAATGCCGGTACGGTTGAATTTATTTACGATCAAGATAATAATCAGTTTTACTTTCTCGAAGTGAATACTCGCTTACAAGTAGAGCATGGTGTAACAGAACTTTGTTATGGTATTGATTTGGTTGAATGGATGTTAAAAGTTGCGGCAACCCCGGCATTAGATTTATCAGAAATTGCCAATTTAACGCCGAAAGGTCATGCCATCCAAGCGCGTGTTTATGCTGAAAACCCAGTTAAAAACTTTCAACCATCAGCGGGCTTATTAACGCAGGTTGAATGGCCAACAGGTGATAATATTCGTATTGATCACTGGTTAGAATCAGGCTTAACTGTTTCACCGTTTTTTGACCCTATGTTGGCAAAAGTGATGGTACATAGTGATGATCGCGCTAGTGCTATTAGTAAATTAGATGGCGTGTTAGCCGAGTCTACCTTGTATGGCATTACCACTAACATTAATTATGTACGTCAAATTTTACAATCGGATATATTTCAACAAGGTAAAATGTTTACCCGTAGTTTGAACGATTTTACCGCGCAATATATTGGTTTTGAGGTATTAAAAGCCGGTACCATGACATCAGTGCAAGATTATCCAGCTCGCAGTGGTTATTGGAATATAGGCGTACCGCCTTCAGGTCCATTTGATTACTATTCGTTTTGTTTAGCCAACCGTCTTTTAAATAACACTGAAGACGCCGCAGGGTTAGAAATTACCATTCAAGGTCCAAGTTTACAGTTTTACAGTGACACGCAAGTCGTGATCACCGGTGCTGAAATTGACGTGTGGTTAGATAATGAACCCCAAGCCAGTAATCAAATATTGACGGTTAAAGCAGGGCAATTATTAAAAACGGGTACTATAAAGAAGGATGGTGCGCGAGCCTATATTGCTTTTGCTGGCGGTATTCAATGCCCCGATTATTTAGGCAGTAAAAGTACGTTTACCTTAGGTCAATTTGGCGGACATTGTGGTCGAGCTTTACGTACCGGAGATTTTTTACAATTAACCGAACAAGCACTACAACCGATGAAAATTTTAGCCGCAGACATTATTACCCCGGTTACCGATGAGTGGACGTTACGGGTGATGTATGGTCCACATGGCGCGCCTGATTTTTTTACTGCTGACGATATTAAAACCATTCAGTCACACCAATGGAAAATTCATTACAACTCAAGCCGCACGGGTATTCGTTTAATTGGTCCTAAACCTGACTGGGCACGTGAAACTGGAGGAGAAGCAGGTCTTCATCCGTCAAACATTCATGATAATGCCTATGCTTTTGGTACGGTCGACTTTACCGGTGATATGCCTGTTATTTTAGGACCAGACGGTCCAAGTTTAGGCGGGTTTGTTTGTCCTTTTACCGTGATCAGTGCTGATTTATGGAAGCTTGGCCAATTAAAAGCAGGTGACACAGTACAATTTGAAGTGGTTGATTTACCCAATGCCAATCTCATTGAGCAGGCACAACGTAAACAAATTGTCGAGCTATCAGCACAAGTAGCTGAATACAAAACAGCTGATGTCATATCACCCATTTTAGATAAACTAATCACCAATGATGGTGAGCCTGATGTTATTTTCCGCCAAGCCGGTGATAAATTCTTATTAGTTGAATATGGTGAGTTAGTTTTAGATCTTACCTTACGTGCGCGGGTTCAAGCGTTATTTGAAGCGGTTGGCGATGCGACTATTCAAGGGGTATTAGAACTCACGCCGGGTATACGTTCACTGCAAGTACATTACGATAGCTTAACGTTATCAGTGAATGATTTAATCGAACAATTAAAACAAATTGATATTCAATTAGGTGACACAACTCAGTTAAGTTTTGAATCACGGATTGTCCATTTACCGCTTAGCTGGGACGACGAAGCCTGCCAAAAAGCGATTGAGAAATATATTCAATCCGTACGTAAAGACGCGCCTTGGTGCCCATCAAACTTAGACTTTATTCGCCGCATTAATGGTTTAGATGATATTGAAGAAGTGAAAGAAATTGTCTTTGACGCGACTTATTTAGTACTCGGTTTAGGCGATGTTTATTTAGGTGCGCCCGTGGCTACGCCGCTTGATAAGTGCCACCGCTTAGTCACTACTAAATATAACCCAGCACGTACCTGGACAGCTGAAAATTCTGTGGGTATTGGCGGTGCTTACATGTGTATTTATGGTATGGAAGGCCCCGGTGGTTATCAGTTTGTTGGCCGTACAGTACAAATGTGGAATCGCTATCGAAAAAATGACGTATTTAACAAGCCTTGGCTATTACGTTTATTTGACCAAATTAAATTCTACCCCGTGACCAATGAAGAGCTTGCAGAGTTTCGTGCTGACTTCCCGTTGGGTAAGTGGCAGCCAAAAATTGAAAAAAGTGTTGTTTCAATGCCTGAATTAAGTGCGCAATGGGCAAAACGTGAAGCTGAAATTAAAGCCTTTAGTAACAAGCGCGAAGTGGCTTTTGCTAAAGAAATGGCGGACTGGAAAGCTAATGGCCAACTAAATTATCAATTTGAAGCAGAAGAAACGGGTAACAGCCAAGCGATTGAATTGAATGAAAATCAATATTTAGTGGAATCAACCGCCGCAGGCAGTGTTTGGCAAATCAATGTTAAGGCAGATCAAACGTTGAATAGTGGTGATTCGTTAGTTGTTTTAGAGTCAATGAAAATGGAAATAGACATGACATCTTTTGAAAAAGCGAAAGTGGTTAACGTGTTAGTTAAAGAGGGTCAGCAAGTGCACGCAGGCCAAGCATTACTCGTATTAGAAACCAGATAAAATATTAATAGGAACGAATATGACGAACATTAATTTAACCATTTCTAGCTTACATAATGCCTATCAACGTGGTGAAACTACGCCGCAAGCTGTAATAAAAACCTTGCTTGAGCAAGCTAAAAGTTTAACTGCAGTATGGATTCATTTATTAAGTGATGAAGAAATAGCGCCTTACTTAGATAATTTAAAAGATAAATCGCCAGAAACACACCCACTTTATGGGGTACCTTTTGCGATAAAAGACAATATGGATTTAGCGGGTATAGAAACAACCGCAGGGTGTCCAGCCTTTGCTTATACCCCTAAAGAGTCTGCTTTTGCGATAACTAAGTTAATCGCTGCGGGTGCTATTCCGTTAGGTAAAACTAATTTAGACCAATTTGCTACGGGGTTAGTGGGAACACGTTCACCGTATGGCGCAACACCTAATAGTTTTAATCCTGATTATATTTCGGGTGGCTCTAGTTCTGGCTCAGCGGTTGCTACGGCAAAAGGCGTAGTTAGTTTTGCTTTAGGTACTGATACTGCGGGCTCGGGTCGCGTGCCCGCATGTTTTAATAATTTAATGGGGTTAAAACCGACTAAAGGTTTGTTATCAAACAAGGGTATGGTGCCTGCGTGTCAGAGTATTGATTGTATCAGTATTTTTGCGTTAACCGCAGCAGATACTAAAGCTGTATTTGAGGTTGCTGCTCACTATGATGAAACGGACACTTATTCGAGAAAAAATATAGCGGCTAATCAATCGTCAGTTATTGTAAACCAAAATTTCACTTTTGCAGTACCTCCACAAGATCAATTAGCTTTTTTTGGCAGTGATGATTATCAGCAAATGTTCACCAAAGCAGTGGCGCAATTAGAAGCACTTGGGGGTAAAAAAGTTGAGCTAGATTACTCAGCCTTTTTATCCGCCGCAGAACTTTTGTATGAAGGCCCTTGGATAGCTGAACGTTATCATTCAACAAAAACTATTATTGAAGAACAACCCGAAGCCATGTTCGACGTCACCCGCACCATTATTAGTGGTGGCAATAAACCACTAGCTATTGACGCGTTCGACGCTTTATATAAGTTACAAGCATTTAAAAAACAGGCTGACAAAATAATTTCACAAGTCGACTTTATGATTAGTCCTACTGCGGGCAGACATTTCACTTTAGCTGAGATAGCTGAAGAACCGATTTTACGCAATTCACAATTAGGCTATTACACTAACTTTATGAATTTGCTTGATTACACCGCTTTAGCTGTACCGACTGGTTTTACCGCACAAAATATGCCGTTTGGTATTACGTTATTTAGTGATGCGATGAGTGATCAAAAATTACTCGCTTATGCTGAACGTATTCAATACAGCAACCAACTGACCTTGGGTGCCACTCAATGGAAATTACCTGAGCATCCCGATGTAAGTGAAAGAAAAGTCGAAGAAAACCCAGCTTTTGTTGATGTGGTGGTATGTGGAGCACATTTATCTGGTATGGCACTGAATTGGCAATTAACTGACCGTAATGCGGTATTGTTAGAAGAAACAAAAACAGCGGATAAATATCAAATGTTTGCGGTATCAGGAGACGTTGAACGCCCAGCAATGATCCGCGGTGATGCCAATGGCAAAAGCTTTGTCGTAGAAGTATGGCGACTTCCGATAGAATTATTTGGATCTTTTGTTACCGGTATTGCCCAACCGTTGGGTATCGGAAAGTTAGAATTAGCTGACGGACGTTGGTTGACTGGTTTTATTGCGGAAGGATATGCAATGGAAGGTAACAATATTTCTAATTACGGCGGCTGGCGTGAATATAAAAAGCAATCTTCATAACCATTAACCATTAACCATTAAGCATTAAGGAATAAAAAATGGTGCAGCCTACGCTGCACCATAAAATTCGTAGCTATCAATCTAATAATCTCAATACCTACCTAGCTCTAATACCGTTGATTCAACCTGTTTATCTCCTTTCATCGCTCTAATAGTGACGTAATAAGCATGATCTCTGCCGCCAGAACAAGGCGGCATATATGCGCCTTCCTTATCCCAAATAGGGCTTAAGTGTGGACTAATCATAGTGAAATTATCAGGGAGTTCAAAACTATGACCCAGAACACGAGGTACAGATACTCTATTGGCGGAAGAGTTTAAGGTAAAGCGCATTTTACCATGTCCGCCATTATTCATGTTTTTGTAATCACGGTCGCTATATTCGATTAACAAGGCATCTGTCCCCTCAGGAATACGGGTCACCAGTAACTTAGGTGTTGACGGTTTAACACCACCAAACTTCTGACACTGTTGTCCTTCAGGTATGCTTTTACCATCCCATTTTGCCTCTGACAGTTGCGCATCTATTGCAAAAGCATTGAAACTAAACACAGAGGTAATGAGCGAGGCTATTATCAATTTAATTTTCATACGGATTAAATCCCTATTACGGTATTGTTACTGAGTAGAAAGGATGTGTTTGATCTGAAAACCATCATATATGGCTATATTTTAAAATTTTTGTATTTATTAACTACGTGCCAATAAAATGATTAGATCACTTAACTTTAGCTTGTTCAACCCCTAAGTAATTAACGGGGTTTTATTAACGTATTGAGCCTCTTTTGTTTTAACGTCATTAAAGCAAAAGAAATACTGGCATATAAACCGACTAGCCACCATAACTGCGCTCTGATCCCTACCAAATTTTCAATACTATCGCCCATCTGATTTAGTCTTAAAAAGCCATTAATCGCCGGCGTAGATGGAAAAAATTGAGCAATTATGTTTATTACTGTGGGAATATTTGATGTAGGCCATATAAAGCCTGCTGAAAAGACTAACGGGAGAGAGCTTAATAAGACGATAAGAGTCGCTAATTCTTTTCGTGGAATTAACAAACCGATCACTGATCCTAAAAAGATCACTGACAGTAAAAAAGGGATAATAATTGACATTAAATCAGGAATAGTCGCTAAACGGTTAATACCATAGTATTCAAAGCTATAACCAAAATAATAGCTGAGTAGCACCAAATAAATAACGAACATCAAAACGGAGCGAACAAGTAATATTTTCCAAACAGGGTTAACTAGCCAATAACTTGCTTGTAATTCTGACCAAGGTTTACCTCTTATTTTATCTTCGTATTGCCCTGAAGTGAGTAACCCCATTGCGATCAATAATGTTTGATGCAAAATTAAGACAAAAACCGCAGGAATAACATAGTTCAAATAGCCTAAACTGGGGTTAAATGTTGGCTTAAGGTTCATTCCAATCGGGGTATGTTGCGTTGACGCTAAGGCGATGTTATCTCCTTTCATCACCATTCGGCTTACTTTTACTTTAGCGGCTACTGTTGATGTAGAACGAACCAAGCCTTCAATAACTGTACCGTAAACTAAAAAATAGGATGCATTACCGGCAAAGACTAAATGTGGACTTTTTTCCAACAGTAAATCACGATAAAAATGTTGGGGAATAAGCAGATACCCCGTTATCTCACCACTAAGAAGAGAGGCTTTGGCTTGATCAATATTGTACACTTGTTGCGTAATTTTAATTTGAGGGGTGGCATCAGCCATACGCTCAATGGTGCGACTTAATTGGCTATGATCCAAATTAATAACCGCTATTTTTTGTTCGGTTGGTATTTGGTTGATATAGGGTAAAGGGTAAAGGAATGAATAAATTATCACACCACCAAAAACAGTAATTAATAGTGGGATATTAGTGAAAATTGCATAAAACTCACAACTTATTAGCTTTTTCCAAGTCATTAGTTATCCCCTTTTGTATCAATTTTCTTATCAATACTTTCATCAATATTTTCATCAACACATTCATTTTTTAGTTTGACGTTATTGAGTCTTTGACGTTTTTTAAGTACTAGTTTGGCAATATATAAACAGCTAAAGAAAGTAATTAACGCCGCAAAGCTTCCTGAACTCTTAACAAATGAATTGGCATAGTTTACTTGCTCAATTTGTATATTGATATAATGACTTATGGGTAATAATGCCCGCCATAATTGTGCTAGAAATGTCATGTCAGTTGTCGGGAATGTGATCCCCATAAAAGCAAATGCAGGGGCAGCGAATCCTGCGACTAAACTCATTGCACGTGTTGCATCTAAGGTAATAAAAAAGAATAAAGTCGCAACACTTACACAGGCGATAACCAAAAGAAGTTGTGCGAATATAAGTAAAAACCAACTGCCATGCATTGGCCAATGTAGCGCACCATAAAATACACTAAGGTAAATAATACCTTGTAGCCAAAAAATAAAAACATAAGGGATTAACCTTATCATTACCTCAGTAAAGTTAACATCAGCTAACCATACCTCTACCTTAGTGCGTCGCAAGGGCGTTGCTAAAACAAGTACAACAGTGGCGATAATGAGAATTTGCCACATAGCAGGAATAATCGCAGTCACTAAGAATTGACCATAATGAGTATTAGCATTAAATAAGGGGGTGATCTGGTAAGAGATTGGTAAGGCTTCCGCTATGGCTTGCTCTATTTTTCCATGAGTGTTTCTTAAATCTTTAAATGTTTCTAGTTGGGCAACATAGGTGCCATGAGCACTCAATAAAGCTGAACTCACTAACTTACCAATTAAGATAAACTGGCTGTTATAAAAGGCAGTAACTTGAGGGGACTTACCTAATAACGTGTTTTTTTCTAACGCATGCGGAATAATAACAACCGCATAGATAGAGCCTTCTTTAAGCGCATTACTCGCCTGTTTCTTCGAATAAAAATGCTCTACAACCGCCAACGTAGGGCTTGCATCGTAATTTCGTATGAGTGCCCGAGACACCGAGCTATTATCGTTATCTACCACGCCAATAGGTAAATCACGGGCAATACCCGCTGAAAATATCCCCCAGATAATAGCAGCAAGCACAATAGGTAGCCAAAAAAGTAAGGCCTTTAACCAAGCATCATGACAAATAAATTGCCATTCATCTTTTATACGGTGTAAAAAGCTACGGCATAAAAAACTCATGTGATTATTTAATAATACGTGTGAGTAATACCGTCATGCCGACTCTTAATAAAGGAATATGCTCCAATGGCCGCGCTTCAACTTCAAACGTTCTCATATCAAATCCTTGTGAGCTATCAGTTGCCCGCCAAGTAGCAAAATCGCCCATGACAGAAATATGTGAAATCTGAAAAGTAAAACTATTGTCTCCTAAAGCGGGTATGTTAACTTCAATTTTTTGTCCTTTAGGATAGTCTTTTAAACTGTCCTCTCTAATATGAAAAATAGCCCAGGCATCATTTATATCTATCAGGGTGACAACAGGAAAGCCTTGTGGGGCAAGCTCACCTTCTTGCAGTAATACTTGGCTAACCTCGCCATTATGCCAACTCTCTATTTTAGTATCAGCAATATACGCCTCAACTTCAGCTACAGCGCCTGCTGCCATATTTTCCTTTTCTTTTGTTGCTCGTTTTACTTCATCACGAGCACCTTCTTTAGCCATGGCATATAGCTGGTAAGCTGAACTCTCATTATATTTTGACGCTTGCCACTGTGTATAAACCTCATCACGTTTTTGCTCAGCGACAATGCCATCTTTAAAAAGGTTATCGATTCTCTGGTAGGTTTTTTTCATTAACTCATCAGCTGCTTTTGCTTTTTGCCACTGAGTTTTAGCTGCCGTTATCTCTTGTATTCTAGCGCCTTTTTCGGCTTGATCAGCTAAAGCCCCAGCCGCTCTTTTACCCGCTTTTGCTTGTTGAAGTTTTGCTTGTATTTCAGGGCTTAGTAAGGTGAAAATCATTTGCCCCCTTGAAACATTGTCTCCTTTTCTAACCAGTACTTGCTCTATTCTTCCTGATACTTTCGAGGAAATACTATACTGTTGAGCTTCAATTTGGCCTTGTATTCTTACCGGAATAGGCTGATAAGCTTGATAAAAAGAATAAGCCAACCAAGTGACTATAACGATAATAACCAACACTATTGGCCACGTTCTATTTTTATATTGAGAGTTGGGCATTACTATTTGACCTCTATACCTTGATAAGATTGATAATGTTTAAACGTATTAATATCCGTGCTTAAGGCAAGTAACTTTGTCAGGGATATCATATATTGATAAGCAGCAACAAAGCGTTGGGTTTTTATGCTGGCAACATAAAGTTGCGCATCAACCACATCAATAGAGGTTGAAATCCCTTGTGTAAACGCTTTACTGCGTAATAATAAATTTTCATTAGACAACGCTAGACTAGACTTAAGACCTTGATATTCTTCTAGTGATTGATTTGCTTCACGGTATGTTTTTTCAACGAGTACCGATAAATCTTGTACGGCTTGTGCTTGTAAATAGTTAACTTTCATCATAGAGCTATGAGCCGCTTTGGTTTTTCCGGAACGACCTGAGGAATCAATAATTGGAATTTTTACACCAATACCAATCTCCCAGTCAGGGGCTATTTGAGAGGCTAAATTGTCTTCTTCATACAAATTGTAATTACCATAAAGGTACACTTCTGGGTAATATTTTCCTTTCTCTATTTTAATTAGTCCCTTTGCTTGTTCTTTTTTCGCGTTAAGCATTTTTAAGGCGGGAAAATCAGATAATGTTTTATCTAAAAAAAGCGTCATATCAGGTAACTTTTCATTGATAAATAAAGCAGTAGTGGGGACTGCCTTTTCGTTAACCTTTAGCATTCTCGCTAAGGCAACTTGCGCTATTTCGGCATCTCGGAATGATTTTTTCAGCTCCACTTGAGCTTTATCCAATGAAACTTGTGCTTGTAAGCGTTCTAATTTATTTATTTGGCCTTGTTGCTCTAGTTTTAGGGCGTTTTCATAATGTTGGTTTAAACCGCGTTCTACATCTTTTTTTGTTTTGAGTACTTGCTCTGATAATACAACGGCAAAGTAGTATTTTACTAGGTCTTCAAATCTCCCTAACTGCTTCATGGTTAGAAGAAATCTGGCTTCATCATGTTGTGCCGCTGCTATTCCTTGGGCTGCATTTATTCGGCCCCCAGTATATATAGGCCATAATGCACGTATTGAACTAGTGAAAATATCACGTTCAGTTAATGTTGAGGTGAATAGGCCGTCTAAAGTCGTCGTTGGTATATCCAATACCTGACTGAGATCTTCAATAGGCATACTGTCAATAACTTCAGACGGTTTAACTCTTACCGCATGATCTAATCGGGTGTAGTTGGCATTTAATGAAATACTAGGCAGGTATAAATCACTCGCCGCATCTTGTAAATAGACCGAGCGTTCAATATTTTGCTGTTCTGCTGCTAAGGCATCACTTTTTTTAAGTACTATTTGCCATGCCTGCTCAAAAGAGAATGATTTAGCCATCGCAGGTTTAAGTGAAATACTTAATATAATGGTTAAAAGGGGGACTAAAAATATATACATTTTCATCAGCTAACCTAAATTTAATTATTACAGACCAGTTTCATTAATTTTTACTTATATGGTTTATCTTTACGCTATTAACAGTAATCAATAGGCAGTATGTATGCACGGAATATTAATTAGATAATTAGATAATTGATGTTAATTGATCTGTTATGTAAATCATATCTCCTTTTAAAGTAATTGATAAATTGGCTATTAATGTGAATTGAACAAATGGGATAGAACGGAAAACCTTGTGGAATAAATGAGTGTTTTTCGGGTAAATTTAGCGTCTATTTTTGCATCAAAGTGAAGGGGTTTTTGATGGGTTTAATCGACGAATGAGGGTGAGGTTACTAAAAAAACATTTTTTAAAATGTAAGTTATACCAAACAGATTAATTTAGTGATTAATTTTAATGAGGATAAATTTTCAAGAACGAGGTGCTTGATTGAGCAATAGCTGGCTATTGGGATTGAAAGCAACGATGTTATTGGAGATTTAAACCATTTATAAAGATCACTTAATTAGTTTGATTGGTATTAGACCACTTGAAAAAATCAGTTAGTTAGTTTGATTAGAATAAAAAAAGTCATGGGTTGAAAGTTGAGTATTTCGCCTAAAGCCTACAACATATTTACCTGAAAATAGGTAAATATGTTGTAAAACGTGAAACGCAGCTAAGGAAATAAATACTGCCACACAGTAAGAGGATTATTGACGTTAAAGTTCAAGTGGGACAGCTATATAATGTGTATTTAATTAATGTACATTGAGTTTTTAAGCATTCATTTTTATAAGTGATATTAGGCTATCTTTCAATAACTTTGCTTGCCCTGAATCTAATTGGTCTAGTAATATTTTCTCTTCATTTAACGCAATCTCTTTCATCTCGTTGGCAATCGTTAAACCTTCATCTGTTACTTTTAGTGTATTTTGATTCTGATATTCGATCAGTCCTTTTATTACCATTCGATCAGCGGTTTCTCTCAGGTTTAATTCAGGTTGCATTACCATATTAGTTAGTTCACTAACCTTAATGGAATAGGTGTTGACCATACGCGCTAAAATACGCCACTCTTCAGGACTCACATTGCACTGCTTGTTAAGTTTAGGGTATAAGTTTGCACTAAAACGTTGAGAAGTCTCTCGTAATAAATAAAGTAAATAGTCATTAACAAAATCATCATCATTGCTATCAGCGGCTGATGACTTAACCATCTCTGGATGCTGTGCTGTAATAGCATAGCTACCACGTGCAAATACCAATGGCTCTGCATTATCGTTGGAACGATATTTCTTAACTTCCCCAACAAGAATCAAATGATCACCGCCTTCATACACAGCCCAAGTTTTACATTCGAATTGTGCAGCATAGTGATCAATAATGGGGGCGTTGCCTAAGCCTGATGAATATTGTGCATTAGCAAACTTGTCCTGTCCTCGGCTAGCAAAATTATTTGAAGTGTTCACTTGGTCACTTGCCAGTACATTCACTGCAAAGTATTTCGCTTTTTCAAAAGTTTCGAGACTATTCGCTCCTTTATCAATACTCCAAAGTACTAATGCAGGCTCCATCGAAACAGAATTAAAGCTGCTTGCCGTAACGCCTACGGGATTACCTTCTGCATCTATGGTAGTGATAACTGTTACGCCAGTTGGAAATTGTGATAGGGCACGACGGAAGTCTTTAACATCAAATTCTGTGTTAGACATTGGGCATCACCTTTGGGTTGATTAGTTTTATCTATTTAATTTTCACGTACAGATAATTTAACGTGTTAACTAATTATAGCGAGTGATAATTTTCTTTAAAGATAATTATCACTGCTTCAATGGTACTTTTCATAGAAAAGCGCTTTACTGTTACTGAATCAGCAATCTAAAAGTTACTATCGGCTTCTGTATTTACTTGCGGTAACACCGGCATTTTTACGAAAAAATCGTGCAAAATATGCCGGATCTTTAAAGCCAAGTTCGTAGCCTATCTCGGTGATAGAGACGGATGAAAATGATAATAATCGTCGTGCTTCTTGAATTAATCTATCCATGATGAGGCGTTTTGATGGTAGCCCAGCTAATCGGCGACAAATCTCATTAAGGCGAGCCTCGGTGATGCTTATTTTTTCTGAGTACTGGCTTAAGGTTAAGTGCTCTTTGTAGTGACTTTCAATAAGCTTATTAAAAAGGTGAAAAATACGGATATCTTCTTTACGGGTTTTTTGTTGAGGCTGGCTTTGATCTGCAAGGCGTAAAATATCTATTAATATTAACTGTAATAACGCCTTTAAAGCAAAGTCATTTTCTACTCCAGACTGTTGGTTTTCTTCAGCAATTAAACAGAGTAACTGAAGTAAATGAACCGCATTTTTATTTTTTTCTGGTACCAGTGAAACACATAGAGGGCTTGTTACAAAGTTGTCTTTATCCCATCCGGTTGCCATCATACTTTCCATTAATTGCCACACTAATTGCTGTCTCACCGTAATGACATGGCCTTTGGCATTATTATCGGTAATAAAGGCATGAGGGACTGTGGGTGGGGTTAAAAAAAACATTGGGGCTTGAACAACATAGCTTGTTTCATCTAAATTTACATGAATAGTACCGGTAAGAATTACATGTAATTGATAAAAACGGTCATGATGATGTACAGGCATATTACGCCCAAAAAAGTTGGCTAACTTCTCTAGGCTTTGATAATGAATATCAGTATCAATATAGCGTTGATCGTAGGATTGGCCTAAATCTATATTAGGAATATAGTCATCAGTATGAATTTTTGATAATTGAAATTTATCTTTCATGGATCCCAACTTTAAAATTTTTTTCTTTATTAAATTAAAAATTTTATCTTTTGTACTATAAAATATTAAAGTAAAATTGTAGTTTAATATTTTTTCTCTTTTAAATTAGTTCGTTATGATTTAGTTGTAGATGATTTATGTCTTATTTATTTGAAAAAAAAAGATATATCTTCTATGTAAAGTACAATAAAGGCTGTGAAAGGTCCATTCATTATTACCATAGTATCTACGATACTGTTAACACGTTAAATAAACCTTGTGTTACAGGCGGCTTTGTTTAAATCTTAATACAAGATTGGCTAACAGGTACACACTATAATAAAGAAGGTAATAAATAATGAATAAATCTAATCCTATGCTTGATGAACTGAATAAAATTCTTCCGCAAATTGCTGCTAATGCAGTGAAAGCAGAGCAGGAGCGCAAAGTGCCTGATGAAAATATTCGTTTGCTTAAATCAATTCAGCTTCATCGCGCTCTTCAGCCAAAAGCGTATGGTGGTTTGGAATTGTCATTACCTGACGTGGCTAATTGTATTGCCGCGCTTGCCGGTGCTTGTGGTGGCACTGCCTGGGCGTTTAGCCTACTTATTACTCATAGCCATCAAATGGCGATGTTCTCAAAAGAAGCTCAGCAAGATTTTTGGGGGGAAAATCCAGATGCGCTCGCTAGTAGCTCTATTGCACCCTTTGGTAAAACCGAAGAGTGTGACGGAGGGGTGATATTTAACGGTGATATGCGCTGGAGTTCCGGCTGCGATCACGCCCAGTGGGCTATTTTAGGTTTCCTCCGTCTTAACCCTAAAACTGGCGTAAAAGATTACAGTTTCGGTGTTGTACCTGCCAGTGATTATGAAATCGAAGATGATTGGTATTCTGCGGGTATGAAGCCTTCAGGTACCAAGACACTTAAGATTAAGGAAAATACCTTTATCCCTGAGTATCGCATTGAGAAAGCTAAGGCGATGATGACAGGTCAGTCATCAGGCTTTGGTTTATACCCTGACAGTAAAATTTTCTATGCTCCTTATCGTCCTTATTTTGCTTCAGGTTTTGCGGCAATGGCAGTAGGTATAGCTGAACGTATGTTGACTGTTTTTAAAGAGATGACAAAAAATCGCACCCGTGCCTATACGCTTGCCAGTAGTGGTAAAGAAATTCCGCCAATCATGCGTTTGGCTGAAGCAACACATCAGGTGTCTGCAGCACGTGCTTTTATGGAAAAAACTTGGGATGAGCATAAAGTTCTTTCTGAGCAGAAGCGCTACCCAACAGATGAAGAGCTAGCCTTCTGGCGAACCAATCAGGCTTATGCAATTAAAATGTGTTGTGAAGCGGTTAATCGTTTGTTTGAAGTTGCGGGGGGCTCTACTTGGATCCACGATAACGAAATTCAGCGATTATGGCGTGATTGCAATATGACAGCAGCACATGCTTACACTGACTATGATGTGTGCAAACAAATCCTTGGTCGTTCGCTGATGGGGATGGATCCCGATCCAACGATGGTTTAATTAATCGGGTATAAAGCCCGCTTTTTGTGGGCTTTGATATTTCAGCTTTTAAAATTTAATGTGGTGTTATGCAAGATTTTAGTTATATTTTATCGCTAACTAGCCCAACATTTATGCTCATTGCTATGGGTTACTTAGTGGTGAAAATGGGTTGGATGCCGAAAGAAAATGTTCGGCCATTAGCGTGGTTTGTGGTTAATATTGGCTTGCCAGCGGCTCTGTTTAAAGCCTTAAGCTCTCGCTCTTTTCAAGACATTTTACATTACGATTATTTGTTGGTGTATGGCTTAGGCTCACTTTTTTCTTTTGCAACGTTATTCATTTTGGCTCGTTTAAGGAATAAAACGATCACCGAATGCGCACTATTTGGCTTAGGTGCAAGTGTTTCTAATAGCTTAATGGTTGGCTTTCCCATTGTGACGCAATTATTTGGTGATGAAGCGTTAGTACCTTTTACCTTAACCCTGATTGTTGAAAATTTGTTTATTTTACCGTTAGCACTTGCGTTGGCAGATACCGGACAACAAAAAAATAATCATTTTATTACTGCTTTTGCGAAATCATTACCACAGCTTATTAAAAACCCAATTATTTTATCCATAGCTTTGGGTCTTGCCAGTACCGCTTTTGACATTCAACCACCTGAATTAGCAAATAAAATAATAGATGTATTAGCGGTGACTGTTGCTGGCGTCTCTTTATTTGCGATTGGCGGTATGTTAGTTGGATTGAAAACCAGGGGCATAGTGACTGATTTAAGTAGTATTGTTGTGGGTAAATTAATTATTCATCCCTTATATATTGTTGTGCTTATGATCTTTTTTCCTGCAATGCCGCTATTGTTTCAGCATGTTGCCATCCTTCTCGCCTGTATGCCAATGTTTAGTATTTTTGCCGTAATCGGTATGCGATATCAATATGGTGGGCTTTGCTCAGCGGTACTGTTGCCAACAACGTTAGTTTCTTTTATCACCATTAATCTGGTGGTTTGGCTTATTTCATCTTAATGATTAACGTTGAAAAATAGGGGAGGGGCGAAGATAGTGGCCTGTTGAACTAGGTATTAAAATCGCTAGCAGTATTTGTGAAACGAAAATGCCATAGCAGCCCTTATTCAAAGGGTTACTATAGCTTCATATCTTGTTTAGCAGAACAGCTAAGTATTGAATAACTTAGCTCATTGCAGGATTAGTTACTTTTCTATTATGAATCATCTTCTTCCAAGGTTTTAATTAGATCATCTAATAGTTCATAAAGTAATTCTAACTTTCTGACGCCATACTTTTCTTCTATCGCAACATACCTTTCGACAGATTTTGGCGCCACATTAGCGAATAAGTTTTTACCCTCAGCGGTCAAAAATATCTTTGAACGCCGCTGATCTGTATCAACCACTTGCCGTTCTATCAGTTTTTCTTTATTTAGATGACTAATAATTCGGGAGATGCTTGGCATAAGCAAGTGACAGCGTGCTGCCAAGGTACTTATGTCAAGACCGTTTTCATGTTCCAAAGCTCGAATCACTCGCCACTGTTGTGGTGTTAAACCATGCTCTTTGAGTGATGGAATAAACTTTTTCATCACTGCTTCCCTTGTTTGTAATAGGGTCATAGGCAGCGAGCGCTCGAAACTACGGAGTTTTTTTGTCATAACTATAAGTCTTCGTCTTGAACACCATTAACTAAGGTACCGACACCTTCTACATCTATTTCAACAATATCACCGGGGGCTAAATATCGTGGTGGTTCAAAACGAGCGCCAGCACCATTTGGCGTTCCCGTTGCGATCACATCACCCGGTTTTAAATGGAAAAATTTTGAAAAATAGCTAATGATGTATTTAAAAGGAAACATCATACTCGCAGTTGTATCGTCTTGTCTAACTTCACCGTTAACTCGGGTTGTTACGCGCATATTTTCAAATTGCTCTGGGGTGAACTCATCCGCCGTTACCATCCAAGGGCCAATTGAACCTGAATGGACAAAGTTTTTACCTTGGGTCACGTTAAATTTAGCGTGGCGAACCCAATCACGAAGTGTTCCTTCGTTCATTATGGTTATTCCCGCAATATGATCGTAAGCATCTTCTTCAGCAATACGACGACCTTCCTTACCAATAATAATGACAATTTCGCCTTCATAATCTAATTTATCAGACTCTGGCGGTCGAATGAGTGGTTTGTTATGTGCGGTCAATGAGTCGGGTGTACGAATAAATAAGCTAGGATATTTAGGGGCTTCAGAGCCATCTTTATATTCAGCATTTCGGTTAGCGTAGTTAACGCCAACACAAGCAATTTTACCTGGGTTAGTGATAGGAGCTAAAAATTCAACATCTTCTGCTTTATAATCAACGTCTAAACTGTTAGCTAGCTTTTTCATTGCATCAAGTTTATCGTCCTGTAGTACCTCTAATAAGTTACTGCCAAGCAAGTTACCTAAATCAATAACTCCTTCATCGGTGATAACACCCCATGACTCTTTTCCTGCATGACTAAACGTTAAAAAGCGCATTTAATATCTCCTAAATTGTTAAAATTTTATTGTGGCTGTAGTTTATAACGGATATATATAACACGTTAAGTATATATTGACAATAAATTGCCAACCATTTCGATATTTTTTGCTTGATTAGTCGTTTTTTGGATTACTTCTTGACAAATACCACGATAAATATTTAACATGTTAATCAAATGCATTGTTTAATTTATATAAACTCTATAATTAGAAACTTCTCTCGTTAAAGACGTTACTAATTATTACTAGCGAAACGAATAACCACATAATAACTTGGAGCGGCTAATGTCTGAATTTGAGCAAAACCTTAGTAGAGCAAAGCAATATTTAACGCGATTTAAAGATGCACCTTTAGGGCAATTCATTGGTGGCGAGTTTTATACAAATGAAAAAACTTTCACTAATTTAACGCCAGTGGATAACACGTCTATTGGTGAAGTCTCAGAAGGTACTGAGATAGATATGGATAATGCATGTGAAGCAGCAAAAAAGGCATTTCCTGCATGGCGTGATATGCCGGGTGCCGAGCGTAAAAGAATATTACATCACTTTGCCGATAAAATAGTTGAACGTGCTGATGAAATTGCTTTAGTTGAATCAATGGATTGTGGTCAACCTATCCGATTTATGAAACAGGCAGCAATACGTGGTGCAGCAAACTTTAGATTTTTTGCCGATAAAGCACCTGAAGCGGCGAATGGTTTGTCACTTCATCAAGAAGATCACACTAATTTCACCGTGCGTTCACCTATTGGTCCTGTTGGCATTATAACGCCTTGGAACACACCATTTATGTTGGCAACATGGAAAATAGCGCCCGCCTTAGCGTCAGGCTGTACTATTGTTCATAAACCGGCTGAAAAAACACCGTTAAGCGCAATGCTTATGGCTGAAATAGCAAAAGATGCTGGCATTCCTGATGGGGTTTGGAACACGGTTAATGGTTTTGGTGCAACGGTAGGTAAACGCTTAACTGAACATCCGGCGATTAAAGCGGTTGCTCTAGTAGGTGATTCTGCCACAGGTCGCCGAATTATGAGTCAGGGTGCAGCAACATTAAAACGTGTGCATTTTGAATTGGGTGGCAAGAACCCTGTTATTGTTTTTGACGATGCTAATTTTGATCGTGCACTAGATGCGGTTGTATTTATGATTTACAGCCTTAATGGACAACGTTGTACTTCATCAAGTCGATTATTAATTCAAAATGGACTTAAAGATAAGTTCTTAGCGGCATTAGAAAAACGTGTACGTAATTTAAAAGTAGGTCACCCATTAGATCCGAATACTGAAGTTGGACCGCTGGCTCATAAAGAGCATTTTGATAAAGTGATGAGTTATATGGCTATTGCCCAGCAAGACGGTGCAACCACTAAAGTTGGCGGTATTCATCGTGAAGATCTAGGTAAGGGTTGTTATGTTTCACCCACCTTATTTACCGATGCCAATAGTAGTATGCGTATTGCCCAAGAAGAAATTTTTGGTCCGGTATTAACGACCATTGGTTTTGATACTGAAGAAGAGGCAATCGCTATTGCTAATGACACTGATTATGGCTTGTCTGGCTATATCTGGACCGAAAATACAGGCCGTGCAATGCGTATGGCTAAACAGGTTGAATCGGGCATGTTGTGGGTTAATTCAGAAAATAACCGTAACTTACCTTCACCTTTTGGTGGCGTAAAATCGTCGGGTATTGGTCGCGATGGTGGTGATTGGAGTTTCGATTTCTATATGGAAACTAAAAATGTTTGTATTGCACATGGTACCCATAAGGTACCGGTTTTAGGTGCACTTTAACTTGCTTTACTTCACTTAAAGAAGACTTAAATAGACTTAATCTAAATACTGGAGAATTTAATTATGGGTAAACTCGCATTAGCCGCCAAAATTACACATGTACCATCTATGTATCTATCAGAGCTTGAAGGAGAACATAAAGGTTGTCGTGAAGCTGCCGTTAAAGGTCATCAAGAAATATCACGCCGTTGTCGTGAATTAGGTGTCGATACAATCGTAGTATTTGACACGCACTGGTTGGTTAACTCTGGTTATCATATTAACAACGCACCTCATTTTGAAGGGGTTTACACCAGTAATGAATTGCCACATTTTATTAAAGATATGCCTTATAATTATGAAGGTAATGTTGAGTTAGGTGATTTAATTGCCAAAGCGGCAACAGAAGCTGGCGTTCATACCCGAGCGCATTCAGATACTACCTTAGGTATTGAATACGGCACCTTAGTTCCAATGCGTTATATGAATGAAGATAAGCACTTTAAAGTGCTCTCTATTTCTGCCATGTGTCAGGTTCATGATCTAGAAGACAGTGCTAAATTAGGTGCCGCATTACGCAAAGCGATTGAAGAAGATTATGATGGTACGGTGGCTATTTTTGCTTCAGGTTCATTATCGCATCGCTTTGCTCAAAATGGTGTCGCAGATCAGTTTCTCCATAAAGTATGGTCGCCGTTTTTAGAAAATATCGATCAACGTGTGGTTGAAATGTGGAAACAAGGCGAATGGAAAGAGTTCGTTGAAATGTTACCTGAATATGCGTTGAAATGTCATGGTGAAGGTTTTATGCACGATACTGCCATGTTACTTGGCGCGTTAGGTTGGGATGAATACCAAGGTAAGGTTGATGTTGTTACTCCTTATTTTGGTAGCTCAGGTACAGGTCAAATTAATGCAATTTTCCCCGTTGAATAAGATAGAGATTTTTTTATGCCACATTTCATTCTAGAACACTCTGGAAATTTAACCAACGAGTCACTTAATTTAGATGCTTTGTTTACCCGGTTAATTGACGAAGCGGTAGGTACCGGTATTTTTCCGTTGGCAGGTATTCGCTGTCGAGCACATAATTGTGAATATTTTAGAGTAGCAGATGGCACAGCTACCTTTGGCTTTGTTCACCTACATGTGCGTATTGGCTCAGGGCGAACTGAAGAACAAAAAGCGGGTGCAGCGAAAATTTTGTTTGGTGTGTTAACTGAGCACTTATCTGCACTTTATGAAAGCCAAGGTCTAGCCATATCATTCGAGCTAACCGAGTTGCCTGTGCATAAATTTAATCAAAACAACCTTCGTGATTACCTTGCGAAGTAAACATACCAATTAACGTAATGAATGATCTATTCATTACGTTAATTGGTATAACAAGAATTTAGAGGATTTTTACATGCTCAGTAAAGAGATTATTGAACAAGCAGCGATAGACCACTTAGCAGCAGAAGTTAATAGTAAGCCTGGCGTACCCTTATCAATAAAACACCCAGAAATGACGTTGGAAGATGGCTATGCTATTCAAAAAAGTTGGGTGGGTAAAAAAATAGCACAAGGCCAGAAAGTGGTAGGTTATAAAATTGGCTATACCTCACGCGCAATGCAAAAAGCATTGAACATTGATGAGCCAGATTTCGGTGTGCTTTTAGATAGCATGGTGTTTAATGACGGTGCTCAAATTGACGTATCAAAGTTTTGTGATCCGCGCATTGAAGTCGAGTTAGCGTTTGTGTTAAAAGATCGTCTTGAAGGTGAGAATGTCACTATTTTTGACGTGTTAAATGCCACCGATTATGTTGTACCTACGTTAGAAATTATTGACGCGAGAACGCACCGTAAAGATCCTGAAACAGGTTACACCCGAAAAGTATTTGATACGGTTGCCGACAACGCAGGTAATGCTGCCATTATTATAGGCGGTCGACCAATTCGTCCGTTAGAAATGGATTTACGTTGGTGTGGTGGTATCTTGAATATTAATGGTGTGGTTGAAGAAACGGGCTTAGCAGCTGCAGTGCTTAATCATCCTGCCAATGGTATTTGTTGGGTTGCTAAGCGTTTTGCTCCTCATGGTGTTTCTTTAGAACCGGGTCAAATTATCTTATCAGGCTCTTTTACCGCGCCAGTGGCAGTAAAAGCAGGTGATACTGTGAATGCCGATTATGGCCCGTTAGGCACTATTTCTTGTCATTTTATTTAGGCCTCTTGTTATTTTATCTAGGAAAGTATGATCATGAAATTACCACAAAATAAATTTAAAAAAGCGTTAACGTCTAATAAAACGCAATTTGGTTTATGGATGGGGCTACCGGATAGCATTTGTGCAGAAATTGGTGCCGGTGCTGGTTTTGACTGGCTTTTAATAGATGCGGAACATGCCCCTTATGATTTGCGCAGCATTCAAAGTCACTTGCAGGCAATCGCACCTTATGGTGTTCCCGCTTTAGTTAGACCGCCAGAAGGCACCACCGCAATTATCAAACAGTTACTTGATATTGGTGCGCAAAGCTTACTTATTCCTATGGTGAATACCGCAGAACAGGCACGTCAATTAGTGCAAGATTCGCTCTATCCACCCCAAGGTATTCGTGGCTTAGGCACATCTATGGCACGTGCTGCTCATTGGAATGGCGTAGAAGGCTATTTACAAAAAGCGAATGATGAAATTTGCTTAATTGTACAAGCAGAAACTAAACAAGCCATTGATAATTTAGAAGAGATCGTTGCAATTGATGGCGTTCACGGTGTGTTTATCGGGCCATCTGATTTATCTGCTTCTATGGGCTACGTAGGTAATCCAGGGCATCCAGAAGTGGTTGCTGCAGTTGAAAAGGGCATTGAAATTATTGTTAAAGCGGGTAAAGCTGCTGGGGTGTTAGCGGTGGATAAAGCCTTAGCTGAAGGTTATGCGGCTAAAGGCGCTAATTTTGTTGGCGTTGGTGTTGATGTCAGCTTATTAGCGACCTCAGTACGTAATTTAGCTAATCAGTTTTGTACCGATGACAAAACTAGCAAGTTAACTGCAGGTTATTAAACCTAGTAGCAAATAGAATAACTGTCTTTTCTTTTAGATAACCTCCTTTAATCACTCAATTGAACGTGATAATAAAAATTCGGTCGTAAGCGGCCGAATTTTACAAAGCGTCAAAACAATAATACTTCCTGATTTTATCTTCTGCGCATAACTAACAATTGATGATCTATTTGAACAGCGAGGTTTAATGCCTACGCATAATCTAATTGTTATGTATAGAAATCTCATCCGTGTAAGCGGTACGTTTTTCGTCTCTAAAGGCTAAACTTAATGATCACTGTAATGAGGATCTACTTATGAAACTATATGGTGGAATAGACTTACATTCAAATAATAGTGTTTTCAACTGTAAAAATAGTTTTATTGTTGACACGGGGAAGTCCACATAAGTTACAAAACAACAAATACAGATGGTTCAAGAACGTTTGTGGTGTAGTCATTTAAATCAAAATTTGACGGTTAAAAAATATCAAGTGCTTAGTGGGCTGGCGTACATACATCAGGTGGCACATCACTGTAAGATGGTCGTATCATACACATTGTCTCAGGCTCGAAGATGTAACAAACATCAAGACAATAGAATATTCCAAGCATATAGGAAAACGACTAAATATTTTGCTTATTTTAATGTTTTCACACTCAACCCTATGACACTACTTATGAACAAATTAAATATTAATGAATATAGAGGTATACGACAATGTTACGAAGTCTAAATGAAATTATGCGATTTCAATTACAAGGCATCGGCCGTTGTAAAGATTTTCTTTTTGACGATAAATTTTGGGTAATACGCTATATGGTTGCAGATATAAACAAATGGCTACCGGGTGGACGAAAAGTATTAATCAGCCCAATATCACTCCGTGAAACTAACTGGGAACAGCATCAATTTCTCATTAATTTAACTCGAGAAGGAGTTAAAAATAGCCCATCACTTGATGAACACCAACCCATATCACATCAGTATGAAGCAGATTTATTTAAATACTACGGTTATGGTTATTATTGGATGGACGAAGAAATATGTGAAGCCTATCCGAGTCCAACTCCTTTAGTCGACGCTAACGCCCATGAAGTCGGCGCTCAAGTTAAAGTGTCAGATCGTCATTTGCGCTCAACAAATGAAGTCAAAGGGTACGAAATCCAAGCTACTAACCAAAAAATTGGCCATATTGATGATTTCATTTTAAATTATGATGATTGGACAATTCCTTATATCGTTGTCGATACACGTAACTGGCTACCAGGCGGACGTAAAGTGCTTATTAGTAACCAATGTATTGAAACAGTTAATTGGGCTGACGGAGCGATAACTGTTAACGTAAGTGCCAAGAAAATAAGGGACAGTCCATTATTCGATTTGGAACAACTTATTGACCCACAATACGAAATTCATCTTCGTAAGTATTATGAAATTTCACAAGATTCAAAATTCTCACAAGATCTAAAGGATCGATTGTAAATAGTGATAAAACGCTAACAATACTTCACATCATATAAATAGTGTTCTTTTTGTCAATTGAGGCTCAATTTTGGAAATGTAGGTAAACTTAATAAGTAGCTAAGCTAGAAGTTATTCACTATTCGCTTGGTGTTTTTTGCTTTTACTCGGCGTTTAACACAGGAGATGATCCAATGAACACTGACAATTCATTATCGGATAATAATACAAAACAAAAGCTAGTTGATATCGAATCAACTGACAGACTCACATCGGATTCAATTGATAAACTATCGAGTAAACCTGCCTTGTTGAAGCGTTATCTGGACGCTTCTATTGGTCATACATTCTCAGAACTTATGTTCCGTTTAACACACGAAATATATACTGAAAAAAAAGCCTCAAACCTGTGGCATAAAATAGTAATACACAGGAAAAGTTTACAGAAGAAACTCAATCGAGATATGGGTATGCTCGTGTCTACATTGGATTATCTCTCTAATATTTCTGAAGACATAGTGAGCCCAAAAATTATGGAGGATTTGCGAATTGAAGAGGCTGCGGAGATGGCAACTCGTGATTCCTTAACGGGACTATACCTGCGGGGTGTGTTGTGTTTTATGTTGGAACAGATGGTATCTGAACATAATAGGTACAACAAAAATTTGTCTCTGCTCATGCTGGATATCGATGACTTTAAGCAAGTGAATGATATTCATGGGCACCTGGCCGGTGATGAAGTGCTAAAAAAATTAGGGGAAATAATCAAAAAAACTATTCGTGATGCCGATTTTCCTGTGCGCTACGGAGGTGACGAAATCGTGATAGTTTTCCCGGAAACATCTATAGATTCAGCACTCGAAATGGCGGAAAGGTTACGGGTGGAAGTTAATAGAAATTTTTCAGAGTATGATCCCATCATCACGGTAAGTATTGGTATTTCATGTATACGTAATCCAGATATTATAACGGCATCCGAACTGATTCATCAGGCTGATAATGTAATGTACAAGGTTAAAAATAACGGTAAAAACAAGGTGGAAAAGATGCATGAACATGCCTGTTAAACGATCAGTAGGATAGCCGTTGTAAATGGTTGTATCCACACCACAGTAACCAAAAAATGATGTACGGTAACGCACAGAGATCATGTTTATCACAACGTATAATGTGTTGTCTGATGTGGTGATAATTCCATTTCATATATAAACACTTTTTCAAATAGATTATTACTGGAGATTAATATGGGAAATGAATTTTGGGGCTGGTTTTTATGGATCGTTGTATGGTTTTTGTTGATCTCAAGTTTCAGTCACTGGGGATATAGCTATCGCACACACCGGCGCTATTTCAATGAGTCTAATAAAACGGCTATCGACTTACTCAACGAAAGGTATGCGCGTGGTGATATTGAACGCGAGGAATTTATCCGCATAAAATCAGAAATAACAAGTTGTTAAAGGGGATTGTCGCACTATGAAAACCACAACGCTGTCGTCAGGTCAATTGTATTTAATAGACGCTTATTGGCGCGGTATCCGATAACCCCGATTTAATTGTAGCTTGTATCGTTGGCGATGGTGAAGCAGAAACAGGGCCATTGATGACCGCTTGGCATTTCAATAAATTTATCAATCCTGTCAGCGATGGCGTTGTATTACCCATATTACATTTTAATGGTTATAAAATTGCTAATCCAATTATTCTCGCACGAATCAGTCATGAAGAACTTGAGCAGTTGCTACGTGGTTACGGTTGGAGTCCCATATTCGTTGAAGGCGATGACCCTATGCTGATGCACGAAGCTATGGCTACCGCGCTAGATAAAGCGATTTTTAAGATTAAAGAGATTCAACATCATTCCCAAAATAATGACTTATTTCAACGCCCACGCTGGCCTATGATTATACTCAATTCACCCGAAGGAAAAGGTTGTTGATGGGTTGCCAATTGAAGGTACGTTTCGCTCCCACCAAGTTCCACTTTCAAATATTGTAACACGGCCAGACAATTTTCTTTTGTTAGAAAAGTGGTTGCGTAGTTATCGTCCTCATGAGTTATTTGATTGCAACGGGCATTTATTTCCAGAGCTAGCCCACACGCGAATGTCGGTGTTTTATTGCAATATTTAGTCAGGCCGCTATGTGTCACTTATGGTTAGTTACTACTTAACAGCTAGCTGTTAGCCGCTTAGGATCTAAAAGTTCAATAAGTTCAGCTTCGCTTATCTCAGTAAGTTCCTTAGCAACATCTAACACGGTTCTTTTTTCTGCGTACGCTTTTTTAGCTATTTCAGTACTTTTGTCATAACCAATCAAATTAGTTAACGCAGTTACTAATATTGGATTTTTTGCTAAGTTCTGCTTAATCAACGTATGATTCACGCACATGTCTTTGATAACTTTATCGGCAAGTGCTGTGCTACATGAACTAAGTAGCTGAATACTTTGCACTAACGTATAACCAATTAAAGGCAACATGGTATTAAGTTGAAAATTGCCAGATTGTCCTGCCAACGTTATTATTGTGTCATTGCCAATCACCTGGGTACAGGCCATTAATATCGCTTCAGGGATCACAGGATTGACTTTCCCTGGCATTATACTGCTGCCTTTTTGTAGTTCTGGTAAGTGTAATTCATTTAAGCCATTTAACGGGCCACTACTAAGCCAACGAATATCATTACTGACTTTACTCAAACTAATGGCTGTGGTTTTAAGAATACCGCTAACGAACACAGCAGTGTCTTGAGCACTTATGGCTCGAAAGTAATTATCCGCAGGAGTAAATGTTAACCCTATTTTATCTGTCAACACGCGAGTTACAATAGCGGCAAACTCTGGATGTGTGTTCACACCTGTACCGACCGCAGTGCCACCAATCGCAAGCTTGTATAGACTTGGTAAACTATTTTGTAGCTGATCATGTGCAAAATTAACTTGAGCAGTCCAAGCACTTATCTCCTGAGCAAAACTTAGTGGCATCGCATCCATTAAATGCGTTCGACCAGTTTTAATCGTGCTGAGATGTTCACTTGCTTTTTTGTCAAGCGTTTTACTCAAGTGTTGCAAAGAAGGTAACATCACCTCAGAAATAAGTTTTGCTGCACTTAAGTGAATACATGAAGGGATAACGTCGTTAGAACTTTGACCCATATTCACATCATCGTTAGGGTGGACATTAAGCTTATTTTTACTATGTCGTTTGACTAACGAGGCAATGACTTCATTAACGTTCATATTGGTACTGGTGCCAGAGCCTGTTTGAAATACATCAACTGGAAATTGATTATCGTGAAAGCCATCTGCAACTTCCTTAGCCGCTAATTGAATAGCAGCAGATTTATCGGCATCAAGCAGCCCTAATTCTTGATTTGCTTTCGCACAGGCGCTTTTTATTGTGCCTAATGCCCAAAGGAATGCACGCGGCATTTTTAGTTCGCTGAGGGTGAAATTAGTCAGTGCTTTAGCTGTTTCGTTGCCATATAAAATATCCGATGACGGACTATTCTCTGGCGTTGTTTTGTCGACTATTTTTTGAATTTTTTTTTGCATGTAATTATCCTTATTTTCCATCTTTATAATTTCTTTCTCTGGATTATTTGCCTACGAAATGATGCCACCAGTTAACAAAATGTTACGTTGACGTACTAATAAGGCGATCTTTAAGTATTATTGACTTACTAGTATCAGGAACAGACAAGGTTATGGTGTCATCAGTAGCACCAAGAATATTATCAAGGCGAATCATCGTTTTTTTAGTCAAAATCAGAAGCAATACACCAAAATTAATCAGGTTTAAAAATGTTTTTGAGCTATTTATTGACGCTTAGTTTATTTTTAACCTCTTCTAGATACTCAGCATCATTCAATTTGTCTGGGTGATGTTCAGGGCACAATTTTATCTGCTCCAAAGGAAGATTACAGGTGACCGTTTTTTCTTCCCAATTTATGGTGCTTAGCTGCGCTGGTGAGATTAGTACTTTTTTACCTCCAGGTAACCAATCACGTGTGTCAACCACAATATAAAGCAGCGTCCAATTATAGGTGTCACAAATATAGTCTTTGATATACCCTTTATTGCCATCTAAGGCACCTATAGCGTAATGTGTGATCTCATTAGTTGAACGGAGATGGTTGGTTTTTTTTATCTCTTCACTTGGTTCGTTATCTTCTGGTAATCTATCTTGATTAGCTAAAGCCATCGGATACGCGTACTCTCCCCATGCTCCAGCTCCCACCCAATAGTATCCATAGGCATAGTAATCAAAATAGGTTTTTTCAAACTCACGAGAAACCGTTTCATGCTCTTCTATTTGAGGACTATTCTTAATTTTATCTTTTGAAATAGACACATTAAGTAATTGATCTATGGTATTAAATTCGAATAATGATATGGGGCTTATCAACGTTTTTGAACTTAATGGTACCCAAGGTTGAATATCAACCACTAAAAATCTTATGGTCCAGTATCTGTCATCAAAATAAACATCATTTACTTGTCCTACATCACCATCTACTGCATGAATAGTACTACCGACTAACGCTTCCAAATTTATTAACATCACCTTCTCCTTACTTATGAATTAGATTTAACAACACGTTTTCATGTTCATGCGACAACAAATTATGATTAAGGTAATCGGCACACATTGATTGCCATTAAATAAGCCTAATCACATAACTGTATTTAAATTATACGGTCTCAAATCAGTTAGATCTGTGCGCTACCGTACAGGTTAGGTAGATGGTATCGTGTTAGTGTAATAATTAAATAAGTAGCCATTTGGTATATACCCATTGCCATTCAAAGCACTCTGAAACATGCACCTTGATTGGTAACGGGTATATATTTATCGTTGAGCATACTTGGATACACGCTTCGATTAAAACAAAGTAAAGAGTAAAGCTACAGAGGCAAATTGATGAATGATGAAATAAAGGAAGCAAGTCGTGAACATGCACCGCTAGAACGTGGTTTTCTTAAATTTTCTTTACCTTTTGAATCATTTATTGATAGCCAGATCGTAGCGGGAGTCGTGTTACTTATTTCAGCAATAGCAGCCATCCTTATGGTTAACTTCGGGTGGCAACACACTTATGAAACGCTAAGCGCACTGAAATTAACCATATCCCTTGGTGATTGGGAAATAAGCCACTCTATACATTTTTGGATCAATGACGGGTTAATGGTGTTATTTTTTTTCATTTTGGGTTTAGAAATTAAATATGAATGCTTGGTCGGAGCACTTAGCGATTTAAAAGATGCTGCGTTAGTCATTGTCATGGCTATGGGTGGAATGATGCTTCCCGCACTTATCTATGTAACTATTATTTGGATCAGTGGGTCAGATGCATATCAGGGGTGGGGGATCCCTATGGCCACTGACACGGCATTTGCCATAGGTATTCTCACACTTTTAGGATCAAAAGCACCGCGTGCAGCTTACATTTTACTTACAGGTCTGGCTATTGTTGATGACATGGGAGCAGTAGCTGTTATTGGATTATTCTATACCGACCAAATCGCTGTTCAGTCACTTGTTTGGGCGGGTCTTACGCTATTAGTTATGCTTCTCACAAATCTTCTTGGTATAAGGAAACCACTTTTTTATTTAACTGGCGGAGTTTTTCTTTGGTGGTTTATTCTTCAATCAGGTGTACATGCGACTACGGCAGGTCTTTTAGCGGCCATGATGGTGCCTACGCGACCCTATGCCAATAAAGTATGGTTTCGTCGAAAAATGCAAAACGTCATCGAAGACTTTCAGGAAGTAGACACCCCCGACACCCCTATTCTTGAGAATGAACAACAACATGCGCTTGCAGTTAAGGCCGAAGGTATTGCTAAACAAACTATAGCACCGATATTACGGTGGGGTTATACGCTAGACAAACCCGTCAGTCTTATTATTTTACCTTTGTTTGCTTTTTTAAACGCGGGAGTAATGTTGCCCACTATAATCCCTGAGTTTAATGACACTGTGGTCACTATAGCAATTATATTCGCGTTGGTTATGGGGAAAGGAATTGGTATTAGTCTTTTTGCTTGGTTGGGCTTAAAAATAGGGCTGGTAAGATTACCACCAGGGGTTAAATTTTTTCATATCATTGGTATCGGTTTCTTGGCGGGTGTAGGCTTTACAATGTCATTGTTTATATCGGCATTGGCATTTGATGGGCAACTGGTATTAATTGAACAAGCAAAACTAGGCATCCTTTTTGGCTCATTAATTGCTGGTATTGTCGGTGCAGTTATTTTGTTTTTTACATCTAAATATTGATAGTAGTTCTGACAAAAGTCTGATCATTTTAGTACTACGTACGATAGCGAACAGAAACTTTACAGTACTTACCGTAGAATTTACCTCTAAGCCTGAGCCTATGCAACATCTTAATTGGCAAGCTGGCAAGCATCCAGAGGTGTTTATGAAAAACCCAAACCATGAACCAAAACCGAGCAATAAAGAACTGGTTGAAGTAATCAAAAAACGTAAGCTAACAGCGCCTGATTCGGATGAAAAACCAACGATCATACTACCAGATAAAAAACCTTAATATTAATAAGCAATAACCAGAGACTGCTATTGCCTAATCGAACCGTCCAACAATTGAGGATAAAAATATGTCAAATGAAGGTTATCACGAGCCAATAGAAGAGCTTACAAACGAAACAAGAGATATGCATAGAGCGATTACATCACTGATGGAAGAGCTTGAAGCAGTAGATTGGTACAATCAACGAGTAGATGCCTGTAAAGACGAAGAATTGAAAGCAATACTTGCTCACAATAGAGATGAAGAAAAAGAGCATGCAGCAATGGTACTTGAATGGATTAGAAGGAAAGATTCTCGATTTGATAAAGAGCTAAAAGATTATCTGTTTACTGATAAACCTATTGCTCACAAATAAATACTAACAAATAAACGGCAGAATAAATTTCTTAAACGAATAATCATTTAATGTAATACATGGATATGATGGCTATATCTTTTAAGTTTCAAATCAACGTCTAAATTTAAGAAAGCGAGCACCCTATGTCATCAGACAATATAGACAATAAGAATGTAAAAAAAAAGAAGCCAGGTCCACCTGATTTAAATCAATTTGCACGTGAACTCTTGACGAAATATCAAGCTGTAATGCCTAGTGGCGGCAAAAAATCGGGATGGATTATCCTTCCATTGATATTGCTCGTGGGCGTTATATATACCGCTGTGTATACCGTACCGAGTGATTCTGTCGCCGTAGTGTTGAGATTTGGCAAGTTAGACGCTATTTTACCAGCGGGTTTGCATTTTAAGATGCCTTTGGGGATTGATCAGGTTAATATTGTGCCGACAAAACGCCAATTAAAACAAGAGTTTGGTTTTTCCACTCCCGGCGCCACGGACCCCGACCAAAATATCTCGTTAAACAACTCGTTCAATGACTCCTTAAACAATATGGGGCGTTCTTCTCGTGAGCGTGATTTAGAAGTGGCGCGTAATCAGGTAGGAGAAACTCAAATGGTGACAGGTGATCTGAATACTGCATTGGTCGAATGGGTCATTCAATATCGTATTGCCAACCCTAAAAACTACCTCTTTGAAGTCCGTGATCCTGCGGGTACTTTACGTTATGTTTCTGAATCAGTGATGCGTGAAGTGGTGGGTGATCGAACCGTTGATGAAGTGATCACTATTGGCCGTCAAGAAATTGAGGTTGAAGCGCTAAGTAAAATGCAAGCATTGGCAACCAAGTATGAAATGGGTATCAGTATTGACCAAGTTCAATTGAAAAATATCAACCCGCCAAAGCCAGTTCAAGCCTCATTTAATGAAGTGAATCAGGCTCAGCAAGAAAAAGAAAAACTGATCAATGAAGCACGCCGAGAATACAACCGTATTATTCCATTGGCTGAAGGTGAACGTGATCAGCGTATAAGAGCAGCGGATGGCTACCGAATCAAACGTATTAATGAAGCTGAAGGGGATGTGTTGCGGTTTAACGCCTTATATGACGAATTTGAATTAGCGCCAGAGGTCACGCGCAGACGTATTTACGTTGAGACTATGCAGCAAGTTATGCCAACCATTAGTAAGAAAATTATTATTGATAGTGGCACGTTAGGCATTTTGCCTTTGCTTGATTTGACCTCAATTGAAGGGAGTAAACAATGAAACGTTATTTAACTTTGTTGATCAGTATTGTATTACTGGTCATTGCTTCGCTACTTTATAGCGCGTTTTATACGGTAAATGAAGTTGAACAAGTGATTATTACTCAATTTGGCCGGCCTGTTGGGACGCCTGTTACTGATGCGGGTATAAAATTTAAATTACCTTATATTCAAGAGGTTAATACCATAGATAAACGTGTTTTGGAATGGGAAGGTACACCATCAGATATGCCAACCAAAGATAAATTGTATATTTCGGTCAGTTTATATGCACGTTGGCAGATCACCGACCCATTACAGTACTTCTTGCGTTTGAGGAATGAGCGTAGTGCGCAATCTAGATTAGATGATATTTTTGGTAGTGAAACGCGTAATGCGGTGGCGACACACGAGTTGATTGAAATTATTCGTACTACGCAAGGTCGTCAACCCCTGCGTGACCCACTACTCACTGATGCCGAAAAAGCATTGGATATGGGCAGTTTAGTACCTATCAATAAAGGCAGGAGGCTGGTCGAAAAAGACATATTTAACGCCGCGGCAGAAAAAGTTAAAGTCTTTGGTATTAAATTATTAGATATTCGTTTTAAGCGGATTAATTATAATGAAAGTGTACGGCCTAAAATTTATGAGCGCATGATCAGTGAACGTCGTCAAATTGCCGAGCGATTCTTATCAGAGGGTAAAGGTGATGCCGCGCGGATATCAGGTAATCGTGAACGTGACTTAAATAAAATCCAATCTGAAGCTTATCGTCAAGTTTTAGAAATTCGTGGTAAAGCTGATGCAAAAGCCGCTGCAATTTACGCAGCAGCCTATAATCAGAGCCCAGAGTCGGTATCGTTTTACGCTTTTATCCGTACTTTACAAGCGTATGAACTGGCGATTAGCGAAAATACGACCTTAGTACTTTCGACCGACAGTGATTTGTTCAAATATTTGCAACATGCAAAAGTTGAAGAAACACCATTAAAAAGTGAACCCTAAATTCAGGGTTTGAAAACGTATAGTAGAGAACAAATATCTATCTAAAATCGATTAGTCCTCATAAGGAAAATTATCAATCTGTGAACAAAAAATAACTAACGTAAGGTGCTAGAAGCAAGTTATCACTATACCCACTAATAGTACAAATGCGGTCTAGACTTTTAAAATAAAGGGATCAGATAAATATTAGTCGTTAATCCGCCGAAATTTTCAGGTTGATGTATCTAAAATTCAGACCTGACTGTTAAATAATACCAGTTTCATTAATTAGGTGATCTACTTTATACGGAGGGAAAATAGCCAGATACAAGGTGTTTATGTTAATAACTAGCTGTTCTAATTATTAAATAAATAACGAAGTAGTTGGTTATTTTAACGAGTAGAAATGATCACATAGTTAGTGAGATTGGTATAACCACACCCTCATCAATAAATTATAAGACAGGCCAACAATAGGCCTATCTTATATCAAATCACAGTATAGCCATCCAAATACAGAGGATTCGCTAACGAACATTGTTGATTTTAATGTTAGACTAATTCACAACAAACTGAGAGTTAACTCGAGTAGCCCAAACTAACTTGCTAGTAGATGATCTTTGACAAAAAGCATGCTCATAATGATTGCTGAATTCTATTGTTTCATCGCTCGTTCGCTGTTACATGGATCAAGTCTAGTATTTGTTTTTCTTATACTCAGATCATGTAGATGATGTGTTGCATAAAATGCTTGCTGAGTCTCCAAAAAAGTATTACCCGCGATGGTACCGGAACGATAATCATGTTGTAAATCAATATTGGTACTTCCTAACAGTTTACTTTGAAGATTTTTTTCAGCAAATATTTGAATGATTTCCACATCTTCAGGAGGGTTAGCGATAAAGGCTAGTTCTTTCTGATAAGCTTGCTCATGCTGAACCAAATAATCAAGCATTTTTGGGCAATACCCAGACACGTAAATCGATGACTTTAGTTTATCTACCCAAACAGATTGAGTATGCAAGTCTGCATTCACAGTGCGAATAACCACAATTTTTCGAGCACCACGTCTATAGGATTCTCGCACAGGTAACGGTGCTGCAAGTCCACCGTCTAGGTAGAAATCAGCTCTAGGGTAATCACCGCTTGCTTCTGCCTGATTAGTTGAACTAATGTTCAACCTAGGCGCGAGCTTAACCCCTTTCTTATACAAAAAAGGTAATGCACTCGAGGCTTTAAGTAATTTGCGCCAGTAACTGTTATCACCGTTTGGGCGAAAGAAATAAGCTTGTCTATCGCGTGAATTCGTTGCGGTGATCAATAATTCTCTTTGTCCTAATGATTTTTTTGCAGCCGTAAAGTCTAATGCAAAACTACCTTGAATTGTTTTATCAAAGTACCAATCCAAATCAACAATATTGCCTCCCACTAATCCACGACCTAATTTATAAAAATTCTTACGACGTGATAATCCACCAATTAATCGCTTGGCATAGCCTTTTTGACGAGATAGAAAGCTTGTGATATTTTGCGAGCCTGCAGACGTCCCTATAAATAAATCGAAGGGGTCAAAATCATTCTCTAACCACGCATCCAGTACACCTGCTGTAAATATTCCTCGTTGACCACCACCTTCAGCAATAAGCGCTATTTTAGCGTGTGAGCCTTCGCAAGGATTGATGGGGAGTGTCGATGTTAGGACTTTCATGTTAGGCATTCCAATAATACTGGGCTCACTACTAACCATCTGAATACGGTAGTTCTAGGATGGCGAGCACTAGAACTGCTTGATGTTTTCCGGTAGCTAATCATGCGCAGTGGACAGGTTCAGCGGCGGTTCACCGGACAGGAATTGATGCCGAGGAGCGAGTATAGAGGACATAAGCCAACTGCGCCGGTCAGCACTGGTAAAACGCCTATATAACCCCAAACGCCTATTGTGCCGGTGGCGGCCAGTCCGATAAAAACTAAACCGGCAATCACGCGTAGTGTGCGATCAAGCTTACCTTCATTTGCCTTCATGGTGTTTCTCCTTTATAGGGGCTTCTGGCCCCCTTGGTAAGTCGCAGATAAGAACTAACTTAGTTCCTGCCCTGCTGTAATTTATTTTTTGTTTCTTCGTTGCTGATGCTCGGGGACATGATAACCGCATTGGCTATTTTTAGTTCCCTTAGGTGGCAACGCCCTTTTTTTCAGCAAACCTGAGCTCGTCTCGCGTCGGTAACACGCAGAATCTAGTCGAAGTTACGACCCTCTTTCCTCGGGTAGGTCATCATCAGGCGAATTTTTTGTGTGTATCGATCAGTTGCTATTTAGAGTAACTCACAAGTCTATCCGACGTCTGTTCGACAGCGCACACTCGACAATATTTAGGGATGATTGAATCGCGCAAGATCTCACTTTTAATTGGATAATATCATTCGATATAATCGTTGATTTAGAATACGTTCAGTGTCTGTAATCATCAACGCTTTAAGGTCGAGAAAGAAAGCGGGCCTCTAAAAACAGTTCCTATAGATAGTACGGTAACGCACAGAGTCTAAGTCTATAGAGTTGTATTATGTACCTATGCAGAGCTTATAACAAACTGAATCAGTTTCAAGTTCGCATTGAATGGCAGGGCGGTGACGCCAGCAATGAGAGATAAAGCAATGATAACAGATGGTTTGAAAAAAAAATTAGCCCAAGTGTGTTTAGGTCTTGGTTTGCTCTTAGCATATAGTTATCAGGCTTTTGCGACCAAAAATATGCTTGAACCTCAAATATATCAAGGCACAAGACAAAAGGTGCTAGCACCTTACGAATCGTTACCGGATGCGTTTGGTAATATAGAACTGGCTGTAACTGATACAAGCTTCCCCATTGCGGAACGCTTTGCAAAGTCGCTACAAAAGTACCAACCAGGCTTGAACATCAATCTGCGCTCGGCTCCACTGACTGTATTAGAGCATTTGTGGCGTAAAGAGCCTGTTTCACATGCCGCATTATTGTTCACGCCGATGTCGAAACAGGAAACAATTGATTTTACAAAGACGCGAGGTTATCAACCCACAATGTTACGCATCGCCTCGGATGCTATAACCGTTATCGTTAACTGGCATAACCCTATCAGTCATCGTGAGGTGCTGTTAGCTGAACTTGATGCGATATTCAGTGAAAAAAAGATCCGAGGACATTCTCGTATTCATTCCTGGGGGCAACTCGGATTAACAACATTTTGGCAGAAACGCCCGGTTGAAGCTGTTGCACAAGTCAGTAACCAGTCAGTTTCCGGGCACTTTCGTCGCGTTGTACTCGAAAACAGTGATTACCGTCGTGATATCCCCTATCTTGATAGCTCAGCACAGGTTATTCGGCGGGTCAGCGAGAGTGTCTCTGCCATCGGTTACATACGCAGCAGTCAACTGAACAAAACGGTCAAAGCATTAACATTGACTGGAAGGGATGAAAAATATTATATAAACCCTACGATGTCCAAAATTCCCATCACTGAGGATCCATTAGAATTCTGGCTTTATCTTTATCTGGATCACAAACCAGGTTTTCCTCTGGCAATGACAATGCGTGCCCTGTTGAGATTTTGTTACAGTCAGGAAGGTCAGGATATACTGTCCGATGCTGGTTATATGCGCGTTAATAAAAGAATTGTAACCGAAGATATCAACAAGTACGGACATGCTTGGCCATAACCGCCTAGCTAAAATCATACGTTGTATGTTCGTCACATAAGGCAAGATGAATTTTAAGGACTATAAGCGCGAAGAATCAGACGTGGTAAATCGAGATAATCGACAAATAAATAGTCACACAACTTAGTATTAACCCAATAAAAGGTGAAATAACAATGAGTATTAAAGAGGCATACGAGCAGAAACAACAGGCACAATTAAATGAGTGGGCCGTACAAATCAAAAAACTTAAAGCAAAAGCAGATATGGCGGAAGCTGATGCGCAGCTTAGCTATTATAAGCAGATCGAAGAATTACAGTCCATGCAAGACGAAGCTACCAAAAAACTTACCAAGCTTAAGAATGCTGGCGACGAGGCATGGGAAGATCTCAAAGCAGGTATGGAGAGTACGCGGGGATCGCTTGGTAATGCAATGAAAGTAGCAGTGTCGAGATTCAAATAAAGATCATGGTCACGACAGCTATTAAAAAATAAGAAAGGATGTAACAAATGAAATGTAATACCTGCGCATTTATGCTGATTGCCATAATCGGAATCACACCAGTTTGCTATGCGAAAACACCAACTGATATAACATCAATCGAGTCAGTAGAGCAAGAAACGCAGAAATTGATTCAGACACTCAAAGCCTATAGTGCCGATAGGAGGGACGAAGCCATTAAGAAGGCGAAGACGGCTTTGGATAATCTGGATAAACGTATCGATGCACTAGAAATAAGCATTGACGACAATTGGAATAAGATGAATAAGGCTGCTCGTAAAAACGCGCGCACAAGTTTAAAATCATTGCGTAAGCAAAGGATAGAAGTGGCTGAATGGTATGGGCGATTAACAAGCAGTTCGAACAATGCATGGGGGCAAATGAAAACGGGGTTTTCAGATGCATACAGCGCTATCAATAGCGCATGGAAAAAGGCTAAAGAAGAGTTTGAGTCTGAACAATAGAAAGTACCTCGAAGAAGCTATGTAAATCTATTGACAAAATAGGCAAAGGCATTATTGATGAACGCGATTCGAATGCGACTTATGCTTGTTACCAATCAATATAGATTTTGCTCAAGCGCTCTTCGACGGGTTTAAAATGACTTTATACGGCGTTAAATACTCAAGCTATGATGTCTGATCAAAAATGCTCATCGTTCGCTCAGGGATCTTGAAAATCGCATCTTGCGGTGGTTTGGGTATATATATAAATGTCACTAACCATCTGAAAACAGATAGGTCTATTCACTGGAATCCGAGCCCATGAAACCTAAAACTATGTTTTTGATGTACAACAAAATGGAACATACTGGTATCACAGCCATTCAGGTTTACAATAGCAATAGCCTATTATTCTATTCAGCTTATCATAAAAAAATGTACTGATTTTTTATTTCATTTGTAATTTCTTTGTCATACCAGCTGCAGCAGGAATTTTGTATCCTTTTTTGGGGATGTTGCTCACCA
>TARA_R110001583_G_scaffold2083_1_pt1 | contig 45486 bp, 44 predicted proteins | sample TARA_R110001583 | Tara Oceans TARA_R110001583 (sample SAMEA4398432) | marine metagenome | biome: Polar Biome; feature: [MES] marine water layer (ENVO:01000295) within the mesopelagic zone...; material: water (ENVO:00002006), including particulate matter (ENVO:01000060) such as...... | reverse complement strand
CTCGTCTTGCTGAAATCTGCATCTTCAAGTGGAGCGGGTATAGGTAATTACTGGTGGCAATCATCGTCCTCGGCTAACCGACCATGTTTCAAATAGCGCTGCACTAATGACTAGAAGCCCACCAATCATTGTCCATATATCTACCCGTTCACTTAATAAAAAAAATGCCAATACACTTCCATATAAAGGTTGTAAACAAGAAATAAGCCCTGCAGTGGTTGCGGATAAATGACGTAGAGATGACGCAAATAACGAGTGAGGCATTGCAGTGAAAATAACACCGACTAATAAAATAAGTAGCCAATCATTATGAGTAACATCCATTGGCGGCACTTCAACAAATAAACATAACATTAAAGATGCCACTAACGTTTGGTACAACATGGTATGAGGTCCAGAATAGTGACTAAAATAATTTTTATGAAGGATATTTCTTAAAGCGAAAAAGAACGCTGATAGAACCCCGGTAGCAATGCCTAAAGTAACTTGGTTCCCTAAGCTTATTTCAGGTATTAGTAGAAAAATTCCTATCATGACGATAAAAGCAATCAAGATATCTTTTCGTTTTGGTTTACTGCTTAGTCCATGGCCTAGTTTGTTTCTACTAAGAAAACGGGTTAACAGTGGCTCTAAAAAAACGGTGATAACGGGATAAGTAAAAAAGGCAATAATACCAATGGTTACACCCGCCATTTGCATACCGGCAAAATAAGTAACCCAATGAATACCGACTACGATACCAAGTAGTAAAGCAATTTTGTAATCTTTGGCACTAGCCAGCCTGATTTTTTGCTTTTGCAAACTTAAGACAATAAATAGAACAATCGCAGCAACCGCGGTTCGATAAACGGTAATATCCAGTGCTGGTAAACCGATAAGTTTTGAAAATAAAGCCGTACCACCAAAAAGTAATACGGCACTATGTAAATAAAGCAGACTTTGCTGTTGGGTATTCATAAATAAATTCGACGTTAATTAAATTCGACGTTAATAAGGAGGATAAAGCTTAGCCTTTAAGAGTTAGTCAATATCGTTTAAAGGCCACATAACGATATAGTCTTCAAAATCTTCAAGATGAATATCATCATCTTTGATGATTTTTCCGCGCACTGACATACCCGCATTATGCATGGCTGTTTTTTTACCTTTATGCAGTAACGGATGCCAAGACGGCATACCTCTACCTTCCTGTAAACGTCTATAGGTACAACTTGGCGGCATAAAGAACACATCAGCTAAATTTTCTTGTGTTAATTTTACACAATCAGGCACTAACGTAGTTCGCTTCTCATATTGGCTACATTGGCATGTTTTTTCATTAAGTAGATAACAAGCAATATTGGAATAATGTACTTCTTCACCCGGTTTCAAATGATCAGTTGGCAGTAACTCTGTCTGCTCGTCAGTCTCTTCATCATCAATAAATTTATTTAAGCAGCACTTACCACAACCGTCACATAATGACTCCCATTCATTTCGAGACATTTCAGCTAGCGTTTTATTTTGCCAAAAAGGCGCAGTATTCATATCGTTTTTACTCATGTTTCTCTTCAAGTTTATCAACTAATTAATAGGGGGGAATTTAATACGATCAGACAAATGACCAACTGAGCTCACAAAGTAATAAGATAAATTCCAATGCATTAGGCTTTTATAATTATCATAGGCTAAGTAAGCACGACCTTTCTCACCATCGGGAAATACTAATGCCGCTTTAATATCAACTTTAGGTAGGTTAGTTCCATCAGTACGACGAATACCAAGTGCTTGCCACTGAGCTAAGGTTTTTTCAGATTTGTCCCATGCATTTAACCAGTTTTTGCGACTACCGGTATTTTTTGGAATCGCCAATGAGGTGTCAAAGTTTGGTAGTAACTTAACTTGACGTCCCCAGGTTAATTCGCCATTCCAACCTTCTTTTTGTAAATAATTTGCCATGGAAGAAAAAATATCTACTTGGTTGTTCCAAATATCTTTTTTTCCATCACCATCACCATCAACAGCATAACCTAAAAATGACGTTGGCATAAACTGATTTTGTCCCATAGCGCCAGCCCACGACCCCTTCATATCAGCAATATCAATATGCCCTTGCTTTAATATGGTTAACGCTGCCCATAACTGCTTTTTAAAGAAAGCTTCTCGACGTCCTTCATAAGCTAAAGTCGATAGAGCTGAGACAACATTATAGCCCCCAGTAAATTTACCAAAATTTGTTTCTAATCCCCATAATGCCACAATAAAACGTGGTTGTACGCCATATTTACCGGCTATTTCAGTCAGCATCACTTTATGCTTTTTATAAAGCATACGGGCTTTTTTCACTTTCCAGCTAGGGACACGTTTAGGTAAATAAGTATCTAAGGTTTCAACTGTCTCTGGTTGTTTACGATCGGCTGATACCGCACGCTTATGAAATTTAGCTTTTGCAAAGCTGCTATCAATCAAGCTTTGGGCAAACCCGTGTGTTAACGCCTCAGCTCTTAGCTCTACAATATATTGTTCAAAACCAATTTGTGTTAGTTCTTTAGCTTGTATTATGTTTGTAAAAACGAATGAAACACTTAACGCAAATAAGCCAAATAAAAATCTATTTATTTTTAGCATAAAACTACTCCTCTTGATTTTCGTTATCCATTTGGATTTTATGTTCTTTTAATAAATCTTCTGGCGGCGGGGGTAACTGTAAATAGAACCCTTGCTCATTTAAGTTTATCTTCACTTTCTCCAAATCAGCAAAAGCGAGTTTTGTTTTAGTTGCCAAATTCGTTAAGGTAACCAACGTGGGGGTGCCAAACATTGTCATTAACGCTTCAGGTACCAAAGAGAAGTCATCACGGGTTTTAACGAAAAGGTACATTTGTGCTTTTTTAGCACTTTTATAGATGACACATAGCATAAGAGAGACCTATGGGGTTGTTTGAAGTTTAATTAACTAAAAAATAAGCGCCTAATATATCACGCACTTGTAATATTATGCGATACAATGACACAATAATTTATATTATTATTTTTGATCTTATTTTAATTCGGAAACAAAATGAAAGCTCCTTTATACAATGAAATTCTCGACATCTGTCAAAACATCGCCAATGCATCAGAAAAAGATGACGACGATGCCAGAAATAGCGCCTGTGGCGACTTACAAAAACTGTGTGCAACCAATCAAGATTCACCGAAAGATCATCCATTGCAATGGGAAGCACTTGCTGATTTTACTGATGATGGTGATCAAGCAATGGACATTTATGAAATTGCCTTAGCTATTGCTCAGAAGCTAAAACTTGATACTTTTGTTGCGTCTGTTTATCTAGCCATGGCTCAAAGACAGCAAGAGTTTGAAGAAAATAGTAAAGCATTAGAATACGCAACGATGGCAAACACGGCAGCGCAAAACATCAGTAGCAAAGAATTAAAACAAGAAGTAGAAGAATTTTTATCAACCCTAACTAACGGATAGTTATGAAACTTAGCGTCAGGTTTTTACCATCACTTTATATATCGCTGCTTTGCATTAGTATTAGCAGCAGTGTATTCGCCGTTCAAACACAGACACCTGAACGGTGGTTTGAAATAGAAGTTATTTTATTTAAACAACTCGGTGATAAAACAAGTTTAAAAGAAAAGTTTCCTGACAATGTTAGTGCAACAAATTTACCTCAATACAAAAAACATTTTGATTTACTGACATCTTACTTACAACCAAATTTAACCGGTATAAAGCAATTTATGCCGGTTTGCGGTAAGAACGATACACAAGATGTTTTGTTTGAGTCATTGCCACATATTAATACGCATTTTTCTGATACTATTTTTGATACCACAAGTGCAATTGAGCATGTTGACACCTTTACCATGCCTGAATTCGGCACAGACCCTAAAGCTGTTGTGCAACAAGATCACAACCATATGGCGACAAAGATAACTCAAAACAACGCTAAACTTAGCAATGGAACTATTGAACATACCCCACAAAAAACACCTCAAGATTTATTCAACACTCATAATGACTTATTAATTTCAGCGCAACAGAAAAAGCATCTGTTTGAGCTGCAAAAAGAACTGGCTAGCTCACTATTTTCAACTGAAAAAATTTGTATTATTAGCCCAAAAGACATCGAAAAACTATTTACGGATGAGTCACTTGCTAATTTTCAGTTAGATGAGTTCGACGTTGAAGCGCTGCCAACCAAACTTAATGCTTCGGGTGCGCATATGAGTGATCGACCTTATCTTATCGCCAACGAATCGTTATTATTAGCCGATATAAAACAACGTTTGCAGTGGAGTAGTGAATTTAGACCACTATTACATTTCGGTTGGCGACAAATAGGAGTTACCCGAGATAAGGCTATTCCACTTAAGCTCATTGCGGGAAGTAGTTTAGATTATCAATATCAGCAAGCTTTAGATCTTTATCAGTCTGCGCTTGATGAAGCTAAACTGGCAGAACAATTAGCTTTCCAACAGTCTAGTAATATTGGGCGACAAGGGGTTGATGGTTTAACAGCTCAAATGGAGCAAAATAAAGATAATATTGCTGATAGTAAACAACAAGAATTATCGCAAATATTTAATGAGTTAGATAACATTGACAGTGCTAATATTAATGGCTTAATTAGCACACTTGAACAACAAACATTTGAAGAATTAATTGTTATTCATGAAGTCAATAGAGATGAGAATGAACAGCTAAAAATAAGTAAACCGCCAGTAGAGCCACTACAACCTTGGTTTTTGGATGGATTCTTTAAAGTACACCTAGATCATTATCTTTATATCACTGCTGATTTTAATGTGCTAAATGAATCCTTAGATAAAGGCACTAATAATACGACGAGTAAAGCCAATTTAAAACTGATTAATTTTAGTCAAAACGAACGAGTAATCACTGGTGAAATACATTATTTTGATCACCCTTATATAGGTATGATAGTACAAATACGACGTTTTGATCCAAGTAAGCCTAAAGAAGAAGCCGTAACTCAAGTCATTAATTGATATTTAATTAATCTTCAACTTATGCTTAAGTTATGACTAAATTGTGCTTAAGGGGATAGTTAATCTGCTAACCAGGTAGAACACACCAATGTTTTACCCTGGCAAATAACTTTACCAATAAACTCACTTCCACTCACTATCGGCCCCACGCCTTTAGGTGTGCCTGTCATAACAATATCGCCCTCTTCAAGAGCAATAAAGCTTTGTAGCTGAGTTAATATTTCATCCGGTTTAACCATCATTAATTCAACACCGCCCGCTTGAATTATATTGCCATCAATGGCTAATGTTAAACTCAAGCTGCTATCTATTTCATCTATAAGAACAAAGTCACTAAAAACAGCGGCGCCATTAAACGCTTTAGCACGTTCCCATGGTAAACCTTTTGCTTTCAATTTCGCTTGTTGCGTTCGTTTTGTTAGATCTAATCCAACCGCGACAGCACTAAACTTACCTTGTTGATAAAGAAAGCAAAGCTCTGCTTCATAATGTAATGCTTCTTGGTGAAACGACTGTAACTGAGATGAAATAGCTGAATTCGGTTTCAAAAAAACCACCATTTCATCAGGAACGTCATTGCCTAACTCAGCGATATGATCAACATAATTACGCCCGATACAGATTATTTTCGATGGTATAATCGGTTTTTTATCAACAGTTACTACGTTCATTATGGGCTCACTGTAAAAGGTTAAGTTAAATGTAAAACATCTTTAATAAAAGGAATCGTTATTTTGCGTTGCTCTCTTATTGATGCTTTATCGAGTATATCAAGTGAGGTGATCAAATTTCCCATTTCACGGGATAAACGATTAAGTAGAAAATTGGCGGCTTCACTACTCAAGGTTAAACCACGCTTAGAAGCACGATATTGTAATGCCGTTACTTTTTCATCATCATCAAGCGGTTTAACCTGCTCGGTAAAGCCCCAAGTTAAACGAGAAACTAAATCAGGCAAACTAAGCCCCAACTGAGTCGCACTTTGATCGCCACTGATAAGTAAGCAATTATTTTGCTCTAGTACTCGATTGTATAAATCAAAAATAGCTTGTTGCCAAAGCGTGTTATCAGCAATAAGTTCAATATCATCTAAACAAATGACATCAATTTGTTCTAAGCCATCTAAAACTTCTACTGACAGTAAAAGTAATTCAGCACAAGATAAACACACCGAGGTTTTATTTAATTTCGCAGCATAAGTGCTACACGCATGCAGTAAATGAGATTTCCCTACCCCAGTTAAACCAAATAAATAGAAACTATTGGGTTCATTTGACTTAGTTGTTTGGTTTTGTTCAATAAATAACTTTAATTGGCTCACCACCAAGTGATTAGATTCACTCAAATAACTACCAAATGTTTCATCATCAGGTAATTGAACCGACAATGTTAATTGTGCCGTATTTTTCATTTATTGCCCCAATAAAAAATAGGTATTGCCAATTCGCCAACTTCATTCTTCAATGTAGAAGCGTTAAATCTAGCCAGTGGGTCTATAAATTGTTTAAGTTGTTTATTAAGTTTTAATGAAGCAACTAACGCATCTGAGGAGCCTAGCAGTTGTAAATTAAAACGTCTTGAAGCACCTTCTGCATTCAGTAAAGTAACTGACTTAACTGCAGATAGATTGGTTAAGAAATCAAAAACATCAACGTAGGTTGCTAATGAATCGATATTGGCTACTTCAATAGTAAAGTCATTATTACTGGTTGTTGATAAAGCGTAATGTTGGTAAATCAATTCAGTTATCTCAGCTAAACCTTGTTGTAGTAGCTCTTTTTGATCACTTCCTTGGTACTGTTGACTCACTCTTTTTTGTTTACCCTCTAGGTTCCAAGCTAGCAAACTCCAATCTAATATATAGCTTTGTTCTTCCACTGTGGTTTGAGTACATAACAACCCACAATTATCTGGCTCAACATTGGCTTGTGGTGTAGAAGCCAATAAACTTGAGTTTGATATCCTCATGATCACGATAGCTTCAGCAAGGTATCTACTCGACGCTTTTCTAACCTGTTGCTCAAAACGCCCCCAAATATCACTCAGCGTGATTTGATTAGCGTCAGTTAAGTCCATCAACGGCATCATGATAGGCAAACCTCGTTGATCAGAAAAGTCATTGACCATAAAAGGTAGGTTAGAATTGGTAGAATTAGACATAATAGTGCGAATCAAGCCATCTTCATTGACTAACCACAGTAATACTTGGGGTCGTAAACTTCCCCATATTGCTAAATTAGCTTGCTGGAATAATTGATTGATTTTATCTTCATTAAAGCTAGCTAACAAAAATAATTGTTTGGTTTGAGTTTGATTCTCTAAAACAGGCTTCATTGAATGAATAGTTTTAAGCTGGTAGCGATATTGGTTTAAATAAAGCCGATAATCATTCAATGACTTTTTAATCATTTTATTTTCTAATACACTTTTGTTACCGCCTACTTTTACCATTACTGCCGCTAACGCTTCTTTTAAAGCAATGGCTTTGTCAGTGTTATTTCGAGAATTTATGGTAACGCTTGCTTGATACAAGTCCTTAACTTCTACTGCTTCTATGGCGGTAAAAGGTAAAAAACTAGCCATAACAAGAAGTAAAAGAATTAGTGTTTTAAACATAGTAAATTTTTAAGGTGAAAATTTATCGTTGATATTACCACAATCACACCATTTTATACTGCCAAATAAAAAATTTTATCGATTTGATATAAAGATTTTGAGTATGTGCTCGGGCACTGTTAGAATATGCATCTTTTAAATCTAACTAAGCTTATAATTTAAGCTTAGTTAGGTATTATTCTATCGGTAATTTTTTTGAGGTTTCCCGTGAGCGAACAAAAACAGTCTTTAAGCTACAAAGATGCTGGTGTTGATATTGATGCTGGTAATGCCCTTGTTGAAAACATTAAAGGTGCAGTAAAGCGCACTACTCGCCCTGAAGTCATGGGCGGCTTAGGTGGTTTTGGTAGTGTTTGTCAATTACCAACAGGCTATAAAGAGCCGGTTTTAGTTGCAGGTACTGACGGCGTGGGAACCAAATTACGCTTAGCCATTGATTTAGACAAACATGACACAGTGGGTATTGATTTAGTTGCTATGTGTGTTAACGATCTTATTGTGCAAGGTGCTGAGCCATTATTCTTTTTAGATTATTATGCCACTGCAAAACTTGATGTCGCTGTTGCTTCATCAGTTGTAGAAGGTATTGCTGAAGGATGTATACAAGCGGGTTGTGCTCTTGTTGGTGGTGAAACCGCAGAAATGCCTGGTATGTATCACAAGGGTGATTATGATATCGCCGGATTTTGTGTTGGTATTGCCGAAAAATCACGTTTAATTGACGGCACTAAAGTTGCTGCCGGTGATCAATTAATCGCTTTAGGTGCTTCAGGTCCTCATTCAAATGGTTTTTCATTAATTCGTAAAGTATTAGAAGTTAACAAGACTGATACGACTACTGAGCAACTTGATGGAAAAGCGATCAGCGAACATTTACTTGAACCGACTAAAATTTATGTTAAGTCTGTTTTAGCGTTACTTAAAGACGTTGAAGTTCACGCTTTGTCTCATATCACTGGTGGTGGCTTTTGGGAAAATATTCCACGTGTTCTACCTGAAACAGCACAAGCTGTGATCAATGGTGAAAGCTGGGAATGGCCGGTAATATTTAATTGGTTAAAAGACAATGGTAATATTACTGAACATGAAATGTACCGTACCTTTAACTGTGGTGTCGGCATGATAATCGTAGTACCAGAAGATAAAGTAGCGCAAAGTATTGAAATACTTACCGCTCACGGCGAAAAAGCTTGGCATATTGGCGCAATCAGCGATAAAGCTGATGGTGAAGAGCAAGTTATCTTTTCGTAATAAAAGACGGTAAGTAAAAATAAATGCAAGTAAAGGGGCTAATCATTAGCCCCTTTTATTTATCTAAAGAAAAGGAAAATACATGTCTAGCCGAATTGTAGTATTAATATCAGGCAGTGGCACTAATTTACAAGCGATTATTGATGCCAGCGAAGCAGCTGATTACCCAGGCTCTGTCGTTGCGGTTGTCTCAAATAAAAGTGATGCTTACGGTTTAACACGGGCTGAAAATGCAAATATCGCCACTGTGGCTTTATCTCATAAAGACTTTGATAGCCGTGAAAGTTATGATCAAGCGTTAATCACTAAAATTGATCAATTTTCCCCCGACGTGATCGTCCTAGCAGGATTTATGCGTATACTTTCACCTGCTTTTGTCCAGTATTATCAAGGCAAACTAGTCAATATTCACCCATCATTACTACCAAAATATCAGGGGCTTAATACCCATCAACGTGCTATTGATGCGGGCGATAAAGTACACGGCGTTAGTGTGCATTTTGTTACCGAAGAACTTGATGGTGGTCCGGTAATTTTACAAGCAAGAGTGCCTGTGTTTGACGGTGATTCTAGCGATGATTTAGCTGCACGTATACATGAACAAGAGCACAGAATTTATCCTTTAGTGGTAAAATGGCTTTGTCAAAAACGTCTTAGTATGACAACCGAAAGTAAAAATGAGCATGCTATTTTAGACGGCTGCATATTACCTGCTTGCGGTTATGCGAACGACGAATAAACTGTTAGTATAAAGGTAAGCTACTTTCTTACCTTTATACTGGATCATTTGTGTTAATTAAATTTCAACCATCTTTTTTACTTACACTTTTATCACTCTCTTGTTTTTTTAGCCTCGTTGCTACTGCTCAACAAATTGAAAGCCAATCAATTGAAAATAAAATAGTCCCTGAGTTTTCAGCAAAATATACCGTTTTACATAAATCTGATCCTGTTGGCACGGCCACCAGAGAATTAAGTTACCAAGCAGACGGCAGTATAAACTATCATTATAAAACAGAAGTTGAGTGGCTTATTTTCTCTCAAACGCGCACTGAAACCTCAATACTTACCATAGAAAACAACAAAGTGACGCCGCAACATTATATTTATACGAGAGAAGGTACTGGCAAAGATAAACGTTATGAATGGCTTTATAACGCAGCAAAAGGAGAAGCTCAGGATATTGAACGGCAAAGAGATCACCAAGTTGATTTCTCTAATAATTTACAAGACAAACTCAGTTATCACCTCCAACATCGTTTAAATTTAATGATCAATGCTAAACAAACGCATTATATCTATCCCGTTATCAACACATCAGGTTCAATTAAAGATTATGTTTATCAGTATGACGGTGAAGAAGAGTTAATTTTGCCTTACGGGTTAATTAAAACAATTCGCTTTAAGCGAGAAGTAAAAGAGAAAGAACGCATTACTTATGCTTGGTTTGCCCCTGCACTTGATTACTTATTAGTAAAACTTTATCAAATAAAAGCGGGGACAGAACAGTTTGAAGCTCAACTTACAACCCTAGAAATTGAGGGTAAAGCCGTTAAAAAGTTGTAATCTGAACTCTACGTACATCAAGACAAGATCATAAATCTTATTATGATCTTGCTCTAGCTAGCTACGTTAGCTTTCTACACCACAAGCAATTGACTCTCCCAAACAAAACAAATGCCAATGGCCTGCATTCATTTTGTGCCATGTTTCGTCATCGGTTAACGGTTTAGTGGCGATGACAGTCACTATATCTTTATCGGTTGTTTCTTTATGAAAATCTACCGCAACTTCAGCATCAATTAAGCTAGCTTTGCCAAAAGGAGCACGTCTCGTAATCCAATGTAAATTATTTGAACAATAAGCAAATAAATACTCGCCATCGGTAATAATCATATTAGCCACGCCAAGCTCATCTATTTTCCATGTCAGTGTCGCAATAAATTCAAATAGAACCACAGCCGGCGGTTGCTGTGCGCCAAATTTATAATGAAGCTGATCTAAAATCCAACAAAAAGCATGTTCGCTGTCGGTAGTTCCTATCGGTAAGTGTAATTTAATGGGGAGTTTTTCGGCAAAGCCTTTTAATTGTCCGTTATGAGCATAAGTCCAATTTTTACCCCACATTTGACGAATAAAGGGATGAGTATTTTCTAAACAAACCCCTCCTGAATTAGCTTGGCGAATATGACAAACCACCGCCTCACTTTTCATTGGATACTTTGTCACTAACTCAGCAATAGGTGAATGGGCACTTGGATTAGGATCTTTAAAACTTCGACAGCCCTTACCTTCGTAAAAAGTAACACCCCAACCATCTTTATGAGGTCCGGTATTTCCCCCTCGCTGCATTAAACCACTGAAACTAAAACAGATGTCTGTTGGTACATTAGCTGACATAGCTAAAAGCTCACACACTTTGTAGATACTCCTTATTTAACATTTAATGACAAAAAATATAAAGATAAAACCTTGAGGTGTCAGTTGTAATTTAAGCAACTGAACAGCTACGGCTAAAATATTTGCTAATAATTTGGATTTTAACTATTTTACTCTGTAACAATGGTTAAATCACTAGCTAATTGTGCTGCTAATTTCTATTCTAGACTTGCACGTTGTAAAGTAATACCGTTAGCTATACCGATCAGATTTTAAGTTTTTTGGCAATGGGTCATTATGAAAGACCGATACTCCCCTTAAATAGTAAACCTACGCCAGCAAGAAACAAGAAAACGTAGCAAAAGCTATAAATAATATTAACACTGACCTTATTCAGTAAAAAGTACCCTAAAGCAACACCGACTGGTGCTAATGGCGTTAAGACTAATGAGGTTACTATATTAGTCTGGTCAAATAGTCCTAGCCATGTGTATGGGATCAACTTCAACAAATTTACCACTGAAAAAAACCAAGCAAATGTTCCCATTAATATTGTTTTATCCATCTTCTGGGGGAGTAGATAAATACTAATAGGGGGACCACCGGCATGAACACCAAAACTAGTAAAACCGGCAATAGCGCCCCAAATAGTTCCCTTTAATTGATCGGGCTTGCTCCCTTGGGTAATCTTTCGCTTAAACCAGTAGTTGATGGTAAAGATGACCGCAATAGCACCTATTATAATACGTATCATATCAGCGGAAAGATAACTAAAGGTGAACGTTCCCACCAAAATACCAATTGCCGCACCAGGAATAATTATCTTAAGATTGACTATACTGCACTGGCCTCGAAAACTATTAAGCGCAAATAAATCCATCACCACTAATATTGGCAGTAAAATCGCCGCCGCTTGTACCGGAGGTACGGCTAATGCCATTAAAGGCACTGACAACATTGATATACCACCACCAAAGCCCCCCTTGGCCATACCAAAAAGTAGGATGGCAGGTATGGCACAAATATAAAAAAATGGGTCTAAAATCATCTATGAGTCCATAAATGTTAAAATATAAATAATATCATAAATAAGGTAAGTAAATTTCTGCACAAAACATAAAGGAGAGAACATAACCACAAGCTAGCACATAACTAAACCCTAACTAATTCCTAACTAATTCCTAGCTAAAACCAAAACTTATAATAAAATAGTCCTAACTTGAGCTTGGCTATATTATTTATTTCATCTATAACTAGATTATATAGTTAAAACAGTGTTTAAATTCAACTAGTTTGAAATTTTATTCCTTAGTAAAAGGGGGTTTTGTGGATATTACTCTATGGCTCATCGCCGCATTTTCATTAACTTGGTTTATGAGTTATGTGAGAGCATCACTGTCAACCTATACCTTTGTATTTATCGTGCTATTAGCCATTGGTACCTTTTTAAATACTATCGGTTTTGTTTCTTGGTTATTATTTGCTGTCATTGCCCTGCCCTTAAACATTGATATTATTCGCCTACAATTTATCAGTATGCCATTATTAAATTTATTTAGAAAAATAATGCCACCGATGTCAGAAACAGAACAGCAAGCAATAGATGCCGGTACTACTTGGTTTGATGCAGAACTATTTCGTGGCAATCCTGACTGGACAAAACTACATAATTATCCTCAACCTCGACTTAGCGCACAAGAGAAAGCCTTCTTAGATGGGCCCGTTGAGCAAGTTTGCACCATGGTAAATGATTGGCATACTACGCACGAAATTGCTGATCTCTCGCCAGAGGTTTGGCAGTTTTTAAAAGAGAAACAATTCTTTGCTATGATTATTAAAAAGCAATATGGCGGATTAGAGTTTTCAGCTTTTGCCCAATCAAGAGTATTACAAAAACTTACCGGCGTCAGTTCAGTATTAGCCAGTACTGTTGGTGTGCCAAACTCATTAGGTCCGGGTGAATTATTGCAAGAATATGGCACCAAAGCTCAACAAGATTATTACTTACCTCGTCTTGCTAAAGGAGAAGAAATCCCTTGTTTTGCCTTAACTAGTCCTGAGGCTGGCTCAGATGCAAGCGCAATTCCTGATACGGGTATTATTTGCCGACAACAATTTGAAGGAAAAGAAATATTAGGGATGAGCCTTAATTGGGATAAGCGTTATATTACGCTTGCTCCAATTGCCACCGTGCTAGGTTTGGCGTTTAAATTAGAAGACCCTGATAATTTACTTGGTGATAAAAAAGACTTAGGCATAACCTGTGCGCTTATTCCAACCGACATAGAAGGGATCACTATAGGTCGACGACACTTCCCATTAAACATTCCGTTTCAAAATGGCCCTACACAGGGTAAAGATGTTTTTGTCCCCCTTGATTATATTATTGGTGGTAGTGACATGGCCGGACAAGGTTGGCGCATGCTAGTGGAATGTTTATCCGTTGGCCGTGCTATTACGCTACCTTCAAACAGTGCTGGCTGTATTAAAACGGTGGCGTTAGCTACAGGTGCCTATAGCCATATACGTCAACAATTTAAACTTCCCATAGGTAAAATGGAAGGTATTGAAGAAGCGTTGGCACGCATTGGCGGTAATGCTTATTTAATGGACGCAGTCACAATTATGTCTACTGGGGCAATTGATCTTGGTGAAAAACCCTCAGTTATATCTGCTATTGCAAAATATCATCTCACAGAAAAAATGCGTTCCTCAATGATTGATGCCATGGATATTCATGGGGGGAAAGGTATTTGTATGGGGCCAAGTAATTACCTTGCCCGAAGTTATCAAGGTGCTCCTATTGCGATTACGGTGGAAGGTGCAAACATATTAACGCGCAGTTTAATTATTTATGGTCAAGGTGTTATTCGCTGTCATCCCTATGTACTAGCAGAACTAAAAGCAGCGAATAATAAGGATGATGAACAAGCATTAAATGACTTTGATCATGCATTGTTTGCTCATATTGGTTTTAGTCTCAGTAATATGAGTCGCAGTTTAAGCAGTTCATTTACCGGATCACGTTTTCTATCTAGCCCTTTTAATGATGAGACGAAACATTATTATCAGCTGTTAACTCGCTTTAGTGCTAATTTAGCCATGCTCAGTGATATTTCGATGTTAGCACTAGGCGCTGATTTAAAAAGAAAGGAGCGCCTTTCGGCACGCCTTGGCGATGTGTTAAGCCATTTATATCTAGCAAGTGCTTGTTTGAAACGTTTTAATGATGAAGGCAGAAAAAAAGAAGATTTACCTCTACTACAATGGGCTGTAGAAGATTCATTATTTGCTATTCAACAGGCGCTTGATGCACTACTAAATAATTTCCCCAATAAATGGCTTGCTCGCAGTTTACGGATAATTATTTTCCCCTTAGGCACTTGGTTAACCAAACCAAGTGATCACTTAGATCATCAAATAGCGACCTTATTACAAACACCGAGTGACGTAAGGACACGCCTGGGTAAAGATCAATATTTAACGCGTGATGGCAATAACGTTTTTGGTCTGTTGGAGCAAACCTTAGAAGATATCATTGCCTGTGAGCCTATTTTCGCTAAAGTATGTATTTCATTAGATAAAAAATTGCCGTTTTATCACCTAGATAAAGTTGCTGAACTTGGTTTAGCTGCCAATGCTATTTCAGCAACTGAAGCGGCATTATTAATTAGAACAGAACAAGGTAGAAAAGCGATTATTGCCGTTGATGATTTTGATCATAGTGAGCTTATCAGCAATAAAAGTGACAAGAAAGCATAGATCAAAGTTGAACCCATTAAGTAATTTAATTGGCCTAATACTTAATCCTATGACCAAAAAAACGCACGAGTATTATCTTGTGCGTTTTTATTTAACCAATAGATTTACTTAAGTAATAAACTTTATAAAAAGGATAATAACTCTTCATCAAGTTGCATCAATGTTTTTGGATCGGCCATCATAGTTTTAGCTAATGATTTAGTTCTGGGTAACATCCGTGTAAAATAAAACTCTGCAGTTTTAATCTTTGCGCGATAAAAATCACGGTTTTCAACATCGGTAGCTAACTTTTCATAGGCTGTTTGCGCCATTTGAGCCCAAAAATAAGCCATGACGATGTAACCAGAATACATCAAATAATCAACCGACGCAGAGCCGACAATATCTCTATCTTTTTTAGCTTTTAATGCTAAACGTAAAGAGTATTGCTGCCAGTTAGCCACTGATTTACTTAATGGCCAAATAAATTTATTCATTTGGCGTTTATGAGGATTACTCGAAATCATACTTTTATCTTTACAAAACACTAACACTTCTTTAGTAAACGCTTTTAACGACTTACCACGTGAGAGTAGAATTTTACGACCGAGAAGATCTAATGCTTGAATTCCCGTCGTTCCTTCATAAAGTGTCGCAATACGCACATCACGAACAATTTGCTCCATCCCCCACTCTTTGATGTAACCATGGCCACCAAATATTTGTAAACCATGGCTGGCACTTTCACAGCCGAGCTCAGTTAAGAATGCTTTTAAGATAGGCGTAATAAAACCTAATTTGTCATCAGCAGCTTTTCTATCGGCATCAGTTTTTGCCATTTCAATATCATCAACGATTTTAGCTGTATAATAAATAATGGCGCGACCGCCTTCAGAAATCGCTTTTTGTGTCATCAACATTTTACGTACGTCAGGATGAACGATAATAGGATCAGCAACTTGCTCTGGAAATTTCTTCCCTGTAAGCGCACGCATTGATAATCGTTCTTTAGCGTAAATTAATGAATTTTGATAAGCCAACTCAGCACTACAGATCCCTTGTAAAGCGGTACCTACACGCGCTGTATTCATAAAGGTGAACATACATTCTAAGCCTTTATTTTCAGGACCGATTAATTCGCCAACCGCATTATCAAAATTTAATACCGCGGTAGAAGAGGCCTTAATTCCCATCTTATCTTCAATAGATCCACAGGTAACATGGTTACCCTCGCCTAAATGTCCTTGAGCATCTGTTTTGATTTTAGGCACAATAAATAAAGAAATACCGCGGGTTCCTGCTGGCGCATCAGGGAGCCTAGCAAGAACAATATGAATAATATTATCGGTTAAGTCATGATCTCCAGCAGAGATAAAAATTTTAGTCCCGGTGATATTATAGGTACCATCGCCATTTGGCTCTGCCTTAGTTTTTACCTGGCCTAAATCCGTACCACATTGAGGCTCGGTTAAACACATAGTGCCCGTCCAAGTGCCCTCAGTTAATCGTGTTAGGTATAATTCTTTTTGCGTATTACTACCGTGAGTTTGTACCGTATTCATAGCGCCATGGCTTAAACCAGGATACATAGACCACGACCAGTTTGCTGTGCCCATCATTTCAGATTTAACCATCCCTAATGAAGGGGGTAAACCTTGTCCACCATGCTCGACAGGATGAGATAAACTTTGCCATCCACCCGCGACATATTGATCATACGCCGCTTTAAAGCCTTTAGGTGTCGTTACAACCCCTTTGTCCCATTTACAGCCTTCCTTATCACCACTTTGGTATAAAGGCAGTAGTTCATTTTCACAAAATTTGGCGCACTCTTGAAAAATAGCATCAACCATATCGGGTGTTGCGTCTTCAAATTCTGGATATTTTTTATAGTGATCATAATAATCAAAAACATCTTCAATTAAAAATTTGATGTCTGTTATGGGGGCCTTGTAACTAAGCATTTTTGCTCCTAACATTAAATGATTTTAATAGCTGCAGTGATAAATAGGTACTTTTAGCTAAATATATTGATTGTGATTAAAGCACTGGTCCTACCACTTAATCAAGTTATTTTTTATTTTTTATTTTTTTATAGCGTAATTACTGGTAAAATGACTGTGATTATTTTCAAGTGAATACAATAATACGATGTCAGAAAGTTATTTAGAAATACAGTTAGATCAACAGCCTATAGAGCTATGCAAATTATTAAAAATTGCTGATTTAGTCACTGGTGGTGGTGAAGCCAAAGTAGTTATTAGTGAAGGGTATGTTTTGCTAAACGGCGAAGTTGAATATCAAAAACGAAAAAAAGTTTTTCATGATGACATCGTTCAATTTAATGGTGAAACGTTACAGATTATTGTGAATGAAAATTTAGAAAATGAGATCAATGAGGAAGAAATAACACCACCGGCCCAAACCAAAAATACAACTAGCTTTGCTCCTAAACAAAAGCCTAAGCAGCAAAAAGCGGTTAAGCCAGAAAAAAAATCAGCTGTAATGTCCAACGATGAACCGACTACTAATAAACGTACAAGAAAACCAATTTCGTTTTAAACGTTATTTGTCCTCATCAGGGCTACTTTAATTTCTTTTCCCAAAAAAGTGCATTACCCAGTTTAGGATCGAGTTCATAACCAGAAAAGCCTAATTTTTTATAGGCATTTTGAGCTACCTTGTTACCCTGTAAAACTTCTAGGGTTAATTTACAGCAGTCCTTTTCTATTGCTATTTTTTCTACTTCACCAAACATTTTTAAGCTTAAACCAAGACCACGGTATTTAGCCAAAACACCACAGTCGTGTATATTGATTAATGACTTACAACTAAAGGTAGAAAAACCTTCTACGCAATTAATAATACCTGCTGGCGCTTCATCTACGTAAGCAAGTACAGTAAATACATCACTGCGTTTGCTCATGGTTGCGACAAGATTTTTTTGAACGTCATTGCTTAGCGCTTCAGCGCCGCCCATTTCGTCAAGCGCATAAGCATTTAACAACATAATTAAATCTTTAGCATGTTGCTCATTTTTGTAATCTGCTCTAACTAAACTAATGTTCATGGGTTTCTCGTTAATAGTGCGACACTTTTTCAATAGTGTCGCACTATACTCTACCTATGCACAAAATAAAGACCTTAGACCAAGATAAATGACATTATTGATAACAGATTTTTTCAATACTCAATTTACTAGATAGGATGTCGAAAACATTTAACTTGTTGACTTATCGCTTGAAATCATTAGTTTTTAATGTTTTGTTGGCAATTTTACTATCGCTGTGTTTTTGGTTATTTCGGTAAAGAAAAGGACAAGAATTAAAATTTATTATTTATTACTTTTTCATCACTAACCTCCCTGATAGAATAGCGAGAATTTCATTTGTCTTCATGTCTGATCAGAGCTACTCTCGCTTACATGTATTTTACGGAAAATTTTAGTGATGCGTACCAGTCAATATTTACTATCTACTTTAAAAGAAACCCCTGCTAGTGCCGAAGTTATTAGCCATCAATTAATGCTGCGTGCAGGTCTTGTGCGTAACCTAGCTTCAGGTTTATATACTTGGCTACCCACTGGCTTGCGTGTGTTGAAAAAAGTAGAAAACATTGTTCGTGAAGAAATGCAACGTGCCGGTGCTAACGAAATATTAATGCCAATGGTCCAACCTGCAGATTTATGGGAAGAATCTGGCCGATTAAACGATTATGGTCCAGAGCTATTACGTTTAAATGATCGCAATAAGCGCCCTTTCGTTTTAGGCCCAACACATGAAGAAGTCATTACTAAGCTAGTTGCAAACGAGCTAAATAGCTATAAACAATTACCGTTAACATTATTTCAAATTCAAACCAAATTTCGCGATGAGATACGTCCTCGTTTTGGTGTGATGCGTGGTCGTGAATTTTTAATGAAAGATGCGTACTCTTTTCATTTAGAGCAAGAGTCCTTAGAAGAAACCTATCAAACAATGTTTGATGCTTATTGTCGTATTTTCGACCGTTTAGGTTTAGATTATCGCCCAGTTTTAGCTGATACCGGCTCTATTGGCGGCGATGCCAGTCATGAATTTCATGTGCTTGCCGATTCAGGTGAAGATGACATTGCTTTTAGTGATGCCAGTGACTTTGCTGCCAATGTTGAAAAAGCCGAAGCGTTAGCGCCAAAAACAGCACGCGCAGAGCCAACACAAACATTAACTAAAATCGCCACCCCAAATGTTAAATCTATTGAAGACCTAGCAAACTTTTTAACTGTTGATATAAATACTACCGTTAAAACGTTACTTGTTTGTGGTAGTGAAAATGAGCAAGGTGAAACACCTATCCTGGCCTTGGTACTTCGAGGGGATCATCAACTTAATGAAGTGAAAGTAGAGCATTTATCACAAATAGCCTCACCACTAACATTTGCCAGCGAAGAGCAAATATTAGCGGCGGTAAATTGTAATGCTGGCTCTATTGGCCCCGTTGGGTTAACTATTGAGATTATTGTCGATCGCAGCGCAGCACAGTTAAGCGACTTTGTTTGTGGCGCTAATGAAAATGACAACCATTTAACCGGTGTAAACTGGCAAAGGGATTGTGCAACCTACCAGGTTGCTGATATTCGTAATGTGGTAACCGGTGATCCTAGCCCTTGTGGCCAAGGAAGTATTGTTATTAAACGGGGTATTGAAGTAGGCCATATTTTTCAGTTAGGTACAAAATATGCTCAAGCTATGGGCTGCGCAGTATTGAATGAAGGTGGCAAAAACCAAACCTTGACCATGGGTTGCTACGGTATTGGCGTATCACGTATTGTTGCTGCTGCCATTGAGCAAAACCATGATAAATACGGTATCAAATGGCCAAAAGCTATTGCGCCATTTCAAGTGGCTATTGTCCCCATGAACATGGCAAAATCAGCTCGCGTAAAAGAAACCGCCGAAGCGCTATACGAGCAATTTAACCAAGCGGGTATTGAAGTACTATTTGATGACAGAAAAGAGCGTCCTGGTGTTATGTTTGCTGATCATGAATTAATGGGTACCCCCTTATTAATTATTATCGGCGAACGAAATTTAGATGCGCAGCAAATAGAAGTTAAAAACCGTATTACCGGTGAAAAATCTTTGCTTGCTATTGATGACGTTATGTCACTTTTTAGCTAATACTGGCAAATGACATAAAATGACATAAAATGACATAAAATGACTTTTTTAAGGGGCAATTTGCCCCTTTTTGTTAACAAAAGTTAACGTTCTATCCTTTTAGGCAAAAATAGTCCAACTTATCATTAAAAAAATAGCCCTTAGCTATTTCAATAGTCGCTAATATTAGCAACAATGTAAGTCTCTAACCTATTCATATTAATTCAAGAAGTAACCTCATCATGAAAGCTATAATAAAGTCATCTAAATTAAACAATGTATGTTATGAAATTAGAGGGCAAATAGCAGCAGAGGCACGTCGTTTAGAAGATGAAGGGCATAAAATTCTTAAGCTGAACATTGGTAACCCTGCTCCTTTTGGTTTTGAAGCGCCTGACGATATTTTAAAAGACGTTATCCATAACTTACCTAAGTCACAAGGCTATAGCGAATCTCAAGGTATTTACTCCGCTCGTGTTGCTGTGATGCAATATTTTCAACAGCAAGGCATTAAAGATGTGCGTGTTGATGATATATTTATCGGTAATGGCGTTAGCGAGCTCATTGTAATGGCAATGCAGGGCTTACTAAACAATGACGATGAAGTATTAATTCCTGCACCCGATTACCCGTTATGGACAGCTGCCGTTGCACTTTCTGGTGGTACCCCTATTCATTATGTTTGTGATGATGAAAACAGTTGGTATCCTGATCTTAACGATATGGAAAGTAAAATTTCAGACAAAACCAAAGCGATTGTATTGATCAATCCCAATAATCCTACCGGTGCAGTTTATCCTAAAGAAATATTAGAAGGGATCATTGCCCTCGCGAGAAAACATAGCCTAATAATTTTTAGCGATGAAATTTACGATAAAATTTTATATGACGGCGCTAAACATATTCCAACCGCATCACTTGCCCAAGATGTTTTTATTATCACCATGGGTGGCTTATCGAAAAATTACCGAATCGCTGGGTTTAGAGTTGGTTGGATGGTTTTATCTGGCCCTAAAATTCACGCCGAAGATTATTTAGAAGGGTTAACAATTTTAGCCTCAATGCGTATGTGTGCCAACGTACCAAGTCAACATGCCATTCAAACAGCATTAGGCGGTTATCAAAGTATTAATGAACTGATTACCGGCGACGGGCGATTAATAAAACAACGCAACGTTGCTGTCAAAATGATCAATGAGATTGATGGCTTATCATGCCACCCTGCGATGGGCGCATTGTATTTATTTGTGAAAGTAGACGCTGAAAAGTTTAACATCACCAATGATGAAAAAATGATTTTAGATTTACTTAAACAAGAAAAAATACTACTTGTTCACGGTAGTGCCTTTAACATTAAGGAACAAAATTACTTTAGATTAGTATTTTTACCTCATGTTGATGTATTAGTACCTGCAATAGAAAAGTTGAAAAACTTCTTTGCTACTTATAAACAATTATAAATAGGTTAAATCATAAATTTACACTGGGCGAATAAGCTCGTTTAGTGTTTGCATATAAGTAATATCTGATAAAAAAGCAGCCTAGGCTGCTTTTTTAATTCATCATTAAAGGTCAGTTAGTTAAATTGAATAACCACTTTATTAACAATATCTTTAATCGCTGAAGATGGCGCTTGTTTATCATCAGAGTTAATGCGCTTCACCGCCCAACCGTGCCATGCGGGTTGATGAGACTTAACATCATAAATATCTATCGCTAACTTACCTTCTGTATATTGACGTACATGCGTTTCAGTAGCTATTTGTGTACCATACATACCGCTATAACGACCACCATAGTAGCCTCTTCCCCAACCAAACCCTGTATTGTAGGTTGTAGGATAGCTGCTCACTTTAATTTTATCACGATTACCAACCGTATAAGAAATGGCAAAATCGGCTTTTTCAGCATCATCAATCAACTGATAGCCTTTAGCCATAAAAGCTTGTTCAATTTCTTCATCAACACGCAGTTTCATCACGGGGTTAATATCTTCTGCTGGTGCCATTATTTTACCTGAATTTAACCATGCAAAGGTTTTATAATTCGAGGTATCAACTTTACTATTTTTATCAAAGTCGACTTTTGCTTTATAGGTTGTTGAGCAACTAGCAACTGCAATGAGTAATACAGCAACAAATACTTTTTTAATTAAGTTCATAGCTTTCCCCTTTTATCGTCATTATTAAATACACCATACTAGACATCATAGCTTATCTATTCAGGTAATTATGTACCAAATTGTAACTAGATCCATATTTATTACAATGCCTTAATTTACAATAAACTTTTTGAACAATTGTTCGACGCAATCTCGCTTGCTTTAGCTGCGAGTAAAGTCGAACGGTCTTGACTTTCGTGCTCAGTATATTATTATTTACTGTACATCCATACAGCGCGAGAATAACTTGCTAACGGGCATTAAGCTACGAGCTAATCCAACACCAAGCCAAAAACTGATATTAAGTCAGTGGATGGGGTGTGCCAAGTTTATCTGGAATGCTAAGTGTGGTGAAGAAAAGTATTACAGCACCTTCGCCCGTAAATATTATCCTCTAGATACGTATGCACCAGTAGATCAAAAAGCCGCACAGTTTAAGTCAAAAGAGCTAAGCCCTTGGTTGTATGACTGCCCTAGTCAAATTATTCGAAATAGCGCGGTCAATTGGTATCAAACCTATCAAAAATTCATGAAAGGAGAGTGTGGCAAGCCAAAATTCAAACCTAAATCAGATCAAGGCTCTATCCATCTGACTAATGAAGTGTTTAAGTTTGAGTGCTGTAGCAACGGTGTTACTCGGTTATTCATTGGCACTAAAACGAACAATATTGGTTATTTATCATTTAAATCTCATCGAAATTTCAGTGAGCCAAAATCAATCTATATCAAGAAAGAACGCGGTCTATATAGTATTTCGTTTTGCTACGATGATGGCTTTGACGAAAGACAATTACTTGATGCTAAAGCGCATTTAAAATACCTTAGCGGTGAAACAAAAGAGTCATTAACGAGTAAAACTGTCGGCCTAGACCGTGGTGTGGTCGTCCCAGTTCATGCAGGTTATAAGGCGTTTGACTTCACTAAAGAGCAAAAGCAATCAACGACTAGGTCACAGCGATATATAAAACGACTACAGCGCAGGTTATCAAAGCAAACTAAAGGCTCAAATCGCAGAAATAAAACTAAACACCGCATTGCAAAGCATCATGCTAAGTGCGCCAATATAAGAAAGGACTTTTGCCACAAAACGAGTCGTGAGCTTATTGAGTCAGGGTTTCAGATATTTGTATTTGAGGACTTAAAAACCGCTAACATGACGAAAAAACCAAAAGCCAAACAAAATCAAAACGGCACATTTATATCCAATAAAGCAGCACAAAAAGCAGGGTTAAACAAAGCGATCCTCGCTAACGGCTGGCACATATTAGAATCATACGTTAAGTACAAAGCTAAACGTGAAGCAATAGCTGTATTCAAAGTGAATGCAGCATACACTAGTCAAGAGTGTGCCAAGTGCGACCACACTCACCCCGACAATCGCCAGTCACAAGATAAGTTCATGTGCGGTAACTGTGGAAACGTTGACAATGCTGATAGTAATGCATCAAAAGTGATAGCAAAAAGAGCAATTAATTTACTACTAGACTCTGGAACGGAGTTGTCTAAACGGGGTGTACTTCGTTTGGGTCATGGGCGCGGAAGTAAACGTAAGACCTGCAAGCGTAGCGAACAGGCATCTACTAATGAAACGTCAAAAAAGATTAATCAAGTAGCGAAAGTTGCTTGATTTTGAAGCTCGGCCATTTATGGCCGGAGTAGTTCACTTTGTATTTAAGGGTTGACAGCAACAGGCAAATTCTTTAAAAATAGAACTAAGCATTAACCTTATTTTATAAAATAACTAACTCAAGTAAATAATCTAAATAAACATGATTTCATATTCTCGTAACCTCAATGTCGTCCTCATGGTCGTAGTGATAGTCAAATCATTACGGGGAGCTGGTTATGCGAAATACTAATTATTAAATAAGTAAGTAAGCAATTAAATAACCAAACCCTCGCTCTGATAAAGACCGGGGTTTTTTTATATTTGACAATAAATTATCTCAATTAACATAACTCAATTAAAAGGAATCAACATGACAACAGAACTTTTTACCGGTGCAGAAATGGTAGTAAAAGCGCTATCGGCACTTAAAGTAAAGTATATATTTGGCTACCCTGGCGGTTCTATTTTAGATCTATATGATGCTATTTTTCAGCAAGATGAAATTGAACATATATTAGTCCGTCATGAACAAGCAGCAACCCATATGGCTGATGGTTATACCCGTGCTACAGGCAAAGTGGGAGTGGTACTAGCCACTTCTGGCCCAGGTGCAACCAATTGTGTTACAGGTATTGCAACCGCTTATATGGACTCTATCCCGATGGTTGTATTAGCGGGTCAAGTACCTACCACGCTCATCGGAAATGATGCTTTTCAAGAAACGGATATTGTGGGTTGTACGCGTCCTATTATTAAGCATAGTTTTAACTGTCGTGATTTAGCCGAAATCCCGAATATCATTGCCAAAGCATTTTATATTGCCAGTACCGGTAGACCGGGCCCAGTAGTCGTTGAACTGCCAAAAGATCTACTTACTCCGCAAAATAAGGCGCCTTTTCACATTGAAACTAACGTTAAAATGCGTTCGTATAATCCGAATATTAAAGGCCATCCAAAACAAATACGTAAAGCCGCTAAAACCATAAGTGAAGCAAAAAAATTAGTAGTCTATTCAGGTGGTGGTATTATTTTAGCCGATGCATCTGAACTGTTAACCACGTTAGTTGAAACATTAAAAGCGCCGATTACTAATACATTAATGGGCCTTGGTGGCATTTCAGGAACGCACAAAAACTTTATTGGTATGTTAGGCATGCATGGCAGTCTAGAAGCGAATAAATCGATGGCTAATGCTGATGTAATTTTAGCCCTTGGTGCGCGATTTGATGACAGAGTAACCAACAACGTTGAGAAGTTTTGTCCTAACGCGACTATTATTCACGTAGATATTGATCCAACGTCTATCTCCAAAACCATTAGCGCCCATATTCCTGTTGTCGGTTTAGTTGATGTGGTTATGCAACAGCTACTTGATGAACTTAACCTTATTAATTACAGCCCTGATGAAGAAGCATTAACACAATGGTGGCAACAAATTAATTTATGGCGTGACGTAAATAGCGTGAGCTACGAACAAGTTACTGGTGAAAAAATAAAACCTCAACGTGTTATAGAAGCCATGTATAAAATTACTAATGGTGATGCTTACGTCGCTTCTGATGTAGGTCAACATCAAATGTTCGCCGCACAATTTTATCCCTTTGCTAAACCTCGTCAATGGATAAACTCTGGCGGCGCTGGCACCATGGGTTTTGGCTTACCCGCAGCAATGGGAGTTAAACTGGCTTTTCCAGATAAACATGTGATTTGCATTACCGGTGATGGCTCTATTCAAATGAATATTCAGGAGTTATCCACTTGTAAGCAGTACAAATTACCGGTTGTAATCATCACATTAAATAACCGCTCATTGGGTATGGTTCGCCAATGGCAAGATATGGTTTACGATGGAAGACACTCTTCTTCTTATATGGAATCATTACCCGATTTTTGTAAAGTCGCCGAAGCTTATGGTCATATTGGCATTCAAATCGATACCTTAGATGAACTTGACGCTAAACTAGAGCAAGCATTTAGCATCAAAGATAAATTAGTGTTTGTTGACGTATTAGTTGATGAAAAAGAACATGTTTATCCTATGCATATTCGCCAAGGTGGCATTGATGAAATGTGGATAAAAAAAGGAGTTAAAGCTTAATGACTCAAATACTAAATAACAATAAGTTAAACAAAGAAATACATAACCTATTTGCCAATATAAGAAATAATGGAGTGAAAGCATAATGCGTCATATTTTAGCTATTTTATTAGAAAATGAAGCCGGAGCATTATCCCGTATTGTTGGATTGTTTTCACAACGCGCTTTTAATATTGAAAGCTTAACCGTTGCGCCAACCGACGATAACAGCCTATCTAGAATTACCCTTGCCACCATTGGCGATGACAAAGTGTTAGAGCAAATAGTAAAGCAAGTGAACAAGCTAGTTGATGTGGTTAAAGTCTCTGAATTAACCGATCGTAAACACGTAGAACGCGAATTATTATTGGTGAAAGTTGCCACAGTCAATGGCACAGCGCGTACTGAAGTAAAGCGTATTACTGATATATTCCGTGGCTCTATAGTGGATATTGGCAAGCAAATTTATACTATTGAGTTAACTGGCAGTAGTGAGAAATTAAATGCTTTTATTGAAACATTAAGTAATGAGACTGAAATTATTGAATCAGTTCGCTCTGGTTGTGTTGGTATTGCTCGTGGCGAAAAAGCAATGCGGGTATAATACTGGCAATATTGCAACACTAAGCTGTCAATCTGAGTAGCTTACGGCTTACATAATAATAGGAAATTTAATGATTAAATTAGGAAAATATCAACACTTTAAAGGTAATTATTACCAAGTACTTCATCTTGCTAGACATAGTGAAACCGAAGAAACGTTAGTGGTATATCACCCTTTTGATAACAAAGGTGATATCTGGGTTCGGCCTTTAACAATGTTTAATGAAACAATTACCCGAGAAGGTAAGATTTTACAACGTTTTCAGTTTATCGAAGCATAGTTTTAATATTTTGCCGTGTGGTTGGCAAGCAGTTAGCTAATTGAAAAAAAGCTATGCTCTTGCCAGTCTACTTGTTTTTGTTGCATTTTAGTTACTTCTGCCTGTTCAGGCCCATGCGTTAACCAAGCTAACATTTTATCGACATTTTCTGGCGCGCCCGACAAAAAAACTTCAACATCACCGTCGGCTAAATTCCTAGCATAACCACTTAAGCCAAAATCAATAGCTTTTTGCTGGCTAGACACTCTAAAGTAGACACCTTGTACTTTGCCAGAAACATGCACAATATAACTAACATTCATTATTTTTACTCTTTTTATTATTAATCTAAAGTAAGTATAGACGGTTAAGGACCAGACAGGTGAAAATTATAGATAAAGATGAATTAGTTATTCATTGTTTGCTTAACTTTTTCTTTATAACTTCGACTCACCTTAAGCTCTTTACCATTTTTCAGCACTAAAAAATATTCGCCACTTAATTGACAAGAAAACTTTTGTATATAGTGTTTATTCACAATGGTTGAACGATGAATGCGAATAAATAATTTAGGATCAAGGTATTCTTCTAGCTGCTTCATCGTTTTTCTTAAAATATGGGTGTTTTCGTGTCTATTATTGATAACACTATTAGCTGAATCATCACAGGCATGGACACACATATAATCACCTGCCGCATCTATCCAAATAATATCACTGACAGAGACACGATGGATTTCACTGCCATCTTTAATAGCCAACACATCAGAATAAGGAGATAAACTAACAGGTTTATTACTCACAAGTTCAGTTAATATTTGTTGGCAATCATTGCCTGTTACGTCACTAACTAGGCGAATAAGTTTCAATTTATGCTTTGTATCAATACTTGAGTTGAAATACTGCCTAACTTTGTCAATCGTTTGATTAAGACGTACTTCATCAGTAGGTTTTAAAATATAGTCAAGTGCATGTACTTCAAACGCCTTAATCGCATATTGATCAAACGCAGTAGCAAAAACCACCATAGGCATTTTTAACCCTTGCTGCATAATTTCTTCAATCACTTGAAAACCATTAAGACCAGGCATTTGAATATCAAGAAACATTAAATCAACTTGATAAGCTCGTATTGCTTCAATAGCTTCTCTACCATTGCAACACTGCGCAACAACATTGATGTCACTATATACTTGTAAACGTATTGCTAGCCCCTTGCGAGCAAGCGGTTCATCATCAACTATAATGGTATTAAATGTCATGAAAAATCCTATTCTCTAGTACTACTTACGCCCATTACCCGCCAAGGTGTATTAATCTAACTCAAATGGTATGCGAATACTCACTTTAATTCCAGAAGGGATATTATTGGCAACGACCAAGGAAAAATGTTTTTTATATAAGGTTTGTAAGCGCTCTCGGGTATTTACTAAACCTACACCATTCTCACGATATAAATTCCCATCAACTATTTCAGCTCCAGGTCCATCGTCTTCCACCTCGATTACCAAATCGTTAGCAAACCGATTAACTGAAATAATAATTCTCCCCCCCTGCTCCTGCGTAGCGATGGCGTGCTTAATGGCATTTTCAGCAAGGGGTTGTAAAATCATACTAGGCACTAAGGCTTGTTCACAATTTTCACTTAGTTTAATGAGCACTTGTAAGCGATCTTCAAAGCGGAGCTTTTCAATCGCTAAATATAACTCTAATGCTTGAATTTCACTCACAAGCGTGACTTTTTTCATTGGATCTTTCTCAAGTGAATAACGTAAAAAGTCACTTAACTTTGTCACCATACCATTAGCAACTGTATTTTCTTTCAATAAAATAAGCGTAGAGATAGCATTAAGGGTATTGAATAAAAAGTGAGGATTTAACTGATATCGCAACATTTTTAGTTGAGCTTGATGTGCAACAGCATTCGCTTTTAATACATTTTGCTTTTCAATTTGTAACATTTGATAGTACTTAGTACTAAAATATAAAACACTCCAACTAAGTATAATATAAAAAGACCAAACACTTGATTGGGTATACATTAACCAAAAATCTGGCTTATAACCGTGCTTATATATTTCCCAATGATTAATGTTTTTTACAACCTGCCATAAAACCCCAATAAAATAAGAAGAAAAAACTACTATAAAAGCAATTTTAACTGGAGGGAGCTTCCAAACACGGCGATATAAATAACGTAATGGCACAGTGAAAAGCCAACCAGCATAAGCATTAAGAAAAATAATGACTACAAAAATGTCACGTAAGTCATGGAGTAAAGACCCCAAATAATGCACGAAAGCGAAGCCAAACCAACCTGCAGTATGAGCAAGCCAAAAAAGGCGGTTTCTATTTTCAATTAATTCTTTCCAATTCACGTAGAATCCCAGCAGGGTCAACAAGAGAAAAAGTAACTAACTTAAGTATGCGTTAGTCGCTAACTAATCGCACGGCCTTTAATCGTAAGTAGATAACCATCTATCGCATTTATGGGTAAATTAGCTGTTAATAAAGCGAGCATTACCCTTACAACATAGAGCCTAAGCGCTGACCACCGAGTAAATGCATATGAATATGAAAGACTTCTTGCCCGCCATCTTCATTACAATTGATCACCAAACGATAACCATTTTCAGCAATACCTTCTTCTTTAGCGAGCTTTTTCGCCACACTGATCATTCGCCCCATCGTTAACTCGTCTGCATCGGTTACCTCATTGATAGTGGCAATTTTTTTATTTGGTACAATTAGAATATGAGTACTAACCCGAGGTGATATGTCTCTAAAAGCAGTCACTAACTCGTCTTGATATAAAAGTGGTGTTGGAATTTCTTGTCTAATAATTTTAGAAAATATGGTTTCTTCAGTCATGAGCTACTCGTGTGATTAAAAAAATTATCGATAGTCTACGTTAAAAAAAAACGCGACAAAACAATTATCATGGTTTTTTATTAGAAAATTTACACAGTGAAATCACTTTTATTGACCTTAATCAACACCGAGTAAGCTAAAGGTGTGACATGCTAATGGTATCCGGTACTAATACCAAAGAATAGACTTCATAAACTCAACTCGTGTAGGTAATAATATGGAAATAGATTTTAGCGAGATTAACTATCTACAAGATCCAAATTGGCAAGATTTACATGCCGATTATGAGCAATTTTTATTATCAATGACATGTCCAACAGTTATTGATATTAGTGGATTAGACTCAAAAAAATATCGGGTGGTTACAACGCTTTTACAAGGCAGTGAGCCTTCAGGTTTAATTGCATTGCATCGTTGGCTAACGACACGAAATGTAAAAGAGCTGCCAAAGACCAATTTACGTTTTATTATTTGCTCTGTAGAAGCGGCTTGTGTCAAACCATTATTATCTAAACGCTTTGTTGATGGCAGCGAAGATATAAACCGTTGTTTTGGCAATCAAGAGTACGATAAAATTCAAATAGAAAACCAAGTAGGCTGCTACGAAAGAGCACAATTAATTGTGCAAACCATTAAAGATGTCAATCCTGAAATGGTGGTGGATCTTCATAATGCGCCGAGCCCTTGTCCTACTTTTGCCATCAGCACTAGCATCACAACAGAAACTATCTCACTGGCTTCCTTTTTTTGCCAAACATTAGTTCTCTCTGATTTAGAGCTAGGCTCACTAATGGAGCAAGATTTCTCGTGTCCGTCTATTACAGTAGAATGTGGCGGCCGTGTTGATGAGCAAGCCCATGAGATGGCTTATGCCGGAATATGCCACATAGCAACCTATGAAGACATTGCCTATATTCAACCAGAAACATGTATTGAAGTTATTTACTTACCACTGAGATTACAAGTTTGCGAAGGTATTAATTTATCTTATGCTGAGCATGATATAGGTTATAGCGGCATAACTCTAAAACATAACATAGACTGTTTCAATTTTGGTGGCGCGAATAAAGGTGAAATGATCGGTTGGATTGATGGCGATGGTCTTAAAAATTTACGTTTACTCAATAAACACGGTTGTAATGTTATTGATGAGTATTTTTACACTCGTGAAAATCAATTAGTGTGTAAGCAAAATTTACGAATGTTCAAAGCAACCACTGATAAGCAGATTGCATTGAAAGATTGTTTGTTCTACGTGGTAAAACAAACCAACAATCGGATTTGAACAAAACATTAAAAGCGATAAATTATTTTTGGCTCAGGTACAGGAATATCTGAAAATTCAAGCGCTTTACTATATTGTTTATTAGCAAGCTCGGCACTGACTTGAGAAGACGCGTGCGCTCTTGCTAATACATCCCCTTTGCTAACCTTAGTACCAATAGGTAAAATACGGTCAAAGCCAACGCTGTGATCTATTTTTTGTTCGTTACTGGTCCGTCCGCCGCCTAAACCCACTACAGATAAACCTATATCGCGAGTTTGCATGCCACTAATGTAACCATTACATGGGGCTAACACGTCAATAATAAATTCAGCCTTAAGCATTGAGCGCCATGGTTTTTCTAATAAATCACTTGGCCCGCCTAATGCGCTAATCATCTTAGCAAATATTTCTGCGGCTTTACCTGATGTTAAAGCCCGATCAATTTTAATATAAGCACTTTCTTCATCTGCTGCTAACTTACTATTGATCAACATCGCTTTGGCTAAACTGACCACAACCTCGTGTAACCTAGGCTCACAAAACTCTCCGGTTAAATATTTCACCACTTCCTCTATTTCTAAGGCATTGCCTGCAGTATTTCCTAATACTTGATTCATGTCGGTGATAATAGCTTGAGTATTAACACCTGCATCATTTGCAACAGTGGAGATACTTTGTGCTAAAGCGCGTGCTTGATTCAGATCGGTCATCATTGCACCATTACCAACTTTAATATCCATCACCAGAACATCAAGCCCTGCTGCGAGTTTTTTAGATAAAATAGAAGCGGTAATTAGTGGTATTGAAGCAACCGTAGCAGTAACATCACGAATAGCGTACAAACGCCTATCAGCTGGTGCTAGCTCGGGAGTTTGTGAAATGATAGCCATACCTAAATCAGCAACTATCCGTTGAAACTGTGCCAACTTAGGCTGTACATTAAAGCCGGCAATACTTTCTAATTTATCAGCAGTACCGCCAGTATGACCAAGACCACGACCTGAAATCATCGGCACGTATCCCCCACAGGCAGCCACTATTGCCGCAAGCATAAAGCTGACTTTATCACCAACACCACCAGTAGAGTGTTTATCAACAATAGGGCCATCAATATCGGCCCAAGTTAGCAGTTGACCCGAATTTTTCATGGCAAGTGTTAGATTAACCGTTTCTTGCTGGGTTAAGCCTTGTTGAAAAATGGCCATCGCCATAGCACCAACCTGAGCATCATTAAATTTCTGTGAAACTAGGCCGTCAACAAAATCACCAATTTCATCTTTCGTTAATACATGATGATCTCTTTTTCTTGCAATAATTTCTTGAGGTAATAGCATCTTAATACTCCTGTTTAACTGCTGTGTAGCTCCTGTTGTAATAAAACTTAATCTTTATGCAATAGATCTGTTGGCGTAAAAGCATCTGGCAGTAACTGTGCTACCGTCCATATTTTTTGTTGATTTAAATGATTAACAGACATGACTTCAGCATCCGCAGGGAAAAATTCAACAAGCACCTGTCGACAAGCACCACAAGGCGGAGTCAATTTTTCTTGCTTGGTAAATATAGCAATGGCAACGAACTGTAACTGACTATTTTCTTGGTGATTAATCACACCGTTGGCAATGCAATTTCGCTCAGCACAAACAGTAAGTCCATAGGAGGCATTTTCAACATTACACCCTTGAACAATTTTATTGTCAGCTGTTAAGGCGGCAGCACCCACTTTAAAATCACTATAAGGTGCATAAGCTTTGCTAAAAGCCATTTCAGCCGCTTTAGATAATTTACCCCACTGTTCAACAGTAACATCGACATTATTTCTAAAAGACATTGTTTTCTCTTATTAACTTCGGAAAAAAAACTGACCAACTAGTCAAGATAATATAACGAAAAAGGCGGTTATGCTAGCAACATTGATAAATGAATCAGAAAATTTATCAAAAAAAACCGTGCGGTTAAGCACGGTTATTTTCAGTAAAAGACAGACTTAATTAAAAGTCATACTTAACACCAATACGCATTTCCCATAATGAGGCATCAGTTACTCGACTTGAAGAGCTTGGATTACTAAATTCATCATAAGAATACTGCCCATCGTCTGTGATAGTTGCAGTAACAGCACCTTGTAAGAAGTTGCCTTCCTTAAGTACACCCCAGTCATCATTTAACATATTGCCAAAGTTTTCGATAACAAGATAAGCGCTTGCTTTATGTCCCGGCATAAAGCCCATAAATTCTTGCTCTACCCGCACATCAAACTTGGTCCACCATTTACCTTCCAGTTCATTTCTATCCATGATTTGACCACGAGTTAGACCTTCACCAGCAATAAAATCATCAAAAGCTTGTTGATCAAAATCTGCGCCATAAACTACTTTTGAGTCACCTTCTGTTGGAACATAAAGTAACTGACGATCTTTATCATTAAAGCCTAAACCGCTATTACGATGACTAGCAAAAGAATAGGTATATGGATGACCTTGGTTAGCCTGACCAAACACACTAAAGTTGGTTTGGTAACCACTGAAAAGCTCACGGCTATACGTTAAGTTCAAAGTAAAACGATGTGGGATTTCATAATTTGACGCAGCTAACTGTGGATCTTCAGGATCTGATACCGCAATACCGTGATAGTTAGAAAATGCGACAGAGCTAGTCATCGGATGCACATCTTGTGCATCCGTATAAGCATAGGATGCAGAGAAAGCAAAACCATTGTCATATTCTTTACTTACCGCAAAGGAAAGTATCGTCGATTTAGCATCATCACCTGTCACATTAGTTAATAAAAGATCTGAGTTACGACTGTGATTAACGCTATCATAAACCGGACGGCCATCAGGAGCTGTTGCCACAACGCCATCAGCTAAATTACTAACAACAGCTGAATCTTGTTTGTCGGTATATAAAGCATCGGCAGTTAACACATACTCATTTTCTGTTACATAAGTTAAGCCTAATGAATATTTCCATTCTGAAGGAATTTCAAAATTTGGATCAGTTGTATTAGTACTTGAATCAGCAGTTCCGCTACCTATTTCTTCGTAAAGTGATTGTGGAATATCATAGCCAGGCTGACCTGAGCCATTATAATCAATAGCGCTAGCACCGAGTATTTGAACATCTTCGATTGAGTCTTGAATATTACGCACACCATCATTTGAATAACTATTTGATATCCAAACATTTGGGTTACCGCCAGAATACAAACCAAAGCCGCCACGCACTTCTAATTGCTCGCTCGCTGTCCAATTAAATCCAAAGCGAGGTTGAATTAAATCGACACCATCAAGGTTTTGAGCATTTGAGAAACCATATCTATCTTCAAAGTTTTGATTATGAGTTGGTTTATCATCGCTAGTATACCAGTCATAACGTAAGCCTGCGGTGATAGTGACATCGTAATCACTCAACTCAAACTTGTCTTGAAAATATAAAGTATTTAACGCGTATTTAAATTCACCGGCAGCATCATCAGGATTGTGAGAATTGGCATTGCCATAATAAATTTTCTTAGCTAAACCACTATCAAAATCGTCTATATTACTAAAATCGGTCTCGCCGCGACTATGTTGAACGAATAAATTAAATACATCTAATTCTTCCCGCTCATAACCAAAATATAATTCATGATCATCAAGATAATAAGTACCGGCAACTTTTAGCGATAAATTGTCATATTTTAACTTATTTGATTGACGAGAATCATCAGGCCCGAGATAAACATCAATGTCTTGGCCACGATCGGCGCCAACTTTTTCGATAGTAAATTCACTAAAGCCACTTGCAGCATCCAGTGAAGTTTGACGATTATCAAGCTCTGAATAACCTATACGAATCTCTGACGAAAAATTATCTGTCCAATCCGAATACAATGATGATACATAAGAACTAAATTCGGCACCGCGCTCATAAAAATGGTTAGACAAAGATAAACGATTTGATCCTTCATCTGATTGGTCTATTTCAAAACCATCATTGTAATTATAAACAAAGTTTAATCGATGATTGTCATTGATATTCCAATCAAGTTTCACTAATATTTTTTCATCTTCTACAGGCATGCTTGGTACTAAAGTGCCTGGATCATAATTATATTTTTCTTTAGATATTTGAATGATTTTATCTATATCACTTTGGATCACACCACCATTATCAAATGCTGAGTACTGTATTATTTGTGCGCCGTCTAATTTTTCATAAGCAGCGAATAAAAATAACTTATCTTCAATTAACGGTAAGCCTACATTAAAACCATAACGCTTTTCGTCGTAATCACCGGTAGGAATTTTAGTGCCTTCTAAACTATCGCCTTTTAATGAATCGTTGGTGTAATCCATAAAAACACTACCATGAACTTCATTACCACCAGACTTAGTTACCGCATTAATGTTACAAGAAGTAAAACCCCCATACTGCACATCAAACGGAGCTAACTCAACAGCAACTTGGTCAATCGCATCATATGAAAAAGGAATGCGAACAGTAGGATAACCATTACTATTTAAACCAAAGTTATCGTTCATACGGGCGCCATCAACAGTTAAACTGTTGAATCTAGGGTTACCACCAGCACATTGAATAGCTCCACCAGCAGAAGTTTCATCGATATATATACGTGGGTCAACGCGAATAACATCTTTAATGTCACGATTCACGGTGGGTGTTAATTGAATATCTTTCAAATTAAAATTCGATGAGGGACTATTACTACCATAGTTTTTATTAACAACTCGTCCTGTTACAACAATAGTTTCAATATCCTGTAGCTCTTCAAGTGCCACATCGACAGGGTAAGTTTCACTTAGCGTTAAAAACACATCCGTAAGTTCAGTATCTTCAAAAGTAGTAGAGTTAATAACTATTTTATAAGGACCACCTACTCTTAAACCTTGCGCAGAAAATACACCCGACTGATTTACCATGGCTGTTTTCGTTGTGCCTGACGGAAGATGAGTAATAGTCACTTGAGTACCAACAGCAGCATTGCCTTTGGGTCCTACAACTTGACCTTTGATGCCTGAAGAAGTGGTATTTGCTATAATATCAGTTGAAACAACCGATGTTGATAAACCAAGCGCAACAACTAATGCACCAGCTATTCGTGATAGAGAGTAGGTATTCATCTGAGTGTTCCTATGTGTTTATGTGTATTTCTATGTGTTTTTATGGGTTAATTATTATTTTTCTTTAGACTGCAACAGCGCTATTTTTTTTGCTCTGAAGTTGCAACATAATGAATTAAAGCAAAGTTATTTTACAATTTCATTACATCACTTTAAATTAACTTAATTTTATCAAAAAAAACAGAATAAAATTAAAAAACACACCAAAAGGTCAGCTTTTTGTATTTCTTGATAAATAACGATATGATTAATGCTATTAGAATTAAAACTTATCAAACTAAAAAGAGATGGCGTTATTTAGACAAAATAATCATGATAAAAAACAAAGCATTTATCATTGGCAATGTAACACTATACAATAGTAAATTGTCACTATAATTTACTCACCAAATGACTAATAATCAGCAATCAAAATATTGTTCACGAACGACGCTATCATCGATAATTTAATGAAAAATAATACAATAACAACCAATAGCAAACCCAAAAACATCAGAGCGATTAGTGTTGGCAAAATTTTATCCGCTGCGCAAGATGAATTCATCTTGCAAGGTTATAAAGGGGCTACTGTGCAAGCTATTGCTAACAATGCCGGTATGCCAAAAGCCAATGTGTTGTATTATTTTAAAAATAAAGAAAATATTTATCATGCCGTACTAGAGCAAACCTTGAATATGTGGGATGAAGGAATTGGTGATATTTTACTTGAAGACGGTCCTAAACTCGCCATCGAAAAATTCGTTAAAGCTAAAATAACCATGTCATTTACCAACCCCAAAGCGTCTAAAATTTATGCCATGGAGATCATTCAAGGCGCGCAACACTTGCAAGATTTCACGCGCACCTATCTTCATCAATGGGTTCAAAAGAAAGCAAAAATATTTCAATACTGGATTGATAATGGTCAAATGCAACCGATTGATCCCGTCAGTTTGATTTTTCTAATTTGGTCATCTACGCAACATTATGCTGACTTTGACAATCAAATATTAACCATTATGAGCCGCCCTGAATACAAAGAAGATGACATTGCTAATGTGACTAATTTTCTCACTGATTTTATCCTACGCGGTTGTGGCCTAAAACAATGAAACCATTAATTTTTAAAAATAGCGCTAAATTATTCGCATTGACATTTTGTAGCTTAATATTTTTTAGTTTGAAGTTTTCCAGTACAGGAATGACACAAGAAATGCCAACTAATCTGAGAGTCGCCACGTTTAATGTCAGTATGGAGGCACTAAATTATGTTGAAAAAAAACCGTCGGACACACTAACTATTAAGGGTAATGAACTAACCGACGCCTTGCACAAAAATCATCTGCAAATTAGAAATATTGCAGAAATCATTCAACGGGTTAACCCTGATATTATTTTGTTAAATGAATTTGATCGTATTGATGACAGTACTAGCAATATTGATTTTTTCATCAATAATTATTTAGGCAAGTCGCAACATAATCAGCAAACGATTAACTATCCTTATTTTTATCAAGGCGCGGTTAATACGGGCGTGAAAATAAACAGTGATTTAAACCAGGATGGCAAAAGTAATCAACTACCTGCTGATGCTCATGGTTTTGGTCACTTTATTGGTCATTTTGGTATGGTGTTATTATCAAAATATCCTATTGACGAAAAAGCCATCCGAACGTTTCAACAATTTAAATGGCATGATATGCCTAACGCATTGAAACCGATAAATCCTGAAACAAATCAGTCTTGGTACACTCAAGAAACGTGGCAAGCGTTAAGATTATCTTCTAAATCTCATTGGGATATTCCAATCAAGATTAATGATAAAATAATTCATATCCTTGCTAGTCACCCTACTCCACCGGTTTTTGATGGTCTTGAAAATCGTAATGGAAATCGTAATCATGACGAAATTCGCTTTTGGTTTGACTATATTAATGCCGAACAAGGCGCTTATATTTATGATGATAATCATCAAAAAGGTCCTTTAAAAGCTAATCGACGTTTTATTATTATGGGCGATCAAAATGCATCTAGCGTTGAAGGTGATGCTATCATGACTAAAAATAGCCAAGGTATCGTTGCGCTACTAAGTAGTGATAAAATTCAAGATTCGCTACCCAAAAGCCTTGGCGGCCAAAATCATTCAAATGAAAATAGCAACGGCATACATCATACTGCCCATTGGGGAATGAGAGCTGATTATGTATTACCTTCAACAATGGGTTTCATTATCAAAAAATCTGGCGTATTTTGGCCACAACAAAATGAAAAAACCTACCGATTGATCAAAAATAGGCAAGCCTCGTCCGATCACCGCTTGGTATGGGTTGATGTAGAACTAATACCAATGAAGTAATCAGTTAGTCAATTTATTACTTCATTGGTATAACTAAATAACAGGATAAAAATGAGACATTTTCTACCAATTTTACTACTTTCTCTAAGTTCAACCTCTTGTGTTAGCACCGTAACATCTGAAAAAGAGACAGCACCTAAAAATATTATTATGGTTATTGGTGATGGTATGGGTCCCGCATATACCACCGCCTATCGTTATTTTAGCGACAATCCAAAGACAGACATGATTGAAGAGACTGTATTCGATCGACACTTAAAAGGTTCTTCCAGTACCTACCCAGCAGCTGTTTCAGGTGTAGTAACCGATTCAGCCGCCAGTGCAACTGCCTTAGCCACGGGTGTAAAAAGCTACAATGGTGCCATTGGCGTTGATGTTAATAAAAATAGCGTACAATCAGTACTTGAATGGGCAAAACTTCAAGGCAAAGCGACTGGAGTCGTCGTTACCTCACAAATAAACCATGCGACACCCGCTTCTTATTTAACCCACAATGAAAGTCGTAGAAATTATAACGCTATTGCCGATAGTTATATCGATGAGGGTATTAAGGCTGATTTATATTTTGGCGGTGGTTGGCAATACTTTATTCGTGAGGATAGAAATCTGGTCAATGAATTCAAGCAAGCAGGTTTTCATTACATTGATAACTATACAGGCCTAACAAACTTACCAGACAATAAGCCTGTACTTGGACTTTTTGCTGATGTCGGCTTACCTTGGGCATTAGATGATACCAATAAACACCGTTTATCAACCATGACTAAAGCCGCCGTGCACCACTTAGTTGACTACAAAAAAAATCCCTCAGAAAATAAAAAAGGCTTTTTTATGCTAATAGAAGCCAGTCAAATAGATTGGGCAGGCCATGTAAATGATGTGAGTAGTGCTATGGCTGAAATGGATGATTTAGCTAAAACGTTAGAATACCTAGAACACTTTGTCGAGCATCACCCCGACACACTAGTTATCGTAACTGCCGATCATAGTACCGGTGGTATTACTATTGGTGCAAAAGGAAAGTACGAGTGGCAACCTGAAAAATTACGTAGTATGAAACACTCGCCAACATACATCGCCAAACAACTAATAAAAAATGAAATCACCCCGATTACGGTTGCTAAATTATTTAATTTTGAATTGTCTAAAGACGATATAGCGTTACTTATGCATAGCAAGAAAACCGCAATAATCAATAATGATACTAAGATAAGAAAACTCAAACATATGCCTAAAATTGAATTTTCATTATCACTTACGGTTAAACAGATTATTGATAAATACTCAAATACAGGATGGACTTCAGGCGGGCATACGGCTATAGATGTACCCGTATTTGCTTTTGGCAAGCAAAGTGAATTGTTTAACGGTCAACAAGATAATGTTGATATTGCCAAAAAAATATTTTCACTATTAGGTAAGTAGCAATTAAAACGTTAACGATAATCAATACATCGATTATCGTTAACTAACTATGTACTTAGCTATAAAAGCGCATTATAACGTTGAAAACCCTGCTCAAGATCTTCAATTAAATCATCGACATCTTCTAAACCAATATGTAAACGAATTAATGGATATTCAGTGGTCCATTTAGTCGCACTACGGATTGAATCCAGACTAGTAATACCTAGAATTAACGACTCAAATCCTCCCCATGAGTAACCCATTTTAAAATGAGATAATCCATCAAGAAATGCAGTTAACGCCTCTCTATTGCCACAATTTAAGGTAAATGAAAATAAACCATTAGAGCCGGTAAAATCACGCTTGAAAAATTCATGCCCCGGACAAGACTCAAATGCAGGATGCAAAATTGTGTCAACCTCAGGTCTACCTTTTAACCAATTAGCGACCTTTAATGCGCTTTGTTGATGCTGCTTTAAACGTACGCCGATAGTACGAATACCGCGTAGAGCAAGATAAAGATCATCAGGTGACGTACATTGCCCCATTAAGTAACTATTATCACGTAATTGTGGCCAATATTTTTCTACGGCTGTTGCCGTGCCTAACATCACATCGGAATGACCAACAATATACTTGGTCGCCGCTTGTACGCTAATATCAACGCCGTAATCAAATGGCTTAAAGTTAATACCTGCGCCCCAAGTATTATCAAGCATTACAATACAATCATGTTTATGGGCAATAGCACTTATTGTCGGTACATCTTGAACTTCCATGGTTATTGAGCCAGGTGATTCTAAAAATACAATACGGGTATTAGGCTGAATCAGCTCTTCAATGCCTGCGCCGATTAATGGATCATAATATGTTGTTTCAACGCCCATTTTAGCTAGAATTTTTTCACAGTAATCACGCGTTGGCTCATAAACACTGTCAACAATTAAGATATGATCGCCAGTTTTCACAAAAGAAATAATCGCATTGGTAATCGCAGCAGTACCTGAAGGATAAAGAGCACAGCCCGCCCCACCTTCAAGCTCGGTCATGGCATCACTAAAGGCAAATGCTGTGGTTGTTCCACGTCTGCCATATACCATAGTTTGGTTGTTACGGTTTTTTAAGGCATTGTTCATTTCTGCAACCGTATTAAATACTACGGTAGAAGCACGAGTAACACTTGGGTTTACTACGCCGTTAGTCCACTTAGCTTTCCGACCTGCGGTAACAATTTTAGTATCTTGTTTCATCTCTTTTAAAGCCTTTTTGTACTTATATTCAAGCGACTTCAATACACGACTTGTGCATATTACAATCGCTTGGATATATTATATTAATAAATAAATAGCTATCTAGCCATCTAAAACACAACTATCTTTATACATTGAAATGAACTTGCTTTCACCTGTTATCTCACTAATATAAAAAATAATTTATAATCCGATTAAAGATATCCTTTATAAACAACATTCGGGTTATGTTTTGAGTGACTACTTTAAATAATGATGATCAATTGAAGTCGTTATACCAATGGCAATAAGTTAGTGATCAAATATCAATGAGGATAAATTTTCAAAAGCAAGGCGCTTGATTGAGCAATAGCTGGCTTATGGGATTGAACGCAACGATGTTATTGGAATATTTAGTCCATTTAGAATGATCACATATTTATTGCCATTGGTATTATTACGCTTAACTCGACCAAGCAATAAATCAACTAATAAAAATCATTCGTAGGTCTGCTAAAACTATACCTTAAGACTAGAAGCTATAAGACTAAAAGTTTTTAAAGAAAGTTGTTATATTGGAGGCTCTAAACAGTAAGTAATTTGATCTTATTGCACTGTTGTAACGTAATGAAAGTTAAAGCAAGCTAGGAGTTAAATTTTATAACCATGATAAATAATACATTAACAACTCGAGATTTTTTACGAATTTTTGATTTAATATCTACCAACGGTATTAAATCAAACGGGGCATATGAATTTCTAGGTATTCGAGCATGGCATGACTTTGATGGTTATACCTGTTGGTTAGCTTATAACGATTTAACAATAACCATGTTATTTCATGGGAAATTCAGTGTCGAATATCAAGAAGAAGATACCTTTAATAAATTTAATAAGAAAGTTAACTCACTTATGAATAACCATTAATTAAAGAAAGGCACAAGAGATATGAAAAATTGTTAACACATAAACTGTTGGGGGTAATATTTGATTTAGATAATACCCTAGTCTCCTCATCTCTAAATTTTGAGAGAATAAGATCTGATCTAGGTTGCCCAAAAGATATCGACTTATTAGATTTTGTTGACGCTTTACCTGAACAGCAAAAAATTGATGCTAATAAGTTATTAGTTAAATATGAAACTATTGATGCTCTTAATGCAACTAAACTTGCCGGCACCGATCAACTTTTAACTCTATTATCTGGGCTAGATATTCCTTGCGCCATTGTTACGCGTAATTGCCATCAGGCTGCCTTGTTAAAAATCCAACAAAATAATATTAATATTCCTACATTATTAACTAGAGAAGATCATAAAGCTAAGCCTGCACCAGATGCTTTATTACATATAGCTAAATGCTGGAAAATCCAACCCGAAAATTTATTATATGTGGGTGATTATCTCTATGATCTTCAAGCAGCACAAAATGCCAAGACGATGTCTTGCCTTGTTACCTACGGAAAAACGATGAGTTACGCCGATTTAGCAACTATTGAGGTAAATAATTTATCAGAATTAAGTGCCGCAATTAAGCAGTTATTTATTACCGAAGATGCATAAGTGTATGGATAAAAAATCATGGCAAAGTAATAAGTGGTCAAACTTTATGACATTTATTACTTTAGGTGTTTCATTGTTTACACTAATACCCGCTCATGGTGAAGAAAATAACAACGAGTTGGGCAATCAAGAAAAACAGCAAATTACTACCTTCAAAAAAGAGCCATCCATAATGATAAATTTTACTGAACAAAAAAACACAGATAATTGGCGCATAACCAATGATGGTGTAATGGGGGGAAGATCTGAAGGACGCTTTTTATCCGAAAAAGGTAAAGGCATATTTACTGGTTATATTTCACTGGAAAATAATGGTGGGTTCAGTTCGGTATTTCGAATGATAGAGCCCTTACCTAAAAAACTGGAAACCGTTACCATTGATATTGAAGGCGACGGAATAACTTATCAGTTAAGAATGATTGTAACACTTGATGGCTATCGTTTAGCTTATAAACATAATTTCGATACTGTGGCAGGTGAACGAGAGACTTTAACTTTTACCCTAGCTGATTTTCAAGCCTCGTTTCGAGGCCGTATCATGACTAATGCACCAGTACTTAAATCGGAAGATATTCGACAAGTGGGGTTTTTGGTAACAAAAAAGGTAGCAGGAAAATTTTCATTGTCTGTATTTAGTCTACATATTTAATTTTAATTAACGTTCAACTATAGACATTAACAATTTGTAATTAATTAACTTAACAAAGATGAAAAGTATGAATGAAAATATCAATAAAATAAGTCCAAAATCACTCATCCACAGCAAGTGGACTAAAGTTGACGTAACCAACAAAGAAAAACATTTTATCATCACTGTGGTTAAGTTTGATGAAGATAAAACAGTAGTTAGCTGCTTAATAGAAGCTGTGATGACCAAAAATGAATACGCTATTGATTGGCGTGAACTAAAAGATAAAAATAATTGGAAAATTGGTTGGCAGTAATTTAAAAATTATTCTTATTCTAGCTTATTAAAAATCATTGTTATCCTAACTTCTGTTGTACAAATTATCGTATAAATTAAATTTACCAGTTAATAGACTTACCTTCCCAATCAAGATAACTTGCTGTTTGATCCACTGGCGCATTTTCAACAATTTCTAACAATTGTTTAGCAACAAACTCACTCGTAAACAATTTATTGCTCGGTACATTTTTTTGGAATGGTTTAGATAAGGGGGTATCGGTTGTTCCCGGATGAAAAGCAATCAGTTTTATGTTTTTGGCTCGACGTGCAAATTCAATAGAGGCGGTTTTAATCATCATATTTAATGCCGCTTTAGATGCCCTATAACTATACCAACCGCCTAAACGATTATCACTTATACTGCCAACTCGGGCACTAAATACCACGAATTTACAAGGTGACTTCCCTGTCAGTAAAGGGGTTAACTTTTGTATCCATAACATCGGTGTTAAGGTGTTTGTAGTGATTACCTGTTGAAACGCTTCAACATCAAAATCTTCTAAACGTTTTTCTGGTTGAATATTTTCACTATGAAGTATGCCGTTACAGACAAATACGCGCGTGATAGGTGCATGATCATAAAAGGAAATCTCAATAATAGCTTGCTCGATTGATTGAGCTTGATAATCTTTAACTGTAATTTTTTTAACGTTCTCATTGATGAGATCACCATCAGCTAAGGTGTCAGTGCTAAGACGTCGACTTATGAGTATTAAGCCGGTATCTTCTGATTGTTGTATTTGGTGCGAAATAGCTTTACCAATATCACTATTTGCGCCGATTATCAGTGTTTGTTGAGTTATCATGACAAGTTCCTGAACTACAGTTAGTTGTTTTTATGCCAAAAACTTTGGCGAGAAATGCTGAAATTTGATGACGGTATTTAGCTAAGATTAAGTAGACCCAATGACTGAGTGTTTTAATTACTGGCCAATTCAGTGGTGCTACCCAGAACCCTTTGCCAACCAAAGTCCACGCCCTATGTGTAACTTCAAGTCCCAGTAAAAGCTGACCTTGATAATGCGCATGCAATATTTTCATTGCATCGGCAAATTTAACCGATGGATATATTGATGCAAAATCTTTTTGGTGAATATCCACCAAGCTAATCAAATTATCAGCATCATGTTTTTTGAGGTGATCCATCTCCTTAGCGCACATGGGACAGTTACCATCATAAAAAATCGTTAACATGGCTATTCATTCCTAAAAGTATTTGTGTAAGCTATCGTGTAATTAATACCAATGGCAATAAGTTAACCAAACCATAAAAAATAGGCAGTAATATGAAGTAAGACTACAATTAGAGTTAACCAAAAACGCATGTTCATATAATCAGACAGTAGTTTATTTTTTTTACCTAATGACTTTTCGTAGAAAAATAAAAGCATAAAAGTTACTGCTAAGATTATTAACGCTATTTTGTGGTCAAGTAGCAAAGAAGCAAATGCTAACAGACTAAAAAGATTACTAATGATATTTTGTTTATCGAGATAAATTTGTGAATCTCTGCGCCATAGAGTCCCGGCAATAAAACTTAAAATAACAGCACTGTAAGCAATAAAAATTTGTTTTGTGGATATCCCCAGAAATATCATCTCTGCACTTAAATATAGAGAAATAATAAACGGTAATAAGCCTAAGTAGCCAAGTGTTTTCCACGCTTTCATTTATTTTCCTTTGCTTTACTTTGTGCGCTTCACTCTTTTATGAATGGTTTTTTTCTGGTTCACCGTCGAGTGAAATTTTTGTTTGTAATATTCTAGGTTTGGCATAACTTAAACGAGATAATCGTTTACTTGTGTGGTAGCTGTCTAACCCTGAAATCATTACTGTATTTAGTGACTCAATATCAATATACCCATCACGCTTAATCGCTTCTTTATC
>TARA_R110001583_G_scaffold142294_1_pt1 | contig 45491 bp, 28 predicted proteins | sample TARA_R110001583 | Tara Oceans TARA_R110001583 (sample SAMEA4398432) | marine metagenome | biome: Polar Biome; feature: [MES] marine water layer (ENVO:01000295) within the mesopelagic zone...; material: water (ENVO:00002006), including particulate matter (ENVO:01000060) such... | reverse complement strand
AATAGTATTGAAGCTGAAAAGTGGTGTTCTGAATGAGCTTAAATAGTAAAAATAAGAATAACCCACCAAAGTAAAATCCCGCTAGAAAAAGTAGGAGTTTTTTTATGATTAAAAGTTAATGAAAAAAGCCTATCAATTACGATAAGCTTTTATACAATTAAATGTGAAAAAGGAATGAATTAAATTACTTTAACATTTATTGCGTTCAATCCTTTTGGACTTTCTTCTACATCATAGCTTACTTTGTCCCCTTCATTGATTTCATCAATTAGCCCATTTACATGTACAAATACATCTCTGTCACCTTCTTCTGGGGTGATGAATCCAAATCCTTTAGAATTGTTGAAAAATTTTACGATACCGTTACTCATAATTAAAAATTTTATTTAAGCTACAAATGTACGGTTTTTGTATCTAGTTTTGTTATATCGGAAAGAAGTTGGAAAAAAGGGTGAATAACTTTTGAGAATCCCTCATTGCTCACCAAGGTAAATCTTACTAGAAATAGCAGGATTTTTTTATGCTTTGTAGTTAACAAAATAATGCTTTTATTACACATTCTATTCTTAAAGGATTTTTAATAATTCCTAAATCATCTACAAAATAAGAGTGCAATTAGGTGTCCAAAAACTTCTTGGGTGTCCAAAATTTAAACAAATCAAAAATTGAAAGTCATGAATAATTTAAACTAAATATTTTGTTTCTATTGAGGAAAAATAGATTAGGTAAAGCTGGAAGAGTTCCCTTAGTATGTGCTACAAGACAATTTATAACGCCTTAAGACTGGAATAGTAAGAATCAGTTAGCTGAATCTCAAAATGATAATAACAATATTAACACTCAACTAAACCTTATTAAAAGTAGTTTCTTATTACGGAAGAATTAAAAAACACTGGAAAAACACCATTTACACAACCAAGATTACAACAAGTGAAAGATTGGTTTGTGCTTAGTTGTTATATAGGATTGCGTTATAGTGAAATTAAGAATTTTAGAAAATAGCATATTGTTATAGGTTTTGAGGGTAAATTATGAATTGAAATGATACTTGAGAAAACACAGAAAAATATTTCAATTCCATAACTTTCAAAAGCTAAACGGCTAATGGATAAATATACTGATGCTAATTCCGATGAGGTGTTTGATGTATGTAGAATCAACGCTATAATTCATATTTGAAAGAAATTGCAAATATTCTTGGAATAACTAAAAGGCTGACTATACTTACAGCAAGGAAGATATTTGCAAGTACAGTACTTCATTATAATAATGTTCCTATGGAGATAGTATCACAGCTTTTAGGACACAATAGTATTTCAATTATAGGAGATAGTTATGGAAAGTTGGTTCAGAAGGATGTGAGTAAAGAGATAATGAAGTTGAACAAGGATTTAAATAATAACTTATTAATAGCAGACGTTGAGAATATAGCTTGATTTTCAAGGAGTTAAAATATCAGCTATTTTATCGAGTTTATTAAATGGGTATTGTATTTGAGTTGATTCTGAATAAATATAATTGACTTATAAATTTATATTCTGGAAATGATATAAATCAATATTTAATTCAGAGTTTTTCTTAAATTTACCTTAAAAATAAATTGAACCTCATGAAAAAAATGCTTTTTATAACAAGTTTATTACTTGTTACTGTTTGTAGTGCCCAAGAAAAAATAAATTATTTAGACTTAGAATCATTTCAATTAGAATATAAACAATATTCAGAATCTCAGGAATATTTGAAAATAATTGAATTAATCGATAGAATTAACAAAAATGATTCATTATACAATAACCGTTTAATTACTAAATCGTATTATTTAATTCAGTTAGAAAAATTTGAAGATGCAATCAAAGTTACTAATGAAGGATTAAGTGATAGAGAAAGTTCAAATAGATATTCTTTTTATTTAAACAAGTCAACTGCTTATTTAAGTATGAATAATTTTGATGATGCCATTAAAACTATTGATGAAGCATTAATTGAATTTCCCGCAAATGCAAACCTATTTTACAAAAAAGGAATGGTTTATTATAACTTAGAAAGGAATTCTGAAGCGATTGAAATGTTTCTCCAAGCTTTAATTTTGAATCCATTTAAGCCAGAAGTCCATTTGAAATTAGGGAATATATGTCATGAACAAAATTTAATTTCGATGGCTGTTATGTGTTTTAATATGTATTTGTTGCTTAACCCTGAGAGCTCAGGTGCAACAAAAGTATTATCTTCCCTAGATAACGTATTGTCCAAAAATAATTTAAAAGAAAAAAATAAAAATTTGGTAGTATCTCCAAATGAAAGTGCTTATGAAGAGTTAGACTTAATTTTGAATAGCGGAATGACTCTTAGTTCGGAGTATGAAGTTGATAATGAAATTAATATAGCTTTTGTAAAACAAAACCATGCTTTAATTCAATCCGTTAGTACAATAAATATGGATGACGACTCTTGGGATTCAAAATATTTGAAGTTTTATAATTGGGTTTTTAATAATCATCATTTTGATAGTTTTATATACACAACAACTTATTCCATTGAAAATCCAAAATTTAAAAAAATTGTTGAGAAGAAAGTTGATGAGATTAATGAATTTATTCCAATTTTTAAAGAGAAATGGTTGGAAATAATGAAGGAAAATGAGATTGAATTTAATGGTAAAAAACAAATTGTTTCCACATATTTTAGTGATAATATATTATTAGGAATTGGTACTATTAAGGAAGGTTTTGTTACTGATTATTGGGAGGTTTACACAAAGGAAGGAAAAATTTCTTCCAAAGGATATTTTAATGAAAAAGGAAATAAAACAGGTGAGTGGCAAACGTTTTTTTCAAATGGAAATATTCAATCAAAAGAATATTTTTTAGATGGAAATTTTGAAGGTCAACAAATTGGATATCATAGTAATGGGAATACTCATTATGAGAGTCTTTTTAGAAATAATAAATTAAATGGAAAATATAATAGTTTTTTTGATTCTGGTGCATTGGAGGAAGAAAAAAGCTTTAAAGAAGGTGCTGAAGATGGCATATACACTTCCTATTATAAGACTGGTAAACCATTTAAAGAATATATTATTTCGTTAAATGAGGGAACTATTCTTGGTGATGTTCATCAGTATTATGTTTCAGGTGAGTTAAAATATTCAGCTCCATATATAAATGGGGTAGTAGATGGAAAGGTTAAAACATTTTATAAAAATGGCAACGTAGAATCCATTACAGAAAATAAGAATGGTGAATTGGATGGTAATTATTTAAGTTATCATAAAAATGGAAAAATTGAAGAAGAAGGACAGTATGAAAAGGGAAAAAAAGTTGGAGTGTGGAAGGAATATTTTTCAAATGGAAATATTAAATATGAATATAGTTTTTTAGATAATGAGTTAAATGGTTCATATCTTGAATACAATTCAAATGGAAAATTGTTGAGCGATTTTACATACAAAAGAGATAATATAACTAGTTATAAGTTTTACAATTATTTTGGAGAAATAATAAAGGAGGGTCATAAAAAAGGTGGAGAATTTTTCTATGAAGGTTATACATCGAATCAAGTGAAAATTGCAGAAGGATTATATAATTTGAAAGGTGGTAAGGAAGGAGAATGGAAGTTCTATTCAAGTAATGGAGTTCTTCAGACAAGAAGTATTTATAGAGATAATTTAGTTCAAGGGGAACTATTAACTTTTTTCAATAATGGAGAAATTGAATCCAAATCAATCTATTCTAACGATACTCTAGTCGGGTATTACAATAGAAATTATTCAAATGGAAGATTAGAGACTCATGGAAATTTTAAGGATGGAATGAGGGATAAAATGTGGAAATCATACTATAAAAATGGGACTGTTCAATCAGTAAATTATTATCATAAAGATAAGTTGCATGGAGAACAAATGTACTATTCAGTTGAAGGTCAATTGTATCATTCCCAAATTTTTGAATTTGGTAAATTAGAAAGTGAGATTATATATGATTATATTGGAGCCATTCTTTTTGAACGCGATTATGAAAATGTCCAAGAAGATGAAATAATAACAATTCATTTTAAAAATGGAAAAACATCTAGTGAAACACATTATAAGTATGGTGTGAAAAACGGATTATATGTAGAGTATGACTTTTATGGGAATAAAATTACTGAAGGGAATTATGTAAATGGTTCTGAAAATGGAAAATGGATATGGTATTATGGCAATGGAAATATCAGACGTGAAGCTAAATATATTGAGGGAGATATTGTTGATGTTGTAGAGAACTATTACGAATCTGGAATATTAGAAGATAATTATAATTATGTTTTAGGAGATTTATATGGAATTTCAAAATCATATGCCAAAGATGGTGAAACAGTAACTGTGGAAACTGAATATTTGGTAGATAAAATTCATGGTAGGAAAGTATTTTATAGTGATGATGGACATTTACAAATAATTAGATATTACGATTATGGAAAGCTTGTTGGGTATAGCTATTTAGATTTAAATGGAAAGGAGCTTCCTATTATTAAAATCATAAATGAAACAGCGAAAATAGTAGCCTATTATGACAATGGAAAAATTTCAAGAGAAATGGAAGTTAAAAATGGAGAAATGATAAATGAATATAAAGTCTATAATTATAATGGGAGTATTCAAAATTTACATATAAATAAAAATGGAGGTTATGAAGGGATTTCTATAGATTATTATTTAAATGGTAATAAAAAAGAATTGATTACTTATAAGGATAATGAAAGAAATGGAGTTAGTATAAAGTACTACGAAAATGGAAATATTAAGCAAGAAGTTAATTATATTAATGATTCTAAAAGCAGAGATGCTAAATATTATTCTTTAGATGGAAGACTTGAAAAAACTGAAAAATATTCTAATAATACAATTTATGAAGTATATTAAAATTATTACTACATTATGTTTTTTCTTTTTTTTTGGTCAAATTTATTCGCAAAATCAAAATTCTATATCTGAATTTCAAAAGAAATACTCAGCTTCAAATCTAGTTAGAACAATAAAAGAGCAAATAGTTAACATTGAATTAATTGATGATGAAATTGTAATATCTCAGTCTTCCATTGAGGAGAGTATATATTTAAATGAATCTGCTAAGCAATACTCAGAAGAGTCAGTTAGTTATTCTTCATTTTTTGAATTAGATGAAATTGAAGCATCTTCATTTTCTTTTGCAAATGGAAAATATGTTAAAAATAAAGTATCTGAATTTAGAGAAAAAGATGAGATTAATAATGCCTTTTTTGATGATTTAAAATCATTAAATTTTATTTATCCAAAATTAGATAAAGGATCAAAAACTAGACTTGCATTAAGCCAAAATATCAAAAATTCAAGATTTTTACCAGCATTTTACTTTGGAGGATATTACCCGATTCTTAATTCCAAATTTTCAATAATTGTGGATAACGAAATTGAAATAGAAATTAAGGAATTTAATACTGAAAATGTAGTTATTGACTTCACAAAAGTAGAAAAAAGAAACAAAGTAATTTATACTTGGAAAACAACAAATGTTGATAGAATTAGGATAGAAGAGGGAACTCCAAATTTTAAAAATTATTACCCTCATATAATACCAATTATAACACGATATGAATCCAAAAAAAAGGGAATTGTTGAATTGGCATCAAAGCCGTCACATTTATACAACTGGTATTATTCATTGGTGAAAAACATTAATAAAGATCCGGTTCATTTAGAATTAAAGGGGCTGGTTGAGAAGTTAATAGAAAATAAAAAAACTGAACTTGAAAAAGTTAGGGCTATTTATTATTGGGTCCAGAATAATATAAAGTATATAGCCTTTGAATATGCTCTAGGAGGCTTCATTCCTAGAGATGCAAACGACGTGTACCTGAACAAATATGGAGATTGCAAGGATAATTCAAGTATACTTTACGAAATGCTTAAAATAGCAGGCCTAAAAGGCTACCTAACATGGGTCGGTACAAGGGAAATCCCATATTCATATGAGGAATTACCTACTCCTGCAGTTGATAATCATATGATTTTAACCTTTTATTACGAGGGGAAAAACTATTTTTTGGATGCTACAGGAAGATATATTCCTTTGGAATTTCCAACATCTTTTATACAAGGAAAAGAGGCCTTGGTGGGGAAAGGCCCTGAAGAATTTGAAATAATAAAAGTTCCAATTATTAATGAAAATGATAATGAGATTAATACTTATTCCATAACTAAAATTGAGGGTGATAATATTGTAGGAAAAGCTTCTAAATTATATAGAGGATATGATAAAATTACTTTATTTAATGAATTGGATTCAAAAAATACCATCAAAAAACTAAAGGATTATTATAGAGAAGTTTTGCAGCTCGGAAATAATAAATTTACATTAAAAGATTTTAAAGAAGAAAATAAATTCGAATATGACAAGGATTTTAAAATTTCTTATGATTTTGATGTTTCCAATTATGTGATTAAAGATACAGATGATATTTATATTAATATGAACCTGGATAAACGTTTTAAAAACTACAGAATAGATGATAATAGAAAAACTGACATTGAGATAGATTATAAAAAAACATATAATTTTATTAATGAGTTATTTATTCCAAAAGGTTTCATAGTTGATTATTTACCTGAAAATTTATCCATAGAAAATGACAAAATATTGGTTAGTATTTCTTATAAGTTAGATGAAGATAAAGTTATTTATTCACACAAAATTTCATTCAAATTTTTAGTATTGACAACAGAAGATCAAATAGAGTATAATAATATAATGAAGCAGGTTAATAAGGCTTATAAAGATATAATAATATTAAAAAGAATTAAATAAATAGTTATGTTAAAAAGAATAGTAGTATCCGTTATTTTTCTGGTGACAATGATTGCAGGAGCACAGAAAGCAGAACCTTTTTATAAGTCTTATTCTTGGGATGAGACTCCTGAGTTTAGTAGCTTAGAAACTGACTCTAATGAAGATCTCATTGCTTTTAAAGATAAAATAATTACGGAGTTCTATTTTGTTGAAACAGGGCTAGTTGAATTTTATCTAGAGCATCGAGTCTTATGGTTAAATTCAGATGAAAAAATTGAAGAGTATAATAAAATATATTTACCATATAAATCCAATTCTGAACTATTAGTTAGCAAAGCGCGAGTGATAACTCAAGATGGTACAGTAACTACTTTAGATGATTCTAAGATTATAACTGCAAAAGATGATGAGTCTCAAAAAGTGTATAAATATTTCGCTCTTGAAGGTATTGAAAAAGGTTGTTTTATAGAATACTATTATGTAGTAAGGCAATATCCTATTTATAAAGGGAAAAGAGTTTCGTTACAGGATAATCATAATAAGTATAATATTGAATTTGACATGTATGCTCCTAAAAATTTGATTTTTGAATTTAAATCCTATAATAAATTAAAGGACATAAAAATAGATACGCTAACTAAATCTAAGTTGCATTGGTCTTTAAAACTTGATAAGTTGAATAAAATTGAGAAAGAGGAAGAATCTTCAATCATTGCTGAAAAGCAATATTTAGTTTTCAAATTAGACAAAAATTCAGCAGATAACTCTTTAAATATATCCTCTTATAAGAATAGGGCAAAAGGATTTTACAAATACTTATATGTAGATTTAGACAAGCATCAGGTTGAAGCCATAGACAATCTGTTAAAGAGTTTAAAATTAGCAGATGAATTAACTGAAATTGAAAAAATTAGAAGTATAGAAAATTTCATAAAGAGCAATTTTTTTATTACAGAAGTTAGAAGTGTTGAGTATGAAGATATAAGAGAGATTATTGAAAGTAAGACAGGTAATGAGACCGGGATGTTGAGACTTTATATTGCATTGTTAAAGAAACTGGACATACCATTTGAAATTGTATTAACTTCTGATAGGTTTAAAACTAAATTTGATAAAAATTTTGAGTCTGGAAATTTTCTTACTGATTACTTAATTTATTTTCCAAATGTTGATGGTTTCACTTCCATTCTAGAAATGGATTCTAGAGTTGGGCTTCCTCCTTTTGAACTAACTAATAATTATGGGTTATTTATGAAAGAAATTAAAATTGGACAATTTGTGAATGGAATTGGTAAAATTAAATTTATTAAAACTCCATCTGAAAAAGTTACTAAAGATGTAATGGTAATTAATGTATCATTCTGCCCTGAGGATATTTCGGAAAACAAAATAAAACTTGAACGAGAATTTAGTGGTTATTATGCGGGATATATTCAGCCATACTTAGATGAAATCAATGAAGAGGATAAAGATGAGATTTTTGATCAATTTATTAAATCAGTTAATGAAAATTTTGAAATAATTGACAAAAAAGTCTTTAATGACAGAGCTGAATTATTTGGAGTTGAGCCTCTTAGGATAGTTTCTAATATAAAGACTGAGGAGTTAACTAGTAAAGCTGGAGAAAAGTATTTATTTAAGTTGGGAGATATTATTGGTTCGCAGATAGAAATGTATCAAGAAAAGGAACGTCTTCTTCCTGTTGAATCGGATTTTAAAAGAAGTTTTATAAGGAAAATTACTATTGAAATTCCTAAAGGTTATTTTGTGTCAAATTTAGAGGATATAAATATTCATAAATATTTTGATAAAGATGGAGAACGATTACTAGAATTTCATTCTTTTTATGAGTTGAATGGAGGGAAATTAAAGATTGATGTAGATGAGTTTTATAAGATTGTCAGAGTTCCTTTAGAGGTTTTTGAAGAATATAGGGAAGTAGTTAATAGTGCAGCTGATTTTAACAAAATTGTCCTAATACTTGAACCCATATTGGAAGATTAATCAACATTGAATTATTGGTCTAAATCAAATTCTTTCATAGGAAATTACGACCACTATCGGGAATTGTTTTTTGTAACATTCTACCTTAAAATTAAAGAGATTGACCACCCATACTGCTAGAAAGACATTTGCATCTACAGTATTATTGTATAATGATGTGCCAATGGAGATTGTATCTGAGTTATTAGATCATAGTAGTATTTCTATAATTCAAGATAGTTATGAAAGGTTGTGCAAAAGAAAGTGAGTTCTGAGGTGAAAAATGAATACTAAATTAAAGAGGGTTAGGTAACTGAAAATTTAAGAGATTAATAAATTATACTATTAGGATTTATCTTGCCTAAGTTAACTTTAATAAATGTAGTTACGGAGGTAGCCTTATTTAATACCAGTACAAAGGTTTAAATCTATTTTAATTACTGAATTTGCGCGAATTCAAGTGTTATTTGTAATTTCAATATGCAGCACTACCCTAAAAAGTGTGTAAGTTCAAAAAATCAGAGTTAAATTATTTTTAGTTTAATCCTGTTTTCAAATATAGTTAAAAATTATACCTCAATTTTTATAGCAATTTACCATCTCCTATATGGTGGGTAGTTTAAGTTCGTTTTAGTTTTTAGTGAACTTTATATAAAATACCTTATTAATGATATAAGTCATTAATATTATGTAGCTTATTTTTTAATTTAGTGTTATTAATTGCTTTTAATTAGAATTTTAATCCTCCAAAGGCATTAGAAACCTAATCTCCCTTAGGCATTAAGGCTCTAAGTTTCATAGCAATTTTAACCACCTCTTTTTGGGGTGGTTTTTTTATAATTATGTGTGAAAAATCATTATATTTAGTAGTTCATATTAATTTCTTATGTCTAAATCTTTAAAATATTTAATTGTTACCTGTTTGTTGTTTGCTTCATTGCTTTCATATTCGCAAAAAGGTATTGTTAATATTGATATGGTAAAGGCTGATACTTGTTTATTTAAAAGCTTTAATTTGTTTTATAAAGATTACATAAAAAAGATGGCTAAATCTAAAAGTGGTGCTTATAATTATAATAAGGTCTCAGAAATTAAAAGTGTAAATTATATTGATTACGATGCAGATTCTATAAATGATGTCTTAGTTGAGTTTGTATATAGATCCACAAAGAAAAACCCTCTAAAAATAAAAAATGCTGTTCTTTTTAAGAGGGTGATAGATGGTTATAAGTATATAGCTCATTTAAATCAAGGAGAATCAAATTTTGAAAAATACTTACGATCGAAATTTTATTTTTTAGGAGAGTTTAGAGGTTTTTCTGAAGATGTTGTTGTTGATGAATTTGTTTTAAAGTCAAATAAATTTGTAAGGCAGTAGCTATTAGGTACTTCACTTTTATAATATATAAATTCAACTATAAGTTATTCCACTTTTTTTAATTGAAGAAATCGTGACAATTGTCACATTTTTTTTGAAAAATTCTTAATAATTTTGTCGCATTAAACTACCATGTAAACATGAAGTACGTCTATAAACTAATTTTATTAAGACTACAAAGATTAGAGGTCACCGATTCCTAAATCACCATGTTTTTCTCGTTTTACTAAACGAGAAAATCTTCTATACTTAAAATTTAAGCAAAAAGCAATTTTTTTTAAAAATAATTCAAATTATTTAATAATTTCAGATGTACTTATTATTATAAATTCAAAAATAAGAAGTAAATTTGCGTAAAAATCAGCGAAAGCTTATTTTAATTAAAAAGAATAATAGCCAATTTAAATATATAACAAAATATAACAATATGTTAAAATCAGTAATTAGATTAAGAATGAGCTCACATGATGCTCATTACGGAGGAAACTTAGTTGATGGAGCAAGAATGCTTCAATTGTTTGGTGACGTTGCCACAGAGCTTCTTATTTTAAGAGATGGTGACGAAGGATTATTTAAAGCATATGATATGGTTGAGTTTATGGCTCCGGTATATGCAGGAGATTATATTGAAGCTGTTGGAGAGATTATTGAAGAAGGAAATTCTAGTAGAAGAATGAAGTTTGAAGCAAGAAAAGTAATTGCACCAAGACCTGATATTTCTGATTCAGCTTGTGATTTTTTAGATGAACCAATTGTTGTTTGTAGAGCCACAGGAACCTGTGTGACCCCAAAAGCAAGTCAGCGTAAATAAAACTATTATGGAAAAGTTAATTATCACGGCTGCTATTTCAGGAGCTGAAGTTACTAAAGAGCATAATCCGGTGGTTCCTTATACACTCGAGGAATGCGTAAGAGAAGCAAGTTTAGCTTATGAGGCAGGTGCAAGTATTATTCATTTACATGTTCGTAAAGATGATGGTACGCCAACTCAGGATAAAAACCGTTTTAAAGAAATAATTGATGCTATTCAGGAAAAATGTCCTGACGCTATTATTCAGCCTTCTACTGGTGGAGCTGTTGGAATGACAAATAATGAAAGATTACAACCTACAGAGTTAAGCCCAGAAATGGCAACATTAGATTGTGGTACACTTAATTTTGGTGGTGATGAAATCTTTGAAAATACTGAAAATACAATCAAGTATTTTGGTGAAAGAATGATTGCAAATGGAATCAAACCAGAATTAGAGGTTTTTGACAAATCTATGATTGATATGGCATTGCGTCTTAACAAAAAAGGATACATAAAATCTCCAATGCACTTTGATTTTGTAATGGGTGTTAACGGTGGAATTTCTGGAACATTAAGAGACTTTGTATTCTTAAGGAATAGTATTCCAGCTGATGCAACTTATACTGTTGCTGGTGTTGGAAGATTTGAGTTTCCATTAGCAACTGCTGCTATTATTGATGGTGGTCACGTAAGAGTTGGTTTAGAAGATAATTTATACATTTCTAAAGGAGTGCTTACAAAATCTAACGGAGAGTTAGTAGAAAAAGTAGTGCGATTGGCTAAAGAGCTTGGTCGTGAAATAGCAACTCCTGCTGAAGCAAGAGAAATTTTAGGATTGAAGAAACGATAAACAGTTTCTGATTTAAAATATATAGAATGAAAAAAGGAAATAAATACGGTACACACAGGGTAATTGAGCCTCAAGGTGTGTTACCACAACCAGCAACGAAGGTTGATAATAATGTTGCTGAAATATACGATAATGAAATCTTGGTTGATGTTGATATTTTAAATATTGATTCAGCAAGTTTTACTCAAATAAAAGAACAAGCCGGTGGTGATGTTGAAAAAATAAAAGAAATTATTTTAGACATTGTTGAGACTCAGGGGAAAATGAAAAACCCAGTAACTGGTTCTGGAGGTATGTTCATTGGAACTGTGTTACAAATTGGTGATGCTATTGTAGGAAAGAAAGATTTAAAAGTTGGAGATAAAATTGCAAGTCTTGTTTCTTTATCATTAACACCTCTTAAAATTGAAGAAATTATTGAGGTTAAAGTAAATATTGATCAGGTAATAGTAAAAGCGAAAGCTATTTTATTTGAAACTGGTTTGTATTCAAAACTACCAACAGATATGCCTGATGCTTTGGCATTAGCAGTTCTGGATGTGTGTGGAGCACCTGCTCAAACCGCACGGTTGGTGAAATCTGGTGATACTGTTGTTATTATTGGAGCAAGTGGAAAATCTGGAATTCTTTGTTGTTACGAAGCAAAAAGAAGAGCTGGAGTTAACGGTAAAGTAATTGGTGTTGATTACAGTGATAAAGGGTTAGATGCACTTAGAAAATTAGACATCTGTGATGAGGTTATTCAGTTAGATGCAACCAATGCTATAGGTTGTTATGATGCAATTTCTAAAGTAACTAATGATGAAATGGCTGATGTTGTAATAAACAATGTTAATATTCAAAACACAGAAATGGGTTCTATCTTAATGTGTAAAGATAGAGGTGTGGTATACTTCTTTAGTATGGCAACTTCATTCCCAAAAGCTGCATTAGGTGCAGAAGGTGTTGGTAAAGATATTGATATGATTGTTGGTAATGGATATGCATTGGACCACGCAGAAATAACGTTAAATATATTAAGAGAAGATAAAGGCATAAGAGATCTTTATGAAGGTCTTTACGCTTAATTTATTTTTCTAACTAAAAATAATAATAATGAAAAGAGAGTATAAGAAAGTTGAATATAAACACATTCCTTTATTTAAGGATGTGTCTGAGGAAGATTGGAATGACTGGAGATGGCAGTTGCGTAATGCAATTAGAAATATTCCTACACTTGAAAAAGTTATTAAATTAACAGATGAAGAAAAGGAAAATTTATCAAGTACATTAAGTACGTTTAAAATGGCAATTACGCCATATTATGCAGCTTTAATGGATAAAGAAGATAAAAAATGTCCTGTTAGACAGTTGGCAGTTCCTGTTTTGGAAGAGTTATTTGTAGCTCCATCTGATTTGGATGATCCATTACACGAAGATGTAGATTCACCAGCTCCTGGATTAACTCACCGTTATCCGGACAGAGCTTTGTTATTGGTTACAAATGAATGTTCAATGTACTGCCGTCACTGTACTCGAAGAAGAGTTGTTGGTGATTCAAGCGAAAAAGTTGCAAAAGATCATTTAGAAGAAGCTTTTGAGTATATTAGAAACACACCTCAACTTAGAGATATTGTTGTTTCTGGTGGTGATCCTTTAATTTTAAGCGATGAGCGTTTAGATTATATTCTTGGTGAGTTAAGAAAAATTGACCACATCGAAATCATTCGTATTGGTAGTAGAATGCCAGTTGTACTTCCTCAAAGAATTACTAAAAATTTCGTAGAGATGATTAAAAAACATCATCCGGTATATTTAAATACACATTTCAACCATCCAAAAGAAGTTACTGAAGAAGCTAAAATAGCTTGTGAAAGATTAGCGAATGCAGGTGTAAATGTTGGAAATCAGTCTGTACTTTTAAGAGGTATTAATGACTGTCCTAATATTATGAAAAGATTAATGCACGATATTTTAAGAGTTCGTGTAAGACCATATTATATTTACCAATGTGACCTTTCTGAAGGAATTTCTCACTTTAGAACTCCGGTTTCTAAAGGTATTGAAATTATAGAAAATTTACGTGGACATACTTCTGGATTAGCAGTTCCTACATTTGTAGTTGATGCACCAGGTGGTGGAGGTAAAATTCCAGTAATGCCAGATTATTTAATTTCTCAAAATGAAAAAAGAGTTGTTTTAAGAAATTATGAAGGTGTTATTACAACGTATACACAATCAACAGGTGGTGTTGAACACGATTCTGAAAATTGTGAATTCTGTAATGAAGAGCATTTGGTAGCTACCGATGGTGTAGCCGTATTATTGAATAATGATGGTATGTCAATTCAACCAGAGAATTTGAAAAGACGTAAGAGAGCACACGTAGAACATTAGAATTGATACTATTTCTATTAAGATGAGCAGTACTATTGCAGAGCAACTGGTTAATAAAACTACATTCTTAGTAGGGAATAAAAAGAATGCAGGTAAAACAACTTTTTTAAACTATGCATTGAAGCAGGTTAGAGAAGTTGTTTCACCTACTTTTTTTACAATTGGTATTGATGGAGAGTCAAGCGATTTAATTTTTGAAACGCCAAAGCCACGAATTATTACCGAAATTGGAGATTTTGTGGTGACTTCTGATTTAATGATTAATAAAAGCGATGCACTGTTTGAAATAATACACGTTTTTCCTTACAAAACCGTATTGGGAAGATTGGTGTTAGCAAAAACCTTACGTAGCGGATATATTGAATTGGTTGGTTCTGAAGACAATAAACAACTTGCTGAAATTGTAAGTTATTTAAAAGATGAAGAACAATTAAAAACCTTAATAATTGATGGTGCTGCAAGTAGAGCAACTCAGGTTGCTTCTATTAAAAATAGCAACTTTTATTATTTAATAAAGTTAGATCAAAGAAGTATTAATGCTGATATTAATAAGTTTAAATCTATTGCATTAGTAAGTAAGTTTAAATGTATTGATGCCATTGAAAAGGTTGAAGAGAAATTGGTTTTTGAGTTAAAAGGAGCTTTAACAGAGTCTAAACTTATCCAAATTCCAGAAAATTGTGATGTATTATTAATTGATGATTTCACAAAAATATTTTTAACCTATTCACAAATAATCGAGATGCAAAGAAAACTTGAAATAGTATATAAAATACCATATAAATTAAATGCTTTTGTAGTAATTCTGAAGGATATTATAAAAGAAGACTTTGAAAAAATTATAGAGCAACATAACATTCAAGAAAACATATTATTTAACCCTTATGAATATTAAAGATACCATACAATTTGTAGAATTTGATACGTTCTATTCGGAGTATGCTCCTTTATCTCCTTATGGGGTCATAAATAAAAATAAAAACACTGTTTTTACCAATAAAAAAGAACTCTTATCAATTTATAATTCTATTGAAGTTATTGTAGATTTTATTCGAGAAAACTCTTTTAGTTCGGATAAAATTAAAAATCATCTAAAGCGTATTGCTTTATTAAATTCACTTGATAAAAAGATATTTGATTCCTCTGAAATTTTTCTTGTAAAGAAACTTTTGGTGAATTTTAAAGGGATTGATAAGCTTTTAAATGAAGCTGTTAAAAACGAGTTGCAAATTCAATTTGAATCTAATGAGTTGTTAGATTTTTTATCTCAGGATGGAGGAAACAAAGAGACTTTTTATTTGAGTGCTTCTTATTGTGATAAACTTACTGAAAACAGAATAAAAATTACAGCTTTAGATAAGTCATTAGCTGAAATTAAAAAAGAACGATTTCAGGAAATTATTGATAAACATAATTTCGATTTTAGATTTCGTGATTTTATAGTTGTTTCAGAAAATATAACTGGGAATTTAGATTGTGAATTGGTGTACAAGGAGGTTTATGATAAAACGTCTTTGTTGGTAAAACCAGTTTTTCCAAAGAAATATTTCGATTTACATCAAAAACGAGAAATTTTATTGGTTGAAGAAGGTAAATTGGAGAAGAATGTTCTTCAAACTATTTCAAAAAAAATAATTGCAGAAAAGGATATCATTAAAAGCTATATTCAAAAAATAGAATTATTAGACACTTTATTTGCAAAGGCTACATTGGCTATTAAATATCAAATGATAAAGCCAATTTTAATTGATCGAAACGAATCAATTAAAGTTGTAAAAGGTCAATATCTTCCATTAGCAAATAAATGTTTGAAAATGGATACAGTTTACACACCTTTAAATGCTGAATTTGACAATAAAACCTGTGTAATTACAGGTTCAAATATGGGCGGTAAAACAATGTTGTTGAAATCTATTGGGTTTTTACAATTGTTAAGTCAAATGGGATTTTGGGTTCCTGCAGATGTTTATCAAACCTCAGTTTTTCAAAGCATCAATTATATTGGTGAAGATCTATCTGAAAAAGTTGAAGGATTGAGTAGTTTTGGATTTGAAATTCACAATTTATCAAATGCTATTCAAAATTTCAATACAAATACCTTGTTGTTAATTGATGAGTTCGCAAAAACAACCAACTCAATTGAAGCCAAGGCTATAATTGCTGCAATGCTAAAAAGTTTTTCTCAAAAGGAGAATGTGTATAGCTTTGTATCAACCCATTTTATGGAATTACCTGAATTTGAAAAAGTATCTTTCTATAAAATGAAAGGCTTGAATTATTCAGAATATGAAAAATATTATAACAAAGACAAACAATATTCATTGCACGAAAGAATTAAACTAATTAATACTTTTATGCAATATGAAATTATAAAAACGGGTAATAAAGACCGTACATTCGATGCAATTAAAATTGCAGACACATTAGGATTAAATGAAGAAATTATTAGGTATACAAAAGAGTATTTAAGCGAGAACTATGATTAAATCAAAATTAAATCTCGACAAAGCTAAGATCGCGAAAGCTCGAGAATTGTCAAAAGAAATCTCTGCACCAGTGCAGGAATACATAGAGAAACATACAACTGTTGCCATTGAAAGAACTACACTTAGAATGATAGGTGCTGACAGTGTTGATGTAGATGGAGTTCCAATTCCAAATAAAGTTGTAGACCAATTAGGTGATAATATTTGTTATGGTGCAACCAAGTACTATATCAATGCTTTGCTTAAAAAAGGGTTAACTCCTGAAGAGTTGAATAAAGAAATTGGAAATGGTTTAGATATTACAAAACTTGATTTTGTTGACTTTTCTTACATCGATGAAAAAGCACAGGAATTGGTAGAAACTTTTGCTACAAAAGTAAAAGCCAATGTTGCTTTTAGAGATGAAAAAGTTAATAAGTATAAAGAGAAAGAAAACTCTCCACTACTTTATTTAATTGTTGCTACGGGTAATATTTATGAAGATGTTCAGCAGGCTCAAGCAGCTGCTAAACAAGGTGCTGATATAATTGCTGTGATTAGAACAACAGGTCAAAGCTTATTAGATTTTGTTCCTTTTGGACCAACAACTGAAGGTTTCGGTGGAACGTATGCTACTCAGGAAAATTTCAAAATAATGCGTAAAGCATTAGATGAAACAGGAGAAGAAGAAGGGAAATATATCCGATTGGTAAATTACTGTTCTGGTTTATGTATGCCAGAAATCGCGGTAATGGGAGCTTTAGAAAGATTAGATATGATGCTAAACGATTCTATGTACGGAATTCTGTTTAGAGATATAAATATGTACAGAACTTTTGTGGATCAAAAGTTTTCAAGAATGATTAATTCTTTTGCGGGAATTGTAATTAATTCTGGAGAAGATAATTATTTAACAACTTCAGATGCTGTTGAAAAAGCGTATACAGTTACAGCTTCTCAGTTTATTAATGAAAGATTTGCTTATGAATCTGGATTGCCTGCAAAATTAATGGGACTTGGTCACGCTTTTGAAATGAATCCAGATATTAAAAATGGGTTTTTATTGGAAATGGCACAAGCGCAAATGGCAAGTGAAATATTCCCAGAAGCACCATTAAAATATATGCCTCCTACTAAATATATGACTGGAGATATCTTTAAAGGTTTGGCAATGAATACGCTATTTAATTTTATTGCAAAATCTACAAATCAAGGAATTTTATTACTTGGTATGTTAACAGAAGCTATTCATACGCCATTTATGCAAGACCGTTTCTTAGGTGTTGCTAATGCGAAATATGTGTTGAATAATATAGCCGATTTTTCTGATGATATTGAATATAAGAAAGATGGTATTATGCAAACAAGAGCAAAAACTGTTTTAGATGAAACAATTGAATTCTTAGAGGAAATCAATGAGACTAATCTGTTTGATGCTATTGAAGGAAAAATGTTTGCTGAGGTTAGTAGACCTAAAACTGGAGGTAAAGGATTAGAAGGTGTTGCTGAAAAAGCAGATGATTATTACAATCCTTTCTATGTGTATCTTGAAAATGAATTAAATATTGTAAAAGGAAACTAATTATGATGATAAGACCTTACGGAGACACAATGAATGACGGAGCCATTCAAATGTCATTTACCTTGCCTGTGGCACATTCAGCAAAAGCAGACGAAGCAGCAATTGTTTATACTAAAAAATTAGGATTTAAAGAGGTTGAAGTTGTTCATTCAAATCCACTTTCTGATGAATTTACCTTTTTTGTAGTGTATGGAAAAACCGATATTAGTATCGATTATGATAAAGTAGAAGTAGAAGAGGTTGAAAAATCACTTGATTTTTATGGAGTAAATAATTTCATAAAAGAAAATATTGAAAGAAAAGTAGTAATTGTTGGAGCTTGTTCAGGTACCGATGCACATACTGTAGGTATTGATGCAATTATGAATATGAAAGGATTCGATCAACATTATGGATTGGAAAGATATCCAGAGATTGAAGCTTACAATTTAGGTGCGCAGATTCCAAATGAAGAATTGATAAAAAAAGCGGTAGAATTAAATGCCGACGCAATTATAATTTCTCAAATTGTAACTCAAAAAGAGGTACATATTCATAATTTAACGGAATTTATTGAGCTTTTAGAAGCCGAAGGTTTACGATCTAAAATGGTTGTTTGTGCTGGTGGTCCAAGAATTGGAAATAAATTAGCATTAGAACTTGGGTATGATGCCGGATTTGGTAGAGGTACTTATCCAGAAGATGTAGCTTCTTTTATTGTGGAGAAAATGCACGAAAGAGGCGTAAAATAAAAAATTATCAGTTTATATTTAAATTAGAAATAATAAAAAATTAGTATAATGAAAGAAGTATATTTAATAGATGCAGCCAGAACTGCAGTTGGAAATTTCGGAGGTTCACTTTCTAAAATTCCTGCAGCTGAATTAGGAACTGTAGTTGTAAAAGAACTTTTAAAAAGAAATAATCTTGAAGGTAAAGAAGTAGATGACGTTTTAATGGGGTCTGTTTTAACTGCTGGGCAAGGACAAAATGTTGCTCGTCAAATTGCTGTTGCAGCAGGAATTCCAAACGATAAAACGGCAATGACTATCAATATGGTTTGTGGTTCAGGATTAAGAACTGTTGCTATGGCAGCACAAGCTATAAAAGCTGGTGATGCAGAATTAGTAATTGCAGGTGGAGCTGAAAACATGTCTATGTCTCCTTATATTTTACCTAAAGCTCGGGAAGGGTATAAAATGGGTAATGGTCAACTAGTAGATACAATGATAAACGATGGTTTATGGGATGTATTTAACAATTACCATATGGGAATTACTGCTGAAAATTTAGTAGAAAAATACAATCTTACAAGAGAACAACAAGATGAGTTAGCTGCAGCTTCACAAAATAAAGCAGAAAAAGCAATTACAGAAGGTAAATTTATTGATGAAATTGTACCTGTTGAAATTCCTCAACGTAGAAAAGATCCAATCATTTTTGATACAGATGAATTTGTAAGATGTGGTGTAACAGCTGAATCGTTAGCAAAAGTTAGACCAGCATTTAAAAAAGATGGAACTGTAACAGCAGCAAATGCTTCTGGTATTAATGATGGTGCAGCTGCAGTTATTGTTGCAAGTAAAGAAGCTGTTGAAAAATACAACTTAAAACCAATGGCTAAAATTATTTCTTATGCATATCACGGAACAGATCCTTCTATAATGGGAATTGGACCAGTTGAAGCTGTAAGAAAAGCATTAAAAAAAGCAGGTTGGAAAAAAGAAGACTTAGACTTAATTGAAGCAAATGAAGCTTTTGCAGCACAAGCATTATCAGTAATCAAAGAACTTGATTTAAATACTGAAATTACAAATGTTAATGGTGGTGCTATTGCTATAGGTCATCCAATTGGTGCAAGTGGAACAAGAATTTTAACAACGTTACTTCACGAAATGAAACGTAGAGCATCTAAAAAAGGATTAGCTACACTTTGTATCGGAGGAGGAATGGGAATTGCAATGTGCGTTGAAGGAATGTAAATAATTAGAGCAAAGTACTATTTATAGTTGAGGTATTTTTAATCTTTCTTTTAAAAATTACTGCTCACAAAAGTTAAAAGCTTCCATTTTTGGAGGCTTTTTTTGTTTTTAATAAGTGTTTAATTATAATTTAGAAGTTTGGAGGATAATCTTTATGCAAATGACAATATAGTATTAAATAATCTTTTATCATTAGGCTAATTTTGAAAAAAATTAGAGATTAAATTGGTATCAACAATTAAAATTTTTTCAGAAGGAATTTTAATGAAAATTATAATATTAATAAATTGATATTTAATTGATAATTTGAGGTGATTTTCTTTTTCAAATTTAGGATGAATAATGAACATTAATTTTGAAGGAATAAAAGGGGGGGGAATATTATAAATTGTAGCACTCTTAATTAAATTTAATAGAAACTAAACACAAATGAATGCAAATAATAAAATATCGTTAAAAGAAAAAATCGGGTATGCATTAGGAGATGGAGCTGCAAATATTGCTTGGAGAGGTGTGGCTACATTTTTATTTATTTTTTATACAGATGTTTTTGGGTTGAGTCCTATAACAGTTGGTATGTTAATGTTGGTGGCCCGTTTTAGTGATGGAATAAGCGATGTTTTGATGGGGATTATTGGTGATAGAACAACATCTAAATATGGAAAATTCCGCCCTTGGATTTTATGGACAGCCATTCCTTTAGGCGCAATACTATCATTGTTATTTACAAGCCCTGATTTTAGTTCTTCGGGTAAAATACTATACGCGTATATCACGTATATATTTTTCACGTTAATTTATACTGCTAATAATATTCCATATGGAGCACTTATGGCAGTAATGACAGGTAATGATAAAGAACGAACCAGTTTAGGCTCATTTAGAATGGTTGGAGCTTTTGGTGGAGGAATGCTTGTACAAGGAGCTCTACTTTTTTTAGTCGCATATTATGGAAATGTGAATCCAACAATTGAAGTTCATAAATTGGATAATGAAAAATTCAATGTGGTAGTTTCTGCTTCATCAAATGTTGAAAATGCCACTATTAAAACTGAGGATGGAATTGCGCTATTCACTTGGGAAAATGTTATTTCAAATTCAGAAGAAAATGTACCAACCCGCAGAAAAAGTTTTGCTATAAAAGCAAATGAAAAATATTCATTTATTGTTACTGGTGAAAAAAATGTAAATGAAAGTGCTATTTCAATAATAGATCAAAAACGTGGTTACAGTAATTCAATGTACCTAATGTCTGTTTTTCTGGTGCTATTTATGGTAATTACCTTTTACACCACAAAAGAGCGAATACAACCTCCAAAAGCTCAAAAAAACAACTTAAAGAAAGATTTCAAAGATTTAATTTCAAATAAACCGTGGCTTGTATTGTTAGTTATTGGATTGCTATTCAACATTTATAATTCTATTAAACAGGGCATTGTTATTATTTATTTTACACATTATTTAAACAACCAATTGTTAGCCGCATCTTTTTTGGTAGGCTTAATGTTAGCTTCAGTAGCAGGTGCAATGGTTACTGCTCCGTTAGGAAAGAAATTTGGTAAACGAAATTTATTTATCTACGCATTGTTGTTTTCAGGAGGCGTAAATGCGTTACTAGCTTTTTGCGGACCAACTAATGTTGAAGCCATTTTTGCAATAGGAATAGTCTCTGAATTTGCTGCTGCTATGTTTCCAACGTTGTTTTTTGTTATGCTTGGTGATGCTGCAGATTATTCAGAATTTAAAAACGGACGAAGAGCAACCGGACTTATATATTCCGCAGGGTCATTTGCTACAAAGTTTGGAGGTGGAATTGCAGGAGCAATTATTGGTTTAATATTAGGTGCATTTCATTACAACGGACAAGATACAGCTGCCATAAATGGATCAATTCCGGGTATAATTATGTTAATGAGTTGGATACCAGCAATTATTACCGTAATTGCTGCAGGCTTTATGTTTTTGTATCCTCTAACTCAAAAAAAGATGAATGAAATTACACTTGAATTAAATTCAAGAAGGCAAAAAGAAGAAAATATAAAATATAAAAGTTAAAAAATTTACATAATGAAATACGGACATTTTGATGATGAACAGCGAGAATATGTAATCACCAATCCTAAAACCCCATATCCTTGGATTAATTATTTAGGGAATGAAGATTTTTTCTCACTAACATCAAATACTGGTGGAGGTTACACATTCTACAAGGATGCGAAATTTAGAAGATTAACAAGGTATCGTTATAATAATGTACCTGTTGATGACGGCGGAAAATATTTCTATATAAAAGACGGAGATACTGTTTGGTCTCCAGGATGGAAGCCAGTAAAAACAGAATTGGATAGTTACCAATGTCGTCATGGAATGAGTTATACCAAATTTAGAGGCTCTAAAAATGGTATTGAAGCAGAAGTACTTCAGTTTATTCCTCTCGGTTTTTGGGGTGAAATTCAAAAAGTAAGCATTAAAAATACGTCTTCTGAAATTAAAAAAATAAAACTTTTTTCGTTTATAGAATTTGCACTTTGGAATGCTGAAGATGATATGATAAATTTTCAACGAAACTTTAATACTGGCGAAGTAGAAGTAGAGGATTCTGTAATTTATCATAAAACAGAATTTAAAGAGCGCCGTAATCATTATGCGTTTTATTCCGTAAACGAAGCAATTAATGGTTTTGATACGGATAGAGAATCTTTTGTTGGTTTGTACAATGGTTTTGACTCTCCAGATGTTGTTTCTGAAGGTAAATCAAAAAATACAATAGCTCATGGATGGTCGCCAATTGCGAGTCATTATATTGAAATTGAATTGAAACCTGATGAAGAAAAGGACTTCATTTTTATGTTGGGTTATGTGGAGGTTGCTGAAGATAATAAATGGGAAAGCAAATCAGTAATCAACAAAAAGCCTGCTAAGGCAATGATTGAAAAGTTTAATACTGTTGAAAAAGTACAAATAGCATACGATGAATTAAGAACGTATTGGGATAATTTATTGGGGAAAATTAATATTCAATCTGGTGATGAAAAATTAGATAGAATGGTGAATATTTGGAACCAATACCAATGTATGGTAACCTTTAATATGTCTCGTTCCGCTTCATTTTTTGAATCAGGAATTGGACGTGGAATGGGATTCCGTGATTCTAATCAAGATTTAATAGGTTTTGTGCATCAAATTCCTGAAAGAGCGAGAGAACGTATTTTTGATATTGCATCTACACAATTTGAAGATGGTTCTTGTTACCATCAATATCAACCTTTAACAAAAAAAGGGAATGCTGTTTTGGGTGGAAATTTTAATGATGATCCACTTTGGTTAATTCTTTCAACTACTGAATATATTAAGGAAACTGGTGACTTTTCACTTTTAGATGAATTAGTTCCTTTTGACAATGATATGTCAAGAGCTAAACCACATTTTGACCATTTAAAAGCGTCATTTTACCATGTTGTAAATAATTTAGGACCACATAAATTACCATTAATTGGTAGAGCAGATTGGAATGACTGTTTGAATTTAAATTGTTTCTCTACAGATCCTAACGAATCATTTCAAACTACAGGAAACAAAAAAGATGGTAAAGCTGAATCTTTAATGATTGCCGGATTATTTGTAGTTTATGGAAAAGAGTTTGTAAAATTATGTAAACGCGTTGGAAAAACTACGGAAGCGGCTGAAGCTCAAGTGCATATTGATAATATGATTAAAGCTGTAAAAGAAGACGGTTGGGACGGTGACTGGTATTTACGTGCGTATGATTATTATGGTAACAAAGTAGGTACAAATGAAAGCGAAGAAGGGAAGATTTTTATTGAATCTCAAGGATGGTGCGCTATGGCTGAGATTGGAAAAGAAGATGGAATGGTTGAAAAATCGCTAAATGCTGTGAAAGAACATTTAGATTGCGATTATGGAATTGTTTTAAATAGTCCTGCTTTTTCAGAATACAAAATTGAATATGGCGAAATCTCTACATACCCAAAAGGTTATAAAGAAAATGGTGGAATTTTTTGTCACAACAATCCTTGGATAATGATTGGTGAAACTATGATTGGCCGTGGTGATTACGCTTATGATTATTATACTAAAATTGCCCCAAGTTTTTTAGAAGACATTTCTGAATTACACAAAGTAGAACCTTATGTGTATTGCCAAATGATTGCAGGTAAAGAAGCTTTTAAACCTGGAGAAGCAAAAAACTCTTGGCTTTCAGGTACTGCATCTTGGAATTTCTATGCAATTACGCAGTATATTTTAGGTGTAAAACCAGATTATGATGGGCTTTCAATCAATCCTTGTATTCCAGCAAAATGGGATGGTTTCAAAATAAAAAGAGAATTTCGAGGAGTACTATATAATATTGAGGTTTCAAATCCAGCACATATAAGTAAAGGAGTGAAGCAAATAATAGTAAACGGTAAAACTCTAGCGTCTAATATAGTTCCAATTCTAGAAAAAGGAAAAGTACATAGCGTTAAAGTGATAATGGGTTAATTTGAGTTAGTTTTTTGAAAAATTCCTCTTTTATAGCATAAAAGAGGAATTTTGTATTTCTAAAGTTAAAGTTTATAATACTTTTTTTACTCCAACAAACTGTTCTTTAAATTCCTTAGGCGTGCATTGTTTAGATTTTTTAAACAATCTATTAAAATTTGCAATAGTATTGAATCCACATTTAAAAGCAATTTCACCAATACTTAATTCTGAATCTAACAGCCAGCGAGAAGCAAAACTAATGCGCGTATCATTTATATAAGTGATAAATGTTTTTCCAGTTCGGCTTTTAATAAATCGGTTAAAAGTTACTGGACTCATGTTTACTAATTCTGATATTTCATTTAAGGTTATGGTTTTACTAAAATTTTCTTGAATATATTCATATACCTTTTTAATTTTATCACTATTGTCAAAATCTTCTTTTTCAACACTAGAATTTGAAAGCATTCTTTGATTTTCTGATTTCGCTAAATCATTTAAAATTGACACAAATTCTAAGTAATATTCAATACCAGAAATTCTTGTTAGCGCCATGAATCTTGGCATTATTTTTATAGTAATTTCTCGTGAAAAAAGAATCCCATGTTTTGACCTAGCAAACATATCTTTAATAGGTTTAAAAATTCTACGGGCTAATGTTTTTTCATTTAGTAAATCATCATGAATATGCATGGTTAACTCATAAATTTCTTTACAAGTACATGTATGTAATTCCCAACCGTGTACTATGTTAGGACCTACAAGCACCAATTCTAAATCTTCAATAATATCAGTATGATCTCCAATAATACGTCTAACTCCTTTTCCTTTGAATATAAAATTTAATTCATATTCTGGGTGAAAATGAATAGGAAAATCAAAGTCATCTTTAATTCTTTCTTCAACCAAAAAGCTGTCTTCAGGAATTAAACGAGTAATTTCTCTATGGGCATTATTTATCATAATGTTTAGTGTGCTATATTTTCTTGTTGCTATGCTATATTGTCGTAAATATATAAAAAATTGACAATATTCGATTAACTTAAATTTAACATCTTACATAATTTTGTAGCTGTATTATGGTGATTTAGAAACTAGATACAAAACAAAAGAATAATTAAATCAAATATTTTATGAAAAATCAAATTTTGAAAAACATCTTTATTTTAGGATGCATTATGCTTGGCGCGTTTGCTCAAGCACAAACTGTTTCCGGAACTGTGTCCGATGCTAGTGGCCCATTGCCAGGAGCAAGTGTTATTGTTAAAGGCACAAGCAACGGCACAACAACAGATTTTGACGGAAAATTTATTTTGGAAAATCTTGCAACAGATGCTGTATTGAGTATTAGTTATGTTGGTTACGCTACTCAAGAGGTTGCTATTAACAGTGAAACAATAATTAATGTTATTCTTGTAGAGAATGCAAATTCATTAGAAGAAGTAGTTATTGTAGGTTATGGTACTAAAAAGAAAAGTTTAGTTACTGGGTCTATTTCAAGTATTAAATCTGATGACATTCAAAATAATGCATCAACAAGAGTAGAACAGGCTATTCAGGGAAAAGTATCAGGTATTTCTGTTTTATCAAATTCTGGGTCTCCAGGAGCCGCTTCAAAAATTAGAATTAGAGGTACGGGTTCAAATGGAAATGCAGATCCAATTTATATTGTAGATGGAATGAAAACTTACAGTATTGATAATCTTGATGGGGGTGATATTGAATCGATAGAGGTTTTAAAAGATGCTGCATCATCAGCTATTTATGGTTCAGAAGGTGCTAATGGTGTTATAATTGTTACAACTAAATCAGGTAATAATTACGATAAACCACTTATATCTTATAACTCACAGCTTGGTTTTCAATCAGAACGTACTAAAATGGAGTTAATGGATGAGTCACAATACAGAACTTATTTAAATGAAGCTGGTGTTCAAAACATTCCTTCAAATGGTATAAATACCAATTGGTTAAATGAAGTATTTGAAGATGCTTGGGTAGAAAAACATCATATTAGTTTTGCTGGAGGTACAGATAAATCTACCTACTTATTTTCAGGATCATATACAAATCAAGATGGTATTGTTGGTGGTGAACGCGCAAATTTTAAACGTTACACAGCAAGATTAAACTCTAAGCACAAAATAAACAAATGGCTTGAAGTTGGAAACAACCTTACGTATTCTAATACAAGTAGAGGTATTATAGGTGAAGATGACGAATATAGAGGTATTTTAAACAATGCATTATTAATGGATCCTTTAACACCTGTAGTTTATACAAATGGCGTTCCAAGTAATGTTTCTGATTTAATTAATTCAGGTAATACTATTTTGTCTAATGAAGCAGGAAATTACTATGGATTACCAGCGTATGCAACTGGTGAAATAGCGAATCCTGTAGCTATGTTAACTACTCAAAAGCGTAACATAAAAACTGATAAAATATTAGGAACCTTTTTTGCAAATGTTTCACCATTTGAAGGGTTTGTTATGACAACAAGGCTGGGTATTGATGTTAATTATTCAATAGACCATAACTGGAATCCTATTTATTATGTTTCTTCAGAAAGACAAAATTCATTAGCAACAGTTGATGATAATATTACAAAAAACAGTTCTTGGTTATGGGAAAACTTTGCAACGTATACAAATAGTTACAAAAAGCATGATTATACGGTTTTACTAGGTTTATCAGCAGAAAAATACCAATCTCCAAATTATTACTTATTCTCGGGTCCAATGCCTAAAGAAGGTGATAATTATGCATACCACAATTATACACAAGATGATGATCTTGATAGAACAGGAGGTAACTTTATTGAAAGAAAAAAAAGATCAACTTTTGGAAGGTTTTCTTATGGATATGATGAAAAATACCTTTTAGAAGGAACACTACGTTATGATGTGTCAAGCGCATTTTCTGAAGCAAATAAAGGAGCTTATTTCCCTTCATTATCAACTGGTTGGGTTGTTTCAAAAGAAGGTTTTTGGAACGAAAATTCTAAAATTGATTATTTAAAAGTACGTGCAAGTTGGGGACAAGTTGGTAGTGATCAAAATTTATTAGGAAATGAAGATTTACAATTTTTTACTAGTGAAGGTATAAAAATCCCTGATGGAAATGGTAATTTCTTACCAGGTTATGAAGCCGGTAATATCCCAAATAAAGACTTAACATGGGAAACTTCTGAACAAATAGATTTTGGAATTGATTTAAGAGCTTTTGATGGGAGAATGACATTTTCAACAGATTATTACGATAAACAAACGAAAGATTTAATTGTTAGTGGAAACAGTTTAATTCCATTATCAGTAGGTCGTAATTTTGGAAGTATAAATGGAGGAACAGTATCAAACAAAGGTTGGGAATTTGAATTAGGATACAATAATAAAGTTGGAGATTTAACATACAGTGTAAACTTAAATTTATCTACTCTTAAAAACGAAGTAACAGATTTAGCAGTTGATTCACCAATTGATGGTGCTGATGTTAGAGGTTTTGCAACAACTCGTTTTGAAGAAGGAGAACCAATTTGGTATTTTAGAGGTTATAAAACAGCTGGTATAGATGACGCTACTGGAGAGCCTATAATAGTTGATGTTGATAATAGTGGAGATATTACTCCAAATGATATTACAAATATTGGTGATCCTCATCCCGATTTATTGTATGGTGGTCAAATCAATTTAGGATATAAAAGCTTTGATTTTAATTTAAATTTTCAAGGTTCACAAGGAAATGATATTTATATGCTTTGGACTAGAACTGATAGAGTTTATTCTAATAAACCATCATTTTTATATGATGGAAGATGGACAGGACCAGGAAGTAATGCTTCATTCCCAAAAGCAGATGTTGTTAGTGATGAATTATATAGAAGTGATTTAATGGTTGGAGATGGATCATATATGAGAATTAAACAAATTCAATTTGGGTATTCATTACCAAGTAAAATTTTAGAAAAAATTAAATTGGATCGTTTACGTTTTTATGTTTCAGTGGAAGATTATTTTACATTTACAAATTACCAAGGTTTAGATCCAGAAGCAGGTAGTGCTAACAATCAAAGTCAAGGTATTGACCGAGGTGTTTACCCAATACCAGGTAAAATAATTTTTGGTTTGTCATTAAACCTATAACTCTTAATTTAAGATAGAAAAAAATGAAAAAATATATAAAAATAGTAGTATTAGGAGTGTTAATTATTTTTAATTACACCTCTTGTAGTGATGAATTTACAGTAGTTGATCCAATAGGATTAATTAATGAAGATGATTTTTTAACCACAGATGCTGAGGCAGAATCAGTAATATATGGTATTTATGATTTAATGGCTTGGAATTATAATCGCCCTTGGAATAGTGCCTTTGTTTTAAAAGTGTTAGCTGGTGATATTGCTAATGCAGGAAGTACTACAGGAGATCAACCACCATTACAACAACTTGATGATTTTATTCATGTAGCAGACAACCCAGCAATAACAGGAGTATGGGAAGGTTTTTATAAAACTATTGGTTTAGCAAATGTTTTAATTGAAAAACTAGAAGTTTCTGAACTAGCTTCAAAAGATAAATTTATTGCAGAAGCTAAGTTTTTAAGAGCATATAGTTATTTAGAATTAGTAACGATGTTTGGTGATGTACCATTAAGAATTACAACACCAAAATCAATTGACGAATTTGGTTTAGCAAGATCTTCTAAAAGTGATGTGTATGCACAAATTGAAAATGACTTAGCAGTGGCAATTAATGGATTACCAACTAAAGGAGCTATTGGTGAACCTTTTAGAATCTCAAAAGAAGCTGCTCAAGCAGTTTTAGGTAAAGTATATTTATTTCAAGAAAAATATGATTTAGCAGCTATTGAATTTGAAACAGTAATTTCATCTATGGCTTTTGATTTAGAACCTAATTTTGCAGATGTATGGAGTTCGAGTTCTGAAAATGGTATAGAGTCTTTAATAGAAATAAATTATGTGAGTACTGAAAAATATGACTGGGGTAATTTTCCTTGGGGAGGTCGTCCAGAAAGTAATATTCATGCACAATTAATGGGTCCTAGAGGTGATGCATTTGATGTAGCAGCTATTGGAATAGCAAATGGATGGGGATTTAACATACCAACAGCTAAAATTGGAGCTGCTTTTAATAATGCAGGTGATGTAATTCGTAAAAATGCGACACTAATATCTGAAGCAGACTTAATTACTGCAGGTGGTGCGGTTACACCACCAGATGCTGGAATTCATGATTATGAAGGATATGTGCGATTAAAATATGTTACAAAAACTGAAGATACGGATGGACCAATAAATGAATTGAATTATGGTATTAACTGGCGTTTATTACGTTATGCAGATGTATTATTAATGGCAGCTGAAGCTTACCATAAAAATAATGAAGATCCTAAAGCACTAATTGAATTAAATAAAGTGAGAGATAGAGCAGGATTGGCTGATGTAACTGTAACAGGAACTGCCCTATTTGATGCAATTGTATTAGAACGTCAATTAGAATTGGCTTTTGAAGGTCAACGTTTTTGGGATTTAGTTCGTTGGGGACTTGCCGATACGGAGCTTTCTAGCTTTGGTTATACATCAAAAAATCAAGTTTTTCCTGTTCCTTCAAATGAAATTAGTAGAAATGTTTTGATAAATCCTGAAGATCAAAACCCTGGGTATTAATAAAGTTTATGTTTTAAGTTAAGTTTGTAAAAAGGTGTGTTAAATAAAATTACAATACTTTTTTAAATTATAGTTAAATTTATGACAAATATTAGATTATGAGTACAAGAAAACACACAAAACAAATTCAAATAAATAGCGTATTCTTTTTACTATTTATTTTGAGTTCAACAATTATGAATGCTCAAGTAAAAAATATGGAAGTAGAAAATAATAAGTTGGATAAAAAAATAGATAGCATAATTTCTTTATTAACCTTGAAAGAAAAAGTAGCAATGTGCCATGCACAATCTAAATTTTCAACTCCGGGTGTTGAAAGATTGGGAATTCCAGAAATTTGGATGAGTGACGGACCTCATGGAGTTAGAGGAGAAATAAATTGGGACGACTGGGGTTATGCCAACTGGACAAACGATTCTATAACTGCTTTTCCAGCGTTAACTTGTTTGGCGGCCACATTTAATCCTAAACTATCAAAAAATTATGGAATAAGTGTTGGAGAAGAAGCACGATATAGAAAAAAAGATGTGTTATTAGGTCCAGGTGTAAATATATATCGCACACCTTTAAATGGTCGTAATTTTGAATATATGGGTGAAGATCCTTATTTGGCTTCAAAAATGGTAGTTCCTTACATTAAAGGTGTTCAGCAAAATGGAGTTGCAGCTTGTGTAAAACATTACGCGCTCAATAATCAGGAATTATGGAGAGATCATATAAATGTTGAAGTTAGTGAAAGAGCTTTATATGAAATTTATTTACCTGCTTTTAAAGCAGCTGTTGAAGAAGGTAATGTTTGGTCTATTATGGGAGCATACAATCAGTTTAGAGGTCAACATACAACCCACCACCAATTGCTTATGAACAAAATTTTAAAGAGAGATTGGTTATTTGATGGAGTTGTTATTTCAGATTGGGGTTCTGCTCATAATACTAAGGAATCAGCACTTTATGGGTTAGATATGGAAATGGGAACAGGAACAGATGGTTTAACCACTTCAACTAAAAATGCATACGATTACTATTATTTAGCGAATCCATTTTTAGAATTGTTAAAAAAAGGAGAAATAGATGAAGCAGTTTTAAACGATAAGGTAAGAAGGATTTTACGTTTAATGTATAGAACTAATATGAACCCAAACCGTACTTTAGGTAGCATAAATAATCAGGAACATTTGGATGTAGCTCGTGAAATTGCACAGGAAGGAATAGTGTTGTTAAAAAACGAAAATTCATTTTTTCCAATACATCCAGATAAAAAGTTAACCATAGCTGTAATTGGTGAAAATGCTACAAAATCGTTGACAATTGGTGGTGGTTCTTCAGAATTAAAAGCGAAGTTTGAAATTTCTCCGCTGCAAGGTTTACAGGAGCGTTATAAAAATGCAACCATTATTCATGCAATGGGATATGCTTCTGGGCCTTCAACATATGGAAGCGTTGTAGCTTCGGAATTAGATGCTGAAAAACTTCAAAATGAAGCTGTTGAAGCTGCTTCAAAAGCAGATATTGTAATCTTTTTTGGAGGTTTAAATAAAAATCATCATCAAGATTGTGAAGGCGGTGATAGGGAAGAGTTTGGTTTGCCATTTGGGCAAAATGAGTTGCTTGATAAATTGTTGAAAGTAAATAAAAATTTAGGTGTTGTTTTGGTTAGTGGTAATGCTGTTGAAATGCCTTGGCTGTTAAAAGTAAATGCAGTAATGCAAACGTGGTATTTAGGAAGTGAAGCGGGTCATGCAATTGCAGATGTTATTAGTGGAGCTATAAATCCTTCAGGAAAATTACCTTTCTCATTCCCTAAAAAACTATCAGATAATGCGGCTCATTATTTTGGTGAATTATCATATCCGGGAGATAGTATTAATCAGTATTATAAAGAAGATATTTTGGTTGGTTATCGTTGGCATGATACTAAAAAAATTGAACCGTTATTTGCTTTTGGTGAAGGGTTGTCATATACTACTTTTGAAATTAATAATTTGAAAATTGATAAGAAAGTGTATTTAAAAGATGAGCAGATTAAAGTAAATGGAAGTATTTTAAATACAGGAAATTTAGATGGATCTGAAGTTGTTCAAGTATATATTGGAAAACAAAAATCGAAGGTAAAAAGAGCACTAAAGGAATTGAAAGGATTTCAAAAAATAATAATCAAAAAAGGAACAAGTGAATCCATCAATATTTCAATTGACACCAATAGTTTAGCTTTTTATGACGAAACAATTTCCGATTGGAAACTTGAAAAAGGAGATTATACTATTTATATAGGAAATGCTTCAAATAATATTTCAAAAAAAATAAAATTTGCTATTAAGTAAAATAAAGCTATTTTTTAAACTATAGTTGTAATTGGTACTATTTTAGTAACTTTAGGTTAAAATTATTGATATGCGTTATTTTAGTATTATAATAAGTTTGTTGCTTATTTCGTGTAATTTTTCTTCGGAAAAAAAAGGTGTAAAATTGGTAACTTCAACAAGCATTTCTGAGCAAGAAATTCCGAATATTTATAGTGTAAAAACTATTATTTATTCAAAAGATAGTTTGCCAATAACAGTAGCTATTTATGAAGTAAATAATAAAAAACCAACTATATTATTATGTCATCAGGCAGGGTTTAGTAGTGGAGAATATAAAGAAACTGTTTTAAAATTAATGGAATTGGGTTTTTCTTGCATAGCTATTGATCAAAGATCAGGTAAAGAAGTTAATGGTGTTGTTAATGAAACTGCTTTAGCTGCAAAAGAAAGAAATTTACCAACTAGTTATTTAGATGCTAAACAGGATATTGAAGCTGCTATTGATTATATTTATGAATTAAATGGGCACCAACCAATACTACTTGTTGGTAGTTCTTATTCGGCTTCATTATCTTTGTTAATTGGTAATACTTCAAAAAAAGTAAAAGCAATTGCAGCCTTTAGCCCAGGAGAATATTTTGAAGGAATTAATATTAAAGAGTCTATAAAAAGTATTAATAAACCTGTATTTGTTACTTCATCACAAAAAGAAACGGAAGCTTTAATAACGCTAGTTTCATTGATAGATAAACAATATCTTACTCATTTTAAGCCTAATGTTGTGGGTATCATGGTTCAAGAGCTTTATGGTCTTCAACAGAAGGGAATGAAGAGTATTGGCAAGTTTTTAAGGATTTTTTAAAAACAAATAAGACTGTTGAAAAGTAGTTTCAACAGTCTTATTTTAATTAATTAAAGTTGGCTTTGTTTTATAGTATTTAGTTACAATTATCTAATTGGTTGTGAAATTCCAAATTTGACCAATAGTTTGACCACCTTGCCCATCTTTTACAACTACTTTCCAATAATAGGGTGTTGAAACTATCAAGTTTTCAACTAACAAACTTGTTGTTGCTACATCAGCTGTATGGATTGTTAAATTATTAACGTCGGTTCCAAGATAAATATCGTAGGTTAAAACATCTGCCGTATCAACATCATTGGCTATCCATTGTAATGTTGCAGAGGTTCCAATCACCAATGAGTTTAATGTTGGTGCGTCAAGTACAGGTGAAAAAGGTAAATAATTTGTTAAACCTTCTCCTTCTGTATAAAATTTAGAAAATCCTGAATAATTGCTTGAATCCTCTCCATCTGTTGCTTTTACACGCCAATAATAAGCAGTGCCAATTTCTAGAGATAAATTTTTAAGTGTTGCTGAAGTTGTTACTTCATGAACAAGTTGTGTAAATTGAGCATCTGTAGCTACTTGTATTTGATACGTAATTGCATCTTTATCGGCATCTGTTGAAGCAGTCCAATCAAAATCCAATACATTATTAAAACATAATAAATTATCTGTTGGATATACTAAAGTTGGAACGGTTGGAGCATTATTAACTGGAGCTGGCGTATCACTTCCGCCGCCACCACCGCAAGACCATAATATGATACTTATTGTTAGTGTGAATATTACTTTTTTCATACTATTATTGTTTCATTATTTTAAGGATTACAGGTAAGTCTAATTGTATTTTAGCAAAATATAAGCCTGTTGGTTGATTTTCAATATTTAATTGAACTCTTCCATTTAAAACTTGATATTTTTTTACTGAAATCAACTGATATTGAATGGTATACAAAGCAATAGTAACTTCTTCTAGTGAAACTGGTAATGAAATTTCAAAAGCACCATTATTTGGATTTGGATAGGTTACAAAATCATTTATTAAGTTAATGGTTTTAGAGTATACTCCCTCACAAGCTACTTCTGTTTTCACATCAAGTACATCGCCATGTTTTACAGCAACAGAAAATTGAGAAGAATTTGTTATAAGTACTTTTTCTCCGTTTACATAAACAGTAAAAGGAGCAGTTCCTTCTTTAATTTCAATAGCGGCTTTATTTGAAGCTATTTTTGCCTCTGCCAAAATTGTTTCGCCACCAATAACTTCAACAGTGTAGCATTGTTCATAACTTTCTCCTGAAACCGAAATACATATTGTATAACTTCCTGGTTCTAAATTATCTGTAGAGAAATTAGTTGTATTTGTGAATGTAGCATCTGGAGTTCCATTAATAGTGGTAGTATAGGTATAATTTTCATTTGCAGAAATTGAAATTTGTCCGTTATTTTTATCTGGACAGGTTTCACTTATAACTTTTACCGTAAAATTAGTAGATGGTAAGGTGAAAATTGGGCAACCTGTTTCATTTACGCTCATTCCTGTTAGTGTATTAGGACAAAGATCTTCAGTATCTACTATACCATCTCCATCACTATCATCTGTTGCTGTACCTCCTCTTGGGTCTAATAATTTCACAGTTGAATACATTCTATACTCTCCAGGATCTAGTGTTAAAGTTTCAGAAATATTCGCTACATTCTTTTCTTCTCCTGTAAAATATTCATACCAAATACCTGTTTCCGTAAATTGAGGGGCAATTGACTTACTTGTAACATCAAAATTCCCTACTACAATCACATCCATACTAGGATCTCTTAACACAACAGATTTTGTTAAATTTTCAACGTATAATGAGTAATCAGTTGAATTAAAAACAGGTTGTTGTTTTTTGAATTCAATAAGTGTAGCCCATGTATTGTAAATTTGTTTTCTATTTGCGTTATCAAAGTATTCCCAATTAATTGGTTTTCTTCCAGTTCTTCCATTTTCATCAATACTAATTTCATAACCCAACTCACCAAATTGCCATAATAATTTTGGTCCAGGAATTGTAAAGAAAAACATTCCGGCTAATTCTTGCCTAGCCAAAGCGATATTTAAATCTTTAACATTATAATTTGTGTTTGTATCGTTTCCAAATTCTAAATTCTTATACATTAAGCGTTCTTCATCATGGCTTTCCATGTAACCAACTAATTTAGGATTGTTCCAACCCCTCTCTTGGTATGAAATCCAAGAAATATCTGTACTACCACTCCATCCCATAGTATTTTCGTTGTAGTTGGAATTCATATTTCCCCAAAGCATAATACCATAATTTGCTAATACAGTTTCTTCAGAATTGTCGGCTAAATGTTCAAAAATAACATATGGTTTGTTTGTTGGATTATTACTCCAAACATGGTCAGCATAAGCTTTTAAAATATCTATTCTAGATTGATCATAGGCACTTGCCCAATTATTTGCACCTGTGTAAATTGTATTTGAAAAACCTTTTGTAAAGTCGAATCTAAATCCATCAATTTTATACTCATTCATCCAATAGGATAAAACATCATTGAAAAACTCTTTTGTATGTGGCGATTCATGGTTAAAATCATATCCCCAATGTGCATTTGTATTATCAACTAAGTTGTGATCTTCATTGTACCAAGGATTATCAGCAGCAGGTTTGTTATCTACGCTATTCCAATACATTTTAAGTAATGGAGATTGACCAAAAGAATGATTAAAAACTACGTCAGCTAAAACAGCAATACCTCGTTGGTGACAAGCATCTACAAAAGTTTTGAAAGCATTTTTTGTCCCATAAGCTTTATCTAATGCCATATATAAGGCAGGATTGTATCCCCAACTATCAGCACCTTCAAATTCATTTATTGGCATTAAGTGTATTGCATTTATCCCTAAATTTTCTAAATAATCCAATTTAGTCATTGCTTCATTGTAGGAATCAGATTCAGTAAAATCACGAATTAATAATTCATAAATAATTAAATTGTCTTGTGCTGGTTTTACAAAATTATCCACATTCCATGTGTATTCTGGTTCGTTAATTGTTAAAGTTGAAACAAAACCTGTAGTTGAATTTGTTGGGTAGTCCTTTAAATTTGGATAATTTCCAGTTTTTATATATTGATCATTTTGAGGGTCTAATATTTTTTCAGAATAAGGATCAGCAACTTTAATATTGTAATCTATTAAATATTGATATGCATATTCAATATCAACATCTAAATTGGGTATTGTAATCCAAAAATCATCACCATCTTTATATAGTTGGTAGGCTGCATCTATAGTCCAGTTGTTAAAATCACCTAATATAATTACATCTGTTTTGTTTGGTGCTTTAAATAAAAAGGTGACGGAATTATCAGGATTTTTATTGATACCATATTTTAAACCTGTAGGTTGAGTAACTGTTTGTGTAGCAGTTTTAACATAAACAGTAATAATAGTTTCTGTTACTTCTGCTCCATTTGTTGCAATCACCTTAAGTGTTTGAGTACCTGTTGTAGTTAGAGAATATGGAACTGAAATTGTTGTTGAATTGGTTGCTGTTTGTTGTGAAATATCATTCACAAAAAGTTCTAAATCTGAAGCTATTGATGCTTCTGCTGAAATAGTAATATTTTCGTTTAGGTTGAAAGCAGTATTATTTTCAGGATTGGTAAAAGTAACATTTAAGCCAGCTTCATAAATGGGAATAAAAATATCGGGGCCATTTTTTGTATTACCATCTGCTGATCTAAAAACAAAACTTAACTCGGTAATAGTAGCTGTAGAAGATACTCCATAAAATGTGAAAATATCTGGAGTTATCTGTAATGTGTATAAATTTGGGTTTGAAGCATCTCTTGTAAGTTGTGGTTGTGTAGTATTAATACCCCAATCACCTATTACATTTTGCCATTGAGCACCGTTTACGGTAACACCAGTATGAGCATAAATAGTACCTGTGTAATTTAATAATGGAGTACTAGTTGCATCAAATGTTACTGTAATTGCATCATTTGCTATTGGTAAAGTAGGGCTTGTTGTTACTTGTGAAAAAACAAGTATAGGAAGCAAAACAAGTAATATAAAAAATTTTGTTTTCATGGGTATGTATTTTAAAGTACTAAATGAAATGAACTGGTATTGTTAAATAAACCAGCTCATTTCATAAAGTTAAAGTATTAAAAGGCTGTTATGATAAACAGCCTTTTATATTTACTAAATAAAATAATATAAATATTATTTTATTTGTTTAGGGAATAAGTGCCATTATTTAAATCTAACATTATTCTATAGCTTCCAGCTGTTACAATAATATTGTCTCCTCCATCATCTATTGTACCATCGGCTCCAGTATCACCATAATTGAAACCCCAATCCTCGTTTAGACGGAATTTGATTTCACCATCAATAATTGTTACAATATCTCCAATCCATACACCAGGGTTCACTTCAGTCAAACTAAAATCAGGAGTTGCTCCCCAATCATTATAGCCAGAACCTACAATACCCCAAATATCTGATTCAGTGATTGTGTATTCATTATTATTCAAGTCTAATGTAATAGTATAAAAACCAGCGGTTGAAATAATGTTATCACCTCCATCTTCTAAAGTACCGTCGGCACCAGTATCACCTAAATTCACACCCCAATCATTATTAAATCTGAATTTGATTTCACCATCAATTAGTTTAACACCAACTTTAAAAGTATCAGTTGAATAATCATAGTAAAACTTTGCATCAGGAGTTGCTCCCCAATCATTATATCCAGAACCTACGATACCCCAAGAAAAAGGTTCAATACTGTAGGCAAGTGTATTTGTATTAAAAGTAATTTTGTATGTACCAGCTGTTACTGCAATATTATCACCACCCTCATCTAGTATACCATCTACTCCTGTATCACCATAATTAAGAGCCCAAGCGTTATCGTCTCTAAATTTAATTTCACCATCAAATAATGTAGCGTACGCTACTAAAACATCTGAATCGCTAGTTGTATAGAATGGAGAATCTGCATAAGCACCCCAATCATTATATCCAGAACCAACAATACCCCAAGTAGTTAAAGCAAAACCAGCACCTGATTCAACTATTTCAGGAATATTAACATTTAATGCTTGAATTGGAGAAAATGATGCATTTTCACCTTGTGTTCCTACAGAAGCTTTTATTCTAAAGTAAAGAACACCAATATTTGGTTCTTCAGTAGTAGGGTCATTATCTAAACCTGCTTCTGCTGCCAAATTCAGCATTTGATTAATTGTAATTCCTATTTCATTTTCAGTTGTTGTACTTAAAACGGTAAAATCATCAAATGTTTCAGTTATTGAACCTTGTATTTCGTAATTTACAATAGTTTCTACATCAAAATCTGGGGCAACCCAAACAAATCGTTCTGCTAAATTTTTTGCAGTTTGGCTTGTTAATATATATTCATCTTGAAATGAATTTACAAATTGAATAGTTTCTTGAGGAGTTTGAGCAATAAATTCAAACTTATCATCATCTTGACACGAATTAAAGCCTACAGAGACTAAAATTAGTAATGTTAAAATTTTTATTGTTTTCATTGTTTCTAGTTTTAAAATTTAATAACCTGTGTTTTGAATAAGATTAGTATTGGTTGACAATACATTAGTTGGTAAAGGAAAAATATTTCTGAATTGATCTACTGAAGTTCCATTAAGAACATTTCCTTTAAAAGGCCATAAATAGCTATTTGTAGTGAAATAATTATAACGAACTAAATCAGTACGTCTTTGACCTTCCCAATACAATTCTCTAGACCGTTCGTCTAAAACAAAATCCAAATCTAAATCGCCACTTGTAATATTTCCAGCAGTACTACCATATCCTCTTTCACGTAATTCATTTATTTTAGAAGCTGCTAAACCTAAATCACCACCACCACCTCTTAAGGAAGCTTCAGCATAATTTAAATATATTTCAGCCAAACGTATTAAAGGTAAATCTGTATCAACAAAATCTCCACCGGTATCACTACCAGCATTTCCATTAGTATCTACATTTTTAAATTTAGTAATGGCATAACCTTCTTTAAATGGTGGGATACTAGCTATCTCTAAAGATTGCCCATCGGAGTGGAACATCGCTCTTTGATCTCCTGACGTAAATTTTTCAACTAAACTTTTAGTAGTACGGATACCTCCCCAGCCACCATTTACACCAAAATCTGCATAATCCCATCCTGCAGGACCACCACCAGGAATAGCGGCATGAACTAAGAAAGTTGTCCCTCCCCACGTTTGTGATTGAAGTCCATCAAAATTTAAAGCAAAAATAAATTCATTTTGCGCACCATTGGTATCGTTATCTGCTAAAAATAATTCATCATAAGCAGTTCCATTTCCGTTAGCATCATTCGTATTAATTGAGTATGATGAATTTATAACGTAGTTTGAAAAAGTTACACATTCAGTATATTTAGCTTCATTTATCCAAACTTCAGCATTTAAGTATAATTTTGATAACAATGCCCATGCAGCTACTTGATCAACTCTACCATATTCATTAGAACCTCCTGGTTTTAATATATCTTGAATTTCTAATAATTCAGACTCTACAAAAGCGAATATTTCGGTTCTATTGCTTTGTAAAGGTAAGTCAGTAGAAATTTCTGATGTTAATGGTACATTCGCATAAAGATCCATTAAATTATAATATGCAAAGGCTCTTAAAAATCTCGCTTCAGCAATATAATATTGTACATCTGTATTATCATTTAATAAAGTAGCGTTTTTAATAAATGAATTACTAAAAGATACTTCTTGCGCTAAACGAGAGTACATAGCTTCAGTAAAGTCATTACTACTTGACCAAGACATTCCATGTAAATCAGGTAAACCTGGATCTCCCCATCCTACTACAGCTTCATCTGTAGTTAATACGTTAAGGTTAAACAGCATTCTTGAAAACTGTGAGAAACCTTCATCGATATCAGCAATATCTGGTTGACCAGCAGGTCCTTCTTGACCTGTAAGTGTTAAACCAGCATATAATTTAGCTAAGGCACCTTGGGCGTCATTAGCAGTTGCAAATACATCTTCTTGTGTAAAACTATCCGGGTCAATTGGAGATAAATTCAAATCGTCATGACATGAAGTCACAAAAAACGTGATAGCTACTACAAAAATGAGTTTTTTTACTATATTTTTCATTTTTCTATTATTTTATTAAAAATCAATATTAACCCCTAACACAAATGTACTTGGTCTAGGATAAAAATTATTGTCAATTCCTCCTGTAATTTCAGGATCTAAACCGGTGTAATCTGTAATTGTCAAAACATTTTGTACAGATCCGTAAAATCTTAAAGCAACATCTTTTATTGCATTGTCTACACGACACCCTAATGTAATATTGTCAATTTTAAAAAAGGAAGCATCATCAATAAAGTAATCACTTAATAAGTTTTGCTCTGTTGTTTCTCCAAAACCAGTATTTAAATAATTAGCATGTAGGTTTGTTAAAACATCATTTTCAGTTGCTCTTCTTAAATAACCAGTACTAGAAGCAACATTATTGTATGCATAGTTACCAATATTAGCTCTAGTTACTATGGCTAAATCCCAATTTTTATAACTAAAATCAGTATTAAATCCCATAATTACATCAGCGTATGGGTCTTTGTAAATATACCTATCATCGTCATTAATAATATTATCACCATTTCTATCAACATAAGCACCTTCAATTGGAGCACCATTAGTATCATATATTTGTTTGTAAACCAAATAGCTAAATGGAGATTCACCTTCTGTATGCACTTGTATGTTGTTACCAACACCACCACTAATACCTCCAACTGGTTGATCAAAAGGAAGGTTAGTTACTTCATTTTGGTTGAAAGCTACATTATAACTAATGTTTAATTTAAAATCGTCAGTTTCTACAGGAACCACATTTATGGTAAATTCAATACCTTTATTTTGCATATCACCAATATTTTTATCAATACGGTTTCCAAAATTTGTAAACGGGTCAATAAAAGCAGATGAAATTAAATCTTGAGTTTCTTTAAGATAAACATTCACAGAACCAGTTACTTTTCTGTCAAATAAACCATAGTCTAAACCTATATTATAAGTTCTACCAACTTCCCAACGTAAATCTTCATTTATTGGTTCTGGTCTAAACGTTTGGTAAAAAGTATTTCCAAATTGATAATTTGCTGTAGATTGACTTCCAGTATATCTTGTTAAGAAATTGTAATCGCCTAAACCGTTTACATTACCAACTTCACCATAACCTACACGTAATTTTAATTCATTAAAAATACCATTTTGCATGAAATTTTCTTTATGAATGTTCCACGCAGCAGCTAATGAAGGAAAATATCCCCAACGGTCGTTTGGATTTAATTTTGAAGAGGCATCAGCTCTTAAAGTTGCAGTAAATAAATACTTACTATTATAATCATAATTGAATCTTCCAAAATATGATAAAAGAACATTTTCAGATTTGTCAATAAATTCAAAATCATTACCATCTTCTTCCTTTTCACTATCATAGCTATAATTATCAAATTCAAATTTTTGATAAGAGTAACCTGCAACAACATTTAAATTATGAAACTCATTAAATGATTTTTTATAAGTTACATAAGCATCAAATAATTTATTGGTAGCTTCTTGATTGAATCTAGTTCTTGAACCGTTCCAAGATGTATCTGAAGTAGGAATAAATTCTGAAGTTACTTTTCTACCATTACTATTAGATTTGTCATAACCAACATTAACAGTGGTAGTTAGATCTGGTAAGAAATGTAATTTGTAATCGAATTTGGCGTTACTAACTAAACGTCTTACTTCTGCAGTATCATCAACTAAATTAAGTAATGCTACGGGATTTGTACCTGCTAAATTCAATTGATATCCATTAGTACCTGTCCAAGCAAAATAATTGTTAAATATTGAACTTGTATCACGCACCCATTGTGTAGGATCAAAACTAACAGCTGATCCAATTGCATCTCTATTAGCAAATGTATTTTCGGTGTACATTCCACGAGCATTTAATTCTATTTTTAAATGATCATCAAATAAAGATGGTGTTACATTTAAAGCTGCTGTTGTACGTTTAAAATTATCTCCTTTTAAGGTACCGTCATGGTCTGAATATCCTAAAGAAGCTCTCATTGGAACTCCCAAAGCACTTCCTAAAGCACTAATAGAATGATCAGTTCCAATGGCGTTTGTATAAATTTCATCTTGCCAAGAAGTTGTGGCTGATCCTAAACGATCTATTGCATCTACATCACCAGTACTATTTACTAAATCTCTAAATTGAGAAGCAGAAAGTACATCAACTTGGTCAATTGCAACATAAGAAGATGTTGCTGAACTTACGTTAAATTTAAATTCAGAGTCCTTTCCTTTCTTTGTTGTAATTAAAATAACACCATTAGCAGCTCTAGAACCATAAATGGCTGTTGCAGAGGCATCTTTTAAAACTACCATACTTTCAATATCATTTGGGTTGATTAAGTTTAAAGGATTTCTAGATCCTCCTACACCACCATCATTTAAAGGTATACCATCTACAACAATTAGAGGTGAACTTGTTAAGGATAAAGAACCAAGTCCTCTAATAAGAATCTCTTGTCCTTCACCAGGTGCTCCACTACCAGAAGTTACTGAAACTCCAGCAATTTTACCACTAATCAATTGTTGAGCAGAAATTACAGGACCTTGATTAAAATCTTTAGACGTTACTAAATCTACAGACCCTGTTAAATCTTCCTTTTTTGTACTACCATAACCAATTACCACAACTTCATCTAATGCTTGAGCATCTTCTTTTAATACTACATTAATAGTTGTGTTGTTTTCAAAAGTAATTTCTACTGTAGTAAATCCAATATAGGAAAATACCAAAACATCACCAGATTTTACATTGTCTAAGGAATAATTCCCATCAAAATCTGTTGAAGCACCTATCGCACTTCCTTTAATAATAATGCCAACGCCAGGGAGTGGTGCTCCTCCTGGAGATTCTGTTACATTTCCCTTAACTGTTTGTTGAGCAAATATTGCTAGAGGAAATAGAAGTATGACACTAAACAAAAAAATTCTAAAATTTTTCATCTACTTTAAGTTAATTAATAATTAAGTTTTTAAATAATTTGTACTATTTTATTACATTTCACAGAGTAAACTTAAGAAGTTAACATAGAATTAACACTATAAGATATATTGCGCAAACGTTTTCGTGTTTATAACTTTCTAACTCTAACGTTAGAGTTAGTAATCTTTTTTTGTGAGTTTTATTAATTGAACATATAATTTGGTTAATCTAGAATTTAATAAGTACATTTTACATTAGACTTCTTATCTTATATAAGTATAAATATTATATTTGCTTGTAACTAAATTTTAGCTGTACTTATATGAAACCTAGAATAACCTTAAAAAAAATTGCAAAAGAATTTGGAGTCTCAATTTCAACGGTATCGAAAGCTTTAAAGGATAGCCATGAAATTAGCGAAGAAACTAGAGGGAAAATAAAAGCTTTTGCAGATTATTATAATTACAAGCCTAATAGTTTAGCATTGCAACTCCGTAATCAAAAAACATCTGTAATTGGCGTTATAATTCCTGAAATTGTGCATCACTTTTTTTCAACAGTTATTAATGGTATTGAGCAATATGCAAATGATAAAGGGTATAGCGTTATGGTTTGTTTATCTAATGAATCTTACGAAAAGGAAGTCTCAAATTTCAGTGTACTTACTAATGGTAGTGTAGATGGTTTAATAGTCTCTTTAGCAAGAGAAACACAAGAAAATCAAATATATAAACATTTTGAAGCATTGATAAAAGATGATTTTCCATTGGTGTTATTTGATAGAATAATTGATGAAATTGAATGTGATAAAGTTATAATTGATGATGTTGGAGGCGCTTATAAAGCTACAAAACATTTGATTGAAATTGGTGCAAAACGTATTGCGTTAATAACTACTCAAGACTATATTACTGTGGGATGCTTAAGAAAAGAGGGATACTTAAAAGCGTTGGTAAATAATGGTATTGCTATTGATGAAAGCATAATATATAAAATTGATGATACTAAAGATTTGTACAATCAAATTGGAGAAATTATTAATGTAGCTAATCCGCCAGACGCTATTTTAGCCGTAAATGAAATTTATGCTGCTATTGCCTTGAAGGCTTCTAAAAGGAAAGGGTTAATTATACCGGACGATATAGCAATTATTGGATTTACTAGTGGATTAATTTCAGAATTTACTTCACCACGTTTAACTTCAGTTGAGCAACATGGAGATTTAATGGGGAGGCAAGCTGCTGAATTGTTAATCAATAGAATTGAGAATACAGCACCAAGTGAATTTCAGAAAGAAGTTATTTCTCCTAATTTAAAAATTAGAAAATCTACATTGTCAAATAGCTAAAAATATTTAAATGAGCATAGCGCGACTTTAATTTTTAATTTTTTTTTACAAGAACTCTAAGGTTATAGTAACCAATTTGGAATATTTTAGCCTTAACCAAGCCTTTTTAAAGAGGTTATATTAAAAATTAATTTATATATTTGCTTTGTAAAAGAGATTTTACAATACTATTTTCACACACTTCACAACAAACAATTAAAGCAATATTGCTTTGTATTGTTAATTTTTAATTTTTATAAATATGGAAAAAAAGAAATTAGGTTTCTGGGAAATTTGGAACATGAGTTTTGGTTTTTTAGGAATTCAATTTGGCTTTGCTTTGCAAGGAGGATTTATGTCTAGAATATTTCAAACGCTGGGCGCAGAAAAAGATGCAATTCCAATGTTATGGATTGCAGCACCTTTAACAGGTTTATTAGTACAACCTATTATCGGTTATATGAGCGACAAAACTTGGAGCCCAAAATGGGGAAGGCGTAGACCTTACTTTTTAGTTGGAGCAGTTTTAAGTTCTCTAGCACTTTTTATAGTACCACATTCG
>TARA_R110001583_G_scaffold305_2_pt1 | contig 45853 bp, 36 predicted proteins | sample TARA_R110001583 | Tara Oceans TARA_R110001583 (sample SAMEA4398432) | marine metagenome | biome: Polar Biome; feature: [MES] marine water layer (ENVO:01000295) within the mesopelagic zone...; material: water (ENVO:00002006), including particulate matter (ENVO:01000060) such as...... | reverse complement strand
AGGCGGAGATTACGCTACATTGGCTGATGGCCAAGCGGTTGAATTTGAAGTAGGTCAGGGCCAAAAAGGTCCATGTGCAAATAAAGTTGTTGCTGTTTAAGCATTAGCTCTATCTAGTACATGACAAGTAAGTAAGCAGATGCGCTACGCGCATTCGCTTACTTATCCTTTATTAATAAAAAAACCAATCTACACTGCTCGTTCATATTCCATTACAGAACTAAATATTTGTATGTGGCAATAACCTATAATTGTAAAACATCATCATTCTTCTCCCGCTAATACAACTCAGCAATAAAATTCTTTTATAAAATATATTCGTATAATTAAATTGTCACTTACTCATAAGTATTATTAACTATGTCTTATATTCCATGAATAGCGGATGTATACCCGTTACAATATATTACGTGCCTATGCACATGGCTCAGGGACGTCATCCCCGTGGTGTATTAATCGGGGATCCAGTCTCTAAAAAGTGATAGATCTTCGATTAGATATTTCGACGATGATGTTTACAGCAAGAGCCTGAGTTAACTACATCGGCATGATATATTATTTAAATAGGATTAGGGGATAGTTAACCAGTTATGTCAAAGTGAATTTATTGAATTCAATGTAAAATGGGATAAAATAATGGCTATGCAAGCTGAAAAACAAATTAAAAATTATCAAGTGGCGGTGATAGCTAGTTTACTATTTGCCTTGCTAGGCTTTTCATACAATGTTTGGCGCATGGAGATTACCGAGGAAAATGCTAATACCAGAACGGCATGTTTTGAATTACTGTTAGTATTATCTGAATTAGAACAGTTAGTCTATTCGGCTCACTATGATAAAAATACCGCTGAAGGCAGTCCAAGAAAGGGCTGGGTTAAAGTTGGTTTAACGGTTGATTTGAGTGTGTTAACGACCACAGAAGTTAAACAGTCCGCACTTCAGTTAAAAGAGGTTTGGTCGACTCATTGGCAGTCTATTGATAATGAAGAGCAATCAGTACAGGCTATCGTTCTTTCAATTGATAGCGCACGTACTGAAATTAAAATACTACTGAAAGATCTAAAGTAGCTAACCGTAATATATGTGCTTTTAACATATGCGCCATAAATAAATGTTGTGCAATTTATTTATGGAACACGTATCAAAATTAACCTTTAACTGACAATGGCGTTACTAAATAGCGAGCTAATATCATCTTCACTGTAATTGAGTGTTTGAGATAATATCTGATAGCTATGTTGACCTAAATTCGGTGAAGCACTGTTATATTGCAACGGTGTTGCCGATAGATTTATTGGCGATGCCACTGTGTCTATCAGTTCCCCTTGCTGATTAGCGACTTGTTTCACCATTTCTCGATGCTTGATTTGTGGATGATTAAAAACCTGTTCTAAGGTATTAACTGGACCACAAGGCACAGATACACGTTCAAGTTGCTCAATCCACCACTGAGTGGTGTGTGAAGCAAGTCTTCCCGCGATTATAGGCACTAACTTGTCTCGATTAATAACTCGTTGTTCATTCGTTACAAACCAAGGATCTTCAGCAAGACCTGAGCATTCGGCTACTTGACAAAATTTGATAAATTGATTGTCATTACCTACTGCCAAAATAATGCTGCCATCTTGAGTTGCAAAGGTTTGATAAGGGACAATATTAGGGTGTCCGTTACCTAATCTTTGCGGATTTTTACCCGTGGCTAAGTAGTTCATCCCCTGGTTAGCTAGTGTTGCCGCTTGAACATCAAGTAAAGCAATATCAATATGCTGACCTTCGTTGGTATGATGCCGCGCCATCAATGCAGCTAATACTGCATTGCAACTGTATAAACCGGTCATAACATCAACGATGGCAACACCAACTTTCATGGGTGAGCCTTCAGGCTCTCCATTTAAGCTCATCAAGCCACCTTCACCTTGAATCATCGCATCATAACCGGCTTTATGTGCACTCGGACCACTTTGACCAAAGCCTGTTATTGAACAATAAACCAGCCCAGGGTTAATTTCTTTTACCCGTTGATAGTCAAGACCATATTTGGCAAGGCCACCCACTTTGTAGTTTTCAATAAGTACATCGGCTTGAGCAATTAAGTCCTTGATCACTTGCTGACCTTGCTCCTGGGTAATATCAATAGCAATTGACTGCTTGTTACGATTCACACAATGAAAATAGGCTGCCTGCGGTGGCTGTTCTTTAGTCGCGTTTTTAATAAAAGGAGGGCCCCAAAAACGGGTATCATCTCCTTTTATTGGACGCTCTACTTTTATCACTTCCGCGCCCATATCCGCCAGCATTTGAGAGGCCCAAGGGCCCGCCAAAATACGACTTAAATCAACCACTTTAATATTTTTTAATGCGCTAGTCATTAGCAGAAAGCCTGATATCCAGTAATCGCACGACCTAAAATTAAGGCGTGAATATCATGAGTACCTTCATAAGTATTGACGGCTTCAAGGTTCATCATATGGCGAATTACGCCAAATTCATCACTAATACCATTGCCGCCATGCATATCACGTGCAACGCGTGTAATATCAAGCGACTTGCCACAGTTATTTCGTTTCATTAAAGAGATTAATTCAACGGGACATTGGTTAGCATCCATTAATCGACCCATTTGTAAGCACCCTTGCAAACCTAAGCTTATCTCTGTTTGCATGTCAGCTAATTTCTTTTGAATCAATTGATTTGACGCTAATGGACGACCAAATTGTTTTCGATCTATTGAATAGTTACGAGCAGCGTTAAAACAGAATTCTGCAGCGCCTAATGCACCCCAAGCTATGCCATAACGGGCTTTATTAAGGCAACCAAAAGGCCCAGCTAAACCAGAAATTTCAGGGAAAATATTTTCATCAGGAACAAGTACATTATCCATAACAATTTCACCTGTTATTGAAGCACGTAAAGAAAATTTTCCTTCAATTTTAGGCGCAGATAACCCTTCCATACCTTTTTCAAGTACAAAACCGCGAATTTTTTTATCGAATTTTGCCCAAACTACAAAAACATCAGCGATTGGTGAGTTAGTGATCCATATCTTATTACCTGTGATACGGTAACCACCGTCAACTTTAGTTGCATGAGTGGTCATTGACGCAGGATCGCTACCAGAGTTTGGCTCAGTTAAACCAAAACAGCCAACCCATTCACCTGAAGCAAGTTTAGGTAAGTATTTCATCCGTTGATCTTCTGTGCCATAAGCATAAATAGGATGCATTACCAATGATGATTGCACACTCATCGCACTACGATAGCCACTATCAACACGTTCTACTTCACGAGCGACTAAACCATAACTAACATAGTTAACTTCACTGCCACCATATTTAGCGGGTAAAGTAGCACCTAATAAACCTAGTTGGCCTAACTCACGCATAATTTCACGATCAAAAACTTCATTTCTATTCGCTTCTAATACACGTGGTTGTAAGTTTTCTTGGCAATAATCATGAGCAGTATCACGGATCATGCGTTCTTCGTCAGTCAGTTGATTGTCAAGAAACATAGGATCTTGCCAGTTAAGAGGGGTTAGTGCTTGGCTCATGTTATTACTCCGATTGTAATTTATTGTGTATTGATTATTTATTTGTACACTCTATCTAAACACTACTAATAAATATAATATATAGTTATTATAGTTTTAATAACTTTTATATATCGGTGGATTTTGTGAATTTAAAACGACTTGAATACTTTTGTCAATTGGCTGTGATTGGTAACTTTACACGAGCAGCAAATAAAATTGGTATTGCTCAACCTGCATTAAGCATTACGATACAAAAATTAGAAAAAGAAATTGGACTTAAGCTAATTAACCGCGCTGAAAAAAATGCGATATTAACTGCTGAAGGTCAAGTGTTGTATAAGTTGGCAAGCCAATTATTAAGTCAAGCTAAGCAAGTTGAATTAGAACTGGAAGAATTAAAAGATCTTGATCGTGGCACGATTCGCTTTGGTGTTTCAGCCATGATGGGCTCTTACTATTTCCCAAAAGTGTTAACGGCATTCAAGCAAGAATACCCTAATATTAAAATGCACTTAGTGGATCAAGGTACGGCAGCACTGGAGAAAATGCTATTAAATGGTGAACTTGATTTAGCTTTAGTTAGAGGTGACTTAGAAAATACGCAACTACGCTATACTGAACTGATTAACGAAGAAGTAGTGGCTGGCATGGTAAAGACACATCCACTTGCCATGGAAAAGACGCTATCGTTGGCACAATTTTGTCAACAACCCTTGGTATTATTTCACGAAGGGTATTTTTTACGTGAGGTGGTTAGTCAATACTCAAAGAAAAATCATATCGCGTTAGATATCAGCATGGAAACTAATCTTATTGAATTACAGAAATCATTGGTTCGCAATAAAGTAGGTATTACAACGTGTCTGTCACGTATTTTACAAGATGACTGTCAAATGACCTCAATACCCTTTGAGCCTAAAATCGAATTTAAATTAAGTTTAGCATGGAAGAAAAATCACTATTTATCCAAAGCAAGTAAAGCGTTTATCGCTTATTTAAGTTCTACGCTAAATGAAAACACGACTACCTTAGCTGAAACCCAGACGTTATCTGTTGATGATTAGAATACTTTAGCAAATGCTTCTTTGAGTAAATCAACTTTGTTAACTTCTTTGGGGTGAACTTTATACACCAACGATAGATTAAACTGGTAAGTTAACGAGCTGGGTTGAATAATGCGCATATCGCCATTATTTAATTCTTGTTGAATGTTACTTTGTGGCAAGTAACCAATATATCGACCTGAGAGTATCATGGCTTTTCGAGTATCAAACTGATAAGCCTTGGCTAACAAATTTAATTTTTTTAATTGTTCTCTACCTGAGCCATCAATATCAATACCCGGATGAATAGCGGGTACAGAAGACAGTTTTTCTTCGCTAATAAAAGTATCTACCTGATTAAAAAATTCATGTTGTTTACTGCAACACAAATAAATAGGTTCACTATAAATTGGTTGATAACACAGCCCTTCTGTTTGTTGATAGCCAGGGAATAGTGCAATATGTGCTTTATCTTTTAATAATAGTTTTTCAATGTTGTAGATGGTTTCGCCATCAAGTACTAGATGAAGATTAGGACAACTGTCATGAATGATCTGAATAATTTTTGCTAATTTTAGCTGTTTAGCTGCATCAAGTTGATCAGCACATAAAATCACTAATTCGCCACTAAGTTCACTGCCAAGTGAATTGACCAGCAATGAAAAGTCATTGAGCGAATCAAACAACTCGATAGATGCATAATAAACGGCTTGTCCATCTTCAGTTAGTGAAAACCCTCCGCGACCACGCAAACAAAGCTTAAGCTTCATGCGGCTCTCTAAATTAGACATATGCACACTAATTGTTGATCGGGTAATGCCTAGCTCACTCTCAGCAGCAGCAAAGCCTCCGTTCTCAACAACGGCTTTAAAAATGCGTAATAAGCGTAAATCATATTCAGTGACTTGCTTAGGAATAATGGATCTTTTATTCATTAGTTTGGTTGCCGTAAAACATTAGTTTTAATGTTTTATATTTAACATGAATTTGATTTGTTGTTCAATAGGGAAAATCATTAATTTGTGGAGATTATTATGTACGGCCTTAAAGACAACGAATTACTAAAGAACTTTTCTTATATCAATGGTAGTTGGCATAGCAGCAAAACAACACTTGAAGTAACTAACCCGGCAACTGGCGAGCTAGTGGCGAATGTCAGCAATGCAGGCACTGTCGAAACTGAACTTGCAGTAAAAGCGGCAAAAAATGCGTTTAAAATGTGGTCTTCAAAATCGGCAAATGAACGCGCTACCTTGATGCGTAATTGGTTTAATCTGATGATGCAACATCAAGATGATTTGGCACGAATACTGACGCTAGAGCAAGGTAAGCCATTAGTTGAAGCAAAAGGTGAAATTGCTTATGGCGCTGCTTTTATTGAGTGGTTCGCTGAAGAAGGTAAGCGTGTTTATGGTGATGTTATTCCTGCGCCATCGAATGATAAACGTATTGTTGTCATAAAGCAGCCTATTGGTGTGGTTGCTGCAATAACGCCGTGGAATTTTCCTAATGCGATGATCGCACGAAAAGCCGCCGCCGCACTTGCATCTGGCTGTACTTTTGTTGTTCGTCCAGCAACGCAAACCCCACTATCTGCATTAGCTATGGCTGAACTGGCAGAACGCGCTGGTATACCTGCGGGCGTGTTTAATGTCGTTGTGGGTGATAACGCACGTGGTATGGGAGAAGTATTAACACAGCATCCTGATATTGCTAAATTTACTTTCACTGGTTCAACGCCGGTAGGTAAATCATTAATTAGCCAATGTGCGTCTACGGTGAAAAAAGTTTCAATGGAACTCGGTGGGAATGCACCCTTTATCGTTTTTGCTGATGCAGATCTTGACGCGGCAGTACAAGGAGCCTTGGCCTCTAAATACCGTAACGCGGGACAAACCTGTGTTTGCACAAACCGTATTTTCGTACATCAAGACGTGATGGCTGCGTTTAGTGAAAAATTTGTTGTCGCGGTGAATGCATTATCATTGGGTAATGGGTTAACTGATGGCGTAAGTGTCGGACCTATGATCAGCGAACAAGCGGTTGCTGATGTACAGCAACTTGTTGAAGCCTCAATTAAAATGGGTGCTAAAGTTGCGCTAGGCGGAAAAATTGATCAAGCCGGTTCATGCTTCTACCAACCGACTATTTTAACAGATGTCACTAATGATATGCCGGTTGCTGCCAATGAAATTTTTGGCCCGGTTTCACCGTTAATTTCATTTACAAGTGAAGAAGAAGTTTTAGCGCTTGCTAATGATACTGAATATGGTTTAGCGGCTTATTTTTATGCTCGTGATATTGGGGTTATTTGGCGTGTTGCCGAAGGACTAGAGTTTGGTATGGTAGGCATAAATGAAGGCATTATTTCAAATGTTGCAGCCCCGTTTGGTGGTATGAAACAGTCAGGAAATGGCCGTGAAGGTTCTAAATACGGTTTAGATGATTATATGGAAATTAAGTATTTGTGTATGGGTGGCTTAGATAAGTAGCTTATAGATAAGTAACTCATTAATAAACTAGTTACAAAACATAATGTAACTAGTTTTACACCGACTTAAATTGACTAATTGAACAGGAAATAAAAATGACAAACGCAAACTTGCAAGCCCGTAAAACAAAAGTAGTTGCTAGAGGACAAGGCAACATGTATCCCGTTTATGTGGATCACGCTAAAAATGCTGAAATTTGGGATGTAGAAGGAAATCGTTTTATTGATTTTGGCGCGGGTATCGCTGTTTGTAATACCGGACACAGTCACCCTAAAGTCATTGCTGCTGCTAAAGCGCAACTGGATAAGTTTAGCCATACTTGTATTATGGTAAACCCTTATGAAATTGGTGTTCAATTAGCTGAAAAATTAACTGAAATTGCCCCTGGTGATTCAGAGAAAAAAGCTATTTTTGTTTCTACCGGAGCAGAAGCAGTAGAAAACTGCGTAAAAATAGCGAGAGCACATACTGGCCGTCGCGGTGTTATCGCCTTTAATGGTGGTTTTCATGGTCGTACTAATTTGACTATGGCATTAACGGGTAAAATCACCCCTTATAAAAACTTATTTGGCCCTTTTCCTGGTGATATTTTTCATGCACCATTTCCTATTGACTGTCATGATGTTTCAGTAAAATCATCATTAAAAGCAGTAGAAAACTTATTTAAAGTGGATATTGCGCCATCTGATGTTGCGGCAATTATTGTTGAGCCTGTGCAAGGTGAGGGCGGTTTTTATGCTGCACCCCCAGAGTTTTTACAAGCGTTGCGAGCAATCTGTGATGAACACGGTATTGTGCTTATTGCGGATGAAATACAAACAGGTTTTGGCCGTACCGGTAAAATGTTTTGCTGTGAATACTCAAATATAGAACCTGATTTAATTACCATGGCGAAAGGTATTGCGGGTGGTTTCCCTATTGCTGCTGTTGTTGGCAAAAGTGAAATTATGGACGCACCACTTCCTGGTGGTTTAGGTGGCACCTATGGTGGTTCACCTATTGCTTGTGCTGCTGCATTAGCGGTATTAGAAGTGATTGAAGAAGAAAACTTAGTTGAACGCTCATTACAAATTGGTGCAATTTTTAACGAACGTTTATCAAAATTACAGAGTGAATATCCAATGCAAATCGGTGAAGTGAGAAATAAAGGCTCAATGATTGCGATTGAATTATTCAAAGAAGGCGATAGCGAACAGCCAAATACAGAATTAACTCAAGCGATTATTGCTAACGCAGTTAAGTATGGTCTAGTACTGTTGGCTTGTGGTTTTTATGGCAATGTTATCAGATTCTTACCTGCGTTAACTATCAGTGATGAATTGGTTAATGAAGGCCTAGAGCAATTCAGTAAATTATTTGCTGAAGTCGCACAAAACTAATAGTAAAAAACTAATAGTGCAATAGAATTGTAGATGCGGTATATATCCATTGGTATCATTTTATGGGTATAAACGTATCTGCAACAAATCATCTTCTCGACACTGCACATTAGTACTAATCAGCACTTAGTACTTCCTGAAACAAGCCCCCCCGTAAGTCGATCGGGTATAAAATAGACAGTGCTTGATTAAGATTATAGCGTCAAAGATTTGAACTTTTACGTTATTATTTAACGATGAACTATAAAAAAGCCAAATTATCAGCTTAAACTGATAACCCTACTTTGCCAAAAATCTTATATATTGCCCCATGCGATACACTCAATACATTGTTACAGCCAACGTAAATTCTAGTGTGCTCAATTAACTACAAAAATAGACCGTTTTAGTTTTTGTTATATTTATTTTTTACTGTTTTTTTAGGCATAAATATTGCACTATTGTAAATATAAATAAGTTGCATTTAATTTAAGTGATTCGTGGTTAAATACCATTACTGAACTTAAGCAGTTCAAATTATAATGCTTTTGTATAACTTTATTGATACAGACTCTAGATAAAATAATCTTTCATGACTAAAGACTTTTCAAAATACCAAGAGATCATTGATAGTTTTCGTGGCCAAGTTAACAAAACGGGCTTTGAGACTAAATTTGCACTAAGCACTAAGAATCTAGCCAAAACGGAAACATTCATTTTAAAAATGGAATTAAAACGTTTAGCGGGTGCTTGTAATCGCTCCATTGATTTGCGTGGCTTAGTTGATGGCGTATGTAAACTGTTTGAATATAACGGCCAAAGTCACTTTTTAGATAATGTGGCTATTCGTGTATTTGAAGAAAACATTGAGAAATACAATGATTACACTTTTGGTGTTTATGAGGCAGTTAAAAATACTGAAAATAATTTTCGCGTTATTTATCAAAAAGAGCAATCGGGCAATATCCGCTCTTCTGGTGATTCATTAAAAAATACCCACGAAAAATTTCAACATCCGGCTTCCTTATATCAATTTGATGATTACGATGATCGTTTTGAAGAGCGGATGAATTTTGCGATAGCAATTATTGTTACCTTGAAAAATAAACAACAATTAATGGCGACCAGTTCTGATATCAGTATGAAGGGTTGTAAGTTTCGTTTAACGAATGAAATGCCACTGAAAATTGGTCAAATTGTCACAATCAAATTTTCGGGTTTAGAACAAGAGTTTCAGTTTAGCGCTACGGATATTTTCCCTTTTGAAATAAAGAATATTCATAGCGATGGCAATACGCAATTAATAGGTTGCCAACGAATTCAAGCAGTAGAAAAAGATACTTTTTCGCAGTTTTTATCTGGTTATATCCAAGGGAATAAACGTCGTTATAAAATCAATTTAGAAAATACTATCACAGCACTACAAGCGCGTAGTTTTGAGCAGTATCTTTTACCTCAATTAACGGAATTACCTGTTTTTATTGAAAAAGGAGAAAATGGCTTAGTACCTCGTTATGCCTTAACAACAAGTAATAACCAAGCTATTTATCAATACTGGCAAGATGAGCTAGGTCATTCTACTTTACCATCGCTACTTGATGAGCAGCGGTTGCAACGTTTACAACAAAAGCCCGATAAGACTTTATTAGTTTATAGTTTTACTCATCAATCTCAGGGTAAAAGTTTTTTTTATTCGATGGATGTAGATCAACTGTTAGCAGAAAGCGATTTCTCGTCCTCATTTTTAACACTAGCAGCGAAGCAAAAAACATTTTCAATTACTGAATTATCCTGTATCAATATCGATAAAAACCGTGCTTACTCTCCATTTACCTTAGCGAATACAAATTCATTTAAAGAGCAGTATATTAATTTGCCACCTTCAGATGAAGTAATAAACGCCTTAGCGGTAATCCCCTTTATTACTGTTGTTAATGATATTACCCACCCGAGCCTTGTTGCTCAATACCGACAGCTCTCTAGTGGAAAAATAGCGACAACGAAATTAAAAAAATATGGTCATAGACGGTTTGCAAAACCTAGTGTGGTTGATGAGTTGGGGGTTAGTTACAAGAATCAACGGCAAGAATTACGTTTTGTTTATGATACGCCTGCTGTCGTTGAGTGCAATAAAATAGATTGGCAGGGAAACTCTGTTGATTTTTCTGTTTCGGGTCTTAAAGTCGAATTAGATAATTCTGCTACGCTTGCCAAAGGCGACATTGTTTATTTAACGTTCCCCAAATTACAAAAAATAACGTCAGCTTTCGATCTTAAGCAGTTGCCTTATGAAATTATACGTATCAATAAAAAGAAAACTATTCTGAATTTGCGAGTGCATGTTAAAGCACATCAACATATTGGTAGGGCATTTTTTAAATTATTAATTAGTAAAAATCGCCATAAATTAACACCAGACGAATACGCGATGTTAACGCCGGGTTTAGCGGATGCCTTACGTACTAGTTATGCTAAAAATATGGATACTCCAGCTTTAGTAGTTCAAACGAGCGGCAGTCGTTACAAGGTAGAAGCAATTGCGAGTAACAATAATTCGAGTGAATTATTTAAACAAATGAAACGATTAAGTGACCGTGAAAATCATTATAATTTGTATCCCCTAGTGACTAAATTACAAGCGAGTGGTTTACTTGAACAACATTTAAAGACGCTATTAATTGGTGATGAACCCATAACTGAACTACTTTACATTGCTATAGATATAAATGAGCCCAAAGTAGATAAATCAGTACAAGTTGCCCTAGATAGTGAGTTAAGTACAGCAGAGTTAAAACGATTTTTTATTAAAAAATCATTAAAGCGTGGACAATTTTATTGTGTGAAGCTTATGATTTCACGAACAAACGAACCCGATATGGAATACCTCAATGCAGAGCTAAGTTATATTAGCTCATATGCTATTCATCGCGGTAAGAAACTTGAACAAGATATTTGGAGTGTTGTTGGTATTATTCAGTATTTTGATATTACTAAGGAAGTATTATCTAATTATCACTTATCTGAATTATAAGTCTCAAGGGCTAAGTCTCTTGAGAAACTAAAGCAGTAAGCCTCTTTAAACTACTGAGCTAAGTTCGAAGAGGCTACAGCTATTACGCTAACCAATGTAGCAGACAATCTAAGCCTTGTTTATTGATACTACTATCCGCTTGAGCTAATACGATTGGCTTGGCATGAAAAGCAACGCCGAATCCTGCGGCTGCCATCATAATAAGATCGTTGGCACCATCACCCATCGCCACAGTTTGACTCGCCGGTATTTGATATTGCTTTGCTAGTAGTGTTAATGAGTCAGCTTTTACTTGTGCATCCACTACAGAGCCTAATACTTTACCAGTTAACTTCCCATCAACAATGTCTAATGTATTAGCAAACGTGGCATCAAGTGCTAACAACTCTTTTAAATGATCAGCAAAATAAGTAAAACCGCCTGACGCTACAGCAATACGCCAGTTATGTTTTTTCAGCTCGTTAATTAAGTTTTCTAACCCAGCCATTAAGGGAATATTTCTAGCAACGTCTGCTAGTATTTTTTCAGGCGCATTGGCTAGTGTTGCCACACGTTGGTGTAAGCTTTGGGCGAAGTCTAGCTCACCTAGCATCGCTAGTTCGGTAACGGCTGCTACTTGCTCGCCTACACCCGCTAGTTTGGCTATTTCATCAATACACTCAATTTCTATAGTCGTTGAGTCCATATCCATAACTAATAAACCCGGCTCAGCAAGTTTTGGGGCATTGTGAATTAATGCGGCTTCAATTCCTTGTGCCAAAGCAAAGTCAGCGATAGATTTACGTGCTTTAATAAAGTCCGTACAGGTTATACTAAAGCGGTAGCTGGTTTGTTGGTTACGGGTGTTAATGGTTGTTAAGGCATTAATACTGATCTCACTGGTACTTTGTAAAGCTAATAAACTTGCCATTGATAAATCAGCAAAAACAACTAGTTCTTGATTGGGTGAATCAACGGCCGTTTTTTCAGTCTGTTTTTCATTTAGTGTTAAAGCGTTGTCACTTAAAACAAAATAAATAGGTAAAAAGTCCGGTATTTGCGGTTGATTGAAATAAGATCCCAATGATAAGGATAATATTTTGGTAGAAAAAGGCACATTAGTAGAAAAAGACACGTTAACTCTCTATTATAAGTGTATCTATGCTCATGCAGTTTTGCTAAAGAAGGCACAGCAAGTTTATTATGAAACAATCAGAACAGCCTTTATACCCTAAATTATCCCCAATTTATAATAAAATTCTGCAATTACTTGGTGGTATTTTACTTATTTTACTTTTAATGTCGCTATGGGTGTCGACAGCTGAAAAAAGTGAACAGGCGTTATCTCTGCATTTTGAGCAGACAGCTGAAAAATTTCTGCAGCAAGCGATTGCTGGCGTGTCGGTTTTACTCGTTGAAAAACAAGCATCACAGAGTAAAAAAGTACGATTGGCTCAGTTACAGTCTTATTTAAATCATTTAGGTAAGGCCGACTTTATTAAACAAGTCCATTTGTATGATGAAACCGGTTTGTTGTTATTGAAATCTGCGTCCGGTGGTGAAGCGGGTGCCACGATAAAATCACTTTATGGTATTGATGAAAGTTTACAAACCTTGAATAAGAGCAATATATACAGCCCTTTTGTTAGAGAAATTCGTCCAGATAAATTAGTAGGGTATTTACGACTCACTATCGAAAAGTCCTATTTGACCGCTACTTTAGCTAAACAAAATGATAATACGCAAACTTTGTATCGATTTTTGCTGATTATTGCGGGTGTGGTGGGCTTTTTATTAACGCGTGGGTTAAATCGCTTTAGCCGTCAAGGCTTTAGAATGCCTGATACTAAATAAAAGAAATAATGAGTCAATTTATTACGTTAATTGATATAAATTAATGGTTAAAAAATAATTGCTCAACATTACTTTCTATTTGCTCAGCTATTAGCGCTTCTGGCTCATCTCTGATGGTACATAAGGCTTTAAAGACGGTAATTAGGTTCAATGGTGTATTGACTAAACCTTGTTGGCCAAAAGGGGGCATGGCAGGGGCGTCGGTTTCTAGTAGTAAACTAGACAATGGCACACGCTTAACCGCATTAATGGTTTTTTTTGATCTAGGGTAGGTAATAGTGCCGCCAATACCCAGTTTAAAACCTAAATCTACATAATCCTTAGCTTGTTGATAACTGCCTGAAAAAGCATGAATAACGCCTGCTTTGCTCAGTTTAACTTTTTTTAATAATGGCAAAATCAATTGGTGAGATTGACAATGATGTACTACGACAGGTAAATCATATTGCTTGGCTATGTGTAATTGCATTTCAAAGAATGCTTGTTGTAAATTCAAATTATCAGTTAACGCTTGTTCACTTTCAGTATTCTTTTTTGCTTTAAATACATCAATGCCACACTCGCCAATGGCAACTATGTTGTCATGGGAATTGGTATTACTCTGTGTTTTAACCGCTTGTTTGAGCTGTTGCTCATAAAATGCGAGATCAATATTTTTAACTGAGACATTGTTAAGCGAATTACCTTGAAGAATAATAAACCACGGGTGTATGCCTAAACAACATGAGATTTTAACTTTGCCATTTACTTTAGAGTATATTGCTTCACTAGAGTGTGCTTGAGCGGGTAAAGATAATACGCGTTGCCAATTTTCTGGATTAACTGAAGGGACAATAATACGGTTAATATTACGTTGTTCACATTGACTAAGTAGTTCAGAACGATTGTTTTTGAATTCAGTGAAATCAAGGTGACAATGACTATCGGTAAATTGCATCATTGCCTCCTTATTTAATTCACATTATTGGTCTTGTTTACATTCTATCCATTACTTCAATGCCTAAAATATCTAAGCCTTGTTTTAACGTTTGTGCTACTAATTGGCATAAGGCTAAACGTGATTCTTTTACGTCCACTTCAATACCTTCTTTTAGAATAGGGCAGGCTTCGTAAAAACTCATGTAAAGACTAGCCAATTCATAAAGATAATTACATAACAGGTTAGGTGTACATTCGCTAATAACCGCATCGACTACATCTTCAAGTTGTAATAGTTTCAATGCTAAGGCTTTTTCTTGTGGCTCAATAATCGCAATAGTCGCTTGCGTTTTTGTAACACCCGCTTTAACAAAGATACTTTGAATACGCGAATAAGCGTACTGTAAATAAGGAGCTGTAGCGCCTTCAAAGCTCAACATGGTTTTCCAGTTAAAAATATAATCACTGGTACGATTTTTAGATAAATCGGCAAATTTTACCGCGCCTATGCCTACTTTCTTTGAAATTTCAGTTAAATCAGCATCGGTAATATCTGGGTTTTTCTCTTTGATTAACGCAGCAGCACGAACGATAGATTCATCAAGTAATTCAGCTAACTTGATAGTACCACCCGTACGAGTTTTAAATGGCTTGCCATCATCACCCATCATCATACCAAAGGGACAATGATCATAACCAACGTGCTCAGGTAAGAAGCCAGCCTTACGCGCAACAATCTCTACTTGTTTAAAATGTAATCCTTGACGAGCATCAGTGAATATAATGATACGGTCAGCGGCTAATTTACCACTACGGTAACGACATGCAGATAAATCGGTAGTGGCATATAAAAAGCCGCCACCCGATTTTTGTACGATAAGTACTGGAGCATCACCCTCTTTATTAGCCATTTCATTAATGAAAACTGCTTTAGCCCCTTGGCTTTCAACCGCAATTTCTTTTGCCATTAACTCATCTACAACAATTGATAAGTCCTCGTTATAAGCGCTTTCACCCATAATATCGCTGCGTTTTAGCGACACATTTAACTTAGCGTAAATCTCTTCACTGTGGGCAATAGAGATATCAATAAACTGCTGCCATAACTTGGCCGAGCTAGCATCACCACTTTGTAATTTAACCACATCAGCACGAGCGCGGTCAGCGAAGCCTTCTTCGTTATCAAAGCGAACTTTTGCTTCACGGTAAAAGTTTTCTAAATCGCTAAGTGCGGTTTCAGCCAATTCGTCACTGGCTAATTTATCGCTTAAATGGGCGATTAACATGCCAAACTGTGTACCCCAGTCACCCATATGATTCTGGCGAATAACCTTATCACCACGAAATTCTAAGGCGCGTACTACGGCATCACCAATAATGGTTGAACGTAAGTGACCCACATGCATTTCTTTGGCTAAGTTAGGCGCGCTGTAATCAACTACTACTGTTTGTTGCTTATCTTGTAAAGAGTCTTGTAAAGAGCCTTGTGAGCTACAGCCTCTTTGCGCTACGCCGCTATACTCATCTTGGGCAACGATATTAAGTTGTGTGGCAAGCCAGTTTTCATCAAGATGAATATTAATAAAGCCAGGTCCAGCAAGTTCAATTTTATCTGCAATACCAGCTAGGTCTAAGTGCTCGACTACTTTAGTCGCTAATTCACGCGGATTAGTTTTTAGTTTTTTAGCCGCGCCCATCACGCCATTGGCTTGATAATCACCAAACTGTGGACGATTTGATAAACTAACCGCTGGATTAGTTCCTACAGGTAAACCGGCAGCAACCATTGCTGCACTAACGCGTTCACTTAATATATTCTTAATATTCATTTCGTTATCTCATTCTCTTTGTTATTTGACTCAATACATTCATCAGTCGTGCTCATTGACATGCGTCAACTCCGCGCGCTCTCTTCTGTCTTGAGTCAACTAACTGCGAGAATAGAGTAACTCACAGCTAGTACATTTATTTTGTTTTTTGATATTTTAAAATAACATCAAATTACTCTTAATTTACTCGGGTTTGGCAAAGTAGTTTGTTTATTTTACCAGGCGCTTAATCATTTTTATAAGGGAACTTAGTACACTAAGTGACTACATAAAAACTATTAAGCAACGCCGAAAAATGACGAACTAGGACACCAAATTAGTGTTCTCGGGTTGCATGGAATGAAATATCGGGATTACGCTCTTGTGCTAGCGATAAATTCACCATAGTTGGGGCAATATACGTTAAGTTATTACCGCCATCTAATGCCAAGTAATCACCCGCTTTCTTTTTAAACTTCTCTAACGTGCGTTCATCATCACAACTACACCAACGAGCCGTTGCTACGCTGATTGGCTCATATATGGCATCAACTTTGTATTCCGTTTTTAATCGTTGTACTACCACTTCAAATTGCAATACACCGACCGCGCCAACAATCATGTCATTATTGATAAAGGGTCTAAATACTTGTACCGCACCTTCTTCAGAAAGCTGTATCAAACCTTTTTGTAATTGTTTTGCTTTTAGTGGATCACGCAAACGAATACGTCTAAACATTTCAGGGGCAAAGTTTGGAATACCACTAAACTTCATCATTTCGCCGGCGGTAAACGTATCACCAATTTGAATGCTGCCATGATTATGTAAACCAATAATATCGCCGGCATAGGCTTCTTCAACTTGTGCTCTATCACCGGCCATAAACGTTACGGCATCGGCAATTTTTACATCCTTACCTAAGCGCACTTGTTTCATCTTCATGCCTTTTTCATATTTACCTGAGCAAATACGCATAAAGGCGATACGGTCACGATGTTTAGGATCCATGTTGGCTTGAATTTTAAAAACAAAGCCTGAAAACTTTTCTTCTTCAGCGGTTACTTCTCTTTTGTCAGTAATACGCGGTAAAGGTTTAGGTGCCCATTTGGTTAAGCCATTAAGCATATGATCAACACCAAAATTACCTAATGCGGTACCAAAGAATACCGGCGTTAATTCACCTTTTAAAAATGCAGTTAAATCAAAGTCATGCGATGCACCGAGTACTAGCTCCATTTCGTCACGAAAATCTTCGGCAAACGGACCAATCGCCTCATCAAGGGCTGGATTATCAAGCCCTTTGATTACGCGTCTTTCTTGAATCATATGGCCTAAGCCTGATTGATATAAAAATATCTCATCGGTAAGTAAGTTATAAACCCCTTTAAATTCTTTACCCATACCTATTGGCCAAGTAATAGGTGCACATTTGATATTTAATACGGTTTCAACTTCATCCATCACTTCAATTGGATCTCTAACATCGCGATCCATTTTATTCATAAAAGTGATAATAGGCGTATCGCGTAAACGGGTGACTTCCATTAATTTAACGGTACGCGCTTCAACACCTTTGGCAACATCGATAACCATTAAGCAGGAATCCACCGCCGTTAGTGTGCGATAAGTATCTTCTGAGAAATCTTCATGGCCAGGAGTATCTAATAGGTTTACTAAGCAATCATTGTAAGGAAATTGCATAACAGAGGTGGTGATAGAGATACCACGTTCTTTTTCCATTTCCATCCAGTCAGACTTTGCATGTTGGCCTGATTTTTTACCTTTCACCGTACCTGCTCTTTGTAAGGCTTGACCAAACAATAATACTTTTTCGGTAATAGTGGTTTTACCCGCATCGGGGTGAGAGATAATGGCAAAAGTGCGTCTGATATCTACTGCTGCAATTTGTGGGGTGGTCATTTTTTTAAAATCTCTTAGTTTCACATACTAGTGCACTTATACCAATGGCAATAAATATGTGATCATTCTAAATGGACTAAATATTACAATAACATCGTTGCTTTCAATCCCAATAGCCAGCTATTGCTCAATCAAGCGCCTTGTTCTTGAAAATTTATCCTCATTGATATTTGATCACTAACTTATTGCCATTGGTATTAACATGCGGTATTAAAGTTTAATGGCAGTGTTTAATAGCCGTACTTAATTGGGTCTTGGGCGAAAAAATTAATGTTCTATTTAATGCTCAAAATAAATGCGCGCATTATATCACAAATAAAAAAACCAGATTAGTGACTTTTTATTCTTTTAAGCAGTAAAACTTTAATAAAGGTAAAGAGCGGATAGCTTAAGTAACCGTCATTTAAGTTTATGGTGTAAGGAATAGCTAGGTTGTTTAAGTGAAGCTTGCGGAAAAGTTAATAGAAGCATCACTTTTTAGGGGAGAGAGTCTTATCTATCTTGAATAATAAAGAAAATAGTAGTTTTTTTATTCGCTTGGCTATATCAATATCAACAAGATAAGCACATTACAATGGCGTCTTCGTAACCAAAGCCACGAGCACTTGGGTAATAACCGGTACGACGGCCTGTTTCAATAAATCCTAGATTCATATATAGCATTTGTGCGGTAATATTTTTAGCGCGCACTTCTAACCATATTTTAATCACGCCTTGTGCTTTAGCTTGATCAATAAACTGTATTAATAGTTTTTTACCCAGGCCTTTACCTTGGTTATCTGGGTTGACACAAATATCCATTAGTGTTGCTTCGTCAACAACATGCTCACCAACATAAAAGCCCACAATATTATCTGGATCGTTTAAGGTATCGCTGAGTTTCTGTCCAAAGTATCGTCCACCAATACAACTGCGAAAAGTTTTTTCACTCCAAGGATGTGAATGACATTCGTCTTCTATTCGCATTAGTGGCGTTATATCGGTAAGGGTAATAGGCGTAAAGGTTAAAGAGTTATTCATATTTTCACATCAATGTTGCTGTTTATAACAGGTTAGTTGTTATTGTTTGCCATAATTGTTTTTTTAAGGCGGGAGACTTGCGGATGATTTCAATACTTGGACTAATTAATTTATTATCAGCGCAATGAATAGCGATTTTCTTATTTTCATCTGTGTAGAAAAACCAATTAAATAAACCTAAATTAAGGTGGTCTTTTTGCGCGGTCACTTCCCCAATAGAAAGTTCAAGTGTGAGCAATAAATCAGTAAAAAAAGTTTTTTTAGTTAACGCGGCTAAGCTTTCAACATCCTGCTTTAGGTAATTGATTTTATGTGCTGAATCAGGTTGGTTAGATCCAAGTTGAGTAGATGAATCATTTTGAAAGGCTAGAGGCCTATGCTGCCACAAGCTAATACCCATTTCAGATAGCTGCTGATATTGTCTTTGGTTAATGCTCATAGCGTAATAATGACAGACTTGGCTATTGTTGAACAGCACTTGAAAAACAAAATCATTTGGAATAAAAAGAAAGTGGCAGGGGTGGAGAGACTCGAACTCCCAACCATCGGTTTTGGAGACCGCTGTTCTACCAATTGGAACTACACCCCTGCAATGGAAGTGAATTATACTGATGCGAAGGCAAAGGTAAAGAGAAAAAAGCTAAATAGTTTGAATTGCTTGACTGTTCGGCTATTTTATAAGCAAAGGCAGCAGCGAGTATAAGAATTATTACTCGTTACTGTCTTTATTATTTATCTATAATCCGTTCCAGCGAAAACCTGCATATTCAAATGGAGCGGGTATACTTATTTACTTATTTTTTGCATTTCACAAAATCTAAATTTATCAGGATAAGGGTAAACGTCCTCATAAATACCATCAGCAACATTTTTCTGAGATTGTTGCCAGTAGCTTGCCGTTAATAAATCTTCATGATGTATTTTAAAGGCTTTTAAATATTTAGGGTTAGCCAGCGCGAAGGTGCCTAACTCTTCTGGGAACATATCGCCAGGTGCAACCGAATACCAGGGTTCAGCCGCGTAAATTTGTTCCTCAGTAACCGCTACCGGTTTTATTCTGAAATTAACTTCGTCCATGTAAGTGATTTCATCATAATCATAAAAAATCACTCGTCCGTGTCGGGTAACACCAAAGTTTTTTAATAACATATCACCAGGAAAAATATTGGCAGAAATTAGCTCTTTAATTGCTTTGCCATAACCATATAAAGCGTGTTCTATTTCTTCATCACTCGCTTTAGCTAAATAAAGATTTAATGGCACCATACGGCGTTCAATATATAAATGCTTAATAATAAGCAAGTCATCTTCATAACGAATGAGTGATGGGGCAACTTTGTGTAATTCTTCTAACAGTTCGTGATCAAACCGGTCTTTAGGAAAAGCGACTTCAGAGTATTCCATGGTATCGGCCATGCGACCGACTCTATCATGTAGTTTTACTAATCTGTATTTCCCTTTTACATCAGCACGGGTCATATTTTTGCTGGGGGAGAATTTATCTTTAATAATTTTAAAAACATAAGGATACGATGGCAGCGTAAATACTGACATCACCATACCTTTTATCCCTGGCGCTAATGCTAACTTGTCATCACTGCTTTCTAAATGATTTAAAAAATCACGATAGAATTGGGTTTTACCTTCTTTATGAAAGCCAATAGCGGAATATAAATCAGCCTTAGTTTTATGAGGGATTAAACTTTGTAAAAAGTTTACTAGCGCATAAGGATGCAAGCAATCAACAAAGAAATAGGCACGGGCAAAGCCAAATACTACTGCCATGTCTTCACTTTTGCTTAACAAGGCATCAATATATAAACCGTCTTTTTCATCGTTTAATACTGAAACAATAAAAGGAGTTTCGCCAGCAGGGGATAATACTCGGCCAATTAAATAGGCACCTTTATTACGGTAAAAAGTAAAATCTAAAATATCAAATTGTAAATCTTCTAATTTAAAGCGGGTTTTATGCGCTTTACGACGAAAGGCTTTGATTAAAATATCAACATCAGCACTTAAATCTCTAAAAGGCACTGTGCTTTTGTGCGCATTCATAATGTCGCAAACTGTTTCTTTTAAGCCTTTTATTTCTGGCTTATAGCTAGTGTAAATACTGGGTGTTGGTCTGTCATCAAGACGCTGAGCGGTACTTTCTACAAAAATATAATCATTATGATAATATCTGCGTTCAAACAACCAACAAAACACTGAGTTATAAAAAGTTTCTGCTAACTCGGGCTGCATGTGGTCGGCAAGTAACTCAATGTAGTTTTGCTTAACTTGCAGCCATAAATTATCATCGAGGGAGTCAATTAAAAAATCTTGCTTAATGGTGTCATACGTTTCTTTCACCCTTTCTTCATAAAAGGTGGTTCGCGCTTTAGCCGCTTTTTGTACTTCACTCCACTGGGATTTATGGAAGCGTTGTTGGGCTGATTTTGTTATTTCTATAAATAGGTGAATATGGCGGTCAAAGCCATTGATAATAGTGTTGGCTATGTCGCCAGCGAGATTTTGCATAAAGGCCTACTAACTAAATGGTTTTTCTAAGTTTAAAAAGCATACGCTAAAATAATGCCTAAGTGATCGTTTATCTAAAAATTTATTAAATACTGACTATAATCAGCGATAATAATGTTTAATATCAAATTATCAAGGTCTCACTAATAATTATCCAAGTAAATTTCCTTATTTAGCTTGCTATCAAAGGCTTCGGGCTCTAAGATCACGCGTTTTATTATATTATATCTGTTCCACCTTCCGGTGTGACGGGTATATAATTCACACCAAACAAGGCGCTTCTTAATATAATCATGCGTGTATCTGATTTTTCTTTCGATTTACCTACTGAGCTTATTGCTCGCTTCCCTAAAGCTGATCGTACTGGTAGTCGATTAATGTTGCTTGAAGGGGACTCTGGCGCGATAACTGATCTCGGTTTTAAAGATATCCTAGCACAATTAAATGCTGGCGATTTAATGGTCTTTAACAATACCCGAGTTATCCCTGCGCGTATGTTTGGACAAAAGGCTACTGGCGGTAAAATTGAAGTTTTGGTTGAGCGTCTAATCGACAAAAATACGGTGCTAGCTCACATTCGTTCCAGTAAATCGCCGAAAATTGGCGCCGAGTTGTTACTTGAAGGAACCGCTAAAGCAACAATGGTAGCGCGTCATGGTGCTTTGTTTGAACTGAAATTTCAGGGTGACCAATCAGTACTTTCAATATTAGATGATATTGGTCATATGCCATTACCTCCTTATATAGACAGACCTGATGAAGATAGCGACCGTGAGCGTTATCAAACGGTATACAATGAAAAACCTGGCGCAGTTGCTGCGCCGACAGCAGGTTTACATTTTGATGATGCATTACTCGATCAAATTAAAAGCAAAGGTGTTGAGTTAGCTTTTATTACTTTACATGTTGGCGCAGGTACTTTTCAGCCAGTCAAAGTTGATGAAATTGCTGATCATATTATGCATGCAGAATATGTTGAAGTATCACCTGAAGTAGTTGAGCAAATTAAAAAGACTAAAGCTAATGGTGGACGCGTTGTAGCCGTGGGTACAACATCGGTACGTTCGCTAGAAAGTGCGGCTAAATCGGCTGAAGTGGCGGGTAAAGAGTTAACGGCTTTTTATGGTGATACCGATATTTTTATCACGCCCGGATATGAATTTAAATTAGTAGACGCATTGTTAACTAACTTTCATTTATCAGAATCAACATTATTAATGCTGGTGAGCGCTTTTGCTGGTTATGACCATATTATGAATGCCTATCATCATGCGATAAGCGAGCAATATCGCTTTTTTAGTTATGGTGATGCCATGTTTCTTACTAAAAAAACGTTCACGAATAAAAGTACCGTTTCCTAGTTTACTAAGTTATCCGTACACCAACCATCAGCCTGTTTCGCTGTTAGGAAAAATTGATGAAAAATAAAATGACATATGAATTAATGAACACCGACGGCAAAGCTCGTCGTGGCCGTTTAACCTTTCCACGGGGTGTGGTTGAAACACCCGCCTTTATGCCTGTAGGAACTTATGGCACGGTAAAGGGGATGAAAGCCGAAGAAGTTGAGGCAACAGGTGCCCACATTATATTGGGTAATACCTTTCATTTAATGTTGCGCCCAGGTACCGATATTATTGAACAGCATGGCGGTTTACATGGGTTTATGAATTGGGACAAACCTATTTTAACTGACTCAGGTGGTTTTCAAGTATTCAGTCTAGGAAAAATGCGCAAAATTACGGAAGAAGGCGTTCGTTTTAGCTCGCCAGTTAATGGTGAAAAAATCATGTTAACACCTGAGCGCTCTATGGAAGTTCAGCGTAAATTAGGCTCAGATGTCGTAATGATTTTTGACGAGTGTACGCCACATCCTGCAACACATAAAGAATCACAAGATTCAATGGAGTTGTCACTTCGTTGGGCACAGCGTTCAAAAGAGGCTCACGGCGATAATCCTTCAGCACTTTTTGGTATTGTGCAAGGCGGTATGTATGAAGATTTACGTGAAGTGTCGGTTAATGGCTTAAAGGCGATTGATTTTGATGGTTATGCTATTGGTGGTCTATCGGTAGGTGAGCCAAAAGAAGATATGATCCGCATATTAGATCATACAGCACCCTTGATTCCCGAAAATAAGCCCCGATACTTGATGGGAGTGGGAAAACCAGAAGATTTAGTTGAAGGTGTGCGTCGCGGTATTGATATGTTTGATTGTGTTATGCCAACCCGTAATGCGCGTAATGGACACTTATTCGTCAATACTGGTGTAGTTAAAATCAGAAATGCGACTAACAAAACAGATACCGGCCCCCTAGATACAACTTGTGACTGTTATACATGTAAAAATTATTCACGCGCCTATTTACATCATTTAGATAAGTGTAAAGAAATCTTAGGATCGCAATTAAACACCTTACATAACTTACATTTTTATCAAAAAGTAATGCAAGGTTTGCGTGAAGCTATTGAGCAGGGTAAATTAGACGACTTTGTTGAATGTTTTTATACGTTACGTGGTTTATCTGTGCCACCATTAGCGCAAGGTAGTAAGCAAATTTAGCTTATTCCAAAGTAAAAAAATAAATTTAAGTAATATGTGTAAGTAATATGTGTAAGTAATATGTTTAAGTTATATATTTAAGTAAAGTAATTATCGAGTTTAATCAATATTGTGGCTTAGTATTTTGCCGGTATCTGGTTCAATTGAAATTAAAATGCACAAAGCTGACGTTAGTCAGTGAGTACCTTTGATGTATTAATTGATCGAAATAGCAATAAAATAAAGAGTCACTAACCCATTATAAGAAGAAGTAGAGGAATTTATGAGTTTATTTATCAGTACAGCCCACGCCGCAGACGCCCCAGCCATCGCCGGTGGTGGTATGGAAATGATCATTATGTTAGCGGTATTTGGTTTAGTCTTTTTCTTTATGATTTATCGTCCACAAGCTAAACGCGTTAAAGAACATAAAGGCTTAATGTCAGCATTAAGTAAGGGCGATGAAGTGTTAACACAAGGCGGTATTGTTGGCAAAATCGTTAAAGTATCTGATGAAAAAGAGTTTATTGTTATTAGCATTACTGAAGGTACAGAAGTAACTGTACAAAAAGGCGCGATTAACGCCGTACTTCCTAAAGGCACAATGAAGTCTTTGTAGCTTTACCATTGTTATTTGGCTTTATTTCATCATCAAAAGTACTCATTGGCTGTTGTCAATTGTGTGCGTTTTTTTGAACTAAAGCCATCTACCTTAGTTAAATCTATAAAGTGAATTATGAAAAATAAAAAGGACAAATTGTGTTAAACAAATACCCCTTATGGAAAACACTCATGGTGGCATTTATTGTTGCCATTGGTGCGCTCTATGCCACACCAAACTTATATGGTGAAGATCCTGCAGTACAAGTATCAGGATTACGCGGCGTTGAAGCGAATTTGGCAACGCTTGATGCCATTAAAACTAACCTCACAGATAATAGCATTGTCTTTACAGGTGTTGTGTTAGAAGACGGACAAGTATTAGCTCGCTTTAAAAATACCGAAGATCAATTAAAAGCTAGAGATGTGCTTGATGATCAATTAGGTAAAGAATATTCAGTAGCCCTTAATTTAACGCCGGCAACACCTGATTGGTTAGCTGCAATTGGTGGTACGCCAATGAAGTTAGGTTTAGATTTAAGCGGTGGTGTTAGCTTCTTAATGGAAGTGAACATGAAAGAAGCCATCAATAAAGCCAAAGTGGGTATGGTGGGTGATTTTCGTGGTGATTTACGTAATGAAAAAATTCGTTATCGCAGCGTAAAAGAAGATGGCGATGCCATTGTTATTAAATTTCGTAAAGTAGAAGACCTTGAAAAAGGTGAATTGTTGTTAAAAAAACGCTACAGAGACTTATTGTTAACCTCTGATGAGGATACCTTAACGCTCAGCGCACAAATGACAGCGCAAAAATTAAAAGAAACTCGTGAATACGCTTTACAGCAAAATATTACTATTATCCGCAACCGTGTTAACGAGCTTGGTGTTGCTGAGCCATTGGTTCAACGCCAAGGTAAAAAGCATATTGTTATTGAATTACCTGGCGTGCAAGACACAGCTAAAGCGAAAGAAATTCTTAATGCGACCGCCACTATAGAGTTTAGATTAGTTGACACTGAAGGCGATTTAAATGCCGCATTAAATGGACGTATTCCTGCTAGTTCTATTTTATTGAGAGAGAAAGACGGTAAACCTGTTTTATTAAATAAACGTATCATGCTAACGGGTGATCATATTACTGATGCTAAGTCTGGCTTTGATGAATACTCTCGCCCACAGGTCAATATTTCTTTAGATAGTGCTGGCGGTAGTAAAATGTCTAACGGCACCAAAAGCAATATTGGTAAGCCAATGGCAACAGTATTTATCGAATATAAGCCAACCGATAGACGAGATCTTGAAGGCAATTTGATTTTTGAAAAAGTACAAGAAGTTATCTCTGTTGCTACTATCCAATCTCGTTTGGGTAAAAGTTTTAGAATTACGGGTGCGGGTTCACAAACTGAAGCGCATAACCTAGCCTTGTTATTACGAGCGGGTGCATTAATTGCGCCGATCACTATTGTTGAAGAACGCACTGTTGGCCCAACATTAGGTGCTGAGAATGTACAACTAGGTTTTGAAGCTATTTTGATGGGCTTTGGTTTAGTCTTTATCTTTATGATCATCTACTATCGTGCTTTCGGTGTCGTGGCTAACTTGGCTCTTGGTGCTAACTTAGTGCTAATTATCGGTGTTATGTCGCTTATTCCAGGCGCAACATTAACACTACCGGGTATGGCGGGTATTGTACTTACGGTTGGTATGGCAGTTGATGCCAATGTTCTTATATTTGAACGTATTCGTGAAGAAATCCGTGAAGGAAAAAGTATTCAACAAGCAATACATCAAGGCTATGATGCCGCATTCTCAACCATTATAGATGCGAACATTACCACGTTAATTGCTGCACTTATTTTGTTTGCTATTGGTACAGGGCCAGTGAAGGGTTTTGCTGTAACGCTATCAATTGGTATTCTTACCTCAATGTTTACCTCTGTTGTGGGTACACGAGCAGTAGTTAATGCAATTTGGGGCGGTAAAAGTCTTAAAAAGCTATCTATATAGAAAAGGCGAGAATTTAAACTTATGCAAATTTTACAATTAAAAGAAACCGTCGCTTTTATGAGCTATCGGAAAATGGCGATGATTTTTAGTGCGCTATTAATGATTGCGTCGATAGTATCGCTAGCCACAAATAAACTAAATTTCGGTTTAGATTTTACCGGTGGTACTTTGATCGAGGTAGGCTTCGAGCAAGCCGCTGATTTGAAAAAAATACGTAAAGTCATGTCTGATAGTGGCTTTGACGACGCTAAAGTACAATTTTACGGTAGCAGCCGTGATGTTGTTATTCGTTTAGGCTTACGTGAAGATGTGAAAGCTGAAATGCTTGGCAATGAAGTGTTAGCCATTCTTGAGTCAGGCTCTGGTCAAAAAGTTGATATGCGCCGTATTGAGTTTGTTGGCGCGAGTGTTGGTGATGAATTAGCAGAGCAGGGTGGCTTAGCTATGTTAACTGCACTTATCTGTATTCTTGTTTATGTGGCTTTTCGCTTTGAATGGCGCTTTGCTGTTGGCTCTGTGGTTGCCTTATTCCATGATGTATTATTAACGCTTGGTCTATTTTCAGTGTTGCAGTTGGAATTTGATTTAACTGTACTAGCGGCGATACTTGCGGTTATTGGTTACTCGCTCAATGATACTATTGTTGTTTCGGATCGTATCCGAGAAAACTTTCGTAAAATTAGAGATGGCCAAGCTGAAGATGTTATCAATATTTCATTAACACAAACGCTAAGTCGTACTTTCATTACCTCAATAACAACCTTATTAGTATTAGCTGCCTTGTTCTTTAGAGGGGGTGAATTAATTCACGGTTTTGCAACGGCATTATTATTTGGTGTGTTTGTTGGTACTTATTCTTCTATTTATGTCGCTTCATTAGTGGCATTAGCCTTAGGTATTTCGAGAGAAGATTTGATACCAGAAGTTATTGAGAAAGAAGGTGAAGATCAAGAGCAAATGACACAGCAGTAATTAATTTATACGCTATTTGCTACAAGTAGTGATTTAAAAATAAAAGCCAAGTGGTATTAACCTCTTGGCTTTTATTTTATCTGGAAGAGCTATTTCTTTGCACTACACTTATCCTTACTGTATGCTGCACGCCTGCTTCTAGCACCAAATTTGTTACTCGAAAATCGATAGTGTAAAGTCGATATTCAACCCCTGTAACTTCCATACCAAGAGATAATTTATGAGTTTGATTTCCGCGGATACTGCTGAAAATACAATAAAGATGAGTTTTAACGATTTAGGTTTATCTGAGCCATTACTTAAAGCAGTGCGTGACCAAGGTTACGACACACCATCACCTATTCAGGCACAGGCTATTCCAGCGGTTCTTTCTGGTCGAGATGTCATGGCGGCAGCACAAACCGGTACCGGTAAAACTGCTGGTTTTACTCTACCTTTATTAGAGCGTTTATCTAAAGGCGGACGAGAAGAAAGTCGTGTGCAATCAAACAATGTTCGTGCGTTAGTATTAACGCCAACAAGAGAGCTAGCAGCACAAGTTAGTGACAGCATTGCTACCTATGGTAAATATTTAAATCTACACTCAACCGTGGTCTTTGGTGGGGTTAAAATAAACCCGCAAATGATGCGCCTTCGACAAGGTGTTGATGTACTTGTTGCAACGCCTGGCCGCTTAATGGATTTATGTAATCAAAAGGCAGTGAGATTTTCACAGCTTGAAGTACTTATTTTAGATGAAGCTGACCGTATGCTTGATATGGGCTTTATTCGCGATATTAAAAAAATCATTGCGCTTTTACCTAAACAGCGTCAAAACTTACTTTTTTCGGCAACATTTTCGTCGGATATACGTGCCTTAGCCAAAGGTATGGTGAACAACCCGTTAGAAATATCAGTTAACGCCGAAAACTCTACTGCTGAAAAAGTTACTCAATGGTTAGTGGCTGTTGATAAAAAGCGTAAACCTGCGCTATTAACGCATTTGATAAAAGAAAATAGTTGGAAACAAGTGTTAGTGTTTACTAAAACTAAACATGGCGCGAATAAGCTTACCCAATATTTAGAAGCAGAAGGACTAACTGCTGCGGCAATTCATGGTAACAAAAGTCAGGGCGCACGTACCAAAGCATTAGCTTCTTTTAAAGATGGTAGAGTACAAATCTTAGTGGCTACCGATATTGCAGCCCGTGGTATTGATATTGATTTATTACCACAAGTGGTTAATTTTGATTTACCGAATGTACCTGAGGATTATGTACATCGCATCGGTCGTACAGCCCGTGCAGGTAATACCGGCCAAGCGGTATCTTTAGTCTGTAATGACGATTTAAAATTGTTGTGGGATATTGAACAAGTCATTCAGCAACATATTGAACGTAAAGTTATCGACAGGTTTTTACCTGTGAATGACCTAGGTGAATCTCGTCCGATTAGATCATTAAAAGCGAAAAAGCCTAAGCAGTCGAATCATTCAAATAAAGCCAAGGTTGAACATAAAGATGGTCAACATTTGAATAAAGGTCATAAGCAGCAAGCAAACAGAAATAATACAGCTAATAAACCTGACAATAACAGCAATAGAAGTCGTCGCTCTAAACCTGCTCAAAACAAGTAAGTTCATTATTAACTCTATTTAAGCTAAGTAATTAAAATAACGGATCAGTTAATTATTTATCGTTATATGAGTTAGCCAGCTCTGGCTAACTCAAGTTTTCTTATCAAACCATCAAACCAAAAATTATTTACTTGGGTGAGAAATAGCCTAAATTGGTCATATTCTGTGTTGAGAGCACATCAACCACATTACCTATAACGATGAGACTAGGTGGCTTTATTTTGTGTGATTTTACTAAGGTATCTAAGTTACACAACGTGCCTTTTACCACTTGTTGATCTGCATAAGTACCTTTGCGAATTAAGGCTGCGGGCGTATTTTTATCTCGACCTGCACTAATCAACTGCTCAATGATAATGGGTAAACTTTTTATGCCCATATAAAACACGATGGTTTGTTGATCATCATTTAATGTTTGCCAAGGTAAGTCTAGTGCACCATTATCTTGCACGTTGCCTGTAATAAATGTGCAGCTTCGTGCAACTTGTCGGTGCGTTAGTGGAATGCCTGCGTAGCTAGTACAAGCAGAAGCAGCTGTCATTCCAGGGACAATATGGCAAGCAACACCATTCGCTAATACAAACTGAGCTTCTTCACTGCCACGGCCAAAGACAAAAGGATCGCCCCCTTTTAGTCTCAATACCTTTTTACCTAACTTAGCATGCTTAACTAATAATTCGTTGATAGAATCTTGCGGTACACGGTGTACAGCTTGTCTTTTACCGACATATATTTTTTCACATTTGCTCGGTAATAATGCCATGATTTCGTCACTGACAAGGCGATCGTATATTACAATATCAGCTTGTTTAATAAAGCGAAATGCTTGTATCGTTAGTAAATCAGCATCACCAGGACCGGCACCTACTAAAGCGACTTCGCCTGCAATAAAAGCCTGCTTATTTAGACCAATGTTTTTCATTATGTATGACTACTTTTATTTATTAAACTCATTATGATAAGAACTAAAGCAAAAAAAGCGCCAATAGGCGCTTTTTTTTAATATAACATATTCGTTAGTTTTTGGTGTAGCTATTTATTTAAGGCTTCACCTAAATGTGGACGAATATCTTTTAAAATTTCTTTTAATAAACGCGTACTACTCGCGACAATGTTACCTGATTGAGCATGATTATGCCCACCAGTAAAATCAGTAACTAAGCCACCGGCTTCAATAACTAATAGTTCACCTGCTGCAGTGTCCCAAGGCTTCAAACCAATTTCAAAGTAACCATCTACTCGTCCAGCTGCAACATAAGCTAAATCAAGTGCGGGTGAGCCGGCACGACGTATATCAGATGTTTTCTCAAAAAGAGAAGTGAACATAGCCATATAAGGCTTAGTATGTTGTTTGTGCTTGAAAGGAAAACCAGTCGCTAAAATAGTAGCAGATAAATCTTTATGTGCTTTTACCCTGATACGCATGTTATTTAATTGAGCGCCTTTACCACGGCTTGCTGTGAATAGCTCACCACGAATAGGATCGAAAATAACAGCTTGGTCAAGTTTACCTTTCACTTTTAATGCAATAGAAACAGCAAAGTGAGGAATACCTTTAATGAAATTTGTGGTGCCATCTAATGGATCTATAATCCATTGATAATCATCGTCACTTCCTGTTAACACACCAGACTCTTCACCTATTATGGTGTGTTCTGGATATGATTTACGAATGGTCTCAATAATTGCTTGTTCAGAAGCAGTGTCAGCACTAGTAACAAAATCGTTAGAGCCTTTTGATTCAATTTCAACTTTATCAAGTTGCTCAAAAGAGCGAATAATAACTTTTCCTGCATTACGCGCTGCGCGCACAGCAATATTTAGCATGGGATGCATAACAGAGTACCTATTTGTAAATGACTTTTAAAAGAACGAGGTTGACTCAAACGCCACATGGTAAACAAGGGCTAAATGAAGCGCGCGGAGTATAGCAAAATACAACTCACTTGGCGATAGTAATCTTAAATAAAGAAAATGAATAACTTGCTGCGTTCAACTGCTCTCGATATCTTTATAAAAAAAAAGACTAATTAATAATAAATTACCCTAGTGATATCCGCAATTAAGCGTGCTTTTTGTTAAACACAGCAGTAATCTTCTATGGTAGAATTGTCAGTATAGAAACGAGTCATATCGCATAGAGATAAAAATGTCAGATCCCGAAAATAGTAAACCAGCAGGAAGCCTTTTAGATAAGGTTCGCATTGTTTTAGTTAATACATCAGATTGTCGAAATATTGGTAGTGCAGCACGTGCAATGAAAACCATGGGATTAAGCCAATTGGTTTTGGTTGATCCCATTGAAATGCCAAATGGTCAAGCGCAAGCCCTAGCAGCAGGAGCAACAGACGTTTTATCCAATGCAAGAGTTGTTAGCAGTTTAAGCGAAGCAATTGAGGATTGTGGTTTAGTTATTGGTACCAGTGCTCGCTCACGTACACTACCTTGGCCTATGTTAGAGCCACGAGGTTGTGGTGAAAAAATGATAATAGAAGCAAGTGAACATCCTGTCGCGTTAGTCTTTGGCCGTGAAAGTAGCGGTTTAACTAATGACGAATTACAGCAGTGCCATTTTCACGTACAAATACCGGCAAATCCAGACTATAGTTCGCTTAATCTCGCTATGGCAGTACAAACATTAAGTTACGAAGTGCGCACAAGTTTCTTGCTTTCGTTAGACGAAGACAAGAAAGAGCGCAGTACAGGTAATGGGAGTTATATTGGAAAAAGCACTATTGCTAAAAATACATTTAATGCTAAAAGTGAAGATGATGAGCTTTACCCGGTAACGGGAGAAATAGAACGTTTTTATCAGCATTTTGACAATGCGCTAAAAGCGACAGGTTTTATTGGTGACAAGCATCCCGGTTTAGTGATGACTAAGTTAAGACGTTTATTTAACCGTGCCCGTCCTGATGTTAAAGAAATAAAAATGATGCGAGGGATTCTTGCTTCAGTAGAAAGAGCCGCAATAAAAGGGCAAAAACAGTAGTCGTTTTTTATAGAAAAACCAAAGAATAAATAAAAGGATATAATATGTTTAGCCGCACTATTGGCCGAATGAAAGAGGATATAAACAGTGTTTTTGATAGAGACCCTGCCGCGCGTACTACGTTTGAAGTATTGCTTAATTATCCTGGGTTACATGCAATTTGGATACATAGGTTAAGTCATCGATTATGGCTTGCTAACTGGAAGCTAATTGCCAGAATAGTGTCTACTTTTTCCCGTTGGTTGACGGGTGTGGAAATTCATCCAGGGGCTACTTTAGGACGTCGTTTCTTTATTGATCATGGTATGGGTGTTGTTATTGGTGAAACAGCTGAAATTGGTGATGATGTTACTTTGTACCACGGAGTCACCTTAGGTGGAACGAGTTGGCATTCGGGTAAGCGCCATCCTACCTTATCGGACAATGTTGTTATTGGTGCAGGCGCACAAGTCCTTGGTCCCATTACTATCGGTAAGGGAGGCAAAGTAGGGTCAAATTCTGTCGTGGTAAGAGACTTACCTGAAAATGCTACGGCTGTTGGTATTCCTGCACGTATTGTTAACTCTAACGATAGTAATGGTAGTTCTTTGCTTGATAATGATTTAGGCGAAAAACTTGATACCAGTTTAGGCAAAGATTCGCGTGATAAAGCCGCGAAAAAATTTGGTTTTGATGCTTATGCCGTTTCTGCAGATAACCCAGACCCAGTAGCTAAAGCTATTGGTCGCTTACTTGATCATATGCACCTGATGGATGATCGCGTGTCGATGTTATGCAAAGAAGTCAATAATTTAGGCGGTGATATTTGCCCTAATAATTTACCAGAGCTTAATATTGGTGAGTTTGTTGATGATGAAAAAGCAGCAGCTAAACGTAGAGAAAGTAAAGTCGAAAGCTTTGATCCTGAAATATAACTAAAAAACAATGTGTAGCAAGCTCAAAAGTAATACCTGAGTAATGTACTCAACTATTTCTTTTCGCTTCCAGATTATTAGTGTAGAATACTTGAGTATATTACTCAGGTATATATTTGACTATTTTGTAGGGTTATGTAAAATTGCGCGGAATTATCATTTTCGTAGCAACTTATGCTCTTAAAAAAGCTAAGTATAATCATTCAATACATACATTAAATTGAGCACATTATGAGATTAACCTCTAAAGGTCGTTATGCGGTGACAGCAATGTTAGATGTCACCATTCACGCCTCGCACGGACCAGTATCACTAGCTGATATTTCTGCGCGACAAGGTATCTCTCTGTCGTATTTAGAGCAATTATTTTCTAAATTACGTAAATATGGTTTAGTTAATAGTATTCGTGGTCCAGGAGGCGGTTACCTCTTGGGTAGGTGTTCAGCCGAGATAGCCGTTTCAGATGTCATTACTGCGGTTAACGAGAGCGTAGACGCCACAAAATGCCAAGGTAAAGGAAATTGCCAAGGTGGAGAGCAGTGCTTAACCCATTCTTTATGGGAAGGCTTAAGTGAGCGCATTGAAGGATTTTTGAAAAATATTACCTTAGCAGAGTTAGTCGCTAAAAATGATGTACAAGCTGTTTCTAAAAGGCAAGATGGTTTTCACATGCGCAGCAATAAAGAACAATCGTTAGAAACAATTATCCCCATAACTTTTTAAAGAACATAGTTTTAAGTGGAGAAACAGAGCAAATGAAGCTTCCTATTTATTTTGATTATTCAGCAACTACCCCTGTTGATAAACGCGTTGCAGAAAAAATGATGCAATATATGACCACTGATGGTCATTTCGGTAATCCTGCCTCACGCTCGCACAAGTTTGGCTGGCAAGCAGAAGAAGCAGTTGATATTGCACGTAGTCAAGTCGCTGAATTAATTAATGCAGACCCTCGTGAAATTGTTTTCACTTCCGGCGCAACAGAATCCAATAACCTTGCAATTAAAGGTGCTGCTAATTTTTATGACAAGAAAGGTAAACATATTATTACCTGTAAAACAGAGCATAAAGCTGTTTTAGATACCTGTCGAGAATTAGAACGTCAAGGTTTTGAAGTCACTTATCTTGACCCTGAAGACAATGGTTTAATTGACTTAAAAAAACTTGAAGCCGCTATGCGCGACGATACAGTTTTAGTTAGTATCATGCATGTAAATAATGAGATTGGTGTTATTCAAGATATCAGTGAAATTGGCGAAATGTGTCGTGCTCGTAAAATAGTATTTCATGTTGATGCCGCGCAAAGTGCGGGAAAAATCAATATTGATATGCAGCATTTAAAAGTTGATTTACTGTCTATTTCAGCACATAAATTGTATGGTCCAAAAGGTATTGGTGTTCTTTATGTTAGTCGTAAGCCGCGTATTCGTCTTGAAGCGCAAACTCACGGTGGCGGCCATGAACGTGGTATGCGCTCAGGCACTTTAGCAACTCATCAAATTGTTGGTATGGGTGAAGCTTGTAAGCTTGCGAAAGAAGAAATGGATCAAGATTTAGCACATGTAACTGCTATGCGTGACCGTTTATGGGCAGGCTTAAATGCAATGGAACAAGTATTTGTTAATGGTGATTTTGACAAACGTTACCCAGGTAACTTAAATGTTAGCTTCAACTTTGTTGAAGGCGAATCATTGATTATGGCATTGAAAGATTTAGCCGTATCGTCAGGTAGTGCTTGTACTTCAGCAAGTCTTGAGCCTTCGTATGTATTACGTGCATTAGGCTTAAATGATGAAATGGCTCATAGCTCAATACGCTTTAGTTTTGGTCGTTTCACTACAACAGAAGAAATAGATTACGCTATCGCGCTTATACAAAAATCTATTGGTCATTTACGTGACATGTCACCGCTTTGGGAAATGTTCAAAGACGGTATTGATTTAGACTCAATTGAATGGGCAGCACACTAGTTCTTTACTTATGTAATTAAGATAAATAAAGATAACGTACGCAGTTAGGAGAATATATTATGGCTTATAGCGAAAAAGTAATCGATCATTATGAAAACCCACGTAACGTTGGCTCAATGGATAAAAACGATCCATCAGTAGCGACAGGTATGGTTGGCGCACCCGCATGTGGTGATGTAATGAAGTTACAACTTAAAATATCTGCAGATGGTATTATTGAAGATGCTAAATTCAAAACTTACGGCTGTGGCTCTGCTATTGCTTCAAGCTCATTGGTTACTGAGTGGGTAAAGGGTAAGTCAATTGAAGAAGCTGGCGAAATTAAGAATACAGCGATTGCTGAAGAGTTAGCTTTGCCACCAGTAAAAATTCATTGCTCAATTTTAGCTGAAGATGCAATCAAAGCAGCGATTGAAGATTATAAAAGCAAACAAGTCTAATAATTTTCAAACGTTGGGCTACAAAAGAATAAAGTGAGAAAGTAGAATGGCAGTGACTATGACGCCAGAAGCAACGGAACGCGTTAAATCCTTTATGACAAACCGAGGTAAAGGCCTTGGCTTGCGTTTAGGAATTAAAACGACAGGTTGTTCAGGCTTAGCCTATGTACTTGAGTTTGTTGATGATTTGAATGAAGGTGACGAAGTTTTCAATATTGAAGACGTAAACATCATCATTGATGCAAAAAGCTTGGTGTACCTTGATGGCATTCAGTTAGACTTTGTTAAAGAAGGCCTCAATGAAGGCTTCAAATTCACCAATCCAAACGCCAAAGGTGAGTGTGGTTGCGGTGAGTCATTTAACGTTTAAAATTGTGATAACAAACTTATCTCTTTGCTATTTTGCCCAGTTGCAGTGGTCAAAGTACTGATTGACTAGCGTCAACTCCGTGCTTTCATTTTGCATCAGAACAAAGTATCTTTGAGCTAAATTTGTTATAGTTTAGTTAATTCTAGAGTGCAATTCCTGAAATAAAATCAATGCACTAATCTACGAGAGCTATTTTGAATTACTTCCAGTTATTTGCCATCGAAATTTCTTTTGATGTCGATCTAAATAATCTATCGCAATCTTATCAAACGTTGCAAAAAACAGTTCACCCTGACAGATTCGCTCATGCTTCATCACAAGAGCAATTATTGGCAGTGCAAAAATCAGCTGAAATTAATGACGCTTATCAAACGTTGAAGCAACCGCTAAAGCGTGCTGAATATATATTAACGTTACGTGGTGTTGATATGCCTAATGAGCAACAATCATTTAGTGATACCAGTTTTTTAATGCAACAAATGGAACTGAGAGAAATGCTTGGTGAGGTGAAATTTGCCGATGATACTGAGTCAGCTTTCAATCATGCTCAACAGGTTTTAACACAAGAATATCAACAACTCGTTGATGTTATGCAACAACAAATACTTGAAAATAATACTGCAGCAAATGCGCTAGCATGCGATAATTTACGCAAGTTAAAGTTTTATCAAAAACTCAATATTGAGCTTGATCGTCTCGAAGATAGTTTGTTGGACGGCTAATGAGTGCGAATGACTTAGTTAGAAAATAGCATTGTCGAGAAATTTAAATACAAAACCGAATTCATAAAATATGGCTTTATTACAAATTGCAGAACCCGGTCAAAGTACCGTTCCTCACGAACATCGTTTAGCCGCAGGTATTGATTTAGGCACAACTAACTCATTAATTGCCAGTGTACAAAGTGGCAATGCTATTACCTTAGCGGACCAACAGGGTCGTGATATTTTACCTTCTATTGTTAATTATCAAGATGCTACGCAAGACACTTCATCTGGCAACAATACCTCTATAGCTAATAATATTTTAGTTGGCGAAGCTGCAAAAGCACTCAGTGTTAGTGATCCACAAAATACCATTGTTTCAGCCAAACGTTTAATTGGCCGTTCATTGGCGGACATTAAAAGTAAATATCCCTCACTGCCGTATCAGTTTTGTGGAGATGAAAACCATCCTGAAATAGTCACTCGTCAAGGCAATATTAATCCGATACAAGTGTCAGCTGAAATATTAAAAACGTTAGTGCAGCGAGCAGAGAAAACATTAGGTGGTGAATTAACGGGTGTAGTAGTTACTGTGCCGGCCCACTTTGATGATGCCCAACGTCAAAGCACTAAAGACGCCGCTAAACTTGCGGGTGTTAATGTGATGCGTTTATTGAATGAACCCACTGCTGCCGCTTTAGCTTATGGCCTAGACTCTGGCCAAGAGGGCGTTATTGCCATCTATGACTTGGGTGGTGGTACCTTTGATATTTCTATTTTACGCTTAAATAAAGGCGTCTTTGAAGTGCTGGCTACCGGTGGTGATTCCGCGCTTGGTGGTGATGATTTTGATGTGGTGCTCGTTGATTATCTGGTTGAAAAAGCAGGTTTAACTAGACCCTTATCTCCGTCGTTAGAACGTCAATTGATGCAGCAAGCTTGTTCAGCTAAAGAACAACTAACAGAGCAAGAAAGTGTCGATGTTGTATTAACGCTAGACCCTCAATTAAACTCTGAGTCAGACTCTAAATTAGACAAAAAACAAACTTGGACTACTACTTTAAATAAAGAAACGTTTGATAGTTTAATTTCCGATTTAGTTAAAAAAACTTTACGTGCTTGTCGTCGTAGTTTAAAAGATGCGGAAATTAGTACTGCTGAGGTATTAGAAGTTGTTATGGTTGGTGGCTCTACACGTGTACCTTTAGTGCGTAGTGAAGTGGCAAAATATTTTAATAAAACACCATTAACTTCTATCGATCCAGATAAAGTTGTTGCCATCGGGGCAGCAATTCAAGCGGATATTTTAGCAGGTAATAAACCAGACAGTGATATGTTGTTGCTTGACGTAATACCATTATCGTTAGGTTTAGAGACGATGGGTGGCTTAGTTGAAAAAGTAATCCCGCGCAACACCACAATCCCGGTGTCAAAAGCGCAAGAGTTTACTACTTTTAAAGATGGTCAAACAGCAATGGCTGTTCATGTTCTACAAGGTGAGCGCGAGTTAGTTGACGGATGTCGTTCGTTAGCACGTTTCGAACTTCGTGGTATTCCACCCATGACGGCAGGAGCTGCACATATTCGTGTGACTTTTAAAGTCGATGCGGATGGTTTATTATCAGTTAGTGCGATGGAAAAATCATCTGGTGTTGAATCGAGTATTGAAGTTAAACCTTCTTTTGGCTTAGATGACAATAAAATAGCGCAAATGATTAAAGATTCAATGAACAATGCTAAAGCTGATATAGATGCGCGTATGTTGAAAGAACAGCAAGTAGAAGCAGCACGTGTGATTGAGTCAATTCAAGCCGCGTTATCCACCGATAGCAACTTATTATCAGCAGAAGATATTAATGATATTAACGCTGCTATTAAAGCACTGGCACAAGCTAGTCAAGGCAGTGATGTCGGCGCTATTGAAGCAGCCATTAGTAAATTAGATCACAGTACAGCGATATTTGCAGAGCGTAGAATGGATAGCTCTATTAATAAAGCATTAGCAGGCCAATCGGTAGAGAAGCTTTAGTAAAAGCGACAAGAATAAAGAGATTAGATAAAATGCCAAAAATTATATTTTTACCCAATGCAGAGTTATGTCCAGATGGCGCAGTAGTTAACGCTGAAAAAGGTGAGAGCGTACTAAACGTTGCCTTAAGAAATGACATCGGCATTGAACATGCTTGCGAAAAAGTATGTGCATGCACAACGTGTCACGTTATTATTCGAGAAGGCTTTGACTCTATCGAAGAAGGCGATGAACTTGAAGATGACATGCTTGATAAAGCATGGGGATTAGAGCCAGAATCACGTCTTAGCTGCCAATCAATTGTTGGTGATGAAGATTTAGTGGTAGATATTCCGAAATACACTGTCAATATGGTGTCTGAGGTTCATTAATTAATTTTATCAAATTGGTTAGCAAATTGATTATTAAAAAAGGCAGTAACAGAAATGTTACTGCCTTTTTTTGTTTAGGGGGTATTGAAACCCATCTTTCACTATTCTACAAAAATGATATAGGCTAGGGTTAAAAGCTTGTTAACCCTGCCATTACTTTAGTTTTACATTCGTTTTTTGTTCAATTAATTTTAATATTATTTCTAACATTTACAATCGGTTTTGACAGAGAATTCATTTGCGGTGAATTTTATGTTATTTTCTAAATAAAGACGTAACAAAAATTGATCTATTTCAAAAAATAGTTATTATGCCTGCCTAAACCATCACTCCGAAATTTAAGAGAAAAATCCATGTTTAAATATTTACTTATTATGATGCTTTGTATTTCAAGCATTACGGCACAAGCCAAAACTGTTTGGTCAGATTTTAGCGTAACTTACCTTAATGGTGGTGATTATGAAGTAGGAGATAAAGATCGTGAAGTTGTTACCTTTGAATATGCTAACGGCACTACTTGGGGCGATACTTTTATGTTTTTTGATCGTCTTAAATCATCTAACGGTGATGTTGAAACGTATGGTGAATTTAGTCCACGTATCAAAATTAAAGATTATAGCGATAGTTTCATTAAAAGTGTCTTTTTTGCGCCGTCAGTTGAATTTGGACCAGGAACCAACTATTTAGTAGGCGTAGGCTTGGATTTAGACATCAAATTCTTTGATTACTTCCAAGTGAATACTTACCTTAGAAATAACGATGATGGTGACAGAAGTGAGCAAGTGACATTGGTTTGGGGAATACCGTTAGGGCCTTTATATTACGACGGCTTTATGGATTACGCGACAGGTGTTGATAATACAGTAAACGGTGATACTAAAACTCAAATGAACTTTACTTCGCAACTAAAATATAATTTAGCTTCAATACTTGATTTAGATACTAAGCTTTATGTGGGAGTTGAGTATGCTTACTGGGTTAACAAATTTGGTATTGATGGCGTTGATGAAAACAATATTAATTTGTTAGTTAAATACCATTTTTAATGACGGTATGGGTATTTAGTGAACAAACCATCAATCGGGTTTTTGCTCGTCATTAACCTTAGGTTACTGAAATTATTAAGAAATAGGCATGTGCATGAAAATGCTACTGCCTTTTTTGAATAAAATGAAATATATGAATAATCAGCAAACTTGTTTTACTTCCTTTAAACAGACTATTGAATGTTATGCTTTGCCTGAGCGTTTCACCTTTCCATTTTATTATGAGCCAAATCCACTGTGCCTATTGGCAATGGAAGAATTACAACAGCAATTAAGTGACAATGCTTATTACCAGCAAGAGTTTACTCAAACGGGTAAGATGTTTGGGGTGCTATTAGTTAAAAATGCGCAAGGTGAGGTGGGTTATCTTTGTGGTTTTTCGGGTAAGTTAGCAATAGATCAGGCTGAGACTAATCCGGATAGATTGAGTCAGGATATCATTAATTTTGTGCCACCTGTTTTTGATCCGTTTACGCAAGCAGAATTTTATCAAACGCAGAGTGTTATTATTAATCAACTGAATCAGCAATTACAGCAGTTGGAAGATAATGATGAACTGATACAAAGCAAAAAAATTCTCACTGATGTTGAGGATGAATATCAGCGAGATGTTAGTGCTTATCAACAGACAATGTCACTAAATCGAGCTAACAGGAAGCAGCAACGAAAGAACGCTGAACACTCGCTAAGTCAGCTCGACTTTATTGAAGTAAAAGCAGCGTTAGCCAAAGAAAGTGTTGTTGATAAAAACAGCTTACGTGATTTAAAAGCGCATTGGTTAGAAAAAATTAATTCGGCACAAGAATATCTTAATGTTTTTACTGATGAAATTACTCAGCTTAAAGATAAGCGCAAACAATTATCAAACGCTTTACAAAATAAATTATTTGAGCAATATCGCTTTCTAAATAGCGCAGCGATTGAAAAAAACCTCATCGAATTATTTCTAGACACACCTTATCAAACTCCACCAGCAGGCGCGGGAGATTGTGCTGCACCCAAGTTGTTACAATATGCTTTTAGTTGCGGACTGACACCTTTGGCTATGGCCGAGTTTTGGTGGGGACAAGCGCCTAAATCTGAAATACGGCAACATAAAAAAATTTATGGCGCCTGTATTGGTAAATGTAAACCTATTCTTGCTCATATGTTGTCAGGTATGGTGCTTGACGATGATCCTTTACTGATAAACCCTGCAGTAAATAAAACGCTTGAAATTGTTTTTCAAGACGATGCTATTGTCGTGGTTAATAAACCCAGTGGGCTGTTATCAGTACCGGGTAAAAATATTGAAGACTCAGTATATTCACGCATAAAGCAGCAGTTTCCTAACGCCACAGGTACATTGATTGTGCATCGATTAGATATGGCAACCTCAGGTTTGATGGTGCTAGCATTGACACAAAGAGCGCAAAAAAACATACAGAAGCAGTTTATTAGTCGAACGATTAAAAAACGATATGTGGCATTACTTGAAGGAAAAGTAGAAGGGTTAATAAGTGAAAGTAAAGCGACTTTACCTGATAAAGAGTCAGGAAATATTGCCCTGCCTTTACGCGGCGATTTTGATGATCGGCCAAGACAGTTAGTCTGTTTTGAGCATGGTAAGGCGGCTAAAACTCAGTGGCAAGTTATCGAACAAATAGCGGGAAGAACTAAACTTTATTTATATCCAGAAACTGGGCGAACACATCAACTTCGTGTGCACTGCGCACACCCATTAGGATTAAACTTACCTATATTAGGTGATGATTTGTACGGCCGAAATAATCATTGCAGTAGCAATAATATGGACGCTAAAAACACTCAACGCTTATATTTACACGCAGAAATGTTAACACTAAATCATCCAATCAATACCGAAGAAATGACTTTTCAAATAGACGCTGAGTTTTAAAAATATTATTCAGCTTCACCTTAAAAAATTTTATCGATCGTCATATTAAGTAATCGTGCAGCGTTTAATAGTAGCGGTAAATTGTGTCAAATTCACCTTCATCAATGGCGATAATCGATTGTCTGGAAACATCAAGGGCAGAGATCAGCTGAGCTTGAGTTTCACCTATTAAGTCTATTTAAACTTTTTTTAATTGGTGGGTTTCCCCTCAATATTCTCTATTTGTGGGTGGAAACCCACCCACAAACTATGTCTGAATGTTTTTTGTAATTGTTGTCACTACTATTTTTTATATTAATTTCAGGTGGATAGGTTGTTGTTAATAGTTGTAATCAAGTTGGCGCAAACCTTGCGATATAGATTATGTTGGTAAATTAATTTGTTTAGTAAACGTTCACATCAACATCATTAACAATATTATTATTAGGGGGAAATCAGAATGATACTCAATAAAGTTACAGTGAAAAAGTTTTAGTAAAATCAAAAAACAATTTAGTAAAACAAATCAATCTTTATATAAAACCTGGGGAAAAACAATGAAACATGTAACTATTGCTATTACTACCGTAGCATTATTAAGCGCTGCAGGCACAGCTAACGCCGGTGCTAAAATTAAAATTAACGATGATGCGACAATCAACCTTGGCTTTCGCTTACAAACCTTATTAATTTCCCGCAGTGGCGACGGTAATACTGAAGACGAATTTAAAGTACGCCGTGCGCGTTTTCGCTTAGGGTCAACTATTACCGATAAAGCCAGCATCTTCTTACAAACTGATATATCAGGTAAAAGCATGAACATGATTGATGCATTCATTACCTTTAAGCCTAGTAAAAGCTTGAACATTATTGTCGGTGAAAATATGGTGCCTGCATCTCGCCAAAATTTAACCTCATCCTCTTCATTAATGACTATTGATCGCCCAGGCATTGCTTATAAATCACTAAACTGGGGTGGCCGCGCTTTACAATCGTTTGCTAATAACACCATTGGCGAAACTAAATCAGGGCTTGGTTCCAAATACGCGGTTCGTGATGGCGGCGCTACTGTTTTTGGTAAAGGTAATATCAGCGACGACACTCATTACAAATATTATGTTGGCTTATATAATGGTGCCGATGATGCTGCAAGTGATGGTTTTATGTATTCGGGTCGTTTTCAAGTTAACTTTGGTGACGCCGAAAGCGGTTACTACAACGCATCAACTTATTTAGGCAAAAAGCAAACCTACTCAGTAGGTGTTTCGTATACAGCACAAGCAGACGCGACTACTGAAGTTGACACGGGTAATGCTGTTGATTACTCACTATTAAGCGTTGATGGTTTTATAGAGCAGCCTATCGCTAATGGTATTTTCTCTGCTGAAGCAGCATACAGCAAAATGGAATTAGACGGCGCTGGTGATTTAGGTACTACTGATGGTAAAGTTAATGGTAATGGTAAAAAATCAGAAGGTGATGGTTTTTATGCCCAAGCTGGGTTTCTTGTTGATGACATTCAATACTGGGCCGGTTATGAGCAATGGGGTTCTAACGATGCGGCTAACATGGGTACCTTTGATTCAGCCCGTTTAGGTTTCACCTACTTTCTTAAAGGGCAAAATTTAAACCTTAAAGCCGGTATAGAAAAAACCAATTTTGACTGGAATGATAAGTCAGATACCTCTTTTGTATTGGGTGCTTACGTAAACTTTTAATCTTTGTAGGTCTAATTCCCTAACGCTGTAGCGTTAAGGGTTTTGACCTTTTAAAAATTAAGCCTGAGTAATACTAACGTTAACGATAGTATTACTCAGTAAGTCATTAATATTAACTTGTTATTGAATCTATTAGTTTGCAAGTTAATCGTTTATAGCCAAGCTACCTCAATATGCATAACTTGCTTCTTGAAGTGGTTTGGTTATACATATTTAGGAAAGTATTATGTCATTAAATAAAAAATCATTGTTTTTACCTGAATACATAGATGAGTTGAATGGTCGTTAGGTTAAATAACGAACCCTAAGCCACTAGATTATAACCCTGCATAAATCGCAGGGTTTTGTGGTTTTATTAGGCTATTTTAATAAAAATCAAATGGGGATTTAATGACGAATAAAAAAATTATCACTAAGCGATACTTTATTTTTTTAATGCTCGTATTTGGTTTTATTCTAACAATTTATATAACGCAATTTATAGGCGTACGCAGTGCTTATAGTGAATTAAATAAACAATCAAATAGCCATTTAAACCATCTTATTTTCTATATCGAAAGTACGTTGGGCCGGTTTGAAAAAATTCCTGATGTTTTATCTAAACACCCATTGTTGCAAGAAATTCTGCAAGAGCCTAATAATGACAATAGGGAGCGTTTGAATCTATTACTCGAAGAAATAGGGGGTGTCGCCCAAGCTTCTGATATTTATTTAATGGATAAAACAGGTTTAACATTAGCCTCAAGTAATTGGCAAAGTAAAAATACGTTTATTGGTATGGACTTTAGTTTTAGGCCTTATTTTCAGCAAGCAATAAAGGGACAATCGGCGCGATATTATGCGGTTGGCTTAAGTAGTGATAAGCGGGGTTATTATTTTACTTCTCCAGTAACAACTAACGGTGAAGTGATAGGTGTTATTGCAGTAAAAATAAGTATAGATGAAATTGAAAGTCAGCATAAAGAAGCGATAGGAGATATTGACTATAATTTTTTGATTGTTGCTCCTGATGATGTCGTTTTTATTTCCGATAAAAGTGAATGGCGTTTAAAAACTATTGGTAGTATTGGCGATAAAAAAGCGCAACAACTTAAGTATTCCACCCGCTACTCCGGTAGGGAAATAGCTATGTTGGATGTGCAATCGGTGCAAAGCATATACCTACCTAAAGATATTTCTGGTTCATTATTGAAACTAAAAGATAAAAATGAAAGTAAACTTATTTTTACTCAAAAAAAACAAATGCTTGACGAGGGATGGCGAGTACATTTGTGGACATCACTAGATAATATCGAACAAAAAAAATCTTTTTTAACAATTTTTAGTGCGAGTGGTTATCTACTGATTATATTTTTGGTTTTGTTTGCTAAAGAACGAATGCGCAATGCAAAGAATCAACGCGATTCCAGACTTGTACTTGAGCAAAGAGTAGAAGAGCGTACCGCAGATTTAACCGCCAGTAATGCTCAACTTATTGCTGAAATTGAACAGCGTAAGCAAACCCAAGCCCAGCTAAATAAAACTCAAGATGAGTTAATTCAATCGGCTAAGTTGGCAGTAATTGGTAATATGTCTGCTAGCATCAACCATGAAATTAACCAACCATTAACCGCCTTACGTAGTTACTCGCAAAATGCGTTAAGCTACCAAGAGCGAGGCCAAGAAGATAAAACCAAACATAATTTAGAGTTGATTATTACGCTGGTTGACCGGCTTGCAGATATAGTCAGTCAATTTAAGCATTTCTCTAAAAAGAGTAGTGGCATTGCCACGCAGGTATACTTGCAAGAGTCTATTAATGCGGCAATAAGTATTGTTAAACATCAGGCTCAAAATGAATCAGTACAACTACGGGTTGATTTACCTGAAAATAAGATCTTTATTTTAGGTGATGATATTCGCTTAGAGCAGGTGTTAATTAATTTATTTAATAATGCTATTCAGGCAATGACTAATGAAAAAAATAAACGGCTTGATGTTAGTGTTACGCTAGTAGAAACTAAAGTTATTATTGCGATAAAAGATACTGGTCCTGGCATTTTGGCGAGTAATTTAGATAAAATATTTGAGCCTTTCTTTACTACTAAAGAAAGAATAGGTTTAGGATTAGGTTTATCTATTTCTCAAAGAATTATTGAGTTAATGCAAGGCTTGCTAGTGGTTGAGAATCATAATGACGGTGGCGCAGAATTTAAAATAGTTCTGCCT
>TARA_R110001583_G_scaffold3173_2_pt1 | contig 45922 bp, 69 predicted proteins | sample TARA_R110001583 | Tara Oceans TARA_R110001583 (sample SAMEA4398432) | marine metagenome | biome: Polar Biome; feature: [MES] marine water layer (ENVO:01000295) within the mesopelagic zone...; material: water (ENVO:00002006), including particulate matter (ENVO:01000060) such as...... | reverse complement strand
TACCTACAGTTATAAAATATGATTTAGTTTTTAGAAGTGTGGAACCTGGAAGTTTATTAGAAGAATTACTTGAGGATAACTCTATAGAGGGAAGAGATGGGTTAGACGCTAGAGAAAGATTAATGGAATTATTACAGCAAGAAGGTTATAGTATTAATGAGTTTCTAATGGAAGACTATTTTAAATTGTACGGTATAACGGTAGGTAGAATGGAAAACATGTACGATTCAAAACAATTACAAGAACAAACACACGGAACAGAAAGAATAAAAGATTTGATTCCACATAACGCATTTTCACAACAAACTCATGATGACACTAAGTTAAATGTTACTCCAGAAATACTTATTCCGTACCTAGATAAAACCCACAGAGAAAAATTAATAAAAGAATTAACACCAACACTACAGTGTATAGAATATAACTGTTATGGTGGTTACAAAAATGACCCAGAAAATGAAAATCCAGATAACACTGATGAGGTAGCAGATGAGTATTGTGAAGAGTGTTTTCAGGATTTACACGATGACTTAGAAAGGATGGACCAAGACCTAGTTAAGTTAGGTTTTGCTCAAGAAATAAATAACGATAATGAAGACATGAAAAAAACTTGGTTACAGAAACCTTTTCCTTACAGTTATAATCTATGGGTAGATGGTCTTCTTAAAGAAATAAACCCTAAATTTTATATTGATATGGATGATAATGTATCACACACACAAGAATTCCAAAGCACAACATATAATGTAAACTCTTTGAGACAACTAAACCAGTTAGATGAGGAAACTGACGTATTTGGGCAAGGACTTATGGACCCTATCGAACCTGAAGATTTTGAAGGCACAGACGAGGAGTGGGAAGAACTAATGAAGGCTACTGAAGCCCCAGAAGATGATAATGAAGACGATGACTATGGTTATGTTGACGGAAAAACTAATCCAGAAGAAGGATTTGTTGCACCCTCAAAAGAGGTTACTAACAATATTTGTAGTGTAGAAGGGTTTTGTCAAGAACAAGGACCTATTACGTTTGGACAACTAAGAAGTCTAGTAAAAGCAGCCACTAATAAAAGAGTTGCTGGGGATATAGGTAGAGGAGTATTTAAAACTTTATGGAGAATAATACCATTTTTTATCCCACAAATATTATTAGCCGCTGTTGGAGTGACAGCCACTAGGGCAATCAATAAAATAGTCACACCAGCCCTTAAAGACACTAAAGGATATAAGTCATGGTGGGGAAAAGTAGTATTAAAAGCTATGGATATAGCAGAAGGAGATTATATACCAGACATCGCGTTGGGTGATGACCCTCTTGGAAAAGCATTTTTTATATCGGATGGGTTATTAATGATGATTAGAGACAAATATAAATTAAAATTTGCAAGATACGTTGCTGAGGTCGCGTCTAATGAACCTGACAATAAACCAGTGCCTGATTGGTTTGTAGAAAATTTATTACGGGATTACCTAAATCAAAAGTTTTTATTAGACCCACCATTACCTATAAAAACACAAGCAGACAGGGACTCTTTAAATGAAGAGATTGATTCCCCCAAAGAAATAAGTCCAGATTTAGAAATTGGTGATAGAATAATGGCTTGGGATTTAACACCGGACCCTAGTCCACCAGGTGGTTATGCTGAGTACCCAGACGGTGCTGTACCGATACCAAGGACTCTTATGGGAACAGTAATAGATGTATTAGATGATGAAGCAGTAGATTTAGATTCTTTTAGAGGTGGGATTAAATATTTGGTAAGAGATGAGAGTACTGGAGAAGAATACGGTTTATATGGTGGATGGGGACACATGCGTAAAAATGGTAAATTGATTAGGGCTGAACAAAGAGATAAATGGGTTATCCTACCACCAAAAGAAACAACTAGAATTGAAGAAATGCTTAATGAAAGTGGAATAATATTACCTGATGGTGATGACTCTGGAAAAAAACCACAGATTCCTGAACCATTTAGAAACTTATTAGTGATGGCAAAGTTTACTTATCCAGGTGGGTGGGGAAGTCCCTCAAAATCATTTATACTATACATGACACCCACTGGAAGAGTCGTGGAAGTAAAGAAAAGCACTTCTACGGGGTCGATTCCATTTAAAGTAAATCAAGAAATTAATTTAACTGATTTAATAAGATTCGAATCAGAGTCTCAATATGAATTACAAATGAAAGGTAGATTAAGGGAAGAAAAAGAAAAACATATGATAATCACCCCTCAAAAACTACATTATTTAGAAACACTAAAAGAAGATTTAGAACCAGCAGAATTTGAAAGGTTCTTAGCCTTGGCAAAAAACACTAGTGGTGGTTGGCAAGGAGGAAAGGGTAGGAAAAAAGTTTTTACATTTTTAAATACTTTAAGAGAGACTGGGATAATAAACATGTTCCAATCCGTAGACTTCCTACACTCAGGGTCAAGGTGGTTAATTAAATATTTAGACCTACACCACCCAGAATTGTTAGAGGATGTGGATGAATATGAGGATACCTCACTAGAAATAGAAAGAAAAGAAAATATACAATACCTTATAGATAATGCAGATTCAGTTAGAGATGTTCTAATAGGTATTGTACTAGCTAAAACAAAAGGTGACGACTCACTAGAGAGAGCAACTTCCCAAATGAGACCTAGTGCTGGTGAAATGGTAAAACTTTGGATGCAACTAAAATAACCCAAAAATAATTTGTCAGTTAAAAAATTAATTGTATATTTGTACTATGTTTGAAAGAGATGAAGAAAGTGATAGAATAAATAATGTGACCTGGAAAGGAGCATTATGTTACTTGGAAAGATTTATAAATCCAGAAGTCATTAATTTGATTAATAAAAACAATATTAGTGAACAAGACTCAATAAGTTTACTAAGTGTCTCACCAAAACATATCCATTTAGCGAGAAAAACTTATTTGTTGGAACATAATACCGTATGGGGTACAACGAATAATAACTCACGAAGAAAATGGTCTAACGATTATACGGTAACACGCGAGAGTAGCTTAAATTTGTAAAAGTGACATACATCCAGTATGTAGATGGTGGTTCGTTTCCACCCTCCCGCTCTAATTAATAAGAAAATGATGAAAATATTAACCATATTACTTTTTATTATAGGATTTAAAAAGATTTTTTTTGGTAATACCGGAGAAAGAGAAAGATTGGATAAGTTTTATGAAACTAAAGAAAATAAAAGACCTTAATTTAGGTCTTTTTATATTTATATAATATGTTAACCCCCGAACAAAAAAGAAGAGAACTAATGAAAATCTTTAAAGAGGATTATGTCGATTATATGGAAAACTCTTTTAAAGACCTAATTCAATTTGGACCAGAAAAGTGGACTCAAAACTATACATTATCCTACAGTGATAAAATAAGACAGTTAGACTCAATGATAGATTACTTTGTTGAGTGTGAAGAATATGAAAAATGTCAGTACATTACGGACGTAAAAAATGACTTAGACACCACTAGATACATGCTATAATTCTTGTGTAATTCACTAAATTTTTGTATATTTGTAGTATAAATAATAATAAAAACTACAACCTATGAAGACAATAAGATTAAAAGATTTACACATACCTAAAGAAGTTTTAATGCCGTTAAAAACTAACACTCCTTTAGATTCTTTTATTTCTACAAGAGGAGGAATTCTACCTTCTACAGTTTACATAGTAGTTGGTGCTGCTGGAACAGGTAAAACAGCGTGGGGAATCGACACCCTATCAAAACTTAAGAATAACAACCCCACTAAAAAGTTTCTTTATATTTCCGGAGAACAAGATGAAATAGATAACTACGAACTTTCTCAATACCTACCTTCACTATGTGACTTAGATACATTATATTTAAGTGGAATACAGAACCCTAAACAATTATTAGAAGAGACTTTAAATGAAGGGTGGGATGTTGTCCTAGTAGACTCCTTAGAGGTTTTAGTGGGTAGGATAAACACTACAACAAAACTTAATCAAAGACAAAGTTTAAAATACATAATGGAACTTATGTTTAAAAATAAAAGAGGAAATAACAAGAGTAAAACCTATACTAGTTTTTTAACTATACAACAGGCAACAAAACAAGGTACATATAAAGGAGACTCTTCTATTGAATTTGATACCACTGGAATGTTATACATTAAAAGGGGAGACGACAACAGCAGAAGTTTAACTTTCACTAAAAATAGAAGAGGAGAGTCACAACAAAATCTAGATTTTACATTAGAGGGTGGTGAGATGGTTTATAGACTAGAAAATGATATAGTAGATAATAAAAATACCTCTAAAATTAATGAAATAGTGGACCATCCACTAACTAAAATCATAGGTAGGTCTTTAGTTACCTTATTAAGTAAGCAGATAAACAAAAAAATGAAGAAACACTAATATTTATTAATATATGGAAGAACTAATAAAAAAGATATTAAAGGAAGAAACACACAACCTAAAAGAAACTTATTGGCAGGAAGGTGATGACGATAAATGGAATAATCTAGAAAAAGATTTAAGGTATGTAGTTGAACGTTTAATTAAAAGACATAAAGGCAATTGGAATGGTGACCAGTATGCTGTTATGGGAGCCATAGAACAAGTATTAGAAGGAATGTTTCAGAAAGTAGATAGATAAGTTATTTACAATTATTCAGATTTTAATTAATTTAAAATAAAACTCATGGCAAAATCAAGACAAAGAAAAAATCACAAAAAGAAGGTCCAACAAAGACGTAATAAAATCCTCGCTGAAAGAAAAAAAGAAATGACAGATTATATGAAAAAAATGGAGGATGCACAAAAGCAACATCAAGAAAATCAGGACGGTTACAACCCTAACCAACTTAAAACACCATACGGCTCTTAATATTCATTAATAATTAGGTATTTAAGAGGTATTTATTACTAATGAAGAAGAGCATACCTAAAATTATCCAAGAACAAGACCAAGTTCTAGAAAATAAAGAAATTGTAGATAATTTCTTGGAGTTCTGTAAAGAAGAACTTGGTTATACTACGCCTGTAGAGGTAAATTTAGTTTATAGTAGAAATGATTTAACTACTTTAGCTTCTTATAATTTTAGAGATTTTATCGTCAATGTTTATGCAAAAGATAGAGCAATTGCGGATGTATTAAGAAGTATTGCACATGAATTAGTACACCACAAACAAAACGAGGATGGAAAGATTGATGGTAAAGCACCAGATATTGGGGGTGATATAGAGGACGAAGCAAATGCAGTAGCGGGACAATTAGTTAAGAAATTCGGGTACGACAATATGAATATCTATGAACAACGTTACCTAAAAGTCTCGACAGTTTCAGGTGAAAAAACAGATAGAGAATTATGTGACGACCCTGAGGATGGTGAATTCTTTTGTCTTGCTGGGTCAGAGAATTTAGGTACGACTGACATCTATAAAGATGATGGGTATAATCTTATCCACCAGTTCTCCCAACCTTACCACTTATCAGACGTTACTCCAGATGAAAAAGAAACTTATCACGAACCAGGTGCTAAAAAAGTTAAAAAAACAGTACTTAAACCAAAATTTACAGCTCCTTTTAATGTCCCTATTAACGAACAAGAAGAATACGATGGTAATGGATTTACACCACAATTAATCACTGTTCTTAAATATTTGTTTTCTCTTTATGAAGATTCAGAAGGAGTTAACAACTTTAATGATAGGACAAAAAACCTATTTGATTTTCCACCACAATACTCTTCAATTTTATACGTAACTCTACTTTATAATAGAGACCAAAATGGTTTTGGGAGTATAGGAGAAATGTTAAACCAATTAAATTACGATGAATATGAAATAACTCCTTTATTTAATTATTATGTTCTACATAAAGAAGATTGGACTAGTTATTTTGGGGAGGAAGAATGTGTAGATGGATATGGTGAAATAAGTGGGGAAGATTGTGAGTGTGATGAGTGGGAGGATATTGTTATAGAAGATGAAGCTGGTAATGAGATTAGAATTCCATGTAACGAGGCCACTAAAGACGAATTACAAAGTGTAGATTTAGAAGAAGATGAATGTGAATGTCAAGATTGGGGTGATGAAGAATTAGAATACTACTATTACTATAGGAAAACTTTAGAGGTATTAAGTTATATTCAGGTTGATTCCAATGATATTGATAAAGATGGATATGTAGATGATACCACCATAGATGAATTAGATAGTATGTTAGGAGGATTTGATAGTTCAGTACAGACTAGTAACTCATCCATAGTTACTTCTGAAGAGGAGGTAAATGACGAAAGTGATTCAGAACTGTGGGAGGAATTCAACGATGGATTAGAGGGTGAAATAGAAGAATTTACGTTGGAGAACGAAGAAACTGAATCTGAGGTAATAGATGCCATAACTTATCTAAGTAGTGTAATAACAAAAAAAGAGTTGAAAAAGGGGTTAAATGAACAAGATAACCAGATGAGATTATTCCCTTATGGAGACTGGGAATTTCCTGTAGGTTGGAATGAAGATAATGTTGATGAAATCACACATATACAAGAAAATGTACCCGAACCTATATTTAAAAAGATTTTTGAGATATGGGACAAAAACGGTATAGACTTTTCAATATTTAAATTATTAGGTGTACTACCTGATACCGCAACTGCTATTTACGTATTAAAACGATACATCCAAAACACCACCAAACCTATTCCGGTAACTACGACATTTGATTGTGATGATTTAACGAATTTATTTGATAGAAACGATAGAGATTACGACATGGAATATATAGAAGAGTATCTATGTGGTAAAGATGAATTTTGGGAAGCTCAAGACTGGTATCAGTATGGATGGGATGATTATATGTTAGATTTAGTTGATGAAAATAATTGGAAAACTATTGGTGGTATTTTTGGTGGTGTATCTCAGTCAGTTGCAGAGCACATGTTAGCTGAACAACCACAAAACGAAGAGGAAGAAGAACTAATAGAAAAATATCAAGATGATATAGATGAGATTCAAAGCTTTATAAGTTGGGCAAATAATGACGCACATGAAGATAAAGTTAAGAGTGCAATGGCTGAAGATATAGAAGATAAAATAGCGGAACACTTCGAAGCAGAAGGGCAGTTGTATACAGATAATGATGGAAGTAAACGTTGGACAATTGAAGGAGATTTAAGAGATTATATAAATGACCAATGGGACAATACAGACACTTACTACTACCATTCAGATTATAGTAGTCAACCAATAGAAGATTGGTTAGTAGATATGTTTATCACTAATGACATACCAAACGTTATTTTTAGTAGTCTAATGGATGAAGAATATAAATTCTGGGATTATTGTGAAGGAAAAAGGGGTGATTGCTTACAGACAGACGATAAATTCTTTAGTGGGTATTGGACACCAGACTACGATATTAACGAAATATTAGCAGATAGACTGGGAGAACTATCCTACCAACCAGAACCCATGCAAGAAGAAATAAACGATTTGAAAAAAGATGCTGTCGCTAAAAAAATGATAGAAGATGATGAAGGATATACGGAATTTAGTCCTTTTACTCCTTTAGAGATTAAAATAATGAATTATGTGGCTAACCAGTTTACTGAAAACGAACTAAAACTTATAGCTGGTTCCGATTCAATTAAATGGGGTGAACTAGAGGACAAATGGGTGAGCATTATGAAATTATTTGGTGAAATGGATAATTCCCATACCCCAGACCCTTATTTACTCCTGGGTAAAAGCTCAAGATTTGCTAAATGGTCAGTTGATAATTGGAATGAAGCGACAAGTAATGCTGACGATAGTGATGTGGATTTTTCACGTGTTAAAAACCCAGTTAAAAAATTTCCTTCAGTGTATACCATAAGAGGAGATGAAGATGGTTGGCAACATGAATATAAATCAGGAGAGGTGGAAATGGTAGCTTACGATATGGATGACGCATATGAAAGAGGAGAAGAGAATTTTTGGGATTATGAACCTGATATGGAAACAATGGATTATGGTGATTATGACCATAATCAGTTTGAGATTGGTGACGTAAATCATGAGAGAGTTTTAAGAGAAATAAATAAAAAAGATAAAGTTATTCTTAATAAAATAGTAAAAGAATATTCTTTACCAGAAATAACTGAATTAACTTATAAGTCAGAACAAGAGATTAATGAAATTTTTACCTCCTTAACTAAAAGTGAAACACCAATAAAAAATTACCTTACATTTATTACTGAAAATATTTGGCCTTTAAAAAGTAATTATGATTCTTTTAGTGGTAAAATACGTACTTTGTCAGAACAAGAAGACGAAGATGATGAAGACTACATAGACTACTCACCCTTTACTAGTAAGGAAGTTAGTATTTTAAACCAATTACGTAAAAACTTAACTAAAACTGAATTACAGGATATAAGTAGAGAAACACCAAACTCTTACGGTAAAGCGGCCAACAAGTTTTGGAATATAATGAAATTATTTGGTATTACATTCGCTAACGATGCTGTGGAAGATACTAGAACTTCAATATACGCAAAATGGGCATTAGATAATTGGACAGAAGATGGGGATTATAGAACTATAGAACAACCAATTAAAGAACCTCTTAAATGGTATGAGGTAGACAGACAAGAAACGGGTAGTCAAATAGAGTATAGAGATGGTACTGCTGAGGTTTTAGGTTATAATGAAGACGATGCGGGTGAGAGAGCAGACGATGACTTTTATTCTTGGGGTGGAGATATGGAAACAACTGATTATGGTGATTATGAATCTTATGACTCATCCATAGAAAGAACAGACTTTATAAGAATGGATGAACAAGGAGAAATGGACTTAAGAACTAGAGCTTTAATTTCTATAGGTGGAATTCAAAGAGACAAAGTAACTACACCTAAATTTATTAAAAATATATTTAAAAGTTCTGGTCATAAAGCAAAAAGTAGTGGTATAGAACCAGAAGATGGTGAAGAATGGAATCCTTTTTACACTCCAGGAACAAACATTGATTTAAATAGTGACGTACAAAGAGTTAGAGATAGGATAAGGTTTGAAGAATACGGTGAAATGTTCCAACAAGGTATAGAAGGTAGGGGTTTTGCTTTTGAAGGTATGTTAGCCGGTTTATTTAATGGAGAACCAATGGAAGCTGGAGGTAAGGAAGATATTAAAGTAGGAAATGACTATTACTCAATTAAACAATCCAATCCAGGAGATGCGTGGGACACAGGTAGTTTAATGGGAGGATTTAAGTTCGCAAAAGAAAATATGGTAAACGATGGTTTTTCCGAAGAAGAAATACCACCAACTCCAGTTGACTTAATGGTAGCGGGTGAGGATTACATTGGTTATAAAGCACAGATGTTAACCGAATCTTTTAAAGCAACTAACGGACAACCACTACAGTGGATTTTTGCTCATGTGTTAAATGACAAACAAATAGAATATGAAGTCTTAGATTCAGAAGAATTGATTAGTGCAATACTAAGTAGTGATTGTAGTAAAGGTACTGGAAGTAAAGCATGTGCTGTAGGAAGAAGTAGAAAAAGTGATACAGGAGTGAGGATAAAATCAAGATTTGTATTAGGAAACCCTAAGATGATTACATTTCCCACTGTAAGTGAAGATGAAATTAAAAGTATTATTTATGACCCAGAAGGGGATAGAGTAGAAGATAAGATTAGAAGGATATTTAAAAACCCTAATAAAGTTAGTCAATATACCGTAGACTATATTAGAGATAACCCAGAAGAATTTAAAGCTGCGGTGGAAGAAATACTACCTACTCTTAATAAAGAAGAAAGAAAAATTGCCTACAATATTATTACGGAACAATATGACATGGTAACCATACAAGATAGAAAAATAGTTGAATTGACACCACAAATTTTTAAAGTTTTAGATGAAGAATTTTCTCTATATCCTCACCCTGAAGGAGAATTAACACACATGGGAGAGACCATGTCTTTATATTCACATTCTATGGGGTTTTTTGTCCCCCTGGAAAGTATATATGACCCTGTTCTAAACATGTTAAGTGCCCGCCTCGCAAAAGAAGATATAAATATTTTCACAGGTATTATAACAGATTGGTTAAATAAAGAAATGTCAACAACTAGGCCTGCATTAAATGAAGATGACGGGTATGTTAATGATATGGTGTATAGGGAGGAACCCAGAAGTAAACACATTAGGAGGATGGGTAAAGACTTAGGTTCATTAAAAGGGTTCCCAATAGAAAACTTTAAAACTATGCCGCCGCCCGAAAACGAGTCCGACGTTACCCAAGAAGAAATAGAATACCTAGATACTATTCCGGTCGATGATAAGTTAGTGGAAAGTGCTGACAACATAGACAGACACTTCAAACAGTTTCTAAATTCAAAAGGTTTAGAATGGCCTATAGACCAAATCAACCAGATTTTGCCGGGAGTACGAGCAATAATACTTAAATTAAAATATTACTATAATAGACCTAGACCATGGCAAATAGCAAATGTTAGAGGTTTAAAGTTAGACTCAGAAACCTTACAATCATCCTCTACACCTTCATACCCCTCCGGTCATGCCGCACAAGGTAAATTTATAGGTAGACTTTTAGCCGACATGTACCCAGAATACGCGGAAGAACTCACTCAAATAGGTGAAGAAATAGCGTTTAGTAGAAATATGGCAAAGATACACTACCCTAGTGATTCAGAGTTCGGTAAACTATTAGGTGATGAAATGTACGACTATGTGTATGAAACACAACCAGAATTAGAAATGGAGTTAGATGAATATTGTCCTATGGGTAAACCTAATAAATGTACAGTAGTTAACTATAAGGAATTACCAGATACTTTACAGGAGTCTTACGTACAAAGAATAATTAACACACCATTAACCTGTGAAGAAAGAGAATTAGGACCTAGACCTTACTAGTCAAGACCTCCATGTATACGTGTTTTCTCCCTCTTCACTTCGTTACGGGGTTTCACTACGTTACACCCACGGTGCGAAAGACACGAATCCACGTAGTTCTATAGACAAATTTAAATAAGTTATTATAATTAAATAAAAAATAAAATGAATAGAGACGATAAAGCAGATTATTACAACTGGTTACAGAAAAAATATACTAGTACTGAGAACCAAATGAAGTTAATTCCTAAATTAACCATAGAAGAACAAAGTAGAAATGTTAATATGGTAGAATATAGTGAAGAGAACCAGAGAAAGATAAATGAATTTAAAAAAATTCTTGCTGGTATAGCAACAGAAACAGAAAAGTTATTTTAAAATGTTCGATAAGTTAATAGAAAAATTATTAACTATACCTCAGGGAGTGTTGTATCTTTTAAATAATGATATTATTTATCGTACCCTTACTTTTATGGGGATTAAAAGAGAATACACCCTAAAAGAAATTTCTTTAAAAGAGATTTTTATTAAAGAATCTCGTACCGACAAATATAATACCACTATCGATGAAATTATTGTGGAAGAACCTAATTATAAATGGGAGGTCCTAGCTAATTCAATCAAAAGAAAAGGTATAAAGAAACCCTTACTAGTAAAAGAATTCTTAGATGTTAAAGGTAGCTTTAAAAATCCAATACAATATAAGTTATTAGATGGGCATCACAGAGCATTTGTTTTACATCAGTTATACGGTGAAGAGTATAAAGTTAAATGTAAGGTTTATAATGAGTTATACCAGGATAGTTTATTAACTAATAACCAGAGTAAGTTTAGAAGAAAAGGGTTCTGGGCTAGTAAAGAAAATCATGCTATAGACGAAGTTAATAGAATAAAACACGAATTAAAAGAAGGGATGTACAGGGAAAGAAGTAAATTACATTCCAAATATAAATTAAATGTCACAGTTAATAAAAAAGATTAAGATAATTTCTTACATCATTTATTTTTTATTTAAAAGTTTTTTCGTATTATTAAGTATAATAGTTATTTTTACGTTACTGGGATTAGGATTAGCAGTGACAAAAATAATAATTAAGATATCACAACTAATAAACAAATGAAGATACTAAGTTCAATAGGAAACCAACTAATAGACATTGTTACGTCACTAGTCGCAGTGTTCATCCTAGTAGACCTCTCCGTCCTAATCGTGGCGGTTTCCCTTATCTCACTTATTATCCTCAGTCCTTTATTAGTTTTATTATTAACTTTTTACACAATAGAAAAATTATGTCATACAATATTATGAAAATTATGAAGGACCCTACAACGGGTAAACAACTGCATGTACTATTAACCAATGGACTATCAGAAATCTGGGGAATAGATAACTTACAACAGGCAGTTAAGACAGCACAAATGTTAACAGAAAACTCTGATAGTGGACACATATATGAAGTAAGAGGAGAACCTTGTCACACATCTAAATTTATAAAGGTATCAGACCTTATACAAAAAGAAGAAAAATAGTATGAGTGGGGCAAAGAAAAAGAAAGCAAGTAAAATATCTACACATAAAAGAAAGAAACAAAGTAGAAGAAATAGACATAAAACTAAGAAATGAATACAGGGGTAATAATATCAATAGGTGTAATAATAGTAATATATTATTTAGGGAGGTATGCAATAAGAGAAGGACAAAGAATAGAATCACATAAAGAATTCATGAGGAATATGAATAATCACGGTAAAAAGAAAAAATAATATGTGGTTACTAATAATAAAAATACTTTTAACCATACTCTGGGTATCCATAGCATTATTTTTAATTATATGGTTATGCTGGAGAATGATAAATGTACCACTAGGGGGTGATAATAACATTCTAGAAAACCTAAAGAAAATGGAACGACAAGATATAATGGATGAAAGGAATGAAACATATAATGACGGAGTATGTGAAGGAGAGTATAAACATCCTGATGAAAGAAATAAAATAAAATAATATGACAACAATAGCTTTAATAATGATATTCGGTGTAGGGTTCGTAACCGGTATGTATGTTACAACCCAACTGGATAAAGGTATAGAAAAAAGAATATATAAAGATGATGAGATTAAGAAATAAACACGATAATATACCAGAGTGGGATATAAAACGTATAGAAGATAGATTAGACTTTCTAAGACAACAATTAGCTGCTGGGGATAGATTAGATGGATGGACACTACAAGGACATAAAGATGAGGTGTGTAAACTACTAAACGAATATCATGATATAATAGATAAAGAAATGGTGGAGGACTCTAATGGTATAATAAATGAATTCGAGAAGTTTTGTTTAGATAATGGTATAGACCCATATCTACAAACAAGATGAGGGGAGAATAAATGACAATAGGAATAATAATACTAAGTATATATTTAATGTTCAAAATGATATTCTGGATAATAGATATATTAGATATAGATAAATAAAGGTGTTACTATAAACGAATGATGACAATAAAAGAAATAATATTTTTAATAATGTTCCTGGGGTGGATGATGTGTATAGTACCCATAAGATTAATAAAACAAACTATAGAAGATTTTATCGATTACCTAAAGGTGGGGAAATAGATAATAGTATAGTAATTCAATTCGTTATAATAAAAACACCTAACAAAAATACAGTATATGAATATAATAGAAACAATAGGAAGTCCTTCAACATTACTAATAGGAATGGTGTTATTAGTATGTATGTTTTTCATCAACTCACACTTAGATAAAGACAATAGAAATGAGTAGTAAAACCTATACATATAAGTGTGATAAATGTAAGGAAGAAATGACTATACACACAGTAGGTTATATAGGTTATTCTTTAAGGGAATCTAAAGACAATATATTAGATACCTTATGTCATAAACACTATACAGAAAGATTAAATCACTTAGGTATAAATCCTAATCAATTACATGCTGATGACCCAAGGTCAAGTCACTATGGTTCCTCCTTTGGTATGGGGTTTTAGGTCCCATTTTAAACCAGTTTATATAGAACGTTTTAAACGTTGAACAAGGTTCCCACACGCTATCTCTCCTAATCCATTAGTTAATTAAACCACAGTACTCTAAACCCTATTATGAGGAGTTTTAAGAAGTACTCACTATTTATATTTACAGATACCATAACCTACTATCTTTATCGTGTACTATTACCCACAAATTACCACTTCCTACCACACTTTACCACCACTATTATTTACCCTAGTAATATACACAGGGTAAATTCCACTATACATTTACCAGTATAATCTATGTGGACAAAACTTTTAATGGCCGCTAAAGGGACTGTCCCGTCCGCGACCCTCACTCACATTTGTCAGAAATCCTAATTATTTACCCCGTATTTATTAACAACTTTTACACATGACACCCTGTCAGGGGTAATTTAGAACGTATTTAAATAGGGATTTAATATGTTCCTTAATGGTACCCGGATGCTACTCCCACCCATCCACCCTAAAGGTACGAATAATTTTTTACATACACAAATTTAAACCATGACATATTGTCGTTGTTAATAACTTTCTTAAGGTTACTAACAATGGTGTGTTAATAACTTTTCATAACTATTTGTGGGGACAAATTGTCATGGGAATTATTTGGCCATGTCGGCAGAAAGCAGTATCTTTGCAGGGTGGGAGGGAGGTATGCCCAGAAGGGAACACGCTTACTTAATCTAATTCTAAATAAGACCCAGACCCCGTTTAAAAACAACACTCTATATAAGACAATGTAAAGGGGTATTTAAAATATAATACCGGGGAGCGGCCCACCACTATAGAACCTATGTAGGTCCCCCTCTCTGAGGGTATGTGGCGGCCCCCCTGCCCCCTCCTGGTCGTATCCCCCCTTAACAGCGGCTTTTTAGGGGCTCATATGGGGGGACGGTACTCTAAAACAAATGTGCACAGTTTGAAAAATATTTCTAGGAAAATTTTTGAGTAATTTGGAAACTATTTATGGGATATGAAAAAACAAACTTTAACTGAGGGTCTTAGAAGAACAAGAGAAATAATGGGAATTATCGTGGAAGGTAATGAATACGGTGAGTTAGTTGCTCAGGTAAGAGAAGTAGGTCTAAGGTTTGCAGACTTAAGAACTTTAAAGGATGAGGTAGAAGAATCTACTACTCTTAGTAAAGAAGACAAAACTAAGTTACTAAAAATGATTGACGGTAAGATTAGTGAAACTGGGTTAAATGAACATGGAGGTGGAGTAGATATGGAATTATATAAAAATCTAAAGTTAGCTAAACAAGGTGAGTTCTATGAAGGGTCCAAATCCAATACAAAAAAATCCATTGAAAGAATGCCTGTAATATTTAACGATGAGGGTTACTCTGATGAATTCGTTAACGACCTTACAATTTGGTGTAAGGAACATAGTGTTCCTACATCTAAGGTTATCATTGGTTTGGATGAGAACAGTGTTGATGGAATAGACTATTTTGTTATTACCGTTAATGAGGGTGTCTTTAGTTATCTAATGTGGAAGGAATTTGATATGACCGAAAAGTACGGTAGAGATGGTTGGAACAATTATATTGAATCTAACTATAACTGTGAGACGGCTTAACCCTTAAAGCGGACCCTACTATCTAAGGGTTACCGATTCTTGAAAAATTTTTTGGAAAAAATTATTTAGTAAATTTGGACTGTAATGACTTCATTGTTTTCTTTAGTTCTTTAATACCAGTTAAATCACTACTACTACGAATCTTTTCACCTAAACCATCAACCATAGTCATATCTAATCTTTCTGCCACCTTACTCTCTGGTACTTCTTCAATATGTCTATCTCCACCATTACAAATCATTATTTCATCAATAGGATACTTTGTACGAATAAGTTCTAATGTTTTACATGTACTATTATCAGTATCTATACATATCATTACCTCATCTCCCCATTTTAAGGATTGTACAATCTTTAGTCTATCGTCCTCCAACATAAATGATTCTCCTTTCTTTAGGTAAGCCTGTTCATCACTATTAACGATAATAATTAAATGGTCTCCCAATTTACTTGCCTTTTCAATATATTCTATGTGTCCTACATGTATTGGGTCAAAGTATCCACTTACCACTACAATTTGTTTAATCTTCATTTTTTAATCTTTTTATTCTATAAATTATATATCCTAATACTGGTGTACCCATTAGTATTGTTAATAAACTTGGATGAGGTTCTCCACATAGTCCTGTTGCATGTCTTAAGAACTCTATCATTTATCTAGTGATTTGTAAAGAAGTCTTGTACAGCATCTTCTATCGTTTGTTCTATTTCTTTTTTACTCTTACGTTTCTTTATTACTATTTTATCTAAGGTTTCTTTTATCTCCTCAACCTTTTTCTTTGATTTACCTAGTCTTGTTCCGTTTCCATCAGTCTTTCTAATTCCTACTACACTTCTTAACCACATTCTTTCATGGAAGTAATATAAAACAAATTTTGTTACTAACTCCAACGCTCCTATTTTTAATCCCAATAACGGACTTCCAGTTACTATCCATCCTAAAGCCATTGTATCCAATGTTCCCACTACTCTCCAACTAATCGCTTTTAGTAAGGTCCTAGTTTTGGAAACTCTTGTAACACTCTCTTTTCTTATTTTTGTTTTTTCTAGTCTTTCTACCATTTCTTTATCTGTTTCGGTATTCAATGTACCGTATTTATTATTTAAATTAAAAAATCTTTCCCAATCAATTAACATATTAATCTATTTCTACTTCGAACCCTTTTCCTGTTGTGTCACCTGGACCTTCGTTACTAATTTCTTTCCCATCATATGAAAAACCTGTGATTATTTCATATATACTGGTTGGTGACATTATTTCCTTAACTTCTAATACTAACTTCTTCTCGTCAAATTCTTCGTTATCCTTAATTTCGAACTCACCATCTAAAATTGTTCCTTTTTCCCAGGATACACAACAAATGGTTGTTCCTGATTCATTTGTTGGGGTATAGTTTATTTCTTCCATATCCTGTTCTACATCCGAAATTTCTAATTCCATTTCCCTATATGACTTTGTTTCTGGTATACCACTAGTGATATAAACCTTACCACTTAAAGATGCACCATAATAATGCCCTAAGTCATTACATTCGTACCATGCACTTCTTTCTTCGAATATTTCTTCTAGTTCGTATAAAAATGCGTTTTCGTAGTCCCCATCATTTTTCTCTACCCAGGTGTCTAGTTTTTCCATTTCTTCATTACTGAATCTGGATTGGACCATTTCATAACCGGCACCACCTACTGTTATTTTTATTGTTTTCATTATTCTTGATTATATTTGTAATCTATTACTCCACGTAGTAGTCCAGTTACTATTGTTACACTTATTAATAATACCCACATCATATCATTAACTCCGATATGACAGATAGAATTCCTATAACACATACTATTATAAATAAAATTACTGGTACTAATATTGCTTTTTTTTCTTCTTCCATGATTAAGACCATTTTCTTCTTTTCTCCCATTCTTCTTTGGTCATTTTAACACCGTATAGGTAATATTCTTTTAGTTTCTGCCCTTTGTTGGTTACCGCAGCAACTTTATTATTGTGTGTTTTAAGTTTTCCACCACAATCCTCTGCGTGAATGTACGTAGTCGTACCATCTTCTTCTTCTCTACTATATTTCATCTTAGTTATTATTGTTTTTTAATTGTTATAAATTTTTGTATGACATTCTTTACATAGTTGCCCACCACCTTCTACGTAAAAATATCTTTCTGTGATATGTGTGTTTTTGGTGTATGGTGTTAAATCATCACATGATACACACCTTTCTTGGTCTTGGTCTATATTGTTATTTGATTCATTCCATAAATCGTATTCGTTTATTCCTAATGGGTGGCCTACTGAAGTTCTTGTTGTAAAATAATGTTTAGCGTATTTTTCTGATTGTTCTTTAGCGTATGTTTTCATATCCTCTAAAATTTGTTCAGTTAGTTTTTCTGGTAAACAATAGTTACCACATTTGATTTTTATGTTTTCTTCAGGTGTACTCATAATTTTTATTTAAATATACATAAAATAATTGTATATGACAAGTTATTACTAGTGCAAATCGGCAACCGGAACCCGGACTTCGTCCGGAATTTCCGTCGGGTCGTGTTTCATGAAAGACGTATATAAAAAGGTAACTAAAAATATTTTTAATAAAAGGAAACCTATTACTTTATTTTTTACAGTCCTATCGGTATTTATAGTAAAAGATATTAGACCATGAAAAAAACGTTAAAAGAACACATTAATAAAATTAATAAGATGATTAGTCGTACTAACCATCCTACAGTAGAAAGAAAATGGCGTAGAAAATTAGACGTATTAAAAGAAGACACTTCAGATAAAATGAGGGAATGTCAAGAAAATAACGTAGGTGACCTTACACCTCAGGATGAAGAACAATTTGGGATTCTATTTAATTCCGTAGACCCAATGGGTACAAACGAAGATGCGGTATACAGTGTAATCTCCAAAGATAACTACAATTATTTTAATAGTACTGTAAGAGTAAAGTTTGATAAAAGAATTAAATGCATAAAGGGGGATGAATTCTCTGGTATTATAGATTTTATTGTTTCCGATTTTTCAGGTCAAGAAAGAAAGAAAGTAAGGGATATGTTGTTGAAGACGGTAAGAAAGTAGTTTACAATAAAGTAAAAAAAAGATAAAGAAATGAAAAATATATTTGAACTTAACGAATCACAAAAAAATAACATAAGAAATTTACACAATTCTAAAAAAACTTCTTATGGTACATCCTTAATTAAAGAAGACGACTTACAAACAAGAGGATATGATGTTGACTACATTGGTAGTGAGGAAATGGAAAAATTAGAATTAGAAATGGGTGCATCTGATGTAGCTGAAGAAATATTTAAATTATTTGACCATAAAATTGCTGAGTGGGTTAGTAATCCTGACATTAGAGTTACTAAAGAAACAAATGTTTTAATGACAGAATGGAAAGATAACGCTAAAAATCAGATTGTACGTCTTTTAAATAACCAACACAAAAAAGACTTCAAAGGAAAAGGTTATGGTATTCCAGGATTCGAAGATACTATGGACGACCTTGATAACCTTAATATTAGAAGTTAGTTTACAACCACTTATTCTTCTTAAAGTAAATCCACATTCCACCTATAGTTATAAGAGTTAATGCCATGAATATCCAAAAACCGTGGTCTCCAGTGATTAAAGGGATATCGTCAAAATTCATTCCCCATATACCAGTATAAAAAGAAAGAGGTAAAAAGATTGTGGACCAGATAGTTAAAAGGTTTAATCTCTTATTCATTAAATCATTCTGTTGTTTATCCAACATAGTCTCTAATATCATATGAAGTTCTAATAAATCTTGATTATCTTTTTTAGTGTCTAAAAGTTGTTTTTTAAGTTTATAAAACTCTTTTACATCTATATCTTTGCCTTCGAAGATATCTTCTTCGAAACTATTTAATTTTTTTTCTAATTTTTCCATTTTTTCTTTATTTTTATAATCGTACCATGCTGGGTTTGGTAATTCGGAATAATGGTCCCATAGTTCTTTTTCTATTATTTCTTCCATATGTCTAATACCCATAATAAGGATTCTATAAAATAAAGTAAACCCACTAACATCATACCATAATGTGTCCACTCTCCACTATGACCATAGGTAAAATCCTGATAGATAGATGGGACAGCTGACAACATAATTGATAAACTGAACAATATTTTAATCCATTTATTATTTAAAAATTTATTCATCATATATTTTTCTTTAATAAATATTTTACTTATAATTAAAGTATGGATTTATCATATAAAATAAAAAACGAAGACAGAAGAAGTTACCCATTAAACCAATGGGAAATGAAGGACGGTACTATTGTAGCAATTTACCAGGGATTCCGTGGTGAAAACCCAGACCTAGACTTTATTGTAAAATATAAAGAACCAACTAAAAGATTACGTACACCATCCCACACACATTGGATTGTAGATTTGGTCATTAAAGGCGAGATAAATAAGAAAGGAACACTATCTTTGGTCAACTCTTTAATTACTATGTACGATAATATTGTACCCTTTAAAACCGTAGAAGAAAGAGATAACTACCAAACTAAGTATACTAACGGTTTATCAAAAACCTACCAAGAATTAGATAGTATCGGTGCCTTACCTATAGACTTAATTGCTACATTAGTTGAGTTATTTTGTAAATGTGAAAAACAAAGTACCGGGGCATTTATGTTCAGAGGTATGTTAAATTTATGTAAAGAGTACCTAGAAGGTAAGAAGGATTACTACCAACTAATTGGTACCTCAAAAAGAGTTTAGATAAATACATATTTTTTTTCAACAAAATCAAAATTTTTCCTATATATATAATATTTATAAAGCGCTAAAGCTAGCTTTTTAATTAATAAAAGCTTTTTTTAAATTAAAAGCTTTTAATAAATTGCATATAAAATTTTCAAAATGGGTCACCAGGTCTTTATTCGTCACACTTACATATATAAATGTTCAAATAAAAAATGTAAGGAGGAGTGGAAAGTTAATGAAGCTGATGAATTGGAGGTTCTTCATTGTCCCCATTGTGGTAAAAAAGATAATGTTGAGTATGTGATGGTTGACCAAAGAGAAAAATACCAGAGAAGATGGGAGTAGAAGAAAAAGACCCTTGGGACAACTGGTATCCAGATACTCAAATATAGATTACCGTGAAACTTAATATTATATTGTTTTACCTATTAGTAACATCACATCATTTTTTTATTTTATTATTAATTATATCACCTTACCATTTATTGATGAATGAACCTTTTTGGATTTGGGGTCCAATATGTGTGTGGATTATGCATTTAATGTTTTCACCTGTGTTGGTTTGTCCAGCAACTATCTGGGAAAATAGACTAAGAAGAAAATTAAATAAACCAGAAATAAAAACATTTTTTCTTAACTACTATATCCTACCACTTAAAAAATATTTACGTAATTTTACCTAAGAGGTTATTTTTATCAATAAAATACTATTTATACATAAACATTATTATACCATGGCAAAGAAATTAATTAAAATGAGTGAATCAGACTTAAAAAGAATAATCGATAGAATTATTAATGAAAGAGACATGAATGCGACTGCTGTAGGAATGGGTAGTGGATTTGTGAATGAATTAGATGAAGACCCAAAACCAGATTTTTTAGACTTAGATAAAGATGGTGATAAAGAGGAGTCAATGAAAAAAGCATCTAAAGAAATGAAAGAAGATAGTGAAGGTGAAGAAACTTACAACTATGGTGAGGATGAAGGTGAAGACCACAAAGAAGAAGAACGTTTAGAGGATGAAAAAGATATGGCACCACACGATAGAATTGAAGCTATAGAAGACCATTTAGATGCACTTAAAAAAGATATGGACTACGATGAAGACCGTGAGGATAGAGATGAGGACGATACTGACTTTAACGAAAGTGTAAGACCAAGTAAAAAACAACTTTTAGAATCTATAGGGTTTAACTTTAAAACTAGACCATACTAAAATAGTAAAACCAATTAAAAAATATAAACCCTCAGTTACGAGGGTTTTTTTTTGCTACAAAATTTAAAAACGAGAGTAGATAGGGTTCTTTTTCCTAGGACAAGTCACATTTCAACCTATCTACCCTCGTGTATTAGTAATCGAAACTATCATCCACATAATCCGTAGTGGATTTTGTGTCAGGTCTTTCATCTACAAAATCTTCGTATGTGTCGTCGTAATCCTCACCGGACTCAAACACAGAGGAGTCCGTACCAGACCCAGAAGATTTTTTTAAATGATTAATAAGTGTTTCGTACCAACCGTTGTCTCCTTCTACTACTTGAAAAATTGCTCCTTGTGAAGCAGCTAAACAGTCACCTGATTCGTAAATGGTACAGGCAGAAATAATATAGTCTTTTATATATTCTTCTAGAATTTCGTAAGTTACATCCCAACTATCGTCATCATAATAATAAGATAAATCCCCATCCTCATCCTTTTCCACCTCAGTTGGTTCAACGTTAGCGTAGTCTCTTAACTCGGATTTATCTATCTCATTGTAGTTGAGTCCGTAGTAATTGGTACCGTCAGTTAGATAGAGTGTTTCACCATCGTCATAAACATAACTTAAATTATTCATCTGATTCATTGCACTTCTCGTTTTATCATTTGACCGTTATTATCTTTTATCATTTGTAGTTTATACTTTGCACCACCATATGTCGGAGCTCCTATTGGGCCCATCAGAGATACGTCCAATCCCAACTCCCTTGTCCAAGAACTCAACCATAAAAACTTTTTACGTTTTTCTATAATGTACACTACTTTACCGGTTAATTTATTTTCTTCTCTTACTATTCTATACATGTTATTATAATTTTTTTATTATTCTCCCTTATTTACGTAACTATACCATAACGCTGATATTAGCATTAACCCTATAATCGTCCCAAATGTGTACACTAACAACCACGGTGTATTCATTGTCCCTAAAAATGCAGCTGGTACTCCCATTATTACTAACCAGGCTAAAAATATCAATCCAGTATTGGTTTCTAATTTTCGTTCCACCTTAATTGTCCTTTCCTTATTTATTAATCTACTTAGAGCATCTTGCATATCTTTACCGTACACGGGTTGAGTATGTTTGGTTCCGTCTTTTTCACCTATGGTTACTAAATATTTAAGATAACCTGGGTTACTTTTACTCTTTTCTACAAATTTACACTCTAAAGCCCGTCTTCTATTAAATTTGTACTTGTGTTTTTGTCTTTTTAACATTTGTTCAATTATTTTTACTAATCATTTTCGTACCAGACCCCATAGACTGGTACAGTTACACCTTTTACTACCGCTTTACTTGCATCTCTTACGGGAGCATTACACATTAATACCTTTTTATTAATTTTAGGTTTATTGTCCTCCATTGCTGTAATATACCTAGGGTTCTTACTGTTAAGTTTACGTTTTTTTGCCATTTTATTTATTTTTTATGTGTTAAATACTTTAGTTAACTACCTACCTCGTCGAATTTTTCTTTCCATGCTTCTTGTTCTATTGGACTTAATCCCTCATACCATCCCTGGAAGTCACAATTCCTAACTTTTTTATAATCTTTCCAGATTCTTAGTTTTAAGGATTCTATTAAATCCGTATTATTAATAAACATTAAAGGTCTATTCATTTTCTTTTATTTTTTCTGTTAATATTTCTAAATTATAAGTTCCATCATAGATTATTCCGACAACTCTTTCAGTACCGTCTTTTTCTACCCTTTCTACAATTTCTTTAAGGTCATTCCTAACAAATAACCCACTATTTTGTGCACTTTGACGTGTTATGTCTAAAAATACTCTTTCTTCTTTTGGTTCACTCATAATTTATTTATTTATTTGTACAAAGATAAGTAAAAAAAATTAATTATCCTCTTTTTTTTATATATTTTTATAACATTCCTAATTCTAACTTGGCTTCTTCACTCATAAACGAACTATCCCAAGTCGGCTCCCAAGTTATTATAACTTCAGATTTATTAACAGACTCTAAATTTTCTACCTTAGTTCTAACTTCCTCAGGTAAACTTTCAGCTACTGGGCAATTAGGACTGGTTAGGGTCATTTCCACTTCCACATCAAATTTACCATCTTCTTTAGAGGGGTTAATGTTTATGAAATAAATTAATCCTAATTCGTAGATGTTTACCGGTATTTCAGGGTCTTCTACTGTCTTAATGGTCATTATAATTTGGTCCTCCAGAATTTTCTTGTCGTTCATGGTTAATTTTTTGTTTTTAAATTTATTTTTTCATACCCCACCAATTTTTTTTCTATGTATGTCTTAATTGAGTAGTTATATACTCTACATTTCTGTCCTATAAGACATTTATTTTGTTTAATTAAATTATTTTTGAAATCTACATAGACTTCTACAATACTATTGGTGTAGTGTTGGGTGTGTATTAATAAATTTTTTTGCATTCAGTGTGGTTTTAAGTTAAATTCTTGTTACAATTAATTATAATGAAAAAAAACAAATAAAACAAAAAAAACATGCAAAAAGTAGAAAGTTACAGACCATTACCCACAGAATTATATATTGGTACGTCCTCGATAGAAGGAAATGGGTTATTTACCCTAGAACACTTAGAAGAAAATAAAGAATTGGGGATTAGTCACATAAAATACCCTACAGGAGATTTTCATTCGGATTTTATTAGAACCCCGTTGGGTGGATTTGTAAATCACGACCCTGAAAATCCTAATTGTGTCGTATATGAATGTGGTGAGTTTTTAAAACTAAAAACTAAAAAAGAAATTTTTCCTGGAGATGAATTAACTTTAAATTATAGTCTATATGACCCATGTAAAAACTATGTTTAGTTCTTAATAATTTTTTATGCCGTTTCTTAGTATTTATAGGGAAAGTAAACTATTATGGGTAAAAAAATTGTAAGATTAACAGAAAATGACCTAAGTAAGGTTGTTAGTAAACTAGTAGAACAACAAATGGGTAGGGAATTTGTGTTACCTGAAATTCCTACACCGGAAATAGAAGTAAGTGGAGGATTTACAGATAGAGATAGAAAAATGTTACGTGCTATATTCGATACTGTAGTTGGTGGAGGTGCTAGTGTAGGTGGATACCGAGGAGGTAGGAAAAGAGCATTACCTAGATTAGGAGATTTTGGGGGAAGTAACGAATAGATATGAATACCCTACAAGACCAACTCAAAAAGTTTAAAAAATTAGCCTTAGTGGAGGCTACCTTAGCTTCCAGTAGTGGAAGTTATGAACAACCAATGTCATTTGAAACGGAAATTGAGGAACCTATGGAAGATTTTGTGGGTTTAACCATCGCTGATGACGCCCCCCAAATAGAAGTAGTAGACATAACCAAAAAAGAAGACTCAAAAGATGTCAATATAGATGCTGATATAGATGAGTTGGAATTTGACTTAGAAGGTAGTGATATAGATATTAATGTTAATGTAACATCTTCAGATGATGAATCTGAAGATGTTCTTAACTTAATGAATACCCTAGGGTTAGGTTTGTAGGTTACTTACCCTTAGTTTTAATAACCTCATCGATTAATTTATATTTTAAAGCTTCATCTGCACTTAACCACAAATCTCTAGCTGCGTCCTTCTCTACTCTTTTAGCGGTTTTACCACAATACTTACCCAGGAGTTCAAACAGTAGTTTATTTGTTTTTTCCCATTCATCCATACTAATTCTAGCGTCTTGTATATTACCTACAGCTCCTCCACTAGATTGGTGTAACATAGTTCTACTAAATCTTAATGATGACCGTTTTCCTTTGGTACCGGCTGCTAAGAGTACTGAACCCATAGAAGCAGCCATACCTGTGTTTACTGTTATAATGTCTGATTTTATATAGTCCATAACATCCACAATACCCAACCCAGCTTTAACGTAACCACCTGGTGAGTCAATATGCATGGTTATATCTTTGTCATCAGTATTATCTAAGAACATTAATTGTGCTTGTACAATTACACCTGTCATTTCACCTATACCACCTGCTATCCAAATAATTCTATCCATCATAAGTCGTGAAAAAATGTCCATTTGTGTTGCCCTTAATTCTCTTTCTTCTAAAATGTATGGGGTCATACTATTTTGGTAATCGTGTAATTTAAGGGAAGAAATCCCTAAGTGTCCTGTAGCGTATCTTTCAAATTCTGTTTTCATAGTTCTTTTATTATTATTTAAGACAAATATATAAAACTTTATCTGGATAAAAAAGGGATTAAGGGAAAAAAGTAATTTGATGACATTAATAAGAAGGAAAGTATTTATTGGTATGAAAAAATTAATAGTAAAAGTATTACGAGAAGAAACACAACTTAATGAATCGACAGTAGGTGATATAGTTATGGACATAGGAGGTGATGCTGCTATGGCAGCTGTAGGTTCTTTTGATGGTCTAGACATCTTCGTATTAGTCCCAGCTGCATTAAAAAACTTACAAGAAATTTATGATGGAATGGAAGAGACTAATGACTTAATGTATCGTTTTGTTGAGGAACCGGAAAAACATAGAAAAGAACTTAAGCGTTCAGCAGATGGAATTATTATGGACATAATAGATTTAGCTCAAAGACTAATAGAATCTATGCCTGGTAGTATATTTGGGTCGGCAGCGTCATTTTTGGGTGGGACTGTAGGTACTAACATTTTAATGAATACTCTAGGTAAAAATGCTGGGGAAAAATTTGCTGAACTTGTCGCTAAGGTACCTCAAGAAGCTGTGGTAACAATAAATAAAACTTCGATGTCAAGTGGGTTTATTGGTTTAAACGATATTCCTGAAGCACTTACCGTCGCTGGGAGAGCTCTTACATTAATTGACGCTTATGATAAAAAAATAAAAAATACTTAATAGGTAAACTATTAATGAAAAAATTAATTAGAAATATAATAAGAGAACAAACCTCTAATATGGGGGAAGGAGAATTATCAGATTTTTCATCTTCAGTTGGTGGTGCACTTAATATACCTGCTGAAACTATATGGGCTAATGGTAAAAAAGTTATATTACCTATACCATCTAAAAACGTTTTCTTTAAAGTGGTTAAACAATTAGTATTGACGAATCCAGAGTCGATTTTAGATGAGGATGATATGAGCTACGACGACCGGTCATACTATATGGATAATACATTAAAATTATTTGGTATCAGTAGTGTTTACGAAGCTCTAGTTAATAAAATATTTTGGGCAGCAGTAGATAATAGAGAGTTAGTGGAAAAAGGAGAAATTAATAATGATATTAATTTTGATGACCTTGTATTGAGACCGTATAAAAAATACAGTGTAGAGTGTTCAGAGAGTTGGCAAGAATATATTTACTATACTTGGAGACCAATAGTGGAAGCTTATGATAAGGATGACGCTGCAAATAAAGTTTATTCCGATGAAGATGGATATTATCAATATTACGAATGGGAAAATGAACCAGGTTTTACTAGGGAGGTTGGTGATGCAGACAGTGATGGTAAAGAAGTTGAGAGTGTAACGGAGATTGGTGTTGTTAACGAATCAAGAATTATAAAAGAAAATGAAAGCCCAGATGAAAATGAATTAATAGATGGATTAAGAAATATATTAAATAAACAAAAAGAAGCACATTCAGAAGATACCTGGTATAATGATATAACTAAGTTATTGAAAAAACTGGATATTAGTTTAAAATAAGTATTTATATAGTGATATGAAAGTAAGATTAAAAGAATCAGAATTAATTGAAATGATAGAAAAGACCATTAAAGAGGGTCACAGTAAATCATACATGGCAAAGTCCCAATTATATAACATAGCAAAAAAAGCACAGAGTATGTTTGATAAGTTGGGTGAAAATGAACCTTTGGATGACTGGATGGAGTCTAAAATTGCACAAATGGCCAGTATGATGGATAGTGTTAGTAATTCTTTTAGTTATGATGACCATAAAGAAAAAAAATGTCCTGATGGGATGTATTGGTGTGGTAGTGATAATATTTGTAAACCAGACTCTCAAAAAATGGGTGAGATTAACATTACTACTGATTTACAATTGAATGAGATAGGTTTTACCACTAGTTACAGTCAAGAATCAGAATCAAATTTAGATGATTTTATAGATGTGGTAAGTGGTCCAGTAAGGAGTTTAAGACGAGAAAAGTCTTTTAGTAATGGGAATCCAATAGTACAAAGAATCTACCAGTTAGTTGTAGAAGGTGGGGAACTACACAAACCAACACAAGAATTGTTAGACCTTTTAGAAGAACTGGATGATAAACAATCAAATAGACCAATTGGGTTTAGTGTAGGGGGAAAACAATAAAAATATGGTATACTTAACTGAGGGTGAAGAAAAAGACATTAGAAAATTTTACTTAAAAGACCAGAGTGAAAAATTAATAATTGTTAAAGATGTTATTAAAAATTTAGAAAAATTAAAATCATCACTAAAAAATGGACAAATTATAACTAGAGAAACTCTCTTAGAGATGATTACAAGACTAGATGGTGTTGGGGTTAAAATTAATGATTTAGACACGTCTATGGACGTAGACAACCCTGAGGTACAATATAATCTATTGTTTGTTAAGTCAGTAAATGGTAAAGGAGCTCTTGATGATTTAAAAAATATTATAGGTATTTCAGAATCACCAGAAGATAAAAAAACAATAAAAGAATTTTTTGGTCCAGAACCATATATTGTTAAAATTAAAGTAAATGCGATTGATGAAATGCATGCCGCACAACAAGTTGCGTCTTACAGATTTAATCCAGACGACATAATGGGAGTAGAACTAATATAAAAAAAAATGACTAAAATATTAATTACAGAAAAACAATTAGCGGTATTAACTGACTTAGTACTTAACGAAGAGGAAATTTCTAGTGAGGTTACATCACATCCTTACTATAAAATGTTTATGAAAAAATTAAGTAATGTTAGTAAAAAAATATGGGAAAACGCACAAAAAAGTTACCTTAAAAAAGGACTAACTATGGATGACTCAGAAAGGTTGGCTATCCTAGACGATTTCCAGGCTAGATTAGAAAAACACAAAAAGGGAGCTAAAAAATTATATAGAAGAATAAAAAAAGGAGGGATAAGAGTTAGGGGTAAAAATTTACCACCGGAAAAAGTTAATGATGATTCAAAAGAAGTGGAGATAGAAGTGTGTCCAACAATACAATTTGATATAAATGGAATAGGGGGTAAGGACTATGACCCTTTTGTTAATAATAGTTTTAAATTAGGTGATGCTTTGAAAGACGATATACAGGTATTAATAGACGACATTAAAGGATTGCAAGAAAATTATGGTGGTGAACTACAAATAAAAGTTTTAGAGTTTGATGTTAAAACTTCTGCGAGTAGAATTAGAAATGGTGAGACTTACAAAGGTAAAAGTTTTGCAAAATTATCCGCAGATAGAGCTAACAATGTTGTAACTACAATAACTAACGCTTTAAAAGGTATTGGGGTACAAGTTCCTAAAGCTACTGTAGATTCTAAAGGAAAGAATGGTGACGGTTCTAGTGGTCCACACCCAAGAGGAAAATATAATATGGTAAAAGATGAGGGTGATACTCAAACTATAGACAATCAACAAGATAGGTCAGCTTATGGTCCACCTCATTCTACTGATGCTGATTACGATATACACAAGTTTTGTATAGTTAAGTTAATTATTACGGGTAAAGTAGAAGGTAGTGAAGATAAGGGTGAAGTAAAAAAACAAGAAGTGGAACAAGTAATCAACCAAAACTGGAAAGTAAATTGGTCTATTAAACAAGGGATGAAATGGCCTGACTGGAGGATTAATTTTAAAAAGAAATATAAAAATCCTAAACGTAGAAAAATAACTAGTAAAATGTTAACTAGGTGTCCTAAATGGTAAATCAATGACCCGATTAGGATTGTTAATCGGTTCACCAGAATATAAATTATGAAAATTATTATAAGTGAAAATCAAATGAGGAGGTTGACCAAAACTTTTTCTAAACCAACTATTGTAGAAGAAAAATTAAAAACAGTGGTAGGTAAAGAAATCGTAACTGGACCAATGACTAATGCTTTAAATAAATTAATTAAAAAGAAACAGGGTGAATTACTTAAAGACTGGAAATACTACCTATCTGCTGAAGGTGATGCAAAGTTTTTACAACTTGCGAACAAAGAAACGGGAGAATATTTTAAAAAACGAAGATTTTATTCAACACAGGGAGGACGTATGGCGGTTACAGCTCCAGTTACAATACCAGTAACTGTAGGGGGGCAAGGATTATTTGAGGAGTTAAATAAAAACGAAGATTTTAATTATTTTTTCACTAGGAATATCGAAGCGGCTAATCAGTTAAAAGAACAAATACAAAAAATGAAGTTAAAAGTTCAGGTTTACCAAACAGATGGTCCAGGTGAGATTGAAATATTTGTGGTTAAAAATACTAGAAAAAATAGAAAGGGTGAGAAGATTTACACACTTGGTGATGGGGTACCAGTAAGTAATTTATTACCTTTGGGTAATATAAAAGATGGTGCTGGTGCTAACAGAGCAGGGGTAATTGCGGGAGACTCTCTTGTACAAATATTTAGTGGAAGTATAGGGGCTGACTTAGGTTGGTTACAACTAAAAGCTCCTATTATTGAAACCGAGGGACCTGAAGACAGTGGGACGGTCGCTAAAGAATATAACTATAAATTCCAAGTACAGGACCCATTTGAATTTGATTCTGCAGAAATTACTGATGAAGCAGAAGGTTCTATCACAACTGAAATGAATAGGTTAAAAAAGGAACTAAAAGATGATGGTGTATATGAAAACTACCTCCAAGAAAAAATTAATGGTAAAAATATTATAGTCCAGGCTTTTTCTTCTATAGACGCAAAATCTGATGAAATCGGTGGTGGTGCAGTAACTGCTTGTAATCCAAGAAGGGTGACCCGAGCAAAATATAATTTATGTTTAAGCCAAAAAAGAGCTGAAACTATAGTTAATTATTTAAACTCTACCTATAAAGATATATTTGGGAAGGCTAAACTTATAGCAAAAGGAATGGGTGAGTTAGAAAGTGAAAACAGTGTTAACCTTCCTTACTCCGACCCAAAACAAAAAGCCCACAGAGACAGTAAAAGAGTTTCTACCAAGGCAGACCGTAAGTTTGTTATTAATCTTCCGGTTTTTAAAACAACCAAAATAGTTAAAAAGTAGCTAACACATTAAGTGTGACATAAGTCCATCTTTTACATTTTACCGCTCTTACATAATCTTCACTTATGTGTGAACTTACAGAACCAGAATTAAAGTGAAAGTCTTTAGATAACAAAAGTTCATGGTGTGGTGGTGAAGCAATCCACATTGTAAGTACTTTTTCAGCTATCTCACTATTAGTTAAGTTTTCACTTGGACTTACAGCTAAGTTTTCACCTATTTTTCTCCAATCATTTATATTACCATTTTCTACTCTATCACTTAATCCATTAACCTCAATGTGGTTTTTAACATCACCAGGTTCTTGATGACTTATCTTATTAATCTGTGTCTGGTAGTAATTGTGTTTTTCTGAAACTTTAAACAATTTTTGGTTCCACTCCCAAGTACTTAAACCATTTGAGATTCTATATTCATTTACCACTTTAAATATTTCTTTATCTAATTTAGTCTGACCATAAGAAATTATGGATGTAAGGAAAAATAATAGTATTGTTAATTTTTTCATTTGATTTTATTTATGTGGTTAAGTATTCGGTTGGTGTATTATTATATACGTAAAATTTGTATTTGTGGTTACACTTTTGTGGGTGAAGACACTAGTTCTATGTTTTTTAAAGTGATACACGAGTCATTTGGAAGTCCCCATAACTTAGTCCATTCATTTATGGTTTGAGTTATTTGTTCTTGATTTCTAATAAAACCTCTAATATGTCTAGGGCCATAAAAGTGTAACGGTAACCAACTATCCTGTGAACTTCTTACGGAAGCGGAGATTCTAATGTCAACTGAGGTATATCTGCCATAATTTTGACGTGCTCTTATTACTCTAACTTTACAGTCTTTAAGGGCATAAGTTTCTATAATGGGTAGAATTCTTGTACGTAAGTTTTGGTTTAGTTTTCTCTTATTCATATAACAAATATACGAATTTTTAGTTAAACTACAAAGATAAATCCTATATATTTTTAAATAAGTCCCATAGCCAGGTAAACCTCAACAGCGGACTCAGGACTATTACCACCCACACTCCAAAAATCTACATCGTTATAAGGGTCAATATCATATTGTTTATAATCATAGATACTAGCACGGACACCATTGTCAAATTTAATATCCCACTCTAGTTGTACTTTATCACCCCCATCATTACTTCCCGCATTAATTAAACTTGGTTTACCAAATACTCTTTCTATGTCGTCATAATATAATCCATCTAATTCTCCTTGCCTACTACCACCAACAAAAGGTAAAGGACTATCCTCAGAACCAACAATAAATTCACTAGGGGTCATACCTTTTATTAAATCACCATCACTAAAGTCTGGGTAAGTTTCCACAAATAATTTAAATAAAAGAGATTCTGTTATTCTATCGTTAAATTCTATCCCATATAACTTACCTTCACTATTCAATAAAGAAGTAATTTTTTTATTAAAAAGATGAAGTCTACCATATCCAGGTTCGGATAACTCACCCTCATCTTTGATGGAGTCTAAATCCATGGCTGTCTCTAGGTCCAACTGACTCCTAACCCTCTCAAATAGAGGGGCTAGTTTACTAATATCTTCTTTAAGTTTCATAATAATTCTTTTAAAATAAATATCTTAGTACTTTAATAAACATTTTTCCCTTTAACGATATATTTATAATAGAAAAAGATACTAAAATAAAAATTTAATAGAATTATACCATTATGAAAAAATCAGAAAAGAAGGAAGTTATTTCGGAAATGAAACAAATGTCTTATTTAATTGGGTACGATAGAGGTAAAACCGTATTCGAACAATTAAATGAAATGGATGATGTTTCAGGAGAAACTGAAATGATGGGTCAAGAAGATGACCTAAATGAAATTGCACCAGTTGTTCTAGTTGGTGGAACTTTAGCAGCCGCAGGTGCAGCAGACTGGATATATGACTGGTGGACTGATGGTGGTGATATGGGTGGTGGAGAGAAATACAAACTAGCCATGGATAGAAATACTTTTGCAGAAATTGAAAAGTCTATGAAAAATCTAGGATATAAAGCTGGACACGATGTTTGGGACGGTGTTGATGTAATTAGTAAAAATGATGCTGATGATGCAGCTGAGACGTTATATGACGCGATGGATGGTCCGGGTACTTCAGACTCAAAACTACAAAAAGTATTCTTAGGTTTAGGTTCTGTTCTAGATTTAGCAAGAATCTCTTATGAGTATGGGAAAAAAGAAGGTGAAGATTTAGAAGAGTGGCTTGATGGTGATTTAAGTACTGCTGATATCAATACATACGTTAAAGCTCCTTTAGCTAAAAAACCATTTGTTGTTTATGATAGGAAACAATATGATAACGGTGCTGACTTTGTTGCCGCGGTAGAAGCTAAGATAGATAAAGATATGGCTGATGAACTAGCAGCAAACGCACCAGAAGAAGAAGAAACAGTATCTACTGAAGTGGATTGGACAACAGTTACTATGAATGGTGAAACTTTAGACTTTGACTATGAAATGGACGCTAAAACTAAAAACATATATGACCAGTACGTTGAGAAAGGTTATTTGAAAAAATACACACCTGAATTTATTTTCGCTTACGCTTATGATAAAGCTCACTCAGAGGATGGTAGTGATTATTATATTGAATATCCTGGTGATGGGAAAGTTGTTGTGGCTGGAGAAGATTTAGCTGAAGGTCATTATGGTGGGAACAAAGGAGACGAATCCATGAGTAGAAGAGACTACGCTGAAGGTGGTGTAGGTAGAAAAGGTGGAAAAAGAGTTAAAAATATTAAATATGGAGAGGAAGATAGTGGTGATGTAAAATCCGATACTAAGACAAAACCAACTCCATCTAAAAGTGCTAGATACACTGTAGAAGATATCGCAAATGGTACAGCAGTAGCTAAAAAAGGTGATAAGGGTGCTGTAGTAAAACAATTACAGACTATGTTAATGAATGCTGGTGAAGCTTTACCTAAGTACGGTGCTGATGGAGATTACGGTAATGAAACTGTAGCCGCTGTTAAATCCTACCAAAAGAAAAATGGTAACCTTGATAATGGTAGTGGTGACATAGGCAAGAAAACTTATGACCTACTAAAAACAGGAAAAGCTAAAGGTGAGGTTAAGGCTGATGTAGTTACTAAAGCAGATGAAGCTGAAGTAGATAAAATATCTATTGAAAAAGAAAAAGCTGACAAGGTTACAATAGATTCACAAATAGACCAACTAAACAAACAAATTGCACAACAACCAACTAAGGAAAAATGTAAAGTGTTAATTGCAACTGCAGCAGCAGGAATTAAGAAAGGGGTAAGATTAAACGATAGAGATTCTTTAGCACAATGTTTCAACTCTTATAACTTTGGATTATTTGGAAATTCTAAAAAAGTAAGAAAGGCTTATAACTTAAAAGGTAAAGGTAATTAATAGTTAATTAAATATTAAATAAAAAAAGGACTTAATTGTCCTTTTTTTATGCTCACTATCTAAGTATTTATAAGGTATGGAAAGTAATCTACATCAATTAATTGTCGAGTCAGGGTATTTTGGTAATGTTATAACTAGTAAATTATCTAAAGATGTCGATAATAGATTGTACACATTAATTCATTTAATAGGTGGATTAACTACTCGTGATGTTTTTAGGTTTGCTGAAGAGGCTACCGAAGACGAAATACGACAGCTAAGTGTATTAGTCACCAACTTCCCCTCAAAACAACATGAAATTCTACCTTACGCGGGAGGTTATAGGTATTTAGTTACCTCCTCAGAATATAAAGAAATTGTTAAGTTAATTAAAAAACCTAAATTTTTAAGGGAAGGAGTAGATATAGGTGCTGATGGGTTTTACTCTACAGACACTCATCCGTATTTTACAGAATACATCTCACCAAAAACTAAAAAGGCTCTATTCAAACAGTGGGATAAAGCAGGTGAAGCAGACTTTGGTGTTTTAAAATTATTTGGTATTGAACACGAAGATGAGGCTTTTGATAACGTATCAGATGTTGTTTTTCCTGTATTAGCGATAGAATGGATGGGTGGTATAAAAAATACACCATTTGCTCAAATGGGTTATAGTAGGACTAATGAAGGGGGTTGGTCGTACTTAAAATTTAGACTAGAACCTATTGGATATGATTTTATGTTTGATGAATCCGCAAATTTTGGGGATTCGGGTTATTCTTGTTGGGACATTAGAGTTCTTATAGATAAAGAGAGTGATGTATCAGGACCTTCATCTAATTTCCCACCAATAAAGGACGATGATATACCTTTTATACAAAAATTATTTCCGGAAAGTGCGAGAGGTAAACTATCTCACCATAGGAATTATACGAATGAGCAACAGGACCTTATAGAAATGTTGTGGGAACATTATGCGGATAGTCTTGAGTTATTTAATTCATTTTGTTCGGTAGAGGTAGTTCTTGTAGATGATAGTGAACTTTAGTTGTTGATACTGTGGTCCTTATTCCAATCAAATGGTACTTCCTCTTTTAAACATCTAATGTATTCTCTAAATTTTGACCCTAAGGAAAAATTATTTGGTGTCTCCCTTTCTAATTTTTCTAACTCTTCTAATTTTTTTATATACCAATATACTGTTTTTACTTCTTCTTTTTTCATAATTTAAATATTTTTTGTTATTCCTGAAAAATCAAAACATAGTTGGTCTGGATTCATACCCACATAAGAAGTCAACGTTTCCTTATGTTTAAAACTTGATAGTTTTATAGTTCTAGTGTGTGGATTAACCCACGTACCATCCTTTCTCCTATAACCTTTTATGAAAATTTCTCTAAATTGTGTCATTACACAATAATAATAAGCTTTTATGTATTTGTAACTATTTATAATAAAAAAGAATATGAACTATAGTCATCCAATATGGGAAGGTCACAAATTTAACAGTTACAAGAATAAAAAGTCTTGTTACAATAATAGTGCTTCCGAAGAAAAATTAATTAGAGAACAACATAATAAAGAAAAAAATGTTAAAAAATTAAATGAGTGGATAGCAAGACCTATGGGTGGTATTAACTCTAGTTTGGGAAAATTAGATATTCCTAAAGATAATCATGGATTAACTAATGATAGAACTGGATTAGTTGTGAACCATTTAGGGGATGTTAACAAATATATTAAAAAAGAAAGTGTTGCTGAATTTGTCCAAAATTTCCAGGGTTGGGACAAAAAACTACATAGGATAGACATAAGAAGAACTAAATAATCATATAAGTAAAAAGTTTTAAGAATCAGGTTGAGAAATCAACCTTTTTTTTATGCCATAAATTTACAAATTAAGTAGCAAGTAAAACTATTTATAGATAATACTTATTAATATGAAGATAATCTTAACAGAGTCACAAGTAACTAGAGTACTTAAAGAAGAGGCGGTACTTTCTGCACCTCTCCCAGGTTCATTAAGTGTTAATAGTAAATTTTCTAAAAAAAGGTGTTTAACTGGACAAAAATGTAGAGCTCATAATGGGGTAGATTATAAGGCAAACAGTGGTACACAAGCATTCGCTATTTCTTCCGGAAAAGTAGAAAAGGTAAAACCAAACAGTGGTGCTTGTGGTGGTACTATTGTTGTTAAACATGATAATGGTTATAAAAGTTCTTATTGTCATATGAGTCGTATTAATGTTAGTAAAGGACAAAAAGTAGAAAAAGGCACATTACTTGGATTGACAGGTGGAAAACGAGGAGCGTATGGTGCAGGTAATTCGTTAGGTGCACATTTACACTTTGGGTTAAAGTATAATGGTAGTTGGGTAGACCCTGAACAACACATTGACAACACAAACATAATTACTGGTGATTTAGAAAGTGCTAGACCAGAAGGTGTGGTTGTTATGATTGGTGATGGTATGGATGGAGCACCAGACGAAAAAGTTAAAGAGGTACAAGAATTACTAGTTAGTAGAAATTATTTATTACCTAGATTTGGTGTGGATGGTAAATTTGGTCCTGAAACAGAAGCTACAGTTATGGCTTTTCAGAAAGACCATAGGTTAGGTGGTGGTGGTAAAGTGGATGAAAAAACAATTAAAGCCTTAGGTGATGAAACTAAAATAAATAAAAACCCGGAAATCAATGACCCACTACTAGTAAAACAAAATATATCTAAAGGTGATGTAAGACCATGGAGTCCTACCGTAATGGACGCAATAAAAACAGCTAGTGTTAAACATAGTGTAGATTTAGGATTAATGATGACAATAGCTAAGATTGAATCGAACGGAACCCCAACCGCTTTCAATAAAAAGAGTGGAGCTTCAGGTCTCTACCAAATAATGCCAAAATACTTTACTAGTTATGGTGTTACCAATACAACGGTTTGGGACCCGTACGTTAACGCTGAGTCCGGAGCAAAAGGATTACTTAGAAAAATAAATGCACTAAGGCCAGTGGTAAACGGAGAACCTACTAATAGTCAAATATATATGGCACATAACCAGGGTTCCAGAGGGTTTTCTATAATTTATAACGCGTGTAATAAATTTTCTAATTTAACTGGTAAACAATCTTTACAGTCTTCAGCTATCGATTTAGGGTATAGTAAAAGACAAGGTACCAAAGTATATAGAAATATGACTGGTAATAAAGGTGACCACCCATGTGAGTTTATGGAAACTTGGAATGACATTTATGCCCAAAAACAAACACAAACTCCACAATTCTCTTAATAAAATTTTGTTGTTCTAATAATTTTAATTATCTTTGTAGTATGAAAAATAAAAACACAAAGATTGTTTCGTTAGGCTGGAAAGACCATGAAAGATTTAAAGTTATGGGAAAATTAGTCCAACAAGGTAAAGCAAAAAAACTATATTATTCTTGTGATAGATTTTACTATGAAGTGGAAAAAGGTATAAAAGTGTAAAAGTTTTAGTTTTTTGCGGCGTCAGAGTAAGTTTTTTTGACTTCTTTGATTTTGTTGTATATTTATCTTTGTATTTACTATTTTGGTAGGTACACTACTTTCCAACATATTTACAGTATTAGGCAAAAAAAGGACTCCGTCGAGTCCTTTTTCTTTACTATACTTTCCCTTTTTTTTTATTTAAAATTTATGGAACTAGTTACACTAATAAATATCATTAAGTACTATTAAAATACCTCCTATTTCCAAAAAATCTGTACAAAAACCAACACTAAAGCTAAACTTAGGGATACCACTGTTTTAGGGGTCAATCCTTCCCCTAAAAAATAGTTAGTACACACCGCAAAACATGTGATACCAATAGAGAAACCGATTAATCTCTGAGCCCATAAAACACCACCAAAACCGTTATAACCATACTTTGTACCTATAATAAATAAGTAACTAATCGGTATACCTATTAAAGTTAATATTAGGGGGTGCTTATCAAACCACTTCCACACAAATTGTCCATTTAATTGAAACCACACTAAAAGTTGTCCTAATCCTAAGAACAACATACATAATATTATATCTTTATTCATAGATTAATTATAATATAATTATTTAACATAAAAAAGGGTATTTATAGAATATGGGAAAAGAAACTGAAAATCAGCAATTATCTGATTATCCTGATTGGGCAACTAGTAGACCAACCGAGGGTGAATTAAAAACATTTACAATATTTCTAAATGATATGTGGAGGAAACGTAGTAAAGAACTATATAGTAATTTATACTACACTTACCATCCTGATGGTGATGAATATGCACCAATAGGTTCCAATAGGAAATATAAGTTTGGTGATATGGTTATGGCTAATCTGGAAGATGGTGCAGACGATGCGTTAGGTTTAGGTTTGGTTGATAGTTGGAAAGATAAAGTAAGGTTTACTGGAACAATTGCTGGAATAGATGTTGTGTTGAATTGGGTGGAGTCGGTTTTGTTGTACGATGTTTTAAAAGATATAGTAGATGAATTCAGACACCACAAAGGACAGTATGGGGTTGATGAAGAAGGTAAAGGTAGGTATATGGATGAAGATTTAAAAAAAGACTATTTTCTTTTATTAACTTTTATGAATACTCTAGAGTCAGAAGGTTATGGAATAGAAGAACTGGTTGACCTAACCCCTATCGAATTAGTTGACGAGTCTGAGGAACCACCCGCAATCCAGTTACAGGAGGAAAAACATAGGTTAAGTAAAACATATAGTTTATGGTGGAAAAAGGAAGGTAGATTTTTACGTGAAAGTGAATTACATAATGAACCTATGACGGTAAGACAACATCTATATAAAAATTATCACGACCAAGTAAAAAAATTGCATTTAGAAAGTAATAAAAAAGAAGTATTAAATGTATTTAAAAAAATAAATACTGGATTAGTAGAATCGGGATTAGTGGAGGTAGACTCACATATGGTGGTGGGTGGATTAAGTACTCACCCAGTAGTAAGGCAGTGGATGAAAGAACAGATAGACCCAGACAATCAACCTAATAAAATTAAACCACCACAAATCAATCCTGACTTAGTGGTTGGTGATGTAATACAATTAGTATACATGGATGACCCTTGGAGTCCTATACCTGTCGCGACAAAAGGTATTGTTATGGGTTTTGAAAACGTTCCATTTGGAGAACCTAAGATATTAGTACGTTGGATAATAGACGCTAAGAATCTAGAGTTTAGAAATTTACCAATGATACCTGAAGTTGATGTGTGGAGGATAATACCTGGTGAAGAAGGTCCACTATTAGAAATTAAAAAATCTATGTTGTTACCTTTATTGGGTGAACAAGAAATTAATTATAAACAAATAAGTGACCTTAAAAAATTTGGTAATAAGCAATTTATTTACTTTACGGGTACAGATGAAGATAAAGACCCAGCTACTGAAACTATAATTTTAACGGGTCCACAGGGAAGTGTAAATATAGATTCTTTGGAGGTAAAAAATGCAAAATATGGTGGTCTACAAGTTAACTATAATAGGGAGACTAAAAACGTACTAGACAAACTATTAAGTTTTGTTGACCCAAACAAAGAGTGTGATTTTGTAAATAAAACTCTAAATGATAATAGATGGGAAAGAGGTGGTGTATTTAGAAATCAAACATTTAGGACTATACAGAACTCATTAAAAGATGTTTATCCAAATAATGTAGCGGGTAAAGGTGAACCAACTCCCTTACATATACCTAATGGATTTATAAATATTCCAGGGACAGACGCAGGGGGGACAACGGTCGGGTGGTCTATAGTTAATTTTTTTAACACTAATCCAGTGGTTAGACGTATCCTAGTCCAAGAATTCCAAGAACACGTTAAAAAAAATAATTTACCTTGTAGTTTTAATATATATGAATTTACTAATTGGTTGGGGGACAATAAGTACGATATCTTTGGGTTGGAGTCTCCTTTATTTAAAAAATTAGTAAAGGCGAACCAAAGTTCTTGGGAAAATGGTAGAAAAAATGAAAATGATGTAATTCCTTATTTAGAAAATTTTTACGGTGATGGATGGTCTATTATTTCTGGTGGAGAACCTGGATTAAAAAATGATGCTTTAAGTGGCGTAGATATGGAAGCAGTTAATAAAGAAACAGGTGAAAAACATCTATACCAAGCAAAACCACTAGGAAGAGTTGAGGAACTTAAAAATGAAGATGGGGTAACCGATAAGTGGAAAGTACACTCAGGTTGGTTACATAAGTACACAAAACCAACACACTTTATATTTGGTCCTAACACTAATGGTGGGGCTGTAATTTTTAAAAACCATTTTAAACCCCCAATTAATGGTGGTAAACAATATGTGTTTAACTATCCTCCTCTAACTTCCCCTCTTTAATTTCGGACTCTTGTTTTATTAGTTCCATATAAGCTTCGGAGATATACTTATGTTCTAAAGTTTTTCTAACAGCATTGTCCACATCAAAAATTGGTTTATAATTATAAGTTATTGGTGTCGTAATATCTGTTTGGTGCCATTCCCCCTCATTTCTATATACTGCCCAATCATGACTAGAAGAATCTAGGGTTGAGGACTGGGCTTCCTTAAGTCGTTTTAATTTTTTATAATTGTTTTTTTGGTTTTCAGAAAAGTAGTACAAGTTGGGTTGTGACTCTAAAAATAACTCACTTTTTATTGTCGACATTATATATTCTGGAATAATAACCAACATGGAATCCAACCTATCGTCTTCAGCATTCCACCAAGACATTTCACATTTTTTTCCTACTTCATTAATTTCCCAGTAAACTGCCCACTTTATGTTTGTTTTTCTTTCGATAACATAAATTAATATACCTTCTTTAGAGTATTTGTAAAAAGTAAGTGGATTGTCCTTACTAGCTGTACACCATTTAGTGTTGTATCCATATTTTATACTAGCGTTTAAAGTTAGTGGTTTTACAACTAACCACCTATCGTCCCTATATATCTCTTTTGTTCTTTTCATAGTATAAAAAATAACAAATTTTTATTAATAAACAATAATTTAGAGATTTAAGTTTTTTTTATTGTAACTACCTCTATTTATAATATAAAAGAATCTAACAATGGGGAGGGTAACAAATGAACACTTACATACAGATGTTAAGTTAGCTAAACAAGAACTAGAACACCTTAAAGAAGGTCAACTTAAAATACAAGATGATTTAACAATGATTAAAAAAACGTTGTTAGGTCCAGATAATGGAACCATATCTAGGGTAAACAAAAATACCGCTTTTAGAAAATCAACGGGTAAAGTACTTTGGTCTTTGTGGATTGCAATTTTAGGTATTGTCGGTAAAATCCTATTCTGGAATTAAATTAATTTCTCAACAACTTAACTTTTTTTGTCTTTTTATTTGCCATACAATACTTATGGTCATAAAATTTGATAAAATGGAGTTATTAGAAGTAATAGAAAATTTAAAATACGCAATAGAAGAAAAAGATTGGGATTCGGTAAAGGTTTGTGTGGATACCCTTGAAAGTATTCAAGAAAGTGGAGAAACCGACCTTAATGTATACTTCCAAGACGAAGAATATTAATTTATTCTGTCAAACCAAACATTAACACTGTTTGGTGTTCCGAATACACCTGTAAAGTTTACATTGTTAATTGAACCTTCCTCTATAAAAGATTGTGACACTTGTCCTGAGTAATTTCCCCCTAGGGTTATACATTCATAAAGGGTAATGCTGTTCATGTTAGTCCCTGCTATGTTACTAATTGTATAGTTACTCCAAGGACCCCCGTTTATAGTGTAGGAAACGTTACTAATGAACTCTAAAGTATCATTTGGGTAATAAGGTGTCATACCTTCATCGTATCTAGTTATCACCCAACTAGTACCATTTAAAGACTGTGAAACAGAAGGGGAATCGTAAATACTATTTAATGTCCCACCATATGTGTAGTCATTGTAAACATCTATACCACAATTACCACAAGAGGTTCCACTTCTAACGAAAGTTAAGGTAGAAAAATAACGGTAATTTATTCCATCGTAAGATTCATATGATTCGTACACTAAAACTGTCATGTAGTTCTCCTCTAAATCCAAAACTATTATATTTCTAGCGGAAGAAAAAGGTTCTACCCCCACAATGTTATATTGTGTTTTTTCCCCAACACCAGAACTCGTATAGTCGTAATACTTTGACCCATTTAAAATAAAACTCCCGTTAGAAAAATACCACTTAGATTGGTTAATGGTTAGAGAATCTATTGACGATAAGGAACCCCCGTAAATATCTAAATTACTTGTAGTTTTGTTTGGTCCGAAGTGGTCGTAGTAATAGTCTTCACCCGTCTCCAAATTCTCAACATACACTCTTCCACTATATAATTCCCAATCTACACCTTCTAGTGTGTCTCTATTAAGGTCTTCAAATTCAGTTTTTTCACAACTAGTAAATACAGCTAATAGTAGTGGTAGTAAGTAGATAAATTTTAGGGTTTTCATGGTAATTATTTTTTAGGGTTAATACAAAGTTAAAATTCTATACAAAGATACTAAACTATTAACACATATACAAATATTTATCAATAAAAGTATAATGAAAAACGATTTAAAATTAGAGGACTATCTTCAACAAATTGTGAGTGAAATCACTAGTAGACACACTTTGCCTTATAATGGTGTCGAGGAAGAAGAGAATCTAGAAAATAAAATTTTTACTTTTTTATCTGAAATACACGAAAAGGATAGTTTTAAATTATTAGAGTTTGAGGATATGATATTAACTACCTTTAAAAAAGATTTAATAACAGAAGTAGTTGCAGAAATGGATGAAGAAGACGACTACGACACAGACAATATAAATAAAAAAATTAACGAATCTATTAAACAATATTTTAAGGATTGGATTAAAACAAAATTACTATGGGACAAATCAAATTAACAGAAGAACAATTAAAAAAAATTATGGAAACTATTAGTGAGGTAGAAACAACTGAAAAGGAGTTGTCTAAACCTAAAGCTACTGTATCACATCCAGTTGCACAAGAGATGTTTAATAATGTAAAAAATTATATGGAGGGATTATCTGGGGCTTTCTCCTTACAGGACGTATCCACTAAAGAAGATGTCGAAGATGACAAATTAATAAAAACTTGGAATTGGAAAAGTAATGACGGAAAAGTTACGATTAGTACTAAAGTGGACATTAAAATGAAACAATAATGAAATTAAAAGTAAATGAAAGTGAATTAGTGGATTTAATCCATAAAGTAATTTCAGAAGGTGGAGAAGCTGGTGGGGGAAGAGGTGTGGTTCCTGGGGGGACAAGCTCAAGTTCATCAGGAGCATATATATCTGCTGCAGCTTGGGAAGAAGGCGGCGTCTTAACCAAATCAGGTAGGGGTAACGACATGGGAGAACTACCTAAAACGGTAGATATTACTGGTGGAAACTACGGGTCCTTCGAGATACCTGCACAACAACCAGGAACTTTCCAATACGGAAATGAGTATGGTGATGGTGACCCTCATGGTGGTGGACATGGTAGAGACCCAATAGACGACCCAACAGGTGGTAACAGCTTAGACTATGTTGATGCTAAGGGTTGTCCTTGTGAAGCATGGCAGATAGGAGAATTAGGTTTACAAGGAGGAGCTTATGTTTATGACCCAAGATGTTGTCCTGAAAGTAGTGGGTTATCACCTGATACCCCATTGACTAGTTCAGTACCCTGTTGTGAACCATGTACTGAAAAAAAAGGATGGTGGAGAAGGTGTAGGAAAAATGAAGAAGATAATACTCCCTGTATTTATCCTACTATTTCTGATTGTGAGTTAGTAGATAAAAAGAATAAATTAACAATACAATTAAGGGAGTCAGAATTGATTAATTTGATAGAAAAAACAATTATTGAACAAGAGTCTGGTGTTGAGGGTGGTGGTGTAGAAAGTGGTATATCAGATGCTGGTGGTACTGGTGCAAAGACTTGGGATAGTGGTGTAAGTAGAGGTCCTGGAAATCCAGCTGGTGGTGGTGTAACTCATTGGGCAGACACTTATACAATTAATAGAGGTAAGGGTAATCCACTTTTTGAGTCTAAATGGTATAATACATTATTGGATGTTGTTGGTATTGTTGACCCTACTGGTGTAGCTGATGGGATAAACGCTATTTCATACTTTAAACAAGGGGATTTATTTTACGGTCTATTAAGTTTAGTTTCTTTAGTACCTTATGCTGGTGATGTAATAGCAAAACCAATTATGGGAGCAATGAAACTTGGTAAGTTTGGGGGTAAGGCAGTTAACGGAGCAATGAAATCAGGTAGTGCAAGTAAAGTAGCTAGTGAAATGGGAAAAACCAAAATGGGAAAAACTTTCTTAGATGGGTTTAAGAATTCTAAAGTTACTGGTTTCTTAAGTGGACTATTAGCAAAAATAGGTAAAGTCCCTGGATTTGGTAAGTTGGCTAAAGATGGTCAAACATATGTTAAATTATTTACAAACGCTTCTAAACTATCCGCTACCGGAGCCAAAATGAGGGTATTTAGAAAAAGTGGTGGACTATTAACAAGAATGCAGAGAAAAGGTTTATTAAATAGAACTAAATTATATACAAAATTTGCGGTATGGTTAACAGGTATCGGTGTTGCTGAAGAAGCTTTAGGTTCTATGCCTGAAGAAGAAGTAAATGAGAAATTTACTGAATACGCTGCTACACCAGAAGGACAAGAAGATATTATGAATATGCCAGAATCAGAAAAGTTAGATTTCATAAAAATCTTAAAAGATATTTTAGCAGATAAAACAGTTACAACATAAAGATATATTTATTAATATAATAAAAAGACAAACACATGAAAAAAACATTAAAATTAAAAGAGTCCGAATTAATAGATTTAATTGAGGATACAGTAAAAGATAATATTAAAAAAGTTAAACCATTGTCCGAAGATAAAGTTAGAAGAGTAAAAAACAGACTATCAAAGTGGAGTAAATTAAATGAAGGTAAATCACCTAAAGTTACTTTTGATTCTTTCCATAAAGAATGCCACAAATTAAAATCACATGGTTATAGTGAAGAGGTAATAAGTGAAGCATTAAAAAGATGTCAACCATTAAATGAAGCAGCACCAATATCTTCTGATGGGGCAATGAACTCTATTTGGAATTCTGTTAGGGAAGGGTTTTATGGTTGGATTTTAGAAAAGTTTGGAGCTACTGGTGAAACAAAGTTATTCTTAAGAACAGTGTTAGGTAACGTTCCTGTTTGGGACCTTCCACAATTATTAATGAATTGTAATGTTTTAGTTTCTGCCATCGTAAAAGGACTACCTGAGTATATTATAGGTTGGGTAGGTAGAAGTACGTTATTTGGTGGACAAGATACTAATTTCGGATTATTACTACAAAACTCATTGGCAGATTGGTTGGATGATACGTCAATGTACCAAGGGATTGAGAAAAAAATAAGAGATATGATATGTAACGGACATAAAGTTAAGGTAGATAAATTAACTGGTATGTTTAATCAAAAAGCCACTGAAACCTCTACAGCTTCTACTGCATCTGCATCTGCACCAACAGGAGCGGGTGGAACGGACGACATTCTCTCTAGCCTATTATCTAAATTAATGGGTAGTAAATAAATAAAACCCAAAATAAAGAATATAAAAAAAGGACCGTTAAGGTCCTTTTCTTTTTTGGTGGAGGTGGGGGGTATCGAACCCCCGTCTTGTTCATCGTAAACTAATATCTGTCCTACACGTTTAGTTTATTCATTTGTCTTTGAATGTCCGTACAGAATAAACAACCTTCGGGACCTTCGCAATTG
>TARA_R110001583_G_scaffold32_1_pt1 | contig 45968 bp, 31 predicted proteins | sample TARA_R110001583 | Tara Oceans TARA_R110001583 (sample SAMEA4398432) | marine metagenome | biome: Polar Biome; feature: [MES] marine water layer (ENVO:01000295) within the mesopelagic zone...; material: water (ENVO:00002006), including particulate matter (ENVO:01000060) such as...... | reverse complement strand
GCAAGGTATCGAGGGTTCGAATCCCTCCCTCACCGCCATTATTTATATCTAACCTATTGATTTTAAAGGGATTTTTAAATTAATAGGTTTGGTAGTCCCCCAGTTAGTCCCCCAAATTGAAGTTTCTGGATAGCTTGGCTTGGCTATCTCTACCGGTTTATCCCTAGCGCTACTTGTGTATGGATTCTAAATCCGTCTGTTCACTTTTTGCCTGAGAGGCAAGCTGACACCATGGCTGCCATCTTCATGTGGCGCGGTGGCTACGTTTGGCAAGTTGTTCCCTGTGGTTTTTATCCAGATTGTTCCTGGAATCCTATTGGTGGTTGTCGGCATGGAGTTCATTCTTTTATGCTGAGAATCCCTTTGGCGGGTTTTCAAGTAGTGTTCAAAATTCTGTGTCACCCCTATAGTTTACCCTCTACAGGGAGTGACACATCATGTCTGATAAATACGAAATCGACATTCAAGCCTTTGCTAAGGCCCTCCAGTCCGGTCAGGATCTCAATGGCAAAGCCGGTCTGCTAACACCTCTGATCAAGCAGATCACCGAAGCAGCATTAGGTGCTGAACTGGATGAACATCTGGGGCAGGATTCCCAGCCTAATCGTAAAAACGGGGCCTCCCGCAAAACCATTAAAACGGCTTCCGGGTCCTTTGAGCTGGAGACGCCACGGGATCGTAATGGCTCCTTTGAACCCCAGACCGTTAAAAAGTACCAGACCCGACTCACCGATGAGATGGAGCGCAATATCATCTCTCTGTTCGCTCTCGGGAACAGCTACCAGAGCATCCGGGAATACCTACTGGAGATGTACGGTACCGAGGTCTCTAACGGCACCATTAACACCATTACCGACCGCTTAGTGCCTGAACTTAGAGCTTGGCAGGAACGTGAGCTGGAAGCGGTGTATCCGTTTGTCTGGCTGGATGCCATCCACTACAAAATCAAAGAAAATGGCCGCTTCGCCTCGAAAGTCCTGTACACGATTTTAGGCCTGAACATCGAAGGCAAAAAGGAACTGTTGGGGCTGTATCTCTCAGAAAGCGAGGGGGCACGCTACTGGCTGAACGTGCTGAACGTGCTGAACGATCTGCAGAACCGGGGGCGTAAAAGACATCCTGATCGCCTCGGTGGATGGCCTGAAAGGCTTCTCGGAAGCGATAGAAGCCGTTTACCCAAAAACAGAAGTAACAGCTCTGTGTGATCCACCAGATCCGCAACAGCGTGAAGTACGTGGCCAGCAAGAACCAGAAAGCTTTTATGTCAGATCTGAAGTGCGTTTACCGCGCCACGACTCAGAATGCCGCCGAACAGGCGTTGGACGAGCTGGAAGCGAAATGGGGCGCGCAATACCCGCTGGTGATCAAGTCCTGGCGGAGTAAGTGGGAGAATCTCTCCGTTTACTTCAAGTACCCGGAACAGGTGCGCAAAGCGATTTACACGACCAATGCGGTTGAGGCGGTGCATCGCCAGTTCCGTAAACTGACCAAGACCAAAGGTGGCTTCGCCCATGAAAACGCGTTGCTCAAGCTGCTGTACGCAGGTATGTTGAAGGCATCCGAAAAGTGGACGCATCCGGTGCAAAACTGGAACCTGACGCTGTCGCAGCTGAGCATCCACTTCGAAGGACGGATCGACGGCTACGTGGATCTGTAAGTAATGGGTGACACAGACTATGAACACCCTCGGTTTTCATCGTTCTGTATCATCTGTTTTCACAGATCCAGATGCTCATCAATTCGACCGTTAAAATGGATACTCAGCTGCTTATAGCGATGGTATGCACTTTCCTGAGTTGATACTTATTGATAGTTATATCTCATGTGGAACTTTTTTCTTTTTGATATTCAGCTTCAATGAGATGTTCTATCACCTCTGCCTGAGAACGGCGTTGTATCTTTGTTAGTTCCACCAGTTTTTGATGCTGACTAATACCTAATGGAATATTGATCCGTTTCTTTTTTCCTTTCTCACTCAATCGAGATTTTCTTTGACTGTAAGCCGCATAGAAGTCTTCTCTCCATTTTTTGATTTCTAGAGTGCTTATTGATGATATGTTGTCTACCATTGCTTGTATGAACCCCCTTTTGTCATCGACTGACGGCTGTAAGAAGTGCACATATTCTGGAAAAGCTGATTGTTTAATTAATGCGCCAGGAAAAGTGTACGTTTCGAAATTTGAAGAATATATATAGTTTATGGCCCAGTCGCATGTTTCTTCATTAGCAGTGTCTAGTATTTTTAATCTTTTGTGTTTTGAAATTACATCGAAGTAGCTTTGCTTGATATTAAGCATGGTTTCTTTGCTTGTGTTAATTTTGTTGTTTGTTTCTCCTAATGTGTCTGTATGTGTGTTTAGGAATGCCATTATGCAATAAGCTTTTTTGGGGGGGGATTCGGGTAAGAGTGATAATCCTGACGTAATATATGTTTCGGGATTGTTATTGATATCATTTTTAAATACTTGGTTCTGTAGTTTTATCCAGGCGTAGTTTATTGCTCGTGAATCTTTAAATAGCCACTCTAGTTCTATTTTTGATGCCTTGGTTGTATGAAAGAAATCTATTAGTGGTATTTGTGTGTTATTTGTGAAATAGATATCTTGATTTTTAATGTCAATTTTGTTTTGGGTGAGTGTTGATTTTATTGCTGCTATGTCCCATGGAGGGATTCCGATATTGGGTGTTTGTATTCTGATTATAAGGAGCTGGTAGTAATAAATGTATACCTCATCGGGTATTTTATCTTTTTTGTTGGTTGTTATGTTCATGATATTTACTAAGTCATTAATAAGTTGGTTTGTAGTTGTATTCTAGTCGATTTTGAATTAAGAATTAACAAATGGTTAGTCGTTTTTTAATTAGTTTTTTGGCTTATTTAAGGCTTTTTTGCCTTTTTTAGTATTGCGTCAGTGGAATTTAGACAAAGTTATTCTGACACAGCGGGGTAGTAGATTGGCTCAACTACTGTGAGATGTGTTGGTGTGCATTAATTTTGACTGTGGTGAGTAACGACTATTTGGGGTTTAGGGGGTTGTTATTTATCAAGGCTGAAACCTTTTGGTTTGTGATCCAGAGTAATCAATATTTTTTATAATCCACCTTTAGCTATCTGATGGATTATTAAATTGGAAGGTACCCATTTACAGACACTGCTCATTTTGTGCCGAATGATAGGAATCACAAAATGAAATTCATAAAGTTAAATGATGTCGTTAAAGTCACAAGTCTTTCGAAATCTACCATTTATCGGCTGATAGCTGAAAATGATTTTCCAAGGCAAGTTCCTTTGGGTGGCAAATCCGTAGCATGGGTAGAGTCTGAGGTTGAAGAATGGATGAAGGAGAAAACACACCATCGATAAAAGTTAATTCGAGAGTTGTTATTCTTAATGTATATCTCGCAGTTTTTCAGCGGAGAGGTTGTAGGGCTTTTATTCGCTAATTTGAGAGTTTTTCCTGGGTGGGTAATGAGTATCTGTTTTATTTTTGACTGTCTTTGGGTGGGTTGGAAGATAGGTATAGTTATTATTGTTAAATTACTTTATACCCTGTAGGTGTGTTATGTCTAATGCAAATGAATTGAATCAGTCTTACTACAATAGTTTGGTCTCTTTCTGTCAGTACCAGGTTAATATTTATTCGAGAACACTGTTTGTTCGTGTTGATCTACATTATCCATCGGTATGGGATACTTCGGTGTGTTTGGCTGATAGCTTATCAATTAGTAAGTTTGTGGCTGCTTTAAAAGTTCGTATATCCAATGCTACCAAGGATAAGACTCATACTTCGAGTGTTGGCTATGCGTGGTGTAAAGAAATATCACCAACGACAGAGAAACCTCACTACCATATACTGCTTGCATTTAATGGTAATTCATATATTTCTGTTGGTATGCCTGATCAAACAGTGAATAACTTATTTGCCAAAATATGTCATTCCTGGGCCAGTGCTTTGGGTTTACATCCTGGTGAAGCCAATGGACTGGTGTATGTACCTGACAACGCAAATTATCGGGTAGGCAGTGGAGCGAGCTGGAACCACTCGGTAGACGATGTGATTCAAAGGGGCAGTTACCTATGCAAGAAAGCCACAAAAGTCTACGGTGATCGAACACGGTCGTTTCAGACCAGTCGGGTGCCAAAGGAGGCAAGCTAACCAGTCCAGATTGGTGTTGTTGTCAATTATTGGCTGGTTCTCCGCTCACCAGTGTGCGACAGGCCAACAGTTTACGCCTGCTGTTTTTGAAAGATGACATTGAAGTGATTTGGGGTATGGGCAATCGAATAACCCGTTCGATGATATCCAAGTTGATGAACCATAGTAGGATACAATCAATAATTCACATGAACACATTGAGCAGAGCATTCCATGTTTAAAGAACTTAGACTGAAAAACGTCGGCCCAGCCAGCAGTATGGCTTTGGACTTTGGCGACCGTCTGAACCTGATCACCGGGGATAATGGCTTGGGCAAAAGTTTTTTGCTCGACATTATGTGGTGGTCTCTTACGCGCAAGTGGCCTGCAGAAATCAATCCGCGTTTGAATGTCGGTAAAAAGGTGCTGCCGCAGAACGGTGGTGAAGCGGAGATCTCATTCAAATTTAGCGGCAAAAAGAAGTCAGAAGACTACACCAGCACGTATCAGCGTCGGGAGCAGTCCTGGACGGGACGTGCTGGACGTCCAGCTAACCCCGGACTGGTGTTGTACGCCATGACGGATGGCAGTTTTGCAGTATGGGACCCCGCTCGAAACTATTGGAAAAAACAAGGGAACATAGACATTCAGGAACGTCGCCCTGCCTATGTGTTTACGCCGCAGGAAGTTTGGCAGGGGCTGGAAGCCGATGGCTCTGTGCTCTGCAACGGCCTTGTTGATGATCTTGCTTCCTGGCAGAAAGAAAAGGGAGAGGCGTTCTCACTGATTCAAAAGGTACTCAAAACTCTGTCACCGTCACAACACGAGACGCTGGCGTTGGGCGACTTGACCCGAATCAGTCTGGATGATGCGCGGGATATTCCCACCATCCGTATGCCATACGGTCAGGATGTCCCGGTGATTCATGCGTCTTCTGGTATTCGCCGAATTCTGGCTTTGGCTTACTTTCTGATTTGGGCCTGGCAAGAACACAAAATGGCCGCCAAATTGCTGGATGAAGAGCCGACACAACAAGTGATCTTCCTGATTGATGAAGTGGAATCTCACCTGCATCCAAGTTGGCAGCGTTCGGTTGTTCCATCGTTGCTCAAGGTCATGGAGGAGCTGGCTACCGGCCCTGACGTACAAGTGGTGACGGCAACACATTCTCCGTTGATCATGGCCTCGGCAGAGCCGTTATTTGATGCCCGCAAAGATGCCTGGTTTGACCTGGATTTCAGAGATCAACAAGTGGAACTCACTCGACGTGAGTTTATTCGTCAGGGCGATGCCGCGAGCTGGCTAACCAGCGAAGCCTTCGATCAAAAAGGCGCTGGATCTCTGGAAGCAGAGCAAACCCTCGAAAAAGCGGCCCATGCTATGGCCTCCCCAAACTTTTCCAAACAGGATGCTCTCGCATTACATACAGAACTGCAGAAAGTACTCAGTGACACCGATCCGTTTTGGGTGCGCTGGCGTTTTGTTGGTGAGAAAAGGGGCTGGCTCTGATGTTACATGTCACACCGCAACCAGAACCTGATGATTTCGATGCCAAGGTTCGGCAAAAGGGTTTGGCGTACTTGAAAGAGAAGGGGATTGCGCTCGACAAACCTCTGCCCAGGAAAACCGAGATCAACGCCTATTGGAAAGACTGTCTGGATGATTTGTTCGATCAGTACAGCAGTACCTGTGCTTATCTGGCGGTTTATATTGAACGGGTAACGGCAATTGGCAGTGTTGATCATTTTGCCCCTAAATCTCAGATGCCTTCCCAAGCCTATGAATGGTCAAACTACCGTTTGGTTTGCAGCCGAATGAATAGCCGTAAACGTGAGTTTCAGAACGTTCTCGATCCCTTCCTGATTGAAAATGGTTACTTCCAACTTGAACTGGTAAGCGGTCGGATTTTCCCAGGTTTCGATTTGGATTCTCATACTGAACAGCAGGTCATCGATACGATTGATCGTCTTGGGTTGGATGACGTCAACTGCTGTCGGTTAAGGGCCTCGCATTTTGGTGACTACATAGCGGGTGAATTTACCGCCAGTTTTCTGAAAAGGATGTCGCCGTTTGTGTGGTACGAGGTCAATCGACAAGGACTGTTATGAGCACCGTAGTTGAGCTTCCGGCCAGTTTAGAGTGGGAGGTGTGTTACGGAGAGCTGATCTTCGACCCTGACGGCCCCAGCATTGAAGTCGGTGCTGAAGTCCGACTATCGGGCATTGCAAAGCGTATGCAGGAAGAGCTGGTGTTCGATCTGTTTGAGTTGATCGAAAGCTTCCATAATCCTGGCTTGTACCATCCGATGAACTGCATCTGCGGTTTTCCTGACCATGCGAGAATCAATAAACCTGCTCATGTACAGCATCCATGTTCGGAGACCATTGTGTGGGAAGTGGAGGCACAAGCTTGGTCGGGCGTACTGGACAATGAACGACTTGGATCAGTTGCTCTTTTGAAATGGGTATTTGAACGAGAAGGGTATCGCAGAGCCATAAATGCCATGCAGTCGGAGCTGGTTTCGCATTGCAAACATCTCCGACCGGATGTCTACCGGCGCTACTGTGCGCGCAAGCAATATAACGACGATGTTCCCCGCATCGATACGCTCACGGTGGAACACCTACAACCAGTGACCGATAACGACACGTTAGAGCGGTTGTATCAGTTGCCTGAGGCAAAAAATTGACCATTTTACTGATTCTAAACTCGCGCTTTAGCTACCAATATTCGTGGAGTGAATGTGGCTTGTGTTATTTTCCTTGTATGCAAGGGTGGTGAATTGAGTGATGTTTCCATCTGCCTGAACTATTTGAGTTGTTACGTCGGTGTTTGTTGAGGATAGAGAGATGGAAAGCGTTTTTGATTTCAGGGATGAACTGGTTGGTGAGTACAGTACGTTTTCCAGAAGCTTCGTAACCATTGCTGCCGGTGACATAAAGCGTGTAGTCGAGGACGAGTACGCGGAAGGCCGCTATTGGCCAGAGCCACTCATTCAGATTAATCCGAACTACAAGCGTCAGGGTACGGTGCAGGAGTTATCACAAGATGGCTCTTTGCATCCGTTGTGTGCTGATATTTTCCGTACAGGTAAAACGGAAGGACGTTCTGATCCTCTTTTCCTTTACAAACATCAGATTGAGGCTTTAGCTAAAGGCCAGCAAAAGCAGAGCTATGTGGTTACTACGGGTACTGGTTCTGGTAAATCCTTGTCATTCTTTATCCCGGTTGTCGATGCCATTCTGAAAGGTAAGGACAAAGATCCGAAACCTCGTACTCGAGCCATTGTGATTTATCCAATGAACGCCTTGGCAAATAGCCAACTTGAAGAATTGGATAAATTTTTGGTGGGCTTTCCTGCTGAGTCACGTCCATTCACGGTGGCTCGTTACACAGGGCAAGAAAGCAAAACTCAACGAGAGCAGATAGCGAATAATCCTCCAGATATCTTGCTGACGAACTTCATGATGCTGGAATTGATTCTGACGCGTTATGAAGAGGTAGATCGTCGAGTCGTTCAGAATTGCCAAGGGCTCGAATTTCTGATTTTGGATGAGCTTCACACTTATCGGGGGCGTCAGGGAGCGGATGTCGCTGTTCTGGTTCGCCGTTTACGTGAGCGTTTGTCTGCAAACGACATGACCTGTATCGGTACGTCGGCAACCATGTCCAGCACAGGTAAACAGGCTGACCGTAATCGGGTCGTAGCAGAGGTGTCGAGCAAGCTGTTTGGTACCAAAATTACCGAACACGATGTTATCGGCGAAACACTGGAGCGAGTTACAACCCAGTCCAAAGACGTTGCAGCGATCAAATATCTTTTGAAAGCTGAAGTACTCAAAGAGGAATTCAGCTGGAGTGGTTTTGAAGAGTTTCAGGATTCTCCCTTGGCGATTTGGGTCGAATTGAATCTTGGTATTGAAATTCCGAGTGACGAACCTCCAAAGCGTGCCCAACCGAAAACGCTAGCAGCAGCTTCGGAGATGCTGGCTGATCATGCGGGTGTCTCCTCAGAAGAGGCATCAAAAGCTCTTCAGAAGTTTCTGGTAGCTGCGCATGATATTCGTACCCCACAAGGGCGCGCGCCTTTTGCATTCAAACTTCATCAGTTTATCAGTGGTCCGGGTAAGGTTCAGGCAACACTGGAAGCACCACAGCGTCGTACAATCACCCTTGATGCCCAGCGCTTTGCGCCTGGCAAACAAGACCAGTTGATACAGCTGTATTCGACCCATTTTTGCCGTGACTGCGGCCAGGAATACCACCCGGTATGGAAAACCACTTACGGCCAAATTCGATTCGATCCGCGTGATATTGGTGAGATCACGACAGCTGACAACGAAGAGATGAACTTTGGTTTCTTATGCCCGACTCATGAGGAACTGGACTACAAAGGTGGGCTGGAAGACCTACCCGAAAGCTGGATCGACTTCTCCAAAGCCGAGCCTAAGCTTAAGTCTAATTACAAAAGCGCTCGCCCCGTTGAGTTCACCATCTCCGCTGATGGTATTGAAGGGCATGGTCAGAAATACTGGTACATCCCAGGCAAATTCCGATTCTGCCTTAACTGTAGCCAGCTGCATGAAGCACATGGCAAAGACATAAACCGCCTGGCAAGCCTGTCTGGTGAAGGCCGATCTTCTGCGACGACTGTGCTGGCGCTATCGGCATTGCGCCAGCTGTTCTCCATGAAAGAACTACCTGAAGGAACTCCCGATCCTCGTAAATTACTTGGCTTTACCGATAACCGTCAGGATGCGGCGCTTCAGGCCGGGCATTTTAATGACTTTATCTTTCTACTCACTCTTCGGGCTGGTTTGATTGGTGCGCTTCAGTCCAACTACAAGGTATTGGATGAAGAGCACTTATCTGAAGAAGTGTTCAAGGCGCTTGGCTTCAATAAGTTAGATGAAGCTACATTGGCTGAATACCTGAGAACACCAAAGCTGATGGGACTGGCTCGTCAGGAGGCTCAGCGAACACTGCGCTATATCATTGGCTATCGATTGCTACGTGATCTTCGTAGAGGCTGGCGCTTCAATAACCCAAACCTGGATCAGCTTGCACTCCTGAAGGTAGATTACAAATCTTTGGATGAATTCTGTCAGGATGAGCAACTATTCAAAGACATGAAGAATTCCGTGCTCACCAAGCTCAATACCCACAATCGAGCAAATCTCTGCCGAGTGCTATTTGATGAAATGCGTCGAGGCTTGTGTTTGGACAGTCGTTATCTCGACCCCGTTGAACAAGACAAGGCAAAGAGCAGTGCTTTCAACTATTTGAATGAACGATGGGCATTTGCTTCTGATGAGAAACTCGAAACCTCTCGCTATCTGATTCTTACCAAGCGCCCGGAATACCGTGGCAAGCCAAGAGCAGATCTGGTTTCTGCAGGTGTCCGCTCACGCATCATCAAAATCATTAAAACTGCGGAATTCTGGAAATCGACCTCTTTTGCCGGACAAGTTGCCAGTTGGAAGGACGACGAGTGGGTAGAGGTTATCAACGCTTTGCTTGAAGTCTCAGTTCTATATGGCTACGTGCAAAAACACAATATCGAGAAAGGTTTGGCAGGTTACCGATTGAATGCCTCGGCGTTGGATTGGCATCTTACGGATGAGCCAGCAGTGGATACCAGTCGAGCAAATGAATACTTCCGCCAGCTTTACCTCAATTTGGCTGAGCTGCTGAAACAGCCAAGCCATCCGCTTTTCTATTTCGAAGCACAGGAACATACCGCTCAGGTCGATGCCGGACGGCGGCAGTTACTCGAACAGCGATTCCGTTTTACTGAAAAAGACCAAAAGGATTGGTTGGATGAGCCGGGCCATGAAACACCTTTGGAACGCCTACCAGTGATGTTCTGCTCTCCGACCATGGAGTTGGGTGTTGATATTTCTGCACTGAATACCGTTTACCTGCGCAACGTACCGCCAACACCTGCCAACTATGCCCAGCGGAGTGGCCGTGCAGGACGTTCTGGCCAACAAGCCTTGGTGATCACCTATTGTGCCTCTTTGAGCCCACATGATCAGTGGTTCTTCCATAACGCCAATGAAATGGTACATGGGATTGTGAAAGCTCCAACGCTGGATCTTGGCAACCGTGAGCTGATCGAAAGCCATCTGCAGGCAGTATGGTTGGCGGCGGCAGAAGTTGAACTGGATAGCAGCATCAGACCACTGGTAGACCCAGAGTCTGACGGCATGCCGCTGCTGGATGCTTTGAAAACCCGGTTGTCTGACCCTGCCGTCATTGCCAAAGCAAGAGTATCTGCTGAAGGTGTAATCAAACAGCTTGAAGGCGATTTGAACACCAGGAAATGGTTCACGCCTGACTATATCGAGTCCGTTATTAATAGAGCGCCCGAGAACTTCTCGAAAGCTCTGGATCGTTGGCGCGCACTGGTTGAGGCAACCCTCAAGCAAATGGAAATGGCCGAAGCCATTACCAAAAGTCACACATCAACAGATATGGAACGCTCAAACGCCCGTCGTCGCTGGGTAGATGCTTCGAACCAGTACCACCAGCTTCAGAAAGCATCCAATACCCAAAATTCGGATTTCTACACCTATCGTTATCTGGCCAGTCAGGGATTCTTGCCGGGTTATAACTTCCCGCGCCTGCCGCTAATGGCATGGATTCCTGCTCGTGGAGGTCGATCTGGCAAGGATGAAGAAGGCAGCATGGTGAGTCGTCCGCGCTTCCTTGCTCTGTCAGAGTTCGGCCCACGCAGTTTGATTTATCATCAGGGTCGAATGTATCGCGTAGTTCGAGCCAAGCTCAACGTGGGTAACAGCGATCATATCTCTGGCAACAGCTCGCTGGCGACCATCACATCTCGGGTATGCAGTCAGTGCGGCTATGGTCACCTCGGGCAACCGGGTGAAGGTGAGCCTCTGGTTGAGTGCTGTGAAAACTGCGATGCGCTGCTGGGTGAAGAGGATTGGGTCAAAGAACTCTATCGAATTGAAACAGTAGAAACCCAACCGGTTGAACGCATTTCGATCAATGATGAGGATCGTCAACGTCAGGGCTTCGAGTTGCAAACGACCTATCGTTTTTTGCCAGGGCCAGACGCCAAAATCCAAAAAGAAAAAGCCATTGTCCGTTCGGATGGTGAGCCTCTTGCCGAATTGACTTACGCTCCGGCTGCTCGTATATGGCGTATCAACCGAGGATGGCGTCGTCGTAAAGATAAAAACCAGCTTGGTTTCTACATCAATCCGATTACCGGGCTCTGGAGCAAACAGGACGACCCGAATGACAGTGATGATAGCGTTAAAGAAGAAGGCGAAATGGATAAAGTCGCCAGCCAGCGTATCGTTCCTTTTGTTGAAGATCACCGCAATCTGCTGATCCTTGCACCGTCGGCTACTCCTGGCAAAGAAGCCATGGCAACCGTACAAGCAGCATTAAAGCGTGGTGTCGAAATGACCTTTCAGATAGAAGAGTCTGAATTGGTTGCCGAGCCTTTGCCAAAACTGGATGACCGTAAGTCCCTGCTGTTTTATGAAGCGGCAGAAGGCGGGGCGGGGGTACTTACACGCTTGGCATCTGAGCCCGAGGGGCTGGCCATCGTTGCTGGTAAGGCGCTTGAGATAATGCACTTCCAAAAACCAGAAAATGGAAAGTGGGATGCTTCAAAGCTGGTTGCCACAGAAAAAAAAGATGATCTGGGTAATTCCATTTGTGAAGCAGGCTGCTATCAGTGTCTGCTTTCCTATTTCAATCAGCCAGACCATGAAAATATCAACCGCCGTAACCAGGAAGCCTTGGAACTGCTGGTGGCGCTGGCTAATTCAAGCGTGCAATTGCAAGCAGTGAGTGCCACGGCTGCAAATAGCTCTGGCAGTGATGATATTGCTAACGACTTTCTGAATGAGCTTGCCAAACAAGGGCTGAACCAACCCACTGCCACTTTTGTTGCAGTATCCGGTGGAGAGGCGACAGCAACTGCTCAATTCAAAGGTGCAAGAACACTGGTCTTTACTGACGTGTTATCGGAAGACATCATGCGCGCCTTAACCGATAAGGGTTGGGCTTGTATTGATGCATCGGCTCCAACCCTCTGGAATACCTTATTCAACGACCATGCGAATGTGTTTGGCGTGGCCGGGAATGCTGATTGATGACACAAGAACATAACTATTTACCGGGCAACTTGATTCACGCTCGCGGCCGGGAATGGGTCGTACAAACTGAGTCATCTCATGAATGGCTGCGCTTGCGCCCGTTAGGTGGCACTGATGACGACATCATTGCCCTGATCCCGGATCTGGAAATAGAGCCGGTGCTTCCTGCTACTTTCCCATGGCCGGATGCTGATGCTCCTGGAAACCACTCCGGTGGCCTACTACTGCGTGACGCGCTGCGCTTGAAACTGCGTACCGGCGGTGGCCCATTCCGCTCATTCGGTAATATCGCGGTAGAGCCGCGCTCTTATCAGTTGGTGCCTTTGTTGATGGCGCTGCGCTTGAGCACCGTGCGTTTGCTGATCGCCGACGACGTGGGTATTGGTAAAACCATCGAAGCGGGCCTGATTGTTCGCGAGCTGATGGATCGTGGGGAAATCTCGAAGTTTGCTGTGCTTTGTCCACCGCATCTGGTCGAACAATGGCAGTCTGAACTGGAAAACCGTTTTAACCTGCACGCCGAAGCGCTGACGTCGGCTACCGCCAGTCGCGTTGAACGCCAGGTGCCTCATGGCGTGAACCTGATGGATCACTTCCCGGTGATTGTCGTCAGCCTCGATTACATCAAGAGCGAGCGCCATCGTGAGCATTTTCTGTCGATTGCACCAGAGTGCATAATCGTTGATGAAGCCCATACTTGTGCTTCCTCAGGACAAGGCAAGCAGCTGCGTTTTGAGTTGCTGCAGCGGCTGGTCGCCAATGACGAACGCCATCTGATCATGCTGACGGCCACGCCACACTCGGGGGATGAAAGTGCTTTTTATAACCTGATCTCTCTGCTGAACCCGAAGTTTGTGGATCTGCAGAAGAACACTTCCGCCAACTCCCCGTTGCGTCAGGAACTGGCTCGTCACTTTGTCCAGCGCCGTCGAAAAGACATCGCCGAATGGCAAACCGCAACCGGTGATGGCAGTGGCTTCCCTCGTCGTATGAAGTCGGATGTAACCTACAAACTCACCGGTGACTGGGGCACGTTCTTTGACTCGGTACAGGAATACTGCATCGAGTTGGCTGAAAGTGTTGAGCAACAAGGTGAGAACAGCGCTCGCCTGATCTGGTACGCCACTCTGGCGTTATTACGTTGCGTGGCGTCTTCACCTGCTGCCGCAGTAAAGGCCTTAAGTAATCGTCTTGAAGGCGTTGAAAGTAGCAACGACCTGCTTACCGATGAACGCCTGTACGATGGCGGGGCTGATGACTTGATGTCATCTGATATTGAGCCGCCAGCCCAGCTTCAAAATCAGTCGTTGCAAACGCTGATTGATGAAGCCGGGCGCCTTAGTGGCAAAAAAGGCGATCCGAAGCTTTCTGCCCTGATCCAGCATTTGGATGGCTTGGTTGCCGATGGCTTCCAACCGGTGATTTTCTGTCGTTATATTGCTACGGCGCATTACGTTGCCGAACACTTGCGCAAGTATTTCCCGAAAGCGCTGGTGGAATCCGTCACGGGAGAACTGACACCAGAAGAGCGCCGCCTGAAAGTCGAAGACATGGAAGATGGCCAGCAACGTATTTTGGTGGCCACAGACTGTTTGTCGGAAGGTATCAACCTTCAGCATCTGTTTACGGCTGTCGTTCACTACGACCTGGCATGGAACCCGACGCGACACGAACAGCGGGAAGGCCGTGTAGATCGTTTTGGCCAGCAGGCTAACGAGGTGCGCTGCACCATGATGTTTGGTCAGGATAACCCGGTTGATGGCTTTGTATTGAACGTTATCCTGCGCAAAGGTGAAGCCATTCAGAAAGAGCTGGGTGTACTGGTGCCGATGCCAGAAGACGACAACCGCATTAATCAGGCTCTGGTAAAAGCGGCACTGATGAAGCGTAGCAGCGTGGCTACGCCACACACCCTGGATATGTTTGCCGGTGCTGAAGAACTGCTTGCTCCAGTACAAACCCAGTGGCAAAACGCACTGGAAAAAGCCAAGGCCAACCGCACGGTATTTGCCCAGCGCTCGTTAAAGCCAGAAGAAGTGATGCCCGAATGGCAAAAGCAGCAGGATTCGTTAGGCACTCAAGCTGATGTACAACGCTTTATTAAAACCGCTTCTGCACGTCTGAATGCTCCATTGGAAATCAGCCGTGGGGATCGTTACCGTTTTCTGCCTGCCAATACGCCAGAAAACCTGCGCCAGCGTTTGGCTGATGAAGGCATCGAGCAGCCACTCGTTATCGACTTCAACGAACTGCATCGCAGCCATCCGCTGGTCAGTATCTTTGCCGACCACCTGCTGGAAGAAAGTCTACAGGGGAGTAGTCGTATTGCAGCTCGTTGTGCCGCTGCAGAAACCAACAGCGTTGAGGTAGTGACTACGGTGTATTTACTGCGTTTACGCCACCAGCTTGAATATGTGCGTCGCCGTGAGCCGTTTCAGTTAATGGCTGAAGAAACCTTGGCCGTCGCGATTAAGGGGCGAAACAACCCGGAATGGATCAGTGGCTACGAAGTGAACCAGCTGCTGGAATGTCAGCCCAGCGGCAACTTGCCAAAAGAACTGATCAGCCGCGAAATTCAGCAGGCTCTGGATTTTATGCAGGGTCAGCAAGCGCAACTGGAACAACTGGCCAGTGAACGGGCTAACGCCCTGTTAGCGGATCACCGCCGTGTGCGTGAAGCGGCGCGCGACGTGGGCCAATACAGCGTTAAAGCCTGCCTGCCGGTGGATATCATCGGTGTCTATGTACTGCTGCCAGATGCGCTGTAAGGAACGACCATGAGAAAAGTAAAACGCCAACCGAAAAGCGCTCTGAATCTGCCCAGTATTACTCTGGAAGGCGGCCTGTTTTTACCCGACCAGCTTGAAAAAGCGGCATTGGGTCAGGCAAGTCTGCAAGCCGAAGCCGACTACCAAATTCCCAAAGGCTTGAAGCTCAAAGACGAATACAGCCGCGCCTTTCAGATTGCCTGTGCCCAGTGGAAGCTCTTCGCACCCAAACTGGAACGAGAAGACATTGATGCCCAGGCGGTTACCCAAAGCTTTGTGCAGGAACTTCTACGCGATGCCTTTGGCTACGTCACTCTGCAATCAACCGAGCCCTTACAGGTTAACGAGCGCCGCTATCCTGTTAACCTGATTGCCGGGCATATTCCGGTAGTGGTCGCGCCCTTTAACGCCAAACTGGATGACGGCTTGGCAGAGCTGGTAGTAGAAGGCAGCGGCAATCGTAAAAAATCGGCGTTTCAGGTGGCACAAGAGCTGCTGAACGCCAGCGAAGAGCACCTGTGGGCCATTGTCAGCAACGGCAAGCAACTGCGCCTGCTGCGCGACGCAGCCAGTCTGACGCGCCCGAGCTTTCTGGAGTTTGATCTACAAGACGTGCTCGAAGGCCAGCGCTTTAGTGAGTTCGCCAGCCTTTGGCGATTGCTGCATGCCAGCCGTGCAGCGCTGAACTCGCAACCGGAGCAAAGCATCTGGGAGCAATGGCGCGAAACCGGCAAGGCCGAAGGCACCCGTGTACGTGATGGTTTGCGTATCGGTGTGGAGCAGGCGCTGCTAACACTGGGCGAAGGCTTTATTCAGCACCCAGCTAACCAGGCTTTGCGCCAACAGTTGGCCAATGGTGAACTCAGCAAGAACGACTACTTCCAGCAACTGCTGCGGCTGGTGTATCGCCTGATCTTCCTGTTTACAGTAGAAGAGCGTGGCTTGTTGCACCCGCAAGATGCAGAACAAAACACCAGCAAAAAACTCTCCAAAGCCCAGATTCAGGCGCGCCGTGCTTACGCTCAGGGCTATGCATTGGGCCGCCTGCGCGATGCTTGTCTGAAGCATCGTAACCTCAACCGTTTTGACGACCAATGGCAGTCCTTGCGTATTGTGTTTGCCGGTTTGGCTGACGGTGAAGAACGCCTCGATCTGCCCGCGCTGGGCGGCTTGTTCAACTCACAACAGTGCAAAGCGTTGGATGTTTCCAGCCTGTATAATCTGCATCTGCTCAGAGCCATGCACCATTTACGCTGGGCCATGCACAAGGGCTCACCAGCCCCCATCGACTACCGCAATATGGGCCCGGAAGAGTTGGGCAGTGTGTACGAAAGCTTGCTGGAGCTGGTGCCTGATATTGACTTACCGGCAAAGAAATTTGGATTTATTGGGCATGACCAGTTTGGGAAGTTGATCGAATCAGCTAAAGGAAACGATAGAAAGAAAACAGGAAGTTATTACACACCGGATTCATTGGTGCAGGAGCTGATCAAGTCTGCGCTGGAACCGGTGATCAAACGACGACTAGGTGCCAACAAAAGCAACCCAGCCGATGCTTTGCTCAATATTCGCGTGATCGACCCGGCCTGTGGCAGTGGTCACTTTCTGCTAGCAGCAGCACGCCGATTGGCTCAGGAACTGGCTCAGCTGCGAACTGAAGACGGTGCAGTAAAACCCGCCGATTATCGTCACGCCCTGCGTGATGTGGTGGCTAAATGTATTTTTGGTGTCGACCGCAACCCGATGGCACTGGAGTTGGCGCGTATGGCGCTGTGGCTGGAAGGTTTTGAAGAAGGTCAGCCATTATCGTTCCTCGATCACCACTTGCAATGCGGTGATGCCTTGCTGGGCCTGACTGACCTGAACGCATTGGAATACGGCATTTCGAAAGCGGCGTTTAAAGCCCTGTCGGGTGATGAAAAGCCGGTATGTACCGCGCTGGGTAAAGCCAATACCGCCGCACTCAAACAACTGGAAAAAAATCGTAAAAGCCCACAGTTCAAGTTGCCGCTGGAACAAGCCAGCCAATTGGCAGAGCTGCAGGCCATCGAGGCCATGCCGCAGCGCACCACCAAACAGATCGCCAAGCAGGAAGCGGCCTATCTGGCCTTTCTCGACATGGCCAAACATAGCCCGTTACGTCACGCCGCCGATATGCTGCTGGGCGCGTTTTTGATGGCCAAAACCGAAGACACCGAAGCGCAGATTCCCACCACCGCGCATCTATATCTGGAACTGGTGAACGATCAGCACAACGAACAACACCTGAGTGTTCGCCATCAGGCCATGCAAGCCTGTGCCGACGCCAGCGTATTTCACTGGCCATTGGCGTATCCGCAAGTGTTTGCTCAAGGTGGGTTTGATTGCGTACTCGGTAACCCGCCGTGGGAACGCATCAAACTGCAAGAAGAAGAGTTCTTTGCCACCCGCAGCACCGACGTCACCGATGCCAAAAACAAGGCGGAACGTGCGCAACGGATTCAGTGGCTCAGTGAAGGTATGCTGGCAAAGCACCTGCACCCGGAAATCCCGCATCCAGACCATGAATGCATGGCCGAAGTGCGCTTGTACAATGAGTTCGTGACCGCCAAACGCACCGCCGAAGCCGCCAGTGCCTTTATGCATGTTAAGGGGGGCGAAGGCGGGCGTTATGCCCTGACCGGTGTTGGCGACGTTAATACCTATGCCCTGTTCAGTGAAACAATTTTGCAGATCACCGCTGAAACGGGACGTTCCGGGTTTATCGTGCCAACCGGTATTGCCACCGACGACTCTACCAAGGCATTTTTTGGTCATATTACTCAGAGCGGACGGTTGGCTAGCTTGTTTGATTTGGAAAATCGAGAAAAGATTTTCGAAGCGGTTGATAGCCGCATGAAATTTTGCCTGCTAACCATTGGTCAGGCAGAAGAAGCCGAGTTTGCCTTTTTCCTGACCCAGCCACATCAACTGGCCGACGACAGCCGCCGCTTTACCCTGACGCCGGAAGAGTTCCGACTGATCAACCCCAATACCCTAACCTGTCCGGTATTTCGTAGCGAACGAGATGCTGAACTAACCAAAAAGCTCTACCGCGCTGCGCCCGTTCTGATTAACGAAACACAGGAAAGCGGCAACCCCTGGGGCATCAGCTTTATGGCGATGATGCATATGTCAGGTGATAGTCATTTATTCAGCAACGAGCCAGCTATTGGCAAGCTTCCGTTGTACGAAGCCAAAATGGTTAACTTCTATAACCATCGTTTTTCCACCTATGGAGATCGAGGTGATGAAAGAGGATATCGTGTTCTACCGCAGTCATCTGATGAACAGCTAAAAGACCCCTCATATGAACCCAAGCCCTTTTACTGGATTGATAAGGATCTCGTAGATGAGGCTCTTGAGGACAAGTGGAGCAATGAATGGTTGTATACCTTTAAGGACGTGACCTCCGTTACCAACGAGAGGACCGTGATATCAACTGTTATCCCGTTAGCCGGTGTAGGACACACTGCCCCATTAATTTTTTCTAAAAAGCCCGCTCGCTTGGTTGCTTGTTTAATTGGCAATATGAACAGTTTAGTTTTGGATTTTATTGCTAGGCAGAAGGTTGGTGGGTTACACCTGACATATGGGTATGTAAAACAATTTCCAATAGTATCTCCAGATGTATATACCAACATCAAAATCGATTTTATCAGTCAAAGAATATTGGAACTGACGTATACATCCAACGACCTATCAGGTTGGGCTAACGATCTTGATTATACCGGCGAGCCTTTTCCCTTTGATCCCGAACGCCGCGCGATTTTGCGGGCAGAGCTGGATGCCTACTACGCCAAACTCTACGGCCTGACCCGCGACGAGTTGCGCTATATCCTCGACCCGGCGGATGTGATGGGTGAAGACTACCCATCCGAAACCTTTCGGGTACTGAAAAACAAGGAAATGGGCCTCTACGGCGAATATCGTACCCAGCGTCTGGTGCTGGAAGCCTGGGATAAACTGGAAGCGGGCACTCTTGGTAGCGATCTCGTGGATACTCCCGTTCGTCGGAAAGATCCTTTGAAGGAATATTCTGCTCACGGAACACCCGCCAACGAGACTGAAGATTGGTGGGCAGGAGTCGCGTGCGATGTACTTCTTCAGAAAGACCCTGTTGATGACAACAACCTGCTTTTGATTCTTTCAACGAATCTGTCTGAATCTACTTCAGAAGTATCCACACTTGCACAGTGGCTAGAGCCTCTAAGTTCCAGTCGTTGGCAACAGGTATTCAATTGGCTCAGAAGTTTGTTGAAAGTATCCGGCTCCCAGCCTTTATCTATTTCGGATCCATCTTTGCTTTCAGGTGTATTGGGCGATCATCGAACAGAGGCTCTGGCGAAAGCATTGATTTCAGCTCGTACAGAACAGGAGCGTAAGTTGGCTGACTTGATGGGTACGCAAGCTACCAGCTCTGAAGACTTGGGCATTGCAGTCAAGAAAGGATAGAAATGAATGGATACGCTTGGAGCAATGGATGGCCGTCGAACCAAACCACGTTTGTGGGTTGAAAAGCTTTGGATACTGGATTCATTAAGTACGCCACAGCCTTTACGTGAAATCACTCTGACACAAGGGCTCAACCTGATTGTCTCTCCTCAATCGCATGAAAGCTCCGGCCATGGCGTCGGTAAAACAGCATTTTGCCAGCTGTTGCGTTTCATTTTGAATGACCCTCAGTGGTCAGATGGAACGTCGCTTAAGAGCGAGCTGCTGCAAAATTCGGATTTAAAGAAAGGCGCTGTAGCAGCATTGGTTCATATTGGTGAACAGCGCTGGACGGTACTGAAACCCTGGCAGCATCAACAGCAATATAAGGCCTCTCGAACCGCTGATTGGCAACAGCTAGCCAGTAACGAAGAGGATAATGAGTTTGGCCTTTATCAAGCAGCGTTAATAGAGACCTTCGTTAATGCTCTGCCCATCCAGCAATTGCCCGGCTCAGATCAGGCCATTGAGTGGCATCACATTCTGGCTTGGTGCTCTCGCGCCCAAAATGCACGTTATCAGAGTTATTACCAGTGGCGAGCTACCGGTACGGGGTTCAGTTTGCCTGCTAAATCACCGGCAGTACTGTTGCAAATACTGCTTGGACTAGTGGACGACGGTAAAGCTCTACAGGCATTGGAAGCAGCCAAGCAAGCAGTCGATACTCAAAAGCGCAAGTTGCAGGCTCTGCGAGAAGAACCAGCTTTATTAATGGCCCATGTTCGCCGCCAGCTTGATCGTCGTCTCAATACAAATAAATCCGTTCCGTTTAGACAGACGGATTTATTTGAGCGTACGAATCTGGTTGATCTCGCCAGACAACGCCTGTCGGGATACTTGGCCGAGTTGGAGGGGTTTTCGAGGCAGCTTCAGGATATTGAGAGCGAACGCCAGCTAGAGATCGAGAACAGAGCTCCACTTAACTCGGCTATTGGTCTTGTTAGTAATGAAATTAGCCAGTTAGAGGCAATAGTGACTGGAAACCAGCAAGAACTGGAACGGCTGATTAACGAGGCTCAATCACTCCAACAAAAACTGCCAACTCGATGTGACCCTGGCAATCGGCTACTAAGAGATTGCGATCATGTAGTGCAAAGAGTTCAGCTCATACAAATAGATAGAAGTCAGCAGGCTAATGAGCACAAACGGCATGTAAAAGAGATTGAAAAAAGCCTGTTTCCTTTGAAGCGGCGGCTGGAAGAACTTGAAGCTGCGATGCTTCCTATTGATCAGAAAGTTTCATCTTTGAACCAGAAAATGGAAGAAGTCCTTCATCGCCAAGTGGAGATAACAGCGGCCAAGGAATTATTACAGGAGGCTATCGAAGACTACGAGCACTATGAAAATATCATTCAAGGTAAAGAACAGACTAATGACATCCGTAAAGCAGAGATTCGACTTGCTGAATTAAAAACCATCCTTGGTCGTTGTGACGTTGCATATGAAAATGTTCGCAGCTCGGTAAGTGAACGCAAGAAAATCATTGGCGCGATAATGAATGATATCGCCAAGTACCTTCCGATGTTTCGTTGGGGAGTATTCAATAGCGATGACAAATCTATTAACCGCCCCTTTCAGCTAGGCCCACCACACTCAACGACGTATGGTGTATTAGAAATACTGGCAGGCGATATTGCTTGCCTGCTGGATAGCAGAAACGACGGCAGCCTTCACCCAGGACTACTTATTCATGATTCTCCCCGAGAAGCTGAAATGAGTGAAGACATGCTCTGGACTCTGTTGAATAGTGTTCCTTCCAACGACGGACAGTTTTTTCAGTATATCGTTACGACTTCTACCGAGGCGATTGAAGGTTATAGTGAAGCCGTGCGTTTGAGGCTCGATTCATCGTCAAATTCGAAGTTGCTTTTCAAGCAGCCTCTAGCGGCAGAGCAAGGCGAGCTGAATTAACGTAGTTACCGTAACGGCCCACCAGAAGGCCTGATCATTCGCCAGCAAAACGGCCAATGGTGTGACCAACGAGCCAAGCTGATTCGGGCGGATTTTACCCAGGCGATTGGTGAGCACTGGAGTGGTCGCATGATTGAGTGGAATAATGTTTCAAATATGGGTTAATCAGAACAGCTTTTCGAATTTATCAGCAAGGATATGATGTGTCGTTATTTATCAATCTCAATGATGAGCGTATGGCTTGGGAAATCAGCCAGGCTCGATCAAGTGTGATTTTTGTGGCTCCTGGAGTGCGGTCGCAGGTTGCGAATAGTCTGATTAAAGCAGTCGATCGACTGGGTAGCGGAGCGGTTCAGGTCGTGTTGGACGTGTCCGCCAATGTGGCTCGTATCGGCTACGGTGAGCATGAAGCGGTGGCGCTGTTGGAAAAATCTGGCGTTCAGCTACGCCAGCATCCTGGGTTACGAACTGGTATTTTGATTTGTGATCAGTCCGGCTGGAGTTATTCTGCGACGCCACGCCTGGTGGAATCCGATATGGCTAAGGACAGTTCTGCATTCAATGCCATCGTATTAACAGCAGACCAAATCCAGTTTCTGATGCATGAGTTACCGCCAGTGGCAGAGGATGAACCAGGGGATACTCAGGTCGAAATGCTGATGCCAACAGTAGGAGAAAGTGTTGTCGATACGGCGACGGTTGCCACAATAACAACAGCTTTGGAAATCGCGCCGCCGCAGTCTTTTGATCTGGCTCGCCATACGCGTGTATACAGCGCCTTGATTGAATTTGTGGAGCTTTCGTTTACCGGTTTTAACCTTCAAAGTCGGCGTGTCCAACTGCCCAAGTCCTTGCCAATGATCGCCAGCAAAGACAAGGATTTGAAAAGCCGCATATCTGCTTCCCTTAAGGTTCTTGATCAGGTTGAAAAGCCCAAAGCATTGAAAGATATAACCGAATCTCTTGAAGAGTTGCGCAAGGCCTATCTGATCCCTGTTGGGCATGCGGGCCGAATTATGCTCAAGTCAAAGAGGTCTCAGTTCGAAGCCGAGTTATCTGAAATCGAGAAGCAGCTAGATAACTGCAAAACCGATTTGACAAAGGATTTGCAAGAGACCTTGAATCGTGTTGTTGAATCTATTACACCCGAACTAGCCCGAGCCGTATTACTCGATCCGCCACCACAATTCCGTGGTTTGTTTGATATGAATGAGGCTTCGGCCAGAGACTATGTAGCCGGAGAACTAGAAAAGGCATTTCCTGATGCAAAGTCTCTGGTCGAAAACATGAAAATTCATAAGTTCTTCAAGGATGTCACTTACGAGACGTTAAAGAATGAAGAATTTATCGAGCGTGTTTTTAACGCTATTCCCAAGTCCATTCTGGATGGTGCGTTATTGAATGAAGACCTCGCAGCCAAGGCTAAAGGCTGAGCATGAATTATCTTCAGAGAAGCCTGATCGAAAAAACCGGTTATCACTTCGGTTTTGAATACGTGCAATCCAGCTCACCAGAAGAGGTCGTGCTGGCTTCTGCCAGACACCCAGCAACGGCCATCGTTATTCAGAGTGGTCTGATCTTTGATGTCCAAATTTCCTCGCCATCAACTCTGTTAATCAATGAAGAGCTAACACGAAGTTTTCCCATGTTTGCTAACACCAATGGTGGTTTTAAGGTTTCCAACGATGACGACCTTGGCAGGTTATTGAGAAGAGCTGCAAACCTGGCTCACTCCCTCCCGAATCATGCTGTTACTGAGTATCAAGAAGAACTCGAACGTGAACTTGGGCAATTGCCTGACGGATTGCGAGGCACAGAGGTGGAGCAGCTAGTTCGCCAACGTGTTGGCCAGCAAGCTTATCGAAATGCCATGCTCGAATATTGGGGCGGTACATGTGCTGTAACCGGACTGTCTGTTAAAGCAGCACTGACAGCCAGCCATGCCAAGCCTTGGGCTGAATGCGATAGCGACCATGAGCGGTTGAATGTATTCAACGGCTTCCTGTTCAGCGCAAATCTGGATGCATTGTTTGACCGCTTTCTGATCAGCTTTGATGATGTTGGTGAGCTCATTGTGTCTCCTGCGGTATCGGAAGAAGATCGTAAGCTGCTTGGATTGGATCAGGTATTGAAACTCCGCTGGATTGCAAAAGAACATTTACCGTATTTGAAATATCACCGGCGTTTGTTTGAAAAGACAGGTTCGGCTACATATCGCCATTGATGGAAGTACCCCTCACTGAGCTAGAGGAGAGCTTAAAACCTTGTTCAGAATGGGTTGGTTACTACAAAATGGAGAGCATCAAGAAAAGGTTAAAACAACGAGGTGGTAATGAAGCTCACTGAGCTGAAAATCAAAGGGTTCAAGTCGATTGATGGCTGGTCAAACCATTGCTCTTGGTGATGTGACTTTATTACTGGGTGCCAATGGGGCCGGTAAAAGCAACCTGATTTCATTTTTCGAATGCTCGGTTATATGACCACCGGAGCATTGCAGCAATATGTAGGCAAGTATGGTGTTAATCAGCTGTTGTTTTACGGTTCAAGAGTCACTGAGTCGATCAGTTTTAGCGTCACTCTGGAAGACGATAGAAACATCGACAAGTACGAGGTCAAGCTTTCGCATGGGATGCCGGGTCGCCTGTTTATCAGTGGCGAGAAGGTTAGCTATCAGACCAAAGGCAGGCCGGATCCTCTCGAATATTTCTTAACAGCAGGCGGTGCTGAAACCGGACTGGCTCAAGACAATCGCAAAACCAGCCAGGTGCTGGCCGCGTTGCTAGGGCGTATTAATGACTACCAGTTTCATGACACCTCCGATACAGCTCGGATCAAAGACCGGGTTTATCTCGACGATGCCGCCTACCTGCGTAGCGATACTGGGAACTTGGCGGCTTTCCTTAAAAACCTGAAAGATACCGAGAAATTCCAACCCTATTACCAGCGTATCGTGCGTCACGTCCAAAAGGTGATGCCTCAGTTTGGTGATTTTAAGCTGGATACTCTGCCGGGTAACGACCGTTATATTCGCCTGAATTGGCAAGACAAGCGCCGCCCGGATTACCTGTTTGGCCCCGATCAGATCTCTGATGGTTCATTGCGCTTTATGGCGCTGGCAACCTTGCTGATGCAGCCACCGGAACTGATGCCGAAAGTGATCGTGCTGGACGAACCAGAACTTGGACTGCATCCCGCTGCCACATTGGCGCTGGCTGGTTTGATCAAACGAGCCTCTCACCATGTGCAAATTGTCGTGGCAACGCAATCAACCCGGTTAGTGGATGAGTTTTCTCCCGATCAAGTTGTGGTAGTGGAGCGAGATGAGAACAGCGGTGCCAGCCAGTTTCATCGTCTTAATACAGAAAAGTTGGCTGACTGAAACAGCTGGCGAATTGATTTCAGCCATACAGAAGCTGTGGTTGATAAGATCTGCTCCACTCCCAAAAGAAAAAGCACAGCCGTCACTGTGCTACCGCCATCATCCGATGGCGGCTTTTCCCACTTCAAACAAGCTCGATCTCAACGACGCCAGATCCAGTACCGTGACACTGGATTTGAATAGCCGCTCGACGCTGTCGGTTTGAATGCCGACGCCCACCAGTTCAATACCGCTGCGTTCGCACAGGCTGATGATGTCCTGGGTGTCTGCCTGGTGATCCGGTTCACCATCGGTAATCACCATGATGATTTTCCGTTCCTCCTGACGGTAAATCAGTTGGCTGGCGGCGTACCAAAGGGCTTCCGCCATGGGGGTGGTGCCGCGTGGGCTTTGGTCGAAGTAGGCGGCGTGTGATCGAACGGATTGGCCAATAGGCAGGGCGCTGTCGATATGCGTTTGTCGTCCGGGGAAAAAACCTGCGCCACAGTTCACACCGGCTATGCCTTCCAGCGCAAGGGCCAGTGCCAAAGCCGCTTCGTTGGCGATCTGATGAATGGGAATATCTTTCTCGCCACGCAGGCTCATGGAGCCGGAGGCGTCTACCAATAGATAAATAACCGCGTTGGACGCTGTGCGTTTGTGTTCGTGGCTGAATATGCGGGTGTTGCCGGTTTGTGAAGCAGCCAGTCGGGTCGGGGACAGGCGTCTGCCAGTGTGTTTGTAGCGGCTGCGTTGCTGTTGTGAGGCCTGCACCAGTCCTTGCAGTCGTGCGCGGATCATGCCGGATTCAGCGGCTACTTTGGTCAGCAGATTTTGGCTTCCAGCCATTGCGGGTTCTGCAGTGGGCAGGGTAAAAGGCCGAGGTGATGAGTGGTGGTGTTGGGCGCTTTCGGCTTGGTCGCCCAAAGCGCTGGCGGCAGCTTGTTGTAAGTCTGGAATCAGGTCATCGTCCGTTGCGGACAATAGAGATTGCAGCGCTGAGGTGGTGTTGTTATCAGGCGTGTTGTCGTCGTCTGATCTGTCAGAATTGAGATTATTTATACCGTTATTTTTGTTGTTTGATGGCTGCGGTTCTTGTTCTTCCTCCTTTTCTTCTTCAATCAGCTTGATCAGCGCATCGGTCAGTTGCAGCGCGTCTTGGGTGGACGTGAGCTGACCGGTGGTGTTGGCCAGTGCAGCGATTCGGGTCATCAAACCGGCGGGCAGTTGCTGACGAATATCCTGATTCACCTGCTGATAAAGCGGGTTCAGAGTTTCCTGTTTCAGCACTCGGCTGCGCAGCCGAAACAGCAGCCAGGTTTGCAGCAGTGCTGCCGGGTGCATGAGTTCCTGGCCTGCGGGTGTGTAGTCGATCTGGCCCTGATCAATCAAACACTTCACCAGCTGGTGCAGGGTTTTGCGGGTGCCGGGGTAGTCATGGCCGAGTGCCTGTTCAATACGAATGTCTTCGATGATGTTCAGCACGGCTTTGCGGATCGGGCGATTGGTGGATGTCTCCACGACCTCAAAATCGGTATGGCGAATATGCGCGGCTTCGTGAGCCAGAAAGCCCCAGGCCAGGTCGCGGTAGTCGGGTGTGGCAGGATCAGCCGCCGGAATCACAATCCGATTGCCGTCGGTATAGGCAGAACTGCCTTCGATGCAGACTTGAACGCCAAACTTGTGGCCGTACGCAGCAGCGACGATGGGCAGTGCGTTGTTGAGATGATGTTGCATAGTGATACTCCAATAAGAAAAGCCCGCACTGCATCAGCAGCGCGAGCTATGGGGAATGGTTAAATTGAGTAAAAGGTACTGGGACAATCAGAAGTAAAACGAGCTGGGGTCAGTCGTCTGTGCCGGTGAGGCTGGAATGGTCTGTAGTGCTGTTTGTTGCGTCGTGCTTGGTGCTGCGATGTGCGTTGTAGGCTGTGAAACTGCTTGAGCGAAATTCTCTTCTGGCGTTACCGACGATGGCAACTGGATCATGTCATCCAGATTGAGTTGACCTTCACCGTGGCGCTGTATTTTGTCCGGGTCGGACAAGATCAGGACGGTGGCCAGCAACTCATGGTACAGCGCACCGACAATGGCTCCGGTTTTTGGCAATCGTTGCAGGATGCCATCCATGGTCGTCACTACCGGCTGCACCCGGTGATCAAGAAAAGCCAGGCCATCGAGCTTGTCGCGGATCTTGCGAATCGGATTCAACGAGCGCTGGCTGATTTGATCCTTACCGGCAATGGAGCGCTCGAACAGCTCATTGGCATCGCGGGCAATCTCTTTGAACAGCGTGTGGCCCATGCTGTTGACCTTGTCGGTCAGGTCACCGGATTCTGCTGCGGGCTTCATGCGATAGATCGCGTAATCAAACGATAGCTTTTGGGCAACGTCGTCCACCGGAGCAATGGCACGGCGAATGGACTCGGCAAATCCCGGATGCTTGCTAACCCAGTCCTGGGTGACCTGATCGTAGTTTTTCAGAAACTCCTGACGACATTGGGAAAACGCCTGGCCAATGCGTTCCAGCTCGGGAGTGACCTGGTCGATCTTGTCTTCGGGAATGGCAAAGCCACCGAGAAAACGAATCCCGACCTGATCACAATGCCGATAAGCTTCTTTCTTCAGCCGATCAAAATGCGACAAGGCCTCTGGATCACAGATCTTCTTGCTGCCCAGGCTGGCCACGTCTTTGGGCGGTAATTGGCTTCCGTCTCCCAAGCGGAAGTCTTCGGGGCGTAACTTCTTGCGACCGCTCCAGATGGAACAGTCGATGTGGCAAATCACCAGTTTATCCAGTGTTTTAATACTCATGCTTGTATCCTTTTTCAGGCACACGACCGCCTGGCCAAGCGAAGCTAAGCCAATCCAGTTCGTGTGAGAGGGGTTGAGGTTGAAGTGATTAGAAATCGCTAGAAGTAGTAATTGGGCGCGGCGGGAGCCACAGTCTCCAGATTGATCCTGGCTTCCAAAAGGCCCAGTGCTTCAGCCAGCGGACGGATGTCGTGCTGCTCCTGGTTGGCCCAGTGCAGCAGCGTGCTATCAGGTGAGAGATCGAAAGGCACCAAAGTACCGTCGCTTTGGGCCACCGTCAGAGTGAAAACTTCCGGAAAGCGTTTGGTCGCAGCGCGCAGAAACAGCACCGGCACCAGCCCTTGAGTGTGAGTGATCAAGCCCGACCCTTCGCCCAGTTTGGTACACACATGGTTGATGCCTTCCATCGTGGTGGTAGTCATGCTCAGCGACCAATCCTGTATCTGAATCCAATGCTCCTCCAGTGTGGCCAGTCCTTGGGCTTCCAATATTCGGGCGGCGTCGTAAAAGCAGCGCTGGATCATCCCGGCGTATTGAGAGGCACCGGGTGGACTGGTCAGCTCCCACGACAGGGCCGAGTCATCCGACAGCAAAGCCTGATTCGTCTCCTGCCGATACGGACAACCACCAGGGTGAATGCCGAACTGGCCAATGTAGCGATAGCCTTGGGTTTCTTGCTGTTGAATGGCTCTGAGGCGATCCCGACCTGGGTTGTTTGTGGGCAAGTATTGGGTCTGATCCAGCTTGCCCGGTGAGCCGTAACGGACGATCAAGTAAGTACTGCCCGCTTGATCTTCGGTATCCATGGCAATGGCCCAGGCGCTGCTTTCTTCGTGAGTGTCCTTGCCCTGAATGATTTGGCCTTGAGCAGATTCTCGTCGAAAGAGCTGATATTGGCGTTCCATGCTGACCTCCTAATTGTCCCAGTGATCACCGAACACATCGGCAGCAATGCGATGAATCGCTTCGCGTTGTTCCGGTTCCGCACGCCCAGTAAGCGCCCGTTGCAAGGCGTATTCGACGGCATTGGGTGCGCCTTTAAAGGCCAGTGTCAGACGTGCCCAACGTACCAGAGTACGGGTGGACATGGTGATGCTCAGCTCGGTGCCGGTATCGCCGTTGCCAATAAACAAGCGGCGGACATCGTTGGCGACCTTGATCATGCGTTCCCGGAATACATCGGGCAGGGAAGCCGCTGCGGCACTGAGAATCTGGGCTTCGGTATCCGCACTGGCGTAATCCGCTTCCAGAATGCGAAAGCGATCCAGAAAGGCCAGGTTCTGCTGCAAGACGCCTTGGTACAAGCCGGTCTGATCCCCGGTGCCCGCGCTGTTACCGGTCGCAATCAGCCGAAACTTGGGGTGAGGCCGAATGATCTCGCCGCCGTTTTGACTGATCACCAGAGGCGCGCCTTCCAGTACATCGTTCAGCCCGGCGAGTTCAGCCGGTTCGGCCAAATCCAGTTCATTCAACACCAGCAAATGGCCTTCCTTCATTGCCAGCGCCAGCGGGCCATAGACAAAGCTCATGTTGCCGTTCACCAGGGTGTGATGACCGATCAGATCCGCCAGCTCCAGGCGTCCATGAGCGGTGATTTGTTGCACTGGCCAGTTCAAGCGCGCCGCTACCTGACACACCAGCGAGGTTTTACCGCAGCCGGTGGGGCCAGTGATAAAGAGACCATCGCCGTCGGGTGTGGATAAAAATGCCAGCACATCGCGTAAGTCTTCACGGCGCAAGACATAGTCCGGGTTGGACAAGGGAATGGCCGGGTGACTGGTGTCACTGGCAAAACCTTCCACCACAAAGGCATCCGGGGCTGGAACGTTAAAGGTCTGGTTCACCTGAACCATAAAGGGAGACGCTGTCGAGAAAGAATCCGTCGAGGAACCGTCAGTCGAGGAAGAGCGAGTTTGAGACGTTGGCGTTATCTTGGTCATGGTTATTCTCCATTCATTCATATCAAACAAACACAGGCCCCCGGCAAAACCGGGAGCCTGTGTGGTCTGTGGTTTAAGGGGTTAAGGGTTTAAAAACTCAGGGGGGTAAAACGAGCGGCGTCAGAAATAGAAAGAGTCGGGCAGTGCCGTTGGGCTAATGGGATTGGTTTGAGTTGTGGTGTTGGTTTGAGGCAGAGGGTTGCTTGGGTGTTGAACGCCGCTTGGTGAAGTATCCCGAAGAGACACCCGAACCCGTTCCTGGGCTGGTTTGCGGTATTGATCCAACACCGTGTCATCCAAAGCCGGTAACTGATCGTCGATCAACTGGCCATAGTTGATCTGACCATTGGCCAGATAACGAGTGAGTTTGATGCCACCAAACTCGGTGTGAGCGTAATCGCCCATCATCTGACACAAGCGTTTCTGAATCGCCGTCAGCTCAGATTTGGCTTGCTTGAGTTGACTGTCCCAACCATCGGCACAGGTTTTGAGGGAACGATAACGCGAGACCAGCTCCTGCCAGTCCGCACGTTGCGCTTGCGTGGGTATGTACAGATCCCGCGTTGGGTCTTTGTCTGGCGCTTGCAGGCGTTGCACCCTGTGCCAGAATGAGATGGCCGCCAACTCCAGTTGCTGGAGCATTTCTTCATCACGAGTAACGATAAAGATCAGCACCTCATCGTCGTGATAAAACACCAACCACCCGCGTTGGCTCCCGGCGACCCGGATTTGATACAGCACCTGAGTCCGATACAGCTGATAGGTCGGGCTGTTGGTGCTGTGGGTTTGTAGATCCTCAAACACCGACGTACAGGGGCATTTCAGCTCAACCGGCTCGCCGTCGTCGTTGATGCCGTCGAAGCTGGCACGCAACAATGGGTTATCGTCCGCTTCTCCGCACAACGGCAGCAACAGCGTGTTGTGTTGTTGCTCGAAGGCCAAGCGAGCCGCCGGTTCCAGCTCAATGCCACGTTGCACATTGGGGTTGCTGGATAGATCTTCCGGTAGCACCAGACCGGTTTTTTCCGCCCACAACCGCCAGGGTGTTTTATCCGGTGACTGACCGGCAATCACAGCGATCTCTGAAGCGGTAATTCCCTGTGCCCGCCAGCGATGCCAGGCCGGTGTGCGTTGCGTCAGATCGATGATGTTCATATGACCTCCTGAACACAGAACCACCCCGTAGGGTGGTTCTGACGGCGACGTAGAAGCCAATGGTCAAGACGCCATGGCCTGAGTGTCATGGTCTGAAATCGCCTGCTGCTGAGCGTCCGACAAGCTTTGGCGAGCGAACTGCAACACGGCTCCCTCAAAGTGCTCGGTGGCGTAGTCAAAGGCGTTGTTCCAGGCACCCGAAGAACGTGCCCGATCCACCAGGCGTTGCACCTGGGTACGTTGCGGATCACTGACGACAGCGTCGGGTAAAGGTGGGGACGTAGCAGTGATGGGCTGGGATTCCCCTTCAATGATGCGTTCGGCTTCATCCTGATCAAAAATGCCAACCAGGCCAAACGCCAGACGCGCACACTGAATCATGGCCTTATGTCGCAACATGCGCTTGGTGTGAGTTTGCCAGGGGCCAGCGATCTGATACGGCCCACGACTGCCCATGCCTTCAAAGGGCGGTCGGTAGACTTCGTCCAGATACTCCTTTACCCGAACGGAATGTTGCCGATCTGTTCGGTAAATCACACACTCCAGCCACTCCGGGCAGTCCTTTGCGCCAGGATGCGCAATAAAGCGATCCGCCACAAAGAACTCCATGCCATCAAAGTGTGGATGCTGATTGATCATCCGTGACCAGCCATCGACACCCACCACCGGAATAATGCCGGACTGCTTGTCTGGAAAGGCGTAGATTTCCTTGGTGAAGGGGTTCAGACCGTATTGCTCAGCAACCACCAGCAGAGCCATCATTTGCTCATTGCTGGGAGCCGTACCATCCCGTTGCTTGAATGCCGTGGCCTTCAGCGTCGTGAACAGCTTGTCCGCATCAACGTAGTAGCGTTCCGCCAGACGATTGAGGATCTTGGGCGCTTCCATACCTCACCTCCTATTCCTTGAACGTGTGGCCGCAATCGAGACACTCGCGGTTATCCAGCACCGCATGGTCGAGGCGTTCTCCCACCTCCGAACCGGCGACTGCACCGGCTACTCCACCAATCAAGCCGCCTAATAACGCACCACCTAACGAACCGACTGGCCCCATAAAAGCGCCAACGGTAGCGCCCATTTGAGCACCCGAACCGGCTCCAGCAATACCTGTTGCTGTACCGGCAGCACCGCCCACAACGGCACCGGTTGATTTGCCCACTTTACGGGCCGCGATACGTGTTGAGTCACAGTAAGGACATTTCATATTCCAATTCTCCAAATGAAAAAGCCCGGCCTGCAACAGCAAGCCGGGCTATGAACGAGATAGATCTGTATTCCAGATCATGGGAGTAATATGGGTTTGAAAATGGCTGGAAATCACGGTCGATCTGTCACTGGAATCCGTGCTTGCAGTGCGCTCATGGTGTAGGCTCTGGTTTGTCTTTGGTAAATTTTTGGCGCAAGTGGTCATCTGTCAAACATTGGCAATGTCACTTTGAGGAGGGAGTCTGAATGCTTGGGAAATGGATCTACTCATGGTTTCGTTACCTGACAATATTGTTGTTCTCAGCCTTGTTGGCATCGTGTGGTGCCAATAGCAGTGGAGACGGGGCGTCAGAGACGGAAAATGTCGCGATCTCCTCATTAACGCTGGACTCGGCATCGATTCAGCCCGGAGAACCGGTTTCGCTCACGGCTGTGTTCAGTGGCGGCACGGGCAGTATCGATCAGGGTGTCGGCGCAATTGAAAGCGGTGTCGCCGTGCTTCTGTGCCCATCAGCATCCACAACCTACCGTCTCTCGGTGACCTCGCCTGGAGGCACAACCGTATCCGCTTCCATTGGTGTGACCGTCTCGGGGCAGGCCGTTACTTCCAGCGAATGCACCGATGGCTTGCCGGGTTATAACCTTCCGCCAGACCCTGATCCTGCCCCTGTGATCCACTATTTCACGGCGTCATCGTCTTCGGTCGTGGCCGGTAGCAGCGTTTCGCTGATAGCCTCCTACAGTAACGGTACTGGCGTCATTGAGGGGGTTGGTTCGATTGCCGCCGGGGCATCTCGGACGGTACGAGTGAACGAAGCAACGGAATACACACTGACGGTAACAACGGCTGATGGTCAGACCACACAATCCAGCCTGATGGTAGCGATCACTGAAGACGACGACACGTCACCGATTTCACTGACACTCAGCACGCCGTCACTGGGGCAGAAACAAGCCGATTCTCTCAACGTCGGGGTACGGGTTAACTCGACGTACGACATTCGGGGCGTTGTGGCTTCCATCGGTGGTCAGACGATGGATCTGGTGTGGGACACCCTGGGAGGCCGCTACGAACAATACGGCTATGCCGGGACAATCGATATTAGCCAGCTGGCAGCGGGAGACTGGGAACTCACGGTGGTGGGTACGGATCACTTTGGCAATACGGATCGCATAACCCGCACCCTTGTGATTGATCGCCCACCGATCCTGCAGGTGGTTCAGCCTCTGGATCAATCCGTGTTTCTGGATACGTCACTGACGGCTGTCGCGCAATGTGTGGACGATTACCGGGTTGAGGCGTTGACCGTGGGGGACAGCGACGAAAGCACCTCGGATGACACGAACGTTGCTTATTTGTCGTACGAGATGGATTTGACGGATCAGGACGGCACTCTGTCATTGACGTTTCGTTGCACCGACAGCAGTCGTCAAACCAGCACCGAATCCTTGACCCTGTACGCCGTCAGCAATCAACCGCTCACTCGTCTGGGTCAATTCACCAATACCGTACTCGACTTTGACGGGCAGCGCGTGTTGTCGCTGGATACCAGCGGCAATGGCCTGGTGGTTCAAGCGCTGGGTGCTGTACAAGCCACTTCGGTTGAGTTTGCTGAGGACTATCAGCTCTACAATCGCTACGCCTATCTGACGCCAACCGGGGTTGCTTATACGGCCAAGACTGTTGGTGGAAGTGTGCTAAACACTCGAGTGTTTGACTGGAATAACGGGGAGCTGTTTGATCTGGGTATGCCAAACAGCGCAACATCCCTCACGGTTGCCGGGGATTTCGCTATCTGGAACGAGAGCACTGAAATCTGGAGACGGCAGTTCTCTACCCGAGAAAACCTCCTGCTGGGGAATCGGGCCGGAAACTGGCACAACGCCGTGGCAGAAAGCGGTCTGGTCGCCTGGTGGAGTTATGACGGCGATTACAGCATCAAGCGCTATGAAAATGGTCAGGTTGCCACCGTCGTGGATGACAGCTACCGGAATACCTACGTCATAACAGATGGTCAGTCACTGGTGTATCGCAAACACACCCGCAGTAATAGCGAATACGCTCTGGCTTACCATGACGGCCTGTCGGAAACGTTGTTGACTGATTTCGGCAGTACCAGTGCTTCTTCCGGGCGAGACTATCAGATCAATAATGGCCATATTGCCTACACGGATATTGGTGGGCTGGGTCAAAACAATGTCTGGAGTCGTTCACCGGATGGCATGATTGTTCAGCGCAGCTGGTTTGGCAGCAATACCTATATTGATACGTTGGCCGACAATGGTGATCTGATTCTGGTGAATGGCTCAACACGTTACTTCAGTCGGGCAGGAGAGCAGCTTGAGGAAATTGGCTCAACGATTGGAACCACCTGGTACATCAACGGGCAGTGGTATCTGAGTCTGGGACGGGAGTTGTTTGAGCTGGATTTGGACTAGCTTGGACATCAATAACGAACAATAGTGATCAAAACCGTCAGTAGGTCTGCACTAATGCATGTCTGGGTTACCTGTGTACCGCTTGCAAGCGACATATCCTGTCGCACCGGTGTGTATTCTCAAGGCCTCGAAGAGCGTGTCTGATTGCTAAATAATCAATTGAAAATTAGCATATTGGTTCATATTGATGTGGTCATTGAGTTGGCAGAAGGAATCTGCAGTGTTTATTTCTCCTCAAAACGAATTCCAAACGACGGCATGGCGGCGTGATATCACAGACTGCCAAAATGCCATTCTGCGCCATCTGCTTCATAAGCTTGTCATCCGGGTCGGCACGTTATCTTGCCTGAGCATCGATGCCAACCAGGCACCTGACCGCCCAATCCACACCCTTAATATCAAGTTCAGCCTGAACGAGCAGAGCCACGATGCAGGTGCCTGATCATTCCAATCCATTACGAACATATTGATGAGTGCCACTTCAGCGGCAGTGTCATTCACGGAGTAAATTATGACATTCAAAAAACTCGGTCTTGCCCTTTCAGGCGGTGGTGGAAAGGGGGCTTATCAAATTGGCGTATGGCAAGCGATGCGGGATATGGAGCTGGATAGTCAGCTGAGTGCTGTTGCTGGCACGTCGGTCGGTGGCCTTAACGGTGCCATGATCGCGCAGAACAAGTTCGAACAGGCGCGTGACATGTGGCTGAACATCGAGAGCCGCAACATGCTGACCCTGCAGGATGTTCCGGGGTTTGCAGCACAGCTGACTTCGATGGCGGCAGGCGGCGTAGTTACACAGGCCATTAGCCACTGCGTCAGTACCAAGGGTTTGTTCAAGCAGGACGGTCTGAAGAGCATGATCGACGAGGGACTGGATGCCGGTCGTCTGGTCTCGTCGGCTTTGCCGCTGACCGTAGCGCTGCATAATATCGACGCCAACCGGGTCGATTATCGGTCGGTGCGAGATGCGGGTGCTGCCGCTGATATGTTGCTTGCCACCGCTGCGCTGCCGTTCATTTTCGACGAGGTGCGTATCCACGGCGACACCTATAGCGACGGCGGTTTTTACTGGGGGCTTCCACATAAACATGTTGATAACACCCCGGTCATTCCACTGATTGAGGCTGGCTGTGACACCATCATCGTGGTGTATCTCTCCGCTGACGATCTGAGCATCGACCCGCGCAACTACCCGGGTGTGCGCATTCTGCCGGTTGTGCCGTGTAATAGCCTTGGCGGTGTCACTTCCACACTGGACTTCTCCAACGAAGGAGCTGCCCGGCGTATGGAGCAGGGCTATAACGATGCCCTGCAGCTGTTTCGCCATTTGCAATTGTTCCTCGATAACGAGGAACAATACGCAGCCCTTTGGGAACGTGTTGCTCAAGCTACTGAATTGGAACGAAAGCAGGCCGATGGGTTGCAGGCGGTGGATCAGCGCCATAGCCAGACGGTCGGTGATATAAACGACTTTGACCAGACAATTCGCCGTGACGATTTCAGTCAGACCCTCGATCTGGGGGATGACGATGTCATGCTATTGGCACTCGACCAGCTAGCGCTGGAAAACAGTGCCTTGCTGGCCGATATGGAGCGTCGCCAGATCCAGACCGACGTCGATAACTTTCTGGCTCAAAACACCAATAACCGTCAAAAAGTCGAAGGTGCTGTGCTGGATGCTCTCAGTGCCCTTTCGCCTGTCACCGGTCGGGCCATTCACCTGCGCGAACAGGGTCTGTTGTCACGGCTATGGGGCTCGATCACTGGTAAGAACCAGCAAATCTCTGCCGAAAATGACCGCGACCTTGCCATGGCACAGTTTGCGGCGTTGCGCTTGATGGCTGCTGTACAGGAGAAAGGGGCGATCACCCTCGAATTCACCTGCACCTTGCAGAATCGCTTGAACGGTGCTTATGCTGAGATTGAGCGTTTGGGCGACCGACACAATCGCGATCTGCGTCGTGTCTATCGTTCGCTGGCAGGTGTCTATTGCAAACTGCGCGAGCGCCTCGGTCAGCATGACGATCGTCTCAGTGCACTGGAGCGCCAGGGTCGTTTGCACCACTGGCTGCTGCACCCCAACCAGCCGCGCTTTGACGGCCAGCCACTGGCCAGCCTGCCGGTACCATTGCGTCTGGCGTGCATTGCCAATGATTTTTATCGCCTGACCGAGGGCAACTGGTCACCGGCCGAACTGGTCAGCCTCAAGGAAATGTGTGTCAACACCGGCCTTGATGATCAACGGATCAGCATCGCTGACTTCTGCCAGCATTTGAGTGAGCAGCCTGATTTCACCCGGACCATGACTGAGCGTTTGGTGATTCTCTCGGAATCCGGTCAGCAGCCCGGTCAAGTCGCCCGCTGGCTGCGTGACCTGCGTAACCAAACTGCCGAGTCGGTGAGCCGTGATCAGGTGTTGTCGCTTTGGGGTTACACCAACAACACAGAGCTTCCGGCCTGGGAATTTCTGGCCGAACTGCTGTATCACCTCAACAGTGCCGGTTTTTCGGTCGTTCATGACAGTGATCTAAGCGGCTTTAAGAATGGCTGGCTTGACCAGCTCAAAGTGCTCGACGACCTGATTGGCGAAAAAATCTTGCCCGCAAGCTTCGCCAGCGATATTGATGACGTGCGTGGGGCCATCAACGGTTTTCATCTGAAGGTGCCACTGATTGGCAAGTTCAGCGTTGGCAAATCCACCCTGCTCAATTGCTGGCTGGGCGTCGATATTCAGAAGGACGATTTGGGTGCCTGCACCAGTCTGGCCACCGAATTTCATTACGCCCCTCCCGGACAGGAAAAACTGGTTATCCACTGGTTGGACGATGACGCCGAAGGAACCCCGCGCCGAGAGGAGCGCGAACTGGCTGCCTACGAGTCGTTGCTGGTGAATTCGGGTTCGGCTACGCCACTGTTTATCGAGCTGCACCTCACTCGCAGTTCGCTGGCCCGCCACCCGGATCTGATCTTGGTCGATACCCCCGGATTTGGCTCTGGCAACGGCAATCATGAGCGCGCTTTACAGCAATACATCGGCGAAGGCGTGGCCTGCATTCTCTGTGTTACTCGCACCAGCCAGGTCGGTATTGACGAGCTTGGCTTTATCGACCGTCAGCGTTCGCTAGGTCAGAATTTTTCCATGCTGGTCTGTCAGGAAGCCCTCAATACGCCCGGTCAGCGCGAGCAACTGCGTGAGCAGCTGGCTTCACAGGCGAGCCTTGATGCGCAGCAGGTTCGAGGCTGCTCGGCACGCGAAGGCGATCTTAGTGGCTTCGACGACCTGCTTGCCCAGTTGGAAACTCGCAAGGCAGCGCTATTCCATCAGCACCTGGCCCCCCAGGTTGAGAACCTGCTGCAACAGGCTGAGCGTCTGATTCGCCAACAACTGGCCCTCGACACCACCCGCAACGACCTGCTTGAACAGCGCAAACGGCTCGATCAAAACCGTGGTCGCCTGGAAGAAAACTACACACGAGAGCAGGAAAACTTGCTGCGCGACTGTCGCGGTCCGATTACCCGGCAGGTGCAGTCCTCCGTTAACAGCTACCTGCGTGGTCGACGCAGCGCCTACGCACAGATGCTGCTGTCCGGCCAGAACCCTGGTGCACTGCTCACTGCCGATGCACGCAACGCCTGTCAACTGGCCTTTGAACAGAGTCTGACTCCGCGTTTCAAGGAAGCCTGCCAGAACCTTGGCAGTCATATTGAACTGGGCGCTTTCGATGGCCCTATGCTGGGCGGCGATGGTCCCGGTGGCATCGAACAGGACCAGAGTATCGGTAGCACGGCAGCGTGGATTGCGGCTGGAATAGCAATCGGCAACATGGTACCGGTGGTTGGCACCCTGGTCGGCGGTTTGATTGGCGGCGCTATCGGTCTGTTCGCATCGCGCAGCAGCAAAGAGAGCGAAGCCGAGGGCATGGCTAACCGGGCCATTGAATCGGTCATTAGCCAGTTGCAGTCGACAATCCCCGAACTGCTGGAGAAACAGTCCCACCACTTCCTCGCCAGTATGCACGAGAAGATCGTCAAGCAGCTCGATACCGAGGCCGAAAACATCAGCCGTATCGACGAACAGCTGAACGCCGACGAACAACGCAAACAACAGATCCAGCAGCGAGCGGCTCAGGCGCTTGATCAAGTCGCACAACGGGTCGCTCACCAACCCTCATTAACGACCGAATCGGAGCTCAGCGCATGACCCTCGACATTGACTTCTCTCTGGACGAACTGGAGGCTGCCGAAGCCGCCACCGTTAACCCATATTTGAGTAACCCGGAGAAGGGCCTGCAACTGCTTGCCCGGCTGCTCGGCCAGCCTGCAACCCAGGACACACAGCGGGCCCAGCTCAGCCGTCTGCACCGCCTGATCCATCAGGACTTTATCGCTCTAACCGCCAACGGCAGCTATCCCGGCGAAGCCCAGGCCCTGAGCGAATTACAGACGCTGGAAGAAGCCTTGGAAAACCTCGCTCTGTTTCCGGATCTGGCCAAAAAAACCGTGGTGGGTGTGGGAGGTGGTTTCAGTGCTGGCAAATCCCGCTTCCTGAACACGCTGCTTGGGGTTGACCTGCTGCCCGAATCACTGGAACCGACCACCGCGATTCCCAGCTTTATTGTTCGTGGTGAGGACGAGATCGTTGCCCTCAACACCTTTAACCAGCGCATTATGCTCGACCGCGATGGGGTTCAGGCGCTTACCCATGCCTTTCACGAACACTATCGAGACAACCTCGGTGAAGGATTTGGTTTTGCCCATATCCTCAAGCTGCTGATGATGCACCATGCACAGTTGCCCTGGCAGAACCTGGCCTTTCTCGACACTCCCGGCTACAGCAAGGCAGATGCCGGAGGAGCCGCACAGACCGACCAGGACATTGCCCTGCGCCAGTTGGGCGAAGCCGATCATGTGCTCTGGTTGCTCAATGCCAAAAACGGTTCAATCCGTCAGGACGACCTGGATTTTCTCCGCAGCCTGAACCACCCACAACCGATCTTCTTTGTTGTCACCCAGGCCGATCTGGTTGGTGAAGCACGCGTCGGCACCATCATGGACAGTACTCGTGCAGATATCGACAAGGCTGGTATTGCCTGTGCCGGGCTTATAGCCTGGGCCGGAGAACTGGGCTGCAAGCAAGGTAGGCAAATCGCTGGTGACGATATCCAGGTCTGGCTGGACACGCTGGACACCCAGCCCAAATACACCCGACACCGCCAGACCTGCGAACAGGTGTTGAGTGGTTATATCCGTCACAACCAGAACAGTTTGGCCAGCAGTCGCAAGAAGCTCACCCTGCTCAACTCTCTGCTGCCACTGGCAGACGAGTTGCCCAAAGACGAGAGTGGCACGCTGCAGAGCATGATTCAGGAGCAGCGCCAGAGCCAGAGCCTGTTCAAGGAACAACTTGATCGGCTTAACTTCCTGCAGGAAGAAATGTTGGATGCAGTTGGAGCGATTGTTGGTCAGCGGGCGATTGATATGCCAATCAGTGATGAGCTGTTCCAGCAGGCAATGCGGGATCATCAACAACAGGCGTTCATCAAGGCCGCTAAGCGTTTCCAGTATGTCGCTGACTTGGGTCATACCGGATCTCAGTACTATCTCGGCAGGTATTATGCCAATGGATTGGGGCTGCCCCAAGATGAAAAGCAGGCTGTCATCTGGTATAGCAAGGCCGCCGAGCAAGGCCATGCTGGCGCGCAGGCTGAGCTTGGTGAGCGTTATTACAACGGCAATGGAGTGCCGCAAGACTACAAAGCCGCTGTCCATTGGTACCGTCAGGCCGCCGAGCAAGGCGATGCTGGCGCGCAGGCCGGGCTTGGCGAGTGTTATTACAGTGGCAATGGAGTGCTGCAAGACTACAACGTCGCGGTTGATTGGTTCCAAAATGCAGCCGAGCAGGACCATGCCGACGGTCAGACAGGGCTTGGTAAGTGTTATTACTTTGGCAATGGAGTTCTGCAAGACTACAACGTCGCGGTTGATTGGTTCCAAAATGCAGCCGAGCAGGACCATGCCGACGGTCAGACAGGGCTTGGTAAGTGTTATTACTTTGGCAATGGAGTTCTGCAAGACTACAACGTCGCGGTTGATTGGTTCCAAAATGCAGCCGAGCAGGACCATGCCGACGGTCAGACAGGGCTTGGTAAGTGTTATTACTTTGGCAATGGAGTTCTGCAAGACTACAACGTCGCGGTTGATTGGTTCCAAAATGCAGCCGAGCAAGGCCATGCCGACGCGCAGTATCGGTTGGGTGATTGGTATTACAAAGACAAGAAGTCGGAGCGTGGTTTTTTGATTTTTGGGATCAGTATCATGCAGAGCATAGAGGATACAGAAGCCGCAGTCCGTTGGTACCGCCAGGCCGCTGAGCAAGGCCATGCTGGCGCTCAGCATCGGTTGGGCGATTATTACAACTACCGGTCGCAGGAAGCGTTTGGAATAGAATATGCGAAAGACGCTGCCAGTTGGTACCGCAAGGCCGCCGAGCAAGGTCATGCCGAAGCGCAGTATCGTCTTGGCGAATGTTATTACGAAGGACATGGGGTGTCAAAAAGCAAAAAAGCCGCTGTCCGTTGGTACCGCCAGGCTGCCGAGCAAGGCCATGCTGACGCACAGAGCGCTCTTAAAGCAAGGCCATACTGGTGGGCAAACAATAGCTCTTTTGGCGGGCTTTAAATAAGGAAATTTCTGTTATGCAAGACTTTACATTCGTCCTGAACGATTTGCGGCCGCAAGCCGTCATTCTGGACGCCGAACAATTCGGCAATTTGCAGACCCTGATCGATGGGCTGCAGGACAATCTCGCGTCTGCGCGTGAGGCAGGGCGTCATTTGCGCATTGCCGTGGTCGGGCAGATGAAGGCAGGCAAATCCTCCTTCCTCAATGCCGCCATTCTGGAGCGTGACCTGTTGCCCAAGGCTGATACGCCGATGACCGCTGCACTGACCAAAATCGTCTATGCCCCCAAAACCCACGCTGACGTGGTGTTCTACAGCGCTGATGATTGGGCTGATATTGAGAGGAAAGCCAGTGAGTATCCAGGTTATTACGCCGAAGAGGAGCGTAAACTGAAAGAGGCGCAGCAGCCGAGTGTCAGCCCCTTTGCCAAGGGGCTTTCTGCTCAGCCGCGTCAGCCATCGCCGGAGGAGATTCGGCAGCGGATTCCAGAGGAAATCAAGTCGTCGCAAGAGCTGGTAGAAAAGGCCCGTCAGCAGAATCTGAACGTGCAGGACTACCTGGGCAAGACCCATACTCTGGATGGTATCGATGGTGCCGAAAATCTGGCTACAGCTTTGCAAGAATACGTCGGCAGCCAGGGACGCTTTACCGCCATTACCAAGATGAGCGTGCTGCATGTTAACGATCCGCGCCTGGAAGGGCTGGAAATCATCGACACCCCCGGTTTTAACGACCCGGTGATCTCACGCGGACACATCACCCGCAGCTACCTTGGCCAGTGTGATGTGATTTTTCTATTGTCGAACGTCGGCCAGTTTTTGACCTCTGCCGATATGTCGGTGCTGCGTGAGCAGTTGCCCGAAGCCGGTATTGACGACAAGGCCGTGTTCCTTATCGGCTCGCAGCGTGACCTGGCCTTGCGGCAGGATCGCGGCATCGCCGCTGCCGCCAGTAAGGTGGCTGAGAAATATCCGCCAGAGCAGCGCAGTAGGACACGCGCAGCAGCTATGATGCAGCTACTGGACAAAAAATTGAGTGAATTGGCCAACCAGACACTGGACCAGCATATCAATCAGCCACAACAGGACGAAAAAACACGGCGCATTCTCGGTGCAGTCAAACAGACTGCGCCACGCTTTGTCTCCAGTTGGGCATGGATGTTGGCCGAGCGTTTTGATTCCCTGTCCGATGACGACCGTTACCATCTGGATCAGTTGTGCACGGCTACCGGTTACTTGTTTGATGCCGCTGGCTTGCGCACGCTTTCCAATATTCCGGCCCTGCGCGATGAGCTGTTGGCTCAGCGCCAGCGCAAACAGCAGTTACTGGCTGGCAAAGAGCAGGCTCTGGTTGATGGTGTGCGTGATGGCGTGCGTGAAAGGCTGCAAAAGATGACCGACGAGTTAAGGGTTCGTAGTGAGCGTATCCGCAACGGTAATATTGATGAGTTGGAAAAGTCTGAACAGGACATGGTCAAACGCATGATGGGTGGCAAGGCCAGGCTGGAGGATGTGTTCGACGAGCAGTTGGTCAAAACCAGTCAGCAGTTTGCCCTGCTTAAAACCGACATCCGCGTTCAGGCTCAGAAATACAGCAAGGTTGATGTGCTCAAGGAAACCAGAACCGAGTCCTATACGGTCTCCACTTCCAGTTGGTACAACCCGTTTTCCTGGGGTAGCCGCGAAACCCGCTATCGCGATGTGGTTACGGTCTATGCCAGTGCTCAGGATGCCATCGAGCAGGTCGAGGCCTTTGCCATTCAGACCACTCAGTCGCTGCAAAAAGCTATTCTCGACTGTGTCGATCTCGACGGCCTACGCCGCAATGTCAGCGTCGCGGCGATGAGGCTATTTGATACTGGTGATGCCAGCTTCGACGGCGAACTGATGCTCACCGAGGTTAATAAGAGCCTGCGTCGTATCACCATCCCGAATGTGTCGTTTGGAGATAAGGACTATGGTCAAGAGATCGTCAGGTCTTTCGGTGACGATCGGGTGGCCGAGAATCAGATCAATGGTCTAAAGGAAGCCCAGCGCCTGGCGGTGGCGGCCATCATCGCCGATTTGGAGCGTGAGGTGGACCTTAAAGTGAAAGCTATTGGCGACAGTCTGGATTCCACTGGAAAGACCTTCGTCGAGGACATGACGGGCGATATCCAGAAAAACCTGGCCCAACTGCGCGAGGACATCGCCAATAAGGAGCAAACTATCGAGCAGATTGCGGTCGCTCGTGAAGTGGTGGATGCGCTGCAGGCCCGCCTGTGATCTTGAGCAACGGCGATATCGAGAACATCCACCTTGATCATCATTAACAAGTGGTATCTGGCAGAGTTGCGGTCTGTAGGTGGTGATGGCTACAGAAACCAGCCTGTCAGTGCCGCACCCAAAGCCAGTGATTCGGGTGGGTTTCTGGATTAATGCCGGGGCTTCAGAAGCGATGAGCGCCTTCGAGGTTTTCAAGGAAGCAGTAGCTGCCAATTGATCAGAGCATTTGAATTGTTTTCATCCCCACAAACAGTCTCATTGGGTTGTCGGTAAACGGCTGAAATACGTCAAAGTGGTTGTAAAAATCCAATGCCTGTTCGTCCAGAACGTCCAGTATCAAGCCATAGGCAGGTAAGCCTGATTGGCTCAATGTGGCGGCTTGTCTGAGCGCAGAGACCAGTGTTTTGGCGCCTAACCCCTGGCCTTGATACTTTTTATCAATCGCCAGTCTGGCCAGCATGATCACTGGAATAGGGTAGGTTGGCAGACTGTGTTGGGCGGGTATTTCTTCTCTGGAAACCGTCGCGGTGGACAAGGTGTAGTAGGCAGCGATGGTTTTCTTTGTACCTTGCTGAGCTGTTTCTATCCCTGAACCAACGTCGGGCAACACCCAGGTTCGGCTGAGACCGAGTTTGTTGTGTTTGATGGCAAAACGAGCGAGAAACTCGTTCATTCCGGTTTTGCCGCAATCGAAGGATTTCAACTCATGGGCGGACTTGTCAGCAGCCACAAAGGCTTGTTCAAGTGCCAATTAAAACCCCTGGGAATCCAGTTTTCGGGCTGCGTCCAATAGCTTTTTGCTTGGTGCTGCTGCGTTATCGCAGGCAGTGATAAAGGCGTCAAATTGTTGGTTGGTCAGGCTGATTTCTCTGGCCGCTTTCAAACGATTGGGGGCGTCTGTTTTCACCAGAGTGGCCAGGTAATCCGTCAAGGTTTGTCCGCTGGCAAGGGCAGCTCGTTCCGCCAATGCCTTTAGCTCTGGAGAGAAGCGGGCTTCGATACGTTCGGTTTTGATTCCCATGGTTTTTCTCGATCAGGATAAAGAATGTTTATTGTACGGAAGTTTTCCGTACATTTGAATCTCAGCATGCTGTTGAGTTATTGGCATTTGGCTTCAGATACGCTTCCCAGTCATCCATCATCTTTCGGCGTTTTTCAAACAAATCCCCACGCCTATATGCGGCTTCTACCTTATTTTGGATGGTATGGGCCAGCGCCATTTCTGCGACATCTCTGGGATAGCTGGAGACCTCTCCTGACCAGTCCCGGAAGCTGGAACGGAAGCCATGTGGCACGTAGTCGCCACGATCTTCATTGACTCCGTAACCCATACCTCGCATCAGTTGAAGTAACGCCATATTGGATAGGGGGCGATTGGATCGACTCCCAGGAAATACATAAGGATTACCATGGATTTTTGGGGTTTTTCCGAGAATGGCCAGGGATTCTTTGGTTAGCGGGACGCGGTGTTCTCTTCTGGCTTTCATTCTTTCAGCTGGTATTGTCCAAACAGCCGTTTTCAGATCGATTTCAGCCCATTCTGCTTTGAGGACTTCGCTGGTGCGTGTTGCTGTGAGGATCAGAAATCTCAACGCTAAAGCAGACATGCTTTGATTGATGCGCAACTCCTCCATGAAGCGGGCTACTTCCTGGTAGGGCATTGCGGGGTGATGGCGCGAATTTTTAACCCGTGATGGTTTTGGGAGCAGTTTATCCAGGTGCCCACGCCACCGGGCTGGGTTATTGGGGTCTCGCCATTTGTAGGCGCTGGCGTAGTCGAGGATGTTTTCTATGCGTCCTTGAACGCGTTTGGCTGTCTCTGTTTTGGTGTTCCAGATTGGTTTCAGTATCTTTAAGATGTCTTCGGTAGAGATTTCGTCGACTGACATGTCTCCGATTGTGGGGCGCGCATAGGTTTTCATGGTGCTCACCCATTGCCGCTGGTGTTTATGGTTTCTCCATCCTTTTCTATGCGCTCGAATGTATCTTGCTGCGCAGGTGGTGAAGTTCGGGATTCTTACTGGTTCTACTGCGCGAGCTTTGATTGGATCTGTACCGTCAGCGGCTTGCTGGCGATATTCAGCAGCCATCGCTCTTGCATCTCCCAGGCTCACGGTTGGATAAGCTCCAAGCCCCATCTCTCTGCGCTTACCTTTGAGTGAAAATCTGAGCACCCATTTTTTGCTTCCAGACGCTCCGACGACCAGCCGAAGCCCACCACCATCCTCATATTTGCCTTGTTTGGCTGTTGAGACCTTTCTGGGCGTAAGTCTATGAATTGCAACCATAAATAATTTTCTCCGCCAAAGTCTGGAGTAAAAACCCAGTCCCCCAATTAGTCCCCCAATCTGCAGAGATTGTCTGAGACTTCCTGAAATTGTAGGATGCATAGGTCATTGAAAAATATAGAGAAATTATTCTACCTGAGACGGTGTGGGACTGTCATTTGGCGGACTCCCTCACCGCCATTAAAATTCCTTTAAAATCAATTAGTTACTGATTTTGAATCGCTAAAAGTCTCTTCTTGGGAACGTTTCTGGGAACACGATCGAAAAAAGCAGCCATCTGGCTGCTTTTTTTGCTTCTGCCGCCCGGTCTGATATTTATGAGCGCTCTACCATCGTTCGGCAAACAGTGTTCAAGCCG
>TARA_R110001583_G_scaffold195496_1_pt1 | contig 46159 bp, 60 predicted proteins | sample TARA_R110001583 | Tara Oceans TARA_R110001583 (sample SAMEA4398432) | marine metagenome | biome: Polar Biome; feature: [MES] marine water layer (ENVO:01000295) within the mesopelagic zone...; material: water (ENVO:00002006), including particulate matter (ENVO:01000060) such... | reverse complement strand
AGTGATTGATCGCATAGAAAGGCCTCGCAAAAGCGGGGCCTTTTTCCAAAGACAAAGATACAAGAAGCCCAATAAATCATGCGGTTTTCGGGATTAGATATTGATCTGGCCTGATCCCCCCTGTATTGGGCAGCAATTCACTTCGTGTGAAAGATGAGGGTGAGTCGTGACTCGCCCTTTTCAGTTCGACGTGGCGGCGCAATGGTGCGTTTTCCACCTCTCAACTTTAAGCCGCGAAAGGCTATATTATGCAGTCGCAAAATATTCGCATTCGGCTGAAGGCATTTGATTTCCGCGTGCTCGATTCCAGCACCCAAGAAATCGTCAACACGGCAAAGCGCACCGGCGCGACTGTCCGTGGCCCGATCCCGCTTCCGAACAAGATCGAAAAGTTCACGGTTCTCCGTGGTCCGCACATCGACAAAAAATCCCGCGATCAGTTTGAGATCCGGACGCACAAGCGTCTTCTCGACATCGTTGATCCGACGCCCCAGACCGTTGACGCGCTGATGAAGCTCGACCTCGCCGCTGGTGTTGACGTCGAGATCAAAGTTTAAGGAGGGCACCTAGATATGTTGCGCTCTGGTATCATCGCGAAGAAAGTGGGCATGACCCGCTTGTTCATGGAAGACGGCAAGCAGATCCCTGTGACCGTTCTTCAACTCGAAAACCTGCAAGTTGTGGCTCAGCGCACCAACGAGAAAGACGGCTACACGGCTGTTCAACTCGGTGCTGGCAACGCAAAAGCAAAACGCACGTCGCAAGCAATGCGCGGTCACTTCGCCGCTGCAAATGTTGCGCCGAAGCGTAAAGTTGCGGAATTCCGCGTGGACGAAGCCAACCTCATCGAAGTCGGCGCAGAAATCTCTGCCGAGCACTACTTTGAGGGTCAGTTCGTTGACGTGTCCGGGACATCCATCGGTAAAGGTTTTGCCGGTGCGATGAAACGCCACAACTTTGGCGGTCTGCGTGCGTCGCACGGTGTGTCCGTGTCCCACCGTTCGCACGGCTCCACGGGTCAGTGTCAGGATCCGGGGAAAGTCTTTAAAGGCAAAAAAATGGCCGGTCACATGGGGTCTGCCCGTGTTACCACCCAAAACCTTCAGGTCGTTCGTACCGACGCTGACCGTGGCTTGATCATGGTCAAAGGCGCCGTTCCGGGCTCCAAAGGTGGTTGGGTTACGGTCAAAGACGCCATGAAAAAGCCGTTCCCTGAGAACGCGCCGCTTCCGGCTGCTCTGAAATCCGCACAAGCTCCGGTCGCTGAAGCTCCTGCTGCAGAAGCACCAGTAGAAGGGGGTGAAGCATGAAACTTGATGTGATCAAACTCGACGGCGGCTCCGCCGGCACTTTGGATCTCGATGAGGCCCTGTTTGGTCTCGAGCCGCGTGCCGACATTCTGCACCGTGTGGTCCGTTGGCAGCGTAACAACGCGCAGGCCGGCACTCACAAGGTAAAGACCCGCTCGGAAGTGTCCTACTCGACCAAGAAGATCTATCGCCAAAAAGGCACCGGTGGCGCACGTCACGGCTCCCGCAAGGCACCGATCTTCCGTAAAGGTGGGATTTACAAAGGCCCGACACCGCGTTCGCACGGTCACGAGCTGACGAAAAAGTTCCGTAAACTCGGGCTCAAGCATGCTCTGTCTGCAAAGGCTGGCTCTGGCAACCTCGTGATCATTGAAGATGCGAAACTCGCAGAAGCAAAGACCGCGTTCCTCGCCAAAGCGATCAAAGAGCAAGGCTGGAAGCGCGTGTTGATCATCGACGGTGCTGAGATTGACGCCAACTTCAAAGCTGCGGCTGCGAACATCTCCGGTGTTGATATTCTCCCGACGATGGGCGCAAACGTATACGACATCCTGAAACGTGACACGCTCGTGCTCACGCGGTCGGCTGTCGAAGCTCTGGAGGCTCGCCTCAAATGACCACGAAAGCTGCACTTTACGACGTGATCCGTAAGCCGATCATCACTGAGAAAGCCACAATGGCTTCTGAAAACGGTGCTGTTGTTTTTGAAGTCGCCATCGACTCCAACAAACCGCAGATCAAAAAAGCTGTTGAAGAGCTGTTCGGTGTGAAGGTGAAAGCCATCAACACCGTCGTCACCAAAGGGAAGACGAAACGCTTCCGCGGGATGCTTGGCAAACGCAAAGACGTCAAAAAAGCCTATGTGACACTCGAAGAAGGCAACTCGATCGACGTGTCCACCGGTCTCTAAGTCCTTTCGGACTGGAGTTGGTTAGAAATGAAGAAGTCCTCCGTGAAAATGGGGGGCTTCTTGTTTGTTGTGAGGTTAGTTTCCACGTAGATTTGAAAGCCCGAGGTGTCTAATGATGTCCCCACCTCGATTTTTTCCACCACGTTGAGAGTCGCTTGGCGTAGAAGGCAATACCTCATCCGCCATCCCAAACAGATCGCCTGGTGCCTTAAACTTTAGATGTTTGCCTTCTTGGGTTTTCGAATAGCCCATTGCTGAAAGAAGTGCCCCAAGCTTCTTTGGCATTTCGTTACCGTCTTTACTCGCGGCCTTGATTTGGGCAATGAGCGAAGCAGCGCGCCCAGTAAAGTTTGTTGATTTGACAAATTCCTGGGCGAACCCTGAAGTTCTTTCGTCCACATCTAAGTTTTGAAGGGCGGCCATTTTCTTGATAATAAATCGAAGGCGATCAGAAAATTCACCGTCATAAAGCTCCCTTCCAATAACCTTTGCCAAAGCGATTGGAAGCAGGTCGGATGAATCAATGGTTTCAGTTGAACTTGATGCCTTGGCGATCTCTAGCAGCGTTTTCAGGTTTTCAATTTGTTCGTCTTTAGCCTGAAGTTCAGCATCTACATAATCAATATATTCATCGAAACTGTCCGTTGATTCTGATGAAATCTGCCCACGAAGAAGACGCGATTGTTCTTCTTGAATTTGCTGCCATTCCCATCCGCGCTTTGCGGCCAGACCGGACATGAAGGAATTCACACTAAAAATGCAAAGTGTCTCCAGTTTATAACCAGACCGGTCATCGGCTTTCCTGAATAGACGGCTTAGCTGTTTGCCACTAGGGGCAAATATCCCTATCGCACCAGCATACGGATTTTCGCGATTACTGGCATTCATCAACTCAAATGAAAAACCTCTGTCAGGCTCGACAACAATGTGCCCAAGCCCTGCAATTTTTTTAGCGAGCCGATTTGGATCGAGAGGCAAGCTATTATCATTGTTACGGGAGACATAAATGCATGGAAGAAATTCAGTAGCGTGCCCTGTCAGTATAGCCTGCGCTAGACTTAATTCATTTGTTTGCAAGTAATGAGGATTTGATTGGATTTGTAGTTTGCCGTCTGAAGCAGTCCAATTGTCTTCAATTGATTGAGAGATAAAATATGGCTTTTTGGGTGTTTCTAAAACCGCATGTTGTTCAATAGCAAAGCATTGCCCTCTTATGCGCAGAAAGGCAGCGTCAGCGAAGCGTGAATAAACGCATTCAGTACGCCATTTTCTACCCATATGATCGGGTATCTCAATGCGAACACCGAATGCGGAAATGCTATTATGCTCATATGATTTAAGCGCTAATGCCTCTCCGGCATTAGTTTCGAGCCATGCGTCGTCATAGTAGAGTTCTTTGGCATCAAATTCTTCCAAAACACGGCTTGCTTTTATCCCTCTTATCCATGCAATTGCTGCGGCGGTGAACCTAGCTTTGTCAATATCTGGTCTGGCCGGAAACTCTGTCGCGAAAATACTCAAATGCAATCTCCTCAATTCGTATGGTAATCATTGTGCGGAACGGGCTAAAAGTCAAAGCGACAGATGTGGTGAGAAACCCACTCCCCTATAGACACCCCCATCCATCCTTGCTAAACGCACCCATCGCGTGGCCTCGGATTCGTTCTGAGGCCTCTTGGTATTGTGAATTCGGGCACCTCTCATTCGGTTGAAGGGGCCTACAACATGGCCACCTTCGGGGGGCTAAACATCAGGCGGACCAGTTACAGGATCCGCCTCAGCTAGACGGAAGACAGAAACTATGGCACTCAAGTCGTATAAACCGACGACGCCTGGCCAACGTGGGTTGGTTCTGATCGACCGTTCGGAGCTTTGGAAAGGCCGCCCGGTCAAATCCCTCACTGAGGGTTTGACCAAGAATGGCGGTCGGAACAACACCGGACGGATCACGATGCGCCGCAAAGGCGGCGGGGCAAAGCGTCTCTATCGTATCGTCGACTTCAAACGGAACAAGTTTGACGTCGCAGCGACTGTGGAACGGATCGAATATGACCCGAACCGCACCGCGTTTATCGCGCTTATCAAATATGAAGACGGCGAACAGGCTTACATCCTGGCTCCGCAGCGTCTGGCCGTTGGCGACAAAGTCATCGCCTCTGCCAAGGCTGACGTGAAGCCGGGCAACGCTATGCCGTTCTCCGGTCTCCCGATCGGGACAATCGTCCACAACGTTGAGCTCAAAGCTGGCAAGGGCGGTCAAATCGCGCGTGCTGCTGGGACTTACGCTCAGTTCGTTGGTCGTGACGGTGGCTACGCTCAGATCCGCCTGTCTTCTGGCGAATTGCGTTTGGTCCGTCAGGAATGCATGTGCACTGTCGGTGCCGTGTCGAACCCTGACAACTCCAACCAGAACTTCGGTAAAGCCGGTCGCAACCGCCACAAGGGCATTCGCCCGTCTGTGCGTGGTGTGGTTATGAACCCGATCGACCACCCGCACGGTGGTGGTGAAGGCCGGACCTCTGGTGGTCGTCACCCGGTGACGCCATGGGGCAAACCGACCAAAGGCGCGAAAACGCGCAACAAGAATAAGGCGTCCAGCAAGCTCATCATCCGCTCGCGTCACGCTAAGAAGAAGGGTCGCTAAGATATGGCACGTTCTGTCTGGAAAGGCCCGTTTGTGGACGCTTATGTCCTCAAAAAGGCCGAAAAAGCTCGCGAGAGCGGTCGCAACGAGGTCATCAAGATCTGGTCCCGCCGTTCCACCATCCTGCCGCAGTTCGTTGGTCTCACCTTTGGTGTGTACAACGGCCGCAAGCACATCCCCGTCAACGTCTCAGAAGACATGATTGGTCAGAAGTTCGGTGAGTATTCGCCGACCCGGACCTATTACGGTCATGCTGCTGACAAAAAAGCGAAACGGAAGTAAGTCATGGGTAAGGTAGCAAATCCCCGTCGCGTGGCTGACAACGAAGCAATGGCCAAAACCAAAATGCTTCGCGTTTCGCCGCAGAAACTGAACCTCGTGGCTCAGATGATCCGTGGTAAGAAAGTGGACAAGGCCCTCACGGACCTCACTTTCTCCAACAAGCGTATTGCTGCTGACGTGAAGAAATGTCTTCAGTCCGCGATCGCCAACGCCGAAAACAACCACAACCTCGACGTCGATGAACTCATCGTTGCCGAAGCTTGGGTTGGCAAAAACCTCACCATGAAACGCGGTCGTCCGCGCGCGCGTGGTCGGTTCGGCAAGATCATGAAGCCGTTTGCGGAAATCACCATCAAGGTGCGTCAAGTTGAGGAGCAAAACTAATGGGTCATAAGGTTAACCCGATCGGTATGCGCCTCCAGGTCAATCGCACCTGGGACAGCCGCTGGTACGCCGACACCAAGGATTATGGGAATCTTCTTTTGGAAGACCTCAAAATCCGTGAGTTCGTGAAAGAAGAGTGCAAACAAGCCGGCATCAGCCGTGTGATCATCGAGCGTCCGCACCGCAAGTGCCGCGTCACGATCCACACCGCCCGTCCGGGTGTTATCATCGGCAAAAAAGGCGCGGACATCGAAGGTCTGCGCAAAAAAATCGCCGCGATGACCGCATCCGAGCTGCACCTCAACATCGTTGAAGTGCGCAAGCCGGAACTCGACGCCGCTCTCGTGGCCGAGTCGATTGCACAGCAGCTTGAGCGTCGTGTGTCCTTCCGTCGTGCCATGAAGCGTTCGGTTCAGAACGCCATGCGCATGGGCGCTTTGGGCATCAAAGTGAACGTCGCTGGCCGTCTTGGTGGTGCCGAGATCGCACGGACCGAATGGTACCGCGAAGGTCGCGTGCCGCTGCACACTCTGCGTGCTGACATCGATTACGCTCATGCCGAAGCCTCCACGGCTTATGGCATCATCGGCATCAAAACCTGGATCTTCAAAGGCGAGATTATGGAACATGACCCGCAGGCTCATGACCGTCGCGCCGAAGAAGCTCAAGCTGGTCCGGCGCCTCGCGGCGACCGCGGCCGTCGCTAAGGAGATCTGAGATATGCTTCAGCCAAAGCGTACAAAATTCCGCAAGGCCCACAAAGGCCGGATCCATGGTCAAGCCAAAGGCGGCTCTGACCTGACTTTCGGGACATTCGGCCTCAAAGCCGTTCAGCCCGAGCGCGTCACTGCGCGTCAGATTGAGGCAGCTCGTCGTGCGATGACCCGCCACATGAAACGTCAGGGTCGTGTTTGGATCCGTATCTTCCCGGATCTGCCGGTCACCTCGAAGCCGACCGAAGTCCGTATGGGTAAAGGTAAAGGGTCTGTTGATTATTGGGCATGCAAGGTCAAACCCGGCCGCGTGATGTTCGAAATCGACGGCGTGACGGAAGAAGTCGCTCGTGAGGCCCTGCGCCTTGCTGCGATGAAACTCCCGATCAAAACCCGCACCGTGATGCGCGAAGACTGGTAAAAGTGGGGCCCCACGGGGCCGCGCTAAATCGCGAAAGATAAAGAGGCCCCCGTCGAGAAATCGGCGGGGGTTTTCACGTGTCGTCGCCTTTGTCAGGGCGTCTTGGTTGTCTCCGCTGCTGCGCGTGCACATATGCCTTGGCAAGCATAAGGAGAGCTAAAAATGCGCGCGAGATTGGCCCAGATTTTGGACCGCCCCCTGACCCGAAACCTGATCCTTGGGGTCATTCTGGCGAATGCTGTCATTTTGGGGCTTGAGACCTCTCAAACCCTTATGGCACGCGCAGGGGGGCTCATCACGTTTCTTGACAGCCTTTGTTTGGGCATTTTCGTCGTCGAGTTGGTCGCCAAAATCTATGCGCGCGGCTGGAGGTTTTTCCGCTCCGGTTGGAACATCTTCGATTTCATCATCGTTGCGGTGTCCTTTGCTCCTGCGGGTGGCGGAATGTCGGTGCTCAGGGCGTTGCGTATTCTGCGGCTCTTGCGCGTCATATCGGTCGCACCAACCCTGCGCCGCGTGGTGGAGGGGTTCATCTCCGCCTTGCCGGGAATGGCCTCGGTGTTCTTACTGATGGGGGTGATCTTTTACATCGCGTCCGTCATGGCGACGAAGCTCTTTGCGGCGACGTTTCCGCACTGGTTCGGGGATCTCGGCATTTCGGCCTACACCCTGTTTCAGATCATGACGCTGGAAAGCTGGTCCATGGGGATCGTACGGCCCGTGATGGAGGTACATCCTCTGGCGTGGATGTTCTTTGTCCCGTTCATCTTGATCACGACCTTCGCGGTGGTGAATCTCGTCGTCGGTCTGATCGTGAATTCAATGCAAGACGCCCATGCCGAAGAAACAAACGCCGCCACCGGGGATTACCGGGACGACGTTGTTCAGCGGTTGGAGCGGATTGAGAAAGCTCTCACTCCCAGCGATAATTAAAGCTCACCGAAATCCGGTCAAACTCAGAGCCATTCATTGGCACTTCATGGCGCAGCCAGCTTTCCCAGAGCAACACATCCCCCACCTTGGGCTTCATATAGATAAAACTCTTTAGCTCGCGCCGCGCGTCTTTGTTGCGCGGTGGGGCGGCCATCATCATGGCGTGGCGGGGGTCCTCGAGTTTGAGCGCTGAGGCACCTTTGGGCATCGCCACATAGGTGGTGCCGGAGATCACCGAGTGCGGGTGGATGTGCGAGCCATGGGTGCCGCCTTCGGGCAGGATGTTGATCCAGAGATCTTCGAGCACCAGCTTGCGCTCATCCAGGTTGAATTCCAAATCCTTGGCAAAGGCCGCGACATGTTTGTCGAGCGCTTTTACAAGGGATTTAAAGATCGGAAAGCGCCACGCCAGATCGGTGAGGGAGGCATAGGAGGTGTAGCCCGGATAATCATTCGCCTCGCACCACTCCTGACCGGCCTCGTCATCTTCGGCGATGACATAACAGGACTGTTCCAATTCATCCGCGTCGATCTTGGGTTTAAATTCCGACAAGGCGGCGTGGTAGAGCCGGGTGACGAAGAGGGATTCGATGGTGGGCATGTGACAGGCTCCCTAAAAGGTTTGTCCCGTCTTAGCGCGGTGGTGAAAGTTTGGCGAGGCGGCACTTGCACGCGGGCGGCTAATCCCTAACAGTCAGAGCGAATTTTGCGGGAGGTTTTCGCTTTGGACAATTTGTTTTATCTCATGTCGTCGCCAGAATTTAAAAAGGTCTTTTATGCCCTTGGAGTAGGGGCTTTGTTTTTAGCCATAGGCCTCGTCGTTGTCGCTTTTTCGTTTTACGGACGCGGGAGGGAAGGGGAAGAGGCCAGCACGCTTGACCCGAAATGGGTGATGCTGTTTGCGACATTTCGCGACAGTTTGATCATAACGATCCTCTATACAGCGGAGGCGTTTTTGTATCGTTACTCGGACTTTATGGGGTTGCGCGAGGTGAGCATGATGAACGTCATGAGTGCCTATCCTTTGGTACAGCCATTGCTGGTTTATATTTGCGACATCTTGATCTTTGCCGTTGCAGCCCTTCGTGTGATCGCGCTCACGCGGTTTCTGGCACGGGCGAAACATGGGGCAGGTGCGTCGCCAAACCCATGACGTAAGCATGGCGTTTCTGGACGTGATGCGTACTTAGGGAGGGGGACTTTTCAGCCAAACAGGGTCTCAACCGCCCTTAGGCCGAAAGCCCGGTTTCGATTGACGCCAACGGGCAAACTTTTCTCACGGTTGTCGCCAAGCCTCTGAGATACTTTCATGGCAAGGCGCTCGTACAGGACGTGATCAAGCTATTGGCCGTAGAAGGGCTTATGTCTGAAAATCCATCATGGGGCGACATAGAAAATGTTCATGTTATTTGAACGATGGCACCTGATGATGGAACCGTGCTGGATGTCGATGACTGAATAGGTGAGCCAAAAGTCGAGAATATATATAGCGAGCGGGTTTAAGATGGCTGATGTAGACAATTTCTCATTTCGTATCGATCCAACTCTGGGTTGGTCTTCTGACAAAGATATAGATGTATTTTCACTCGATTTGGCCTTTTATACGGAAGGTAATATATACTTTCGGGTTGATGGGAACACGAAGGCTATCAGCAAATATCTGTTAGAGTTCTATGTCGAACTGAAAAGATCTCTCTTGAAGTACTTAGGCACAACATCATACGAGACGAAAGTCGCGATGCCATTGTCTGGTGGCGGGCTCATTTTTTCTCGAAACGAACAATACATTACTATGGAGTTTCGAGGTGCGTTCACCGTGGGCATGACGTGGTTTGATTTTTTGAAAGATTTCCGGCGCTTTGAAGTGGAACTGGTTAAAGAACTGGATGCCCATTTTCCTGCAGTGGTTCATTCAAAGGAATTTCAACTCATTTATCCAAGTGAGGCAATATTGGGTTAGTACCTGAAGCAATATGCCCATCTTTCCCTTGCCCTATCCCCACGCTTCCCCTATAGGAACCCATCGCACGTACCCGGTTGACGGGATTCGTGTGTTTTGACATTCGCCCATCAGGCTTAGGGTCACCCACATAACGAACGTGGCGCTCTCTGATGTAAGACAAAGGATAAGGCTATGAACGCCCAGGAACTCCGCGCTAAGACGCCGGACGAGCTCAAGACCGAGCTTGCCAATCTTAAAAAAGAATCCTTCAACCTGCGCTTTCAGCAGGCCACGGGTCAGCTCGAAAACACCGCTCAGATTCGCAAAGCGCGCCGTTCGGCCGCTCTTGTGAAAACCATTCTGAACGAAAAAGCAGCTTCGGCTGAGTAAGAGGAGACTGACCTATGCCCAAACGTATTCTGACAGGTGTCGTCACCTCGAACCAGAACGAACAGACCGTAACCGTGTCCGTGGAGCGTCGCTTCAAACACCCGGTTCTGAAAAAGACCATTCGTAAGTCCAAAAAATACCGGGCTCACGATGAGAACAACCAATTCAACGTTGGTGAAACAGTCCGCATTCAGGAATGTGCACCGAAGTCGAAGACCAAGCGTTGGGAAGTTATCGTCACTGAGGCGGCAGCGTCCTAATTTAATCGAAACCCTGGGGGAATAGGTCGCTGCAGACCTCCCCCATAGGTCGGGAGAAACCATATGATCCAGATGCAGACCAATCTGGATGTAGCTGACAACAGCGGCGCTCGCCGTGTTCAGTGCATCAAGGTCCTCGGCGGTTCGCACCGTCGTTACGCGTCCGTGGGTGACATCATCGTCGTTTCGGTGAAAGAAGCCATTCCGCGCGGCCGTGTGAAAAAAGGGGACGTCCGTAAGGCCGTCGTCGTTCGCACCGCCAAAGAAGTCCGTCGCGAAGATGGCACCGCGATCCGTTTTGATCGCAATGCTGCCGTGATCCTCAACAACAGCAACGAGCCGGTCGGTACCCGTATCTTTGGCCCAGTTGTTCGCGAGCTTCGTGCGAAAAACTTCATGAAGATCATCTCGCTCGCTCCGGAGGTGCTCTAATGGCTGCTAAGTTGAAAAAAGGCGATAAAGTTATCGTTTTGGCTGGCAAGGACAAAGGCAAAAAGGGTGAAATCACCACTGTGCTGCCGTCCAAAGGCAAAGCCATCGTGGAAGGCGTGAACATCGCCATCCGTCACACCCGCGCCTCTCAGGGCGATCAGGGCGGCCGCAAGCCGATCGCAGTGCCGGTCGACTTGTCCAACCTGGCGCTTTTGGATGCCAACGGCAAAGCCACTCGCGTCGGTTTCAAAATGGACGGCGACAAAAAAGTGCGCTTCGCAAAGACCACGGGAGACGTGATCTGATGCTTGATACAGCAAATTACACCCCGCGTCTGAAGGCGGTTTATAAGGACAGCATTCGTGCCACGCTCAAAGAAGAGTTCGGCTACAAAAACGACATGATGATCCCGCGCCTCGACAAAATCGTTCTCAACATCGGTTGCGGTGCTGAAGCTGTGCGTGATTCCAAAAAAGCCAAATCGGCTCAGGAAGATCTCACTGCCATCGCCGGTCAAAAAGCGCTCGTCACGAAAGCTAAGAAATCCATCGCTGGTTTCCGCGTTCGTGAAGACATGCCGCTTGGTGCGAAGGTTACTCTTCGTGGCGACCGTATGTACGAATTCCTCGACCGTCTGATCACGATCGCAATGCCCCGTATCCGCGACTTCCGCGGCGTATCCGGCAAATCTTTTGACGGCCGTGGCAACTATGCCATGGGCATGAAAGAGCACATCGTGTTCCCCGAGATCAACTTCGACAAAGTCGACGAAGTCTGGGGTATGGACATTGTCATCGCCACCACGGCGAAAACCGATGCTGAAGCCAAGAGCCTGTTGAAAGCGTTCAACATGCCCTTCAACAGCTGATCGCGCGAGGAGTTAGAGAACATGGCTAAGAAATCCATGATCGCCCGTGAGCGCAAGCGTGAGAAATTGGTGGCAAAATACGCTTCCAAACGCGCTGCTCTCAAAGAGGTCATTTACGATCAAGACAAGCCGATGGAAGAGCGTTTCCGCGCGTCCCTGAAACTTGCAGATCTGCCGCGCAACAGCTCGGCAACCCGTCTTCATAACCGTTGTCAGTTGACCGGTCGTCCCCACGCTTACTACCGTAAGCTGAAGGTCTCCCGGATCATGCTGCGGGAACTTGGCTCGTTTGGCCAAATCCCCGGTCTCGTGAAATCCAGCTGGTAAGAGAGGGCATAAGATATGAACGATCCTATCGGCGATATGCTCACCCGTATCCGTAACTCTCAATTGCGTGGCAAATCCGTTGTCTCCACCCCGGCTTCCAAGCTGCGGGCATGGGTCTTGGACGTGCTGCTCGACGAGGGCTACATCCGCGGCTATGAGAAAGGCACTGATGCGAATGGTCACCCGACCCTCGAAATCAGCCTGAAATATTACGAAGGCACTCCTGTTATTCGCGAACTGAAACGGGTTTCGAAACCTGGTCGTCGCGTGTACCTCGGTGTCAAAGACATCCCATCGGTCCGTCAGGGCCTGGGCGTGTCGATTGTCTCCACCCCCAAAGGTGTGATGTCTGATGCAAACGCTCGTGCCAACAATGTTGGCGGCGAAGTGCTTTGCACAGTCTTCTAAGGAGGTCTCTCGATGTCTCGTATTGGTAAAAAACCGGTCGAAATGCCCAGCGGCGTCACTGCCTCTGTGTCCGGCCAGACCATCGAAGTGAAGGGCCCGAAAGGCTCTCACTCCTTCACCGCCACGGACGACGTGACCCTCACCATTGAAGGCAACGTCATCACCGTGACCCCCCGGGGCAAATCCAAGCGTGCGCGTCAACAGTGGGGCATGTCCCGCACTGTGATCGGCAACATGGTCACTGGCGTTTCCGTCGGTTTCAAGAAAGAACTTGAAATCAACGGTGTTGGTTACCGTGCTCAGCTTCAGGGCAACATCCTGAAACTGAACTTGGGTTACTCCCACGAAGTGAACTTTGAGGTTCCGGCTGGCGTCACCGTCACATCCGCGAAACCGACAGAGATCACCGTGGAAGGCTCTGATCCGCAGCTCGTCGGCCAAGTCGCAGCCAATATCCGCGAATGGCGTAAACCGGAGCCCTATAAAGGCAAAGGTATTAAGTACAAAGACGAGTATATCTTCCGCAAAGAAGGTAAGAAGAAGTAAGGACGCTCAAAATGGCAAACAGCAAAAGAGACCTGTTCTTGAAGCGCCGCCTGCGCGTCCGGAACAAACTTCGCAAGAACAATGTTGGCAAACTTCGTTTGTCCATCCATCGTTCGAACAAGAACATCAGCGCTCAGCTGATCGACGATGTCAAAGGCGTGACCCTCGCCTCCGCTTCCTCTTTGGAAAAGGATCTGGGGATCATCGGCAAAAACAACGTCGAAGCAGCCACCAAAGTCGGTGCTGCAATCGCAGAGCGCGCCAAGAAAGCCGGTGTGGAAGTGTGTTACTTCGACCGTGGCGGCTTCTTGTTTCACGGCAAAGTCAAGGCTCTGGCCGAGGCTGCGCGTGAAGGTGGTCTGAAGTTCTAAGACTGAGCGCAATCCGAAAAGTGGATATCGGTTTTCGGACCAAATTGCGCGAACACTAAGTCTGTGGGGGACAGTGTGTCCCCCCGATGATCCGGGTCGGCCTCACGCAAGTGGGGCCTTCACCGCGATTGAAATTAACGGCGTTAAACGCGCCACCAGTTCAAAGGAATGCCAATGGCAGAACGTGAAAACCGCCGGGACAACCGTCGCGACCGCGATGAAACCCCGGAATTCGCCGATCGTCTCGTCGCGATCAACCGTGTCTCCAAAACTGTGAAGGGTGGTAAGCGTTTCGGCTTTGCAGCTCTCGTGGTTGTTGGTGACCAAAAAGGCCGCGTCGGCTTCGGCAAAGGCAAAGCGAAAGAGGTCCCTGAGGCCATTCGTAAAGCCACCGAGCAAGCAAAACGCCAAATGATCCGCGTCCCGCTCAAAGAAGGCCGCACCCTGCACCACGACACCAATGGTCGTCATGGCGCTGGTAAAGTCGTGATGCGCACCGCACCGCAAGGTACTGGTATCATCGCTGGTGGTCCGATGCGCGCTGTGTTCGAAATGCTTGGCATTCAAGACGTGGTCGCAAAGTCGATCGGTTCGCAGAACCCGTACAACATGATCCGCGCCACGCTGGACGGTCTCAAATCTGAGGCTTCCCCGCGCTCCGTGGCTCAGCGTCGCGGCAAAAAAGTTGCAGAAATCCTGCGTCGCGACGATGCACCGGTTGCTGACACTGAAACCGCTGCAGAAGCGTAAGGAGTAGACACATGGCTAAAACCATCGTTGTAAAACAGGTCGGCTCCCCGATCCGTCGCCCTCAAGTTCAGCGCGCAACGCTGATCGGCTTGGGCCTCAACAAAATGCACAAAACCCGTGAGCTGGAAGATACCCCTTCCGTGCGCGGCATGGTGCGTTCGATCCCGCACCTCGTTGAAATCATCGAAGAGCGCGACAATTAATCGACGCTTTCGAGCTTGATTTTGAAAGCCCCGCGGGAAACTGCGGGGCTTTTTCTATGGGTCTTAATCTTTGGGCTATGCAACCAGCGTCATGGGGCGAGAGTTCAGGCCATGATGGCGATGATGATTTAAAGCAAATTTGGCCTCACCGCCGCAGTTTTGCCTGATTCCTTTTCGGCTTTGTTAACGCAGCGGGCGCAATGTCGCAGGCGATCGGTACAAGGCAAATCTTGCCAGGAGACCGAGCAACGCCAATGAGGTGATCCATGCCTTTCAGAATGTCCAAACTTGGGGCCGAGTTGCGCGCCCAATTTCCGCTTTTCACGTTGATTGACCGGGTGAAGTCGTCTTGGGAGGCCGGTCCTCCACCGCATTGGACCGACCATGTGCGGCAAACGCGCAAGTAAATGCCTGATATTTGGTCGAAAATGCACAAATAAGTGACGGTTTTAAAACTGCATGCATTTTATGCATAGCGGCCAGACCGAAACTGGGGGATGTCAAATCCCCCGTTCCCCCATACATCAGCCGTGCTCCCAAAGAGACACAAACAGCACGGAGCGTACGGCTCCGCATTTTTAGGAATAGAACAATGGCACATACAGCTCACACCACTCGCTCCACCGGCTTCGGCTTTGCTCGCTTTCTTGGCGAAACCTTTGACAACATCCGTTTGTCCTTCGCTCGCCAGCGCGCGTACACCCAGACCTTCAATCAACTCGACGCCCTGTCGGATCATGAGTTGAACGACATCGGCTTGGGCCGCAGCGACATCCGCGACATCGCGCGCGACACCGCCGCACGCGTCTAATCGCGTCAGTTTAAAGCCTCACTGAGAAGGACGAAGCCATGCAGCTTGCAGCTCCCTTTCCCGCCCAGCCGTTTGGCACATTGATGCGCGCGCTCAAAGCTGTGTGGCACACAGGTGCAGCCCCAAGTTGGACCGAATACCTGCGCCAAACGCGCGACTGAGGCATCAGCCGAGGCTGGACAGATTGAACACCCTGCAGGACACTGCGGGGTGTTTTTGGTTTTGTCGTATTGGCGCACCCCAAATGGACGTGGCCAGCATCGGATCAAGAGGTGGTCGTGCGGTGCTTGGCTCTGCTGAGCGCAATCATTCTAAAGTATAAGCGGGTGTGGCTTGATCTACGTGCGCAACCCCTCTATACGCGCCCAGTGGACGAATACGTTCATCAGAATCAACATTTGTAAGCCGTGGTTGCCCACTCCGTCGCTGGAGGGCACATCCGGCAAGGAGAAGCGACATGAAATTGCATGAATTGCGTGATAACGCAGGCGCCACCAAAGCTCGTAAACGCGTTGGTCGTGGTCCGGGTTCCGGCACCGGTAAAATGGGTGGCCGTGGTATCAAAGGTCAAAAATCCCGTTCGGGTGTGGCGATCAAAGGCTACGAAGGCGGTCAGATGCCTTTGTACCAACGTCTGCCGAAGCGCGGCTTTAACAAGCCGAATCGCAAAGAGTTCGCCGTTGTGAACCTCGGCCTGATCGAGAAATTCATCGAAGCTGGCAAACTCGACGCCGCAAACGTCAACGAAGACACGCTGGTGTCCTCCGGCCTGATCCGTCGCAAACTCGATGGCATCCGCGTTTTGGCAAAGGGTGAAGTCACCTCGAAGCTGTCGATCACCGTGACTGGCGCATCGAAATCTGCGATCGAAGCTGTGGAAAAAGCAGGCGGTTCGCTGACTGTGACTGCAAAGGCCGACGCGGCAGCCGAATAAGGCTTGTGACAGAGGGTTTAGACCCTTAAGTCATCCTTAAGTTTTCCAAGCGCCGCCCCCGGAAGACCGGTCGGGCGGCGCTGTTCGTGAAGAGAGAGACCATTAATGGCATCCGCAGCAGAACAAATGGCAGCGAACCTCGACTGGGGCACCCTCGGGAAAGCCAAAGAGCTTCGTCAGCGTATCTTTTTCACCCTCGGTCTTTTGATCGTGTATCGTCTGGGCACCTATATTCCGGTGCCGGGGATTGACGGTGGCGCGCTTAAGAACTTTATGGATCAGGCCGCGTCCGGTATCGGCGGCATCCTGTCGATGTTCACCGGTGGTGCGTTGGGCCGGATGGGTATTTTTGCCCTCGGCATCATGCCTTACATCTCTGCGTCGATCATCGTTCAGTTGATGACCTCCATGGTCCCCGCGCTCGAAAACCTCAAAAAAGAGGGTGAGGCGGGTCGCAAGAAAATCAACCAATACACGCGCTTTGGCACGGTCGCCTTGGCGCTGTTTCAGGCCTATGGTCTGGCGGCCTCGCTGGAAGGCGGGAATTTGGCCCATGATCCGGGCTGGTACTTCCGTGCAGGCGTCGTGATCACCCTTGTGGGTGGCACCATGTTCCTGATGTGGCTGGGTGAGCAAATCACCAATCGCGGTATCGGCAACGGCATCTCCTTGATCATCTTCGTTGGTATCGTGGCCGAAATCCCGCGTGCCTTGGCTCAGTTCTTTGAATCTGGCCGCACGGGGGCCGTGTCCCCGGCGGTGATCCTCATCGTCATTGCCATGATTGTCGGTGTGATCGCCTTTGTGGTCTTCATGGAGCGGGCGCTGCGCAAGGTGCACATCCAATATCCCCGCCGTCAGCAAGGCATGAAAATCTATGACGCGCAGTCCTCCCACCTGCCGATCAAAGTCAACCCGGCGGGCGTGATCCCGGCGATTTTTGCAAGCTCCCTCTTGCTTCTGCCGACCACCATCGCGACCTTCTCCGGTCAAGGTGATGTTGGTCCGGTGATGTCCACCATCTTGGCCTATTTCGGTCCGGGGCAACCGCTCTATCTGTTGTTCTTCACTCTCATGATCGTGTTCTTCGCCTATTTTTATACCGCGAACGTGGCTTTCAAAACCGAAGACGTGGCTAAGAATCTGAAGAACCAAAACGGCTTTATTCCTGGCATCCGCCCAGGCAAAAAGACTGAGGAGCATCTGGACTACATTGTGGCCCGCATTCTCGTCATCGGCTCCGCCTATCTTGCGGCAGTTTGTCTCTTGCCAGAGATTTTGCGTAGCCAATTCGCCATTCCCTTCTATTTTGGCGGCACTTCGGTGTTGATCGTGGTATCGGTGACGATGGACACGATTCAGCAAATTCAATCTCACTTGCTGGCACACCAGTATGAGGGTCTGATTGAGAAATCTCAGCTGCGTGGGAGGAAGCGCAGCAAAAGAGGGACGACACGGAAATGAACATTATTTTGCTTGGACCGCCCGGCGCGGGCAAAGGCACACAGGCACGCCGTCTTGTTGAGGAGCGCGGCATGGTGCAACTTTCGACTGGGGATATGCTGCGTGATGCACGGACCTCCGGGACCGAAATGGGCAAAAAAGTTGCTGCCATCATGGACGCAGGGCAACTTGTCACCGACGAGATCGTGATTGGCCTGATTGATGAGAAAATCCGCAACGGCAATGCCGCAGGGTTTATCTTTGATGGCTTTCCACGCACCTTGGGTCAGGCTGACGCGCTCAATGAGCTGTTGTCGCGCAATGGGGCGCAACTCGAAGCTGTGATCGAGATTGCCGTCGATGACCAAGCGCTCGTCAACCGCATCACCGGCCGCTACACCTGTGGCAAGTGCGGTGAGGTGTACCACGACACCACCAAGCCGACCAAAGTCGATGGTGTGTGTGATGCCTGCGGGTCGACCGATCTGAAACGTCGCGCGGATGACAATGAGGACAGCCTCAAAACCCGTCTGATGGAATATTACAAAAAGACCTCGCCGCTGATTGGCTATTACTATGCCCGTGGTGATCTTAAGTCCGTTGATGGCCTTCAAGATCCGGAAAAAGTGGCTGCGGATATTGCCAAAGCGCTGGCGTAAACGCGCCACATCCTTGGCAAGATTTGGAAATTCACCGGGGCCTCTTGACGCTTCGGTGATTCCCTCTTATGGCAACCCATCCCTATGGGAAAAGATTCGACGTCGGACCCAGTCCGAGGCAATCAGATTGAATTCAGCTGCGGCTCGCGAGGCCTCAAACCCGCGAGCCAACGTTGTGAAAAAAGGTTCCGGTATTACGGAACCGCAACGAAAGGACAGACCACGTGGCACGTATCGCCGGCGTAAACATCCCCACTGCAAAGCGGGTCCCGATCGCCCTCACTTACATCACTGGCATTGGTAATACCTCTGCTGTTGCTATCTGCGAAGCCGTTGGCATCGACCTGACCCGTCGCGTCAACGAACTCTCCGACTCTGAAGTTCTCGCTCTGCGCGAGCACGTCGATGCAAACTACACCGTTGAAGGTGACTTGCGTCGTGAGACTCAAATGAACATCAAGCGTTTGATGGACCTCGGTTGCTACCGTGGCCTCCGTCACCGCCGTAACCTCCCGGTGCGTGGTCAGCGGACCCACACCAACGCGCGCACGCGCAAAGGTCCGGCAAAAGCAATCGCCGGCAAGAAGAAATAAGGGAGGGCATAGAACATGGCACGCGATACCCGTCGTACCACTAAGAAAAAGGTCTCCAAGAACATCGCCGCTGGCGTTGCTCACGTGAATTCGACCTTCAACAACACCAAAATCCTGATCTCCGACGTGCAGGGCAATGCGATCGCTTGGTCGTCTGCTGGCACCATGGGCTTTAAAGGCTCGCGGAAATCCACACCTTACGCGGCTCAGATGGCTGCGGAAGATGCGGCGAAAAAAGCTCAGGATCACGGTCTGAAAACCATCGAAGTCGAAGTTCAGGGTCCGGGTTCGGGTCGTGAATCTGCGCTGCGCGCACTTGCGGCTGTTGGTTTGAACATCACGTCTATTCGTGACGTGACGCCGATTGCACACAACGGCTGCCGCCCTCCGAAGCGTCGCCGCGTGTAATCACGCCTATATTATTTGGATCGCGGGTGTTCACGCCCGCGGTCCGTTTTTGCGTTTAAAAGACCCCTCGGGCGTTCTCCGCTTACGGACATGGGCGGGAGGACAGGAATGGAGGCTACTTCAATGATCCACAAAAATTGGGCCGAGCTCATCAAACCGCAACAGCTTGACGTCAAGCCGGGCAATGAGCCCGCACGTCAGGCCACTGTTGTCGCCGAACCGCTGGAACGTGGCTTTGGCTTGACACTGGGCAACGCATTGCGTCGCGTTCTGATGTCGTCGCTGCAAGGCGCGGCCATCACCTCCGTTCAGATCGACAACGTTCTGCACGAGTTTTCGTCCATTGCGGGCGTGCGTGAAGATGTCACCGACGTGATCCTCAACCTCAAAGGCATTTCCTTGCGCATGGATGTGGAAGGGCCGAAGCGCCTGTCCATCGCCGCCAAAGGGCCGATGGTTGTCACGGGTGGTGATATTTCCGAATCTGCGGGCATCGAAGTTTTGAACAAAGATCACGTGATCTGTCACCTTGATGACGGCGCTGATTTGTTCATGGAGCTGACCGTCAACACCGGCAAAGGCTATGTCTCCGCCGAGAAAAACAAAGCCGAAGATGCGCCGATCGGCCTGATCCCGATTGATGCGATCTTTTCGCCGGTGAAAAAAGTGTCCTACGACGTGCAACCGACCCGCGAAGGTCAAGTGCTCGACTATGACAAACTGACGATGAAAATCGAAACCGACGGTTCGTTGACCCCGGAAGATGCAGTCGCATTTGCGGCGCGTATCCTTCAGGATCAATTGGGCATCTTCGTGAACTTTGACGAGCCGGAATCGGCTGGTCGTCAGGAAGAAGACGATGGTCTCGAGTTCAACCCGCTTTTGTTGAAGAAAGTGGACGAGCTGGAACTGTCTGTCCGGTCTGCAAACTGCCTGAAAAACGACAACATCGTTTACATCGGCGATCTGATCCAGAAAACCGAAGCCGAGATGCTCCGCACCCCGAACTTCGGTCGCAAGTCGCTCAACGAGATCAAAGAGGTTTTGTCCGGCATGGGCTTGCACCTCGGTATGGATGTCGAAGAATGGCCGCCTGAGAATATCGAAGACCTGGCGAAGAAATTCGAAGACCAGTTCTAAGAGATTTGGGGGAGGTTTTGGCCTCCCTCGACAATGCCCGGAATTGCCGGGGAATATGTGGGCCAATGCCCCAAGGAGAGCCGGTGACACGCATCGCCGGTCAGACAAAGCAAAACACGCTATAGGAGAGACACATGCGTCATGCTAGAGGCTACCGCCGCCTGAACCGGACCCACGAACACCGCAAAGCGATGTTCTCCAACATGTCCGGCTCGCTCATTGAGCACGAACAAATCAAAACCACCTTGCCGAAAGCCAAAGAGCTTAAGCGCATCATGGACAAGCTGATCACCCTCGGCAAACGTGGCGATCTTCACGCCCGTCGTCAGGCTGCTGCTCAGTTGAAACAGGACAAAGATGTTGCGAAACTCTTTGAAATCCTCGGCCCGCGCTATGCAGAGCGCGCTGGTGGTTACACCCGCGTTTTGAAAGCTGGCTTCCGCTATGGTGACATGGCTCCGATGGCGATCATTGAGCTGGTGGACCGCGATCCGGCTGCCAAAGGTGCCGCCGACCGTGCGCGCCTTGAGGCCGAAGACGCCGCAATGGCCGAAGAAGATTAAATCTTCTTGAATCGTTTCTGGAAAAGCCCCGCCTTGTGCGGGGCTTTTTTGTTTGAATGTGTAAATTTGATGCAGTTTGTAAGCATCCCTGTCTTTTCGGATCTTCTTTTTGGCTCAATACTGGACGTACAGAGGCATTTTAGGCCTGATGTTGTGCGAAATTTGCCGAAATGAACCAAATCTTTTGGCCGAAATTTATGCGAATAGGCGCTATTTGGCCCGACATGACAGAAACCGCAATCAAAGAGGGTTCCCAAGCAATGCTCTTTGGTTTAGTCCTTGTTAAGGTGGTCGCCTTAGGGTTGTCACTCCCTTTCGTGAAAGAATAAATTTATCAATGTCTGACACAACGGAACTCACACGCTTGTTTGCTCAGCTACGAGCCGCGTCTCCTGCTGGCTATTCGGTAGGATTGCACATTCGGTTCGCGTCCCCGCTTGTTGCGGAGGCCACATATGATCCGAAATGGCTCGAACACTACACAGCAAACGCCTATGCGTTGAGGGATCCGATGATTGCTTGGGGGTTGAGTTGCGAAGGGCAAACAAGGTGGAGCGAAATAGAACTCCCCGATCCATTTAATCTTTGGAGGCAGGCCGCTGAATTCGGCCTGAACTATGGTATCGCCGTGTCCTGTGGACCGGTTCAGTCGAGAACCATCATCGGATGTGCCCGCTCGGATCGCGAATTTACGGATCAAGAGATCACGAAAATCGCCACTATTTCGCGCACACTCCATGAAATCTCAGAACCTCAAACAGATCTGACACAGGCTCAAATTCAGGCCCTCCGGTGCATCGCGGGCGGTGATCGTCATGCAGCAGCCGCGGCCAAGCTCGGGATTTCAGAAAGTGCGCTAAAGGCGCGCCTTGTTTCTGCCCGAGAACGTCTTATGGCCCGGACGACCTCAGAGGCCATTCAAAAAGCCAAGGAGATCAAGCTGTTGTGACGGTGCTCGCTCTCGCGTTGCGTTGAAGAAATCAACCAACACCGGAGAAGTACCATGCAAACGACCACACTTTCTTTTGCCAATCTGCACAACCATGGCGATCTTTTCGCCAACATGCTTCGCGCTAGACATGAAACCTTCATTCAGCACGCGAAGTGGGATTTGCCCCAAGCGGATGGCATGGAATATGACCAATACGACACGCCCGCATCCCGTTGGATCGCGGTTCACGAGTTCGGAGATGTGTTGGCCGGTATCCGCTTGACCCCGACAACCACAAAATGTGGCATCTATTCCTATATGATCCGCGATGCTCAGCGCGGGCTTTTGGACAGTATCCCGAGCAATTTGTTGTTCGAAGAGGCACCTGTTGCGCCGCATGTTTGGGAGTCGAGCCGGATTTTTGTCTCGCCCCGTGTGCCTGCGAAACAACGGATGCGGGTTCAGATGAGCCTGATTGGGGAAATGACCAATTCTGCACGGGCTTTGGGGGCCACGTCAGTTTTGTGTCTCATCCCTGAAAACGGCAATCGTTGGGGGCGTCGTGTCGGTCTCGACATTGATGTTGTGGGGCCTGTGATGGATATTGGCGGCGCGCACAATGCGTGCATGCGCATCAATCTCAGCAACAAACTTCACTAACCATGCGTTTTGGACCGGGGCCGAAACGCGCCATTTCGGCCCCGATACCTCTTTTCCATCGGACATAAGCGGCGTAACGTCCGCCTATGTCTGACCTCTTTGCATCCACAGAACCATCGCCCCCACACACCGCCGGCCCCCGGCCGTTGGCCGATCGTTTGCGTCCGCAAGCCTTGGGTGAGGTGATTGGCCAAGAACAGGTGTTGGGACCCGACTCGCCGCTTGGTGTGATGTTGGCGTCCGGCTCGCTGTCCTCCATCATTTTTTGGGGCCCGCCAGGTGTGGGCAAAACCACCATCGCGCGGCTTTTGGCGGCCGAAACCGATCTGTATTTCGTCCAGATTTCTGCGATTTTTACCGGCGTACCGGATCTGCGCAAAGTGTTTGAAGCGGCCAAAATCCGGCGACAAAACGGGCAGGGGACCTTGCTGTTTGTTGACGAGATTCATCGTTTCAACAAAGCACAACAGGACAGTTTCCTACCCTACATGGAAGATGGCACCATCCTTTTGGTTGGCGCGACGACCGAGAACCCCTCGTTCGAGTTGAACGCGGCTGTGCTGTCACGCGCGCAAGTGATGGTGTTGACGCGGCTGTCTTTGGCGGATCTTGCGCTTTTGGCAGAACGCGCCGAGCGTGAGTTTGGCAAGCCGTTACCGTTGAATGCGCGTGCGCGTGATACGTTGTTTGAAATGGCCGATGGTGACGGGCGCACATTGTTGAACCTGATCGAACAGATTGCCGCGTGGAAGGTTGAGACGCCTCTCGATCCCGAACAGCTTGGCAAACGTTTGATGCGCCGTGCCGCGAAATACGACAAATCCGGCGATGAGCATTACAACCTGATTTCGGCTCTGCACAAATCGGTGCGCGGCTCGGATCCCGATGCAGCGCTCTATTGGTTTTCGCGGATGTTGGAGGGCGGTGAGGACCCGCGCTATTTGGCGCGGCGATTGACCCGGATGGCGATTGAGGACATCCAATTGGCCGACCCACAGGCGCAGGCGATGTGCCTTCATGCCTGGGAGGTCTACGAACGCTTGGGCTCGCCCGAGGGCGAATTGGCGCTGGCGCAGGCAGTGGTTTATCTCGCGCTCGCGCCGAAATCGAATGCGGTTTACACGGCGTTCAAAGCGGCGCGGGATGCGGCCCGCAAAACCGGGTCGGAACCGCCCCCCAAACATATCCTCAACGCCCCAACAAAACTGATGGCGGAGCAGGGATATGGCGAGAATTACGCCTATGATCACGATGCCGAAGACGGGTTTTCGGGGCAAAACTTTTTCCCCGACACCCTCCCACGCACCCAGTTTTACAAACCGGTTGAACGCGGATTTGAACGCGATTTGGCCAAGAGAGTGGCCTATTTCGATAAGCTGCGTGACAAACGCACCAGTTGACGTTGACATTGGCCCCGGCGCACCACAGGAAACGCCAAGCAGAAGGGCCCGCAAAAGGTCCATTGAACGGCACCGAGAAAGGACTCTCCATGCCCCCCTTGATCCAAGTCGCCCTCGGAGGTGCATTCGGCGCCACGGCGCGTTATATGACCGGCGTCGCCACAGCGCGACTTTTGGGCAAGGATTTCCCATGGGGCACCGTGACGGTCAATTTCTTGGGCTCATTTTTGATGGGGGTCATCGTCGTGGTGCTCGCCCATGAAAACGGCAACCGCTACGCGCCGCTGTTGATGACAGGGATGTTGGGCGGTTTCACGACTTATTCGGCCTTCTCGCTGGATGCGATCACGATTTATGAGCGCGGCGAGGTCACTTTGGCCGCTCTTTATGTTGTCGCAACACTGGTGCTTGCATTGGGCGGCATCGTATTGGGCCTTTACACCGCACGGAGTTTTTACGCATGAGCCGGGTTCAGATGATCACTATTGGCGACGATCAACCCGAGCAAAGGCTCGACCGTTGGTTTCGCAAAATGTTTCCGCAGATCACCCAAGGCAACATCGAAAAGATGTGCCGCAAGGGGGATATTCGCGTCGATGGCGGGCGGGTGAAATCCAACACGCGGGTTGGACCGGGGATGGAAATTCGCGTGCCGCCGCTGCCCGATGAGGTCGCGCCCAAACGTGATCGCAGTGGTGACGCCATTTCTGCGGCCGATGAGAAACTGATCCAGTCCTGCGTGATTTACAAAGATGATTACGTCATCGTGTTGAACAAACCGGCGGGCTTGCCGACCCAAGGTGGATCGAAACAGGCCCGCCATGTTGATGGTCTGGCTGAGGCGCTCAAATTTGGGCTTGAGGAAAAGCCGCGTCTTGTGCACCGGCTCGACAAAGACACCTCCGGCGTTTTGATTTTGGCCCGCACGCCTGCGATGGCCACGAAACTGACCGAAGCCTTCCGTCACAAAAACACTCGTAAGATTTATTGGGCTTTGGTGGCGGGCGTGCCTGTGCCGTATCTTGGTGAAATCAAATACGGCTTGATGAAAGCGGGCGGTCATGGCGCGCGCGGCGAGGGCGAAAAGATGATCGCCATTCACCCGCGCGATATGAACGCCAACCCGGATGCCAAACGTGCCCATACGCTCTACGCCACGCTCTACCGCGTTGGGTCGCGCGCCTCTTGGGTGGCGATGGAGCCGATCACCGGGCGCACCCACCAGTTGCGCGCGCATATGGCCGAGATCGGCCATCCGATCATTGGTGATGGCAAATATGGCGGTTCAGGTCAGGAAAACCTTGGCGATGGTTGGGGCGCGCAATTGGGCGGGATCATTTCGAAAAAGCTCCACTTGCACGCGCGCAGCCTGACCTTTGAACATCCGGTGACGCATAAGGTCATCACTGTGACCGCTCCTTTGCCCGAACATATGCGCAACAGTTGGGATACGTTTGGCTGGACCGATGATCTGGCCGCTGCCGACCCTTTTGAGAGTCTGCGATGACCAAACTCGTTATTTTTGACGTCGATGGCACGCTGGTCGACAGTCAGGCCCATATCATCATGTCGATGGAATCGGCATTTGCCACCGTGGGGCAGGCGGCCCCGGAACGCGACACCATTTTGTCCATCGTTGGTCTGTCCTTGCCGGTGGCGATGCGCGAACTGGCTCCCGAGGCGGATGACACGGCGATCGCGCGGATGGTTGACGGCTACAAAGACGCGTTCCAAACTCATCGTTTGAAACAGGGGGCCGCCGCCTCGCCGCTTTATCCCGGTGCCGAAGAGGCTGTCCGGGCTTTGGGCGCGCGCGATGATGTGCTGTTGGCGATCGCGACCGGCAAAAGCCGCCGGGGGTTGAATGCGTTGCTCGCAGATTGGGCGTTTGGCGATCTGTTTGTCACCACTCACTGCGCCGATGACCACCCCTCCAAGCCGCATCCTTCGATGGTGCTGAGCTGCCTCACCGACTGCAATGTTGCGGCGTCTGAGGCGGTGGTGATTGGCGACACAACCTATGATATGGAAATGGCCCGCGCGGCACGGGTCCAAGGGATCGGTGTGCGCTGGGGCTATCATGGGCGTGAGGCGCTCATGGCGGCCGGCGCACATGGGGTCTTAGATGATTTTGGCCAGCTCAGCGCGGCTTTGGATGAGATGTGGAAAGGGTGACGACGTGTCGGAGTGGAAAGCAAAGCGGTTTTGGAAAGAGACCACGGTTGAGGCCGTTGAGGGTGGGTTTGAAATCCGTCTGGATGGCCGCCCGGTGCGCACCCCCGCCAAAGCGCCGCTGATCGTTCCGACCCGCGCCTTGGCTGAGGTGATCGCGATGGAATGGGACGCGCAGGACGGGGAAATCGACCCAAACACCATGCCTGCCACCCGTAGCGCCAATGCCGCCATCGACAAGGTGGCCATTCAGCACGCCGAAGTTGCTAATTTGTTGGCCGATTATGGCGACAGTGATCTGCTCTGTTACCGCGCGGCCCATCCGCGTGAATTGGTGGCGCGTCAGGCGCAGCAGTGGGACCCCATTCTCGATTGGGCCGAAGACGCACTTGGGGTGCGGCTACATCCGCGAACAGGCATCATGCATGTCCCGCAGGAGGCTGGGGCCTTGCAAGTGCTGCGCGACAAGAGCCATGCATTCAACGAATTTGAACTGGCGGCGTTTCACGATCTGGTCAGCTTGTCCGGTTCCCTGATTCTGGGCCTTGCGGTGACAAATGGCAAGCTGTCCGCAGATGAGGCCTGGGCGCTGTCGCGCGTTGATGATCTGTACCAAATCGAACAATGGGGCGAGGACGAAGAGGCTGCTGAAAGCGCCGAAATCAAGCGCCAAAGCTTTGTTCACGCAGAACTCTTTTACCGCCTGGTCAATTAAGCGGCGCTTTCACATCTGCCATGCTGAATTCACGCGCATTTCCGCAAGCGGTTTGGGCGGACGTACGGTTATCATGCAGAATCGTGATCCCACTCTTGACGTTCTGGAATGAATCCTTCCAAACTACGCTCATTGAAAGAGCATTTGCTCACTTTGCTAACGCTACCGACCCTTAGGGATCGGAAAAATAGCGCCGAAAACGGCGCAGTATCAGGAAGAGGTAAACATGAATAAATCCGTATTTCTCGGCGCGCTGACGATGGCTGGCCTTGCTGCTGGCGCGGCGATGGCCCAAGATTCGTCGACACTTGCCGCGGTCCAAGAGCGCGGCGCGCTCAAATGCGGCGTGAACCCGGGCACCCCCGGTTTTGCTGCGCCGGATGCAAACGGTAAATACATTGGTTTCGACGTTGATCTGTGTCGCGCTGTTGCCGCCGCCGTTCTCGGCGATGCTGAAAAAGTTGAATACACTCCGCTGACCTCTGCTGTGCGTTTCACCGCGCTGGCGTCCGGCGAAGTCGACATGTTGGCCCGGAACACCACCTGGACCTTCTCGCGCGATGTCGATTTGAAAAACACCTTTGTGGGTGTGAACTACTACGATGGTCAGGGCTTTATGGTCCCGAAAGCCCTCGGTGTGTCCTCTGCCAAAGAACTGGCGGGTGCGACCGTTTGTATTGAAACCGGCACCACCACCGAGCTCAACCTTGCCGACTATTTCCGTGTGAACAACATGGATTACGAACCGGTTCCGGTTGAAAGCTTTACCGAAGCACAGACCCAGTTCCTTGCGGGTGCATGTGACGTTTACACCACGGATGCCTCTGCTTTGGCCGCATCGCGCGCTTCTTTTGAGACCCCGGACGCCTATGTGGTTTTGCCGGAAATCATCTCCAAAGAGCCGCTTGGTCCGCTTGTGCGTCACGGCGACGACAACTGGGCTGACATCGTGCGTTGGACGTTGAACGCGATGATCACCGCAGAAGAGTTTGATGTGACCTCCGCCAATGCGCCTGAGCTTGCTAAAGGCACCGAGAATCCTGAGATCAACCGTCTCTTGGGGGTCGAAGGCGAACTGGGCGCAATGTTGGGCCTCGACAATGCTTGGGCCTACAACGTCATCACCCAAGTTGGCAACTACGGCGAAAGCTTTGAGAAAAACATCGGTGAGAACACTCCGGTGGGTCTGGCGCGCGGCTTGAACGCGCTTTGGACCGAAGGCGGCCTGATCTACTCGCCGCCCTTCCGTTAAGATCATAATGTGGAAAGGGCGCGGTTTATACCGCGCCCTTTTCCGTTCTGACGCTACCCAAACGAAAGTCAAACATTTCGGCGTGCGACCCAAGGGATCGCGCGGGGTATGGATTTATTCAGGGGAAACAGGGGACCGTCACTTATGACGACACTTACAGATCCGCCGCAAAGCCAAGGTTTTCGGCTCAGCCAGTTGATCTACGATACGCGGTATCGCTCGATCACCATACAAGTCATTGTTTTTATAGCGTTCATGTTGGTTGGCTGGGTGCTCATCCGCAACGTGACGATCAACCTTGCCAATCTTGGCAAGGAAATTGATTTCACGTTTTTACGCAATCCGTCCAACTATGACATCCAACAAACCTTGATCGAATACGACTCGACATCGAGCAATTTCCGCGCCGCCATGGTCGGCTTGCTGAACACGCTTCTTGTCGCGTTCTTGGGCTGTATTCTGGCAACGCTGGTGGGGGTCACGGCGGGGGTTTTGCGCCTGTCGAAAAACTGGCTCGTGGCCAAGGTCATGACGGTCTATGTCGAAACCTTCCGCAACATCCCTGTGGTGATCTGGATCATCGCCACCATGGCGGTCTTGTCCGAAACCCTGCCGCAACCAAGTGCCTTTCGGGGGGAAACGCCGACGGCGTCAATGTGGCTTTGGGACACGTTGGCCGTGACCAACCGAGGGACATATATTCCCTCTCCGGTTTGGGGCGCGGGCTCGGTGTTTGTGATTGGCACGTTCCTGTTGTCGCTGTTGGGTATCTGGGCCTTTGGCAAATGGGCGTTGCATCGATTTGAGGCGACCGGGCAAATCTTGCCAACGGTCTGGATCAAATTGGCGATCTTCATTGTGCCGACGCTTTTGGTGTATTTGGCGCTTGGCCGCCCCGTCACCTTCGATTCCCCGGTTCTCAAAGGCTTTAACTTCCAAGGTGGCATTCAACTCAGCAACTCGATGATTGCGCTTTGGTTGGCCCTGTCGATCTACACCGGCGCCTTTATCGCCGAGATCGTCCGGTCCGGCATTCTCGCAGTTTCCAAGGGCCAGACTGAAGCGGCATTCGCTTTGGGCATTCGCCCCTCGCGCACAATGAACCTTGTGATCTTGCCGCAAGCACTCCGCGTTATCATCCCGCCGCTGATTTCACAGTTCCTCAACCTGACCAAAAACTCCTCTCTCGCTTTGGCTGTGGGCTACCAAGATTTGCGCGCCACGTTGGGTGGCACGACGATGAACAACACCGGCCGTGAGCTTGAATGTATGCTCTTGATGATGCTGATTTATCTCATTGTCTCTCTGATCATTTCGTCGGGCATGAACGTCTACAACAAATCCATGAAGTTGAAGGAGCGTTAAGATGGTCAAACAAAACTCACCCATCGCCTATGTGCGCTCCGAAATGTTAGAACAACAACCCGCCCCGCGTGGACAGGTTGGCGCCGCCAAATGGATCCGTGAAAACCTGTTTTCGAGCTGGTTCAACACGATTTTGACGCTGGTTGCGCTCTATCTGGTCTACAATCTGTTGCACGCGCTTGTGCCTTGGGCGTTTGGCGGGGTTTGGACCGCAGATTCCTTGCAGGACTGCCGCGCCATCCTCAACGAACGCTATGGCAACACCCATCATGCCTGTTGGGCCGTGATCCATGAGCGTTGGAATCAAATCGTCTATGGGACATTTTTCCCGTCCAGCGAATATTGGCGCACCCATGTTGCCTTTGTCCTCTTAATCCTCGCGATCTTGCCGGTGCTGTTCGATGCGCTTCCGCGCAAGATGATGTGGCTTACCATGGCCTATCCCTTTGTCATGGTCTGGCTGATCTGGGGTGGATCGCTTTGGGGGCCGCTCTCTGTGGCAGTTGGTTTCGGGGTGGCTTTGTTGGCGGCCAATATTGCGGGCCGCTCTCTTGGCTCTGGCCTGACCGCTTTGATTTCTCTCATCGCCGCCTTCGTCTGGTGGATGATCCTCAGCCCCTATGTGGTCACGGCGCTCAACGACACTGTTCCGTTGTTGGCCCTGCGCGAGATCCAGAGCCGTGAGCTTGGTGGTTTCGTCATCTCCGTGATCATTGGCGTCTCCGGCATCGCCTTGTCGCTGCCGTTGGGCATCATCCTCGCTTTGGGGCGTCAATCCGATTTGCCATTGGTGAAAATGATCTGTGTCGGCTTTATCGAGTTTCTGCGCGGCGTGCCACTGATCACCTTGCTGTTCACCGCCTCGCTGTTGCTCAACTACTTTCTGCCTCCCGATACTGAGTTTGACCTCACCCTGCGTGTGATTGTCATGGTGACCTTGTTCTCCTCTGCCTATATGGCCGAGGTGATCCGTGGCGGGCTTGCCGCCTTGCCAAAGGGTCAATACGAGGCCGCCGATGCGTTGGGTCTGGATTACTGGAAAGCGCAGCGGTTGATCATCATGCCGCAAGCGTTGAAAATCTCGATCCCGGGCATCGTGAACACCTTTATCGGGCTGTTCAAAGACACCACTCTGGTCTTTTTCATCGGTATTTTCGATATGCTCGCCGCCGCTCAGGCGATCCGTGCAAACTCCGCATGGAACGGCATCACGTGGGAACTCTACATCTTCATCGGCCTTATCTTTTGGGTCTGCTGTTTCTCTATGTCTCGTTATTCACAGTGGCTGGAGCGCAAGCTCCGCACGGATCACCGTTAAGAAAGGAGACCGGATATGTCTCTCGCAGAAGACCGCACAATCGACCGTTCCAAGCTGACCGTCTCCGATGAGGTGGCCATTCAAATGGTCAATATGAACAAATGGTATGGGGAATTTCACGTTTTGCGTGACATCAACCTGACCGTCAACCGGGGCGAACGGATCGTCATTGCCGGGCCGTCTGGCTCCGGTAAATCGACGATGATCCGGTGCATCAACCGCCTTGAAGAGCACCAAAAGGGCAAGATCATTGTCGATGGGACCGAACTCACGTCGGATTTGAAAAACATCGACAAAATCCGGTCTGAAGTCGGCATGTGCTTTCAGCATTTCAACCTGTTTCCGCATCTCACAATTTTGGAAAACTGTACCCTCGCGCCGATGTGGGTCCGCAAAACGCCGAAACGTGAAGCTGAAGACATTGCGATGCATTTCTTGGAAAAGGTGAAAATCCCGGAACAGGCCCATAAATACCCCGGCATGCTTTCGGGTGGGCAACAGCAACGGGTGGCCATTGCGCGTTCGCTGTGCATGAAGCCGCGGATCATGTTGTTTGACGAACCGACTTCGGCGCTTGACCCTGAGATGATCAAAGAAGTGCTCGACACCATGATCGAGCTGGCCGAAGAGGGCATGACCATGCTCTGCGTGACCCATGAAATGGGCTTTGCCCGTCAGGTCGCCAACCGCGTGATCTTCATGGACCAAGGTCAGATCGTTGAGCAAAACGAGCCGGAAGAGTTCTTCAACAATCCGAAATCGGATCGCACCAAACTGTTCCTGTCCCAGATCCTCGGCCACTGAGCCGAGACGACATTTCAAATAAGGGCGCTCTTCGGGGCGCCCTTTACTTTTGCGCTCCGCTTGCGTCACTTTAGGGCTGTTGCAGAGGGGACTTGGTATGCGGTTGGAACGCGGTGCGGCAATTGCCGTCCTGATTTTTGCTTTGGCTTGGCTGGTCTGGACGTTGACCGAAGATCAACGCGCCGCCGCCACTCATCGTGCCGAGCTGGCTGCCATCATGAGACGCCCGGATGTTCAGGCCATTCTCTCAGAGGGGAACGCGGTCTGTCCGTCGCAAACTGATCGCTACTTTTGGACGTGCGGCACGCTTTTGCATTTGGATCACCCGCCTCCCAACGGATTGTGTTCCGCGCCAGACAGTCCGCGTTATATTGGTGATATGGGCTACCCCTTTTTGAACTGGAGTATGGAGGCGCGCTATGATCTGCCGCTCTCGGACGGTCGGGCCTGCTCGGGCACGACTTGCGCGGTGCTTTCAGTGCTGCCAGGCGGTGCATTTGCATCGTCTGCGGCGCATCAGCTGCCTCGCATAAGGCCCGAGCGCCCGATGTGGCCGGATTTTGATGTGGTCGATACCTACGGGCCGTGGGCACCGGGGGTTTGGGCGGGGCAGGGTGGTCGTCCGGTTTGGTTCTATTTTGGTGATCTCGCCCCGCTTGATCCGCATGGGCATCGGCCCGACATCACGGTTTTGGCCGATCATCCTGATCTGCCTTTTGGCGTCAAACTCGTGATCCCCTTTGGTGAAAAAGACCGCTGGCGCGCGCACCTGATGCAGGCGTTTGACCTCCTCTCAAGGGCTGCGATGTCACGTCAAAAGACCGCTTCCTGTGACGTGCCCCCTTTGGGCGCGCGGATGACATTGGACCCGCGCAATCCATATACCGTCAGGGATGTGGCGGATCATTTGGCCGGGTTAGACCGGCCAAGCCTGATCAGTCGGTAAGATCGCGCGGCGTTACAAACTCGGCAATCGGGTTGGTGCCAAATGTGATTTCGGACCATGTCGGTGCGGCCACGTCAAACACCGTGGTGGCACAGGTCGGATAGCGCGCAAAGTCTTTGTGCAACGGCGCTCTGTTGGCAAACCGTGCGGCAAATTCGCCGATGCCGGGGTTGTGGGCGATCACCAAAACGGTGTCGCCCTGGGCCTGTTTCAATTCGGACATGATCCGCATGTCCGAGGCAAGGTAGAGCGTGTCCTTGACCACGACATTGGCGCAAAGACCCATACCGTTGGACAGCCATTCATAGGTTTCACGCGTGCGTGCAGCGGCGGAGACCCACACCTGATCAGGCAGATACCCTTTGTCCCGCAGCCAAATCCCCATCGCGGCGGCGTTGCTTTGGCCGCGGGCATTGAGCACCCGATCAAAATCGTCGCTCAGAGGATCATCCCAGCTCGATTTTGCATGTCGCATCAGGACAAGGCGCAGGCCCATTATGCGCCGTGCGGCTTCATGCTGGGTTGGCTGTCGCGAATAAGCGATCCCGCACCGTGTTCGGTGTAAAGCTCCAGCAAACAGGCATTGGGCGCGCGCCCGTCCAAGATCACCACGGCCCGCACCCCGGCGTTCAACGCGTCCAGTGCGGTTTCGGTTTTCGGGATCATGCCGCCAGCGATGATGCCCTCTTCGGTGAGGCGGCGGATTTGTTCGGAGTTGAGCGAGGTCAAGACATTGCCATCCGCGCCTTTGACGCCGGACACATCGGTCAAAAGCAACAGGCGATCGGCCTTGAGCGCCCCTGCGATGGCCCCTGCGGCGGTGTCGCCATTGACGTTAAACGTCTCACCATCGCGCCCCGCGCCCACAGGCGCGATCACCGGAATGAGATTTTCATCGCCAAGTTCCTTGATGATCGAGGGGTCCATTTTGATCGGTGTGCCGACAAATCCCAAATCCGGGTGGGTCTGTTCGCAGATCATCAGGTTCGCGTCCTTGCCGGAAATGCCGACCGCGCGGCCACCTTGGCTGTTGATCGCCTGAACGATGCGTTTGTTCACAAGGCCGGAGAGGACCATTTCGACGACTTCGACTGTGGCCTTATCCGTCACGCGCTTGCCGTTGACGAATTCGGATTTGATGTCCAGATCGGCCAAAAGTTTGTTGATCATTGGGCCGCCGCCATGAACGATCACTGGTTTGACGCCAACCTGCTGCATCAACACCACGTCGCGGGCGAAACTTTCCATCGCCTCGTCAGATCCCATGGCGTGACCGCCAAGTTTGATCACCACTGTCGCGCCTTCGTAACGCTGCAGATAGGGCAGGGCCTGTGACAATGTGCGGGCGGTTGCGATCCAGTCTCTGTTCATGTCTTGCGTCTTCATTTCCCAGGAGTCCGTTGGAGGGGTTGCTCCTGAGTATCGCGTTCCCGGGCGCGGGTGCAAGGGGCGCTTACACCAGCGTCGCGATCACGGCGCGCAGAACATCAATGCCCCAGCCCTTTTCCGAGGACGTGACGATCAATTCCGGGTAGGCGGCCGGGTGTTTTGCCACCGCCGCACGCACCTGCTCGAGGATCGCCGCGCGCTCCACCTCTTTGACCTTGTCGGCTTTGGTCAGCACCACCTGAAAGGTCACGGCGGACTTGTCGAGGCGGTCCATGATTTCCTCATCGACGGATTTGACCCCGTGGCGGCTGTCGATCAGCACAAAGGCCCGGCGCAACGTGGCGCGGCCAGACAGGTAGGCTTTGAGCAGGCGTTGCCATTTCTCGACGGTTTGGATCGGCGCTTTGGCATAGCCATAGCCCGGAAGATCGACGAGGTAATGACTGTCTGAGGCGGTGAAAAAGTTAATCTCTTGGGTGCGGCCCGGCGTGTTTGAGGCACGTGCGAGTGCCTTATGCCCGGTCAATGCGTTGATCAGGGACGATTTGCCCACGTTTGAGCGGCCTGCAAAGCAGACCTCAAGGCGGTCATCGGGCGGCATGCCGTCCATGGCGACCACGCCTTTGACAAATTCGGTCTGTGCCGCAAACAGCAAGCGGCCCTTCTCGAGGGCCGCCGCGTCAGGATCCGCAATGGGGAAACTTAGGTTCATCTGGTGTGAGACGCCCAAATCAGGACGTCGTCTCCTTTTTCTTAAGCCGCAGCGAGCGTAACACATTGCCCAGAACATCGGGTTTGTGCCCGTGGCTGCGCATGATGAGATACTGCTGCGTGAAGGTGATGGTGTTGTTGCAAATCCAGTAGAGCACCAGACCGGAGGCGAAGTTGCCGAGCATGAACATGAACACCCAAGGCATCCATGCCATGATCATCGCCTGCGAGGCGTCTGTGGGAGCTGGGTTCAGCTTCTGTTGCAGCCACATCGAGATGCCGAGGATGATCGGCAAAATCCCAAGGGAGACAATGGCAAAGGTGGTTCCGGCTTCGGGGGCTGCAAACGGCAGAAGGCCGAAGAGGTTCAGAATCGAGCTTGGGTCCGGTGCAGACAGGTCTTTGATCCAACCGATCCACGGCGCTTGACGCAATTCGGTGGTGACGATGATCACCTTGTAGAGTGAGAAAAATACGGGAATCTGCAAGATCAACGGCAAACAGCCAGAGGCCGGGTTCACCTTGTTGGTTTTGTAGAGCTCCATCATGCCGCGCTGGAGTTTTTCTTTGTCGTCGCCAGCGGAGGCTTTGAGTTTTTCCATCTCCGGCTGAAGCTCTTTCATCCGTGCCATGGAGACGTAGGATTTATAGGCCAGCGGGAACATGATGCCTTTGAGAATCAGCGTCAAAAGCACGATCGACCAGCCCATGTTGCCAATCAGGCCATGCAGCGCATGAAGAATGCGGAAAATCGGCTTGGTGAAGAAGAAGAACAGGCCCCAATCGGTCGAGTCGCTGAACTTATAGACCCCATCTTCGGTCTCATAGCTGCGAATGGTTTCCCATTCTTTCGCACCAGAGAACAGTCGCGAGGTGATTTCAACAGATTGGCCCGGCGCGAGTTCAACCGTCGGGTAGCGCGCAACCGTCCGATAGACGTCGGCGCTTTCCTGATAGGACACAACCGAGGTGAACGGATCGCTGGAATTCGGGATCAAAACGGTCATCCAGTAGTGATCGGTGAAGCCGACCCAACCGTCTTTTTCGACATCCACGACTTCGGCGTGCTGACCCCAACGCGGGTCCGCATCCAGTTCGGTGAATTTGGTTTTAAGCATCGAGCTTTTAAAGCTGATTTCTTTGAGTTCTTTGCCGGACTGACGGATTGCGCCCTCATGGACGAGCAACCGGGTCAGGTCTTCGGGCTTGCCAATTTTCACAACTTCGTTGTTGGCTGCCATGCGGGCCGGAGTGGCGCTGTTGTTTTGCACGGACTGCGTGACGGTGAACATGTAGTTCTCGTCAATTGCGATGTTCCGGTGGAACACCAGACCCTTGCCGTTGTCCCAGGCCAGCGTGACAGGGGCATCCAAAGACAGAATGTTGCCGCTCTCCACGGACCAAGTGGTGTTTGCACCTGGCACATCCGTGGTTTCCAAAGCGCCACCCGGTGCCCAGCCATACAGAGCGTAATAAGGGCTTTCGCTGCCGACAGGGCGGAGCAAGGTGACAATCTCGTCACTGTCGAGCGCGACTTTGTAGTCTCTGAGGGAGAGATCGTCGATCCGCCCGCCGACGAGCGAAATGGACCCTTCCAGTCGGGGCGTTTCGATAGTGATCCTTGGCGCATCTGGAACTTGCTGTGCCGTTGCGCTGTTCTCACCTGTCATCTCGACGCTTGCGTCTGCGCTTGGCGGTGTCAGAGCGACAGACCCTGCGCCAGCCTGATCAACCGTCGTCACCGCTGGGGCGTTGGGGTCTACAACAGGTTGGGGAGCTGGAAAGAAAATCTGCCAGCCAAGCAAGACAGCGCCGCTCAACACTACGGCAAGAATCAGGTTCTTGTTTTGATCGTCCATGAAGGCCGCCCGATTTTTGGAAAATAATCTTGGCTGGTTCAACCCGTCCAAGGCCGGAAGGTCAAGCGGTTTTGGCTATTTCTTTTGGAAAATGCAGCAAAGTGATCAACTGGCGCGTTTTCCAATCCGGGGTGTTTCGGCCAATTTGCGTTTATGAACGTCCATCCATTCGAGCGTTTTTTCAAAAGCCATCGGTCTTGAAATGGAGAAACCCTGCACGTGGCCGCAGCCAAGTTGCGCCAGCATGGCATGTTCGCCAACAGTCTCAACCCCCTCTGCAAGTGTTTCCAATTCAAGGCGTTCGGCCATTGTCAGAATGGCGGCGAGCATATTTTGCTGATCTCGATCAAGATCGCAGCGCGTGACATAGGAGCGATCAATTTTGATCCGTTTGACGGCAAAGCGCCGGATATTGGCGATGGAGGCATGGCCCGTGCCATAATCGTCAAGGTCAATGCCGCAGCCCATTTCCTTCAGAGCCCAGATATTACGCGTGATGGTGTCATTGTCGGAGGAGGCGATGACACTTTCCAAAATTTCAACGCTCAACCGGGACGGCTCAAGGTCAAACCGATCAAGCTCCCAACGGATCTTGTCCACCAGCTTTGGGTTCGCGAGATCTGATGGCGAGAAGTTAACCGCAACAGAGGCCACGTGAAATCCAGCCTTGTCCCATGTTTTCAGAGACATGAGGGCGTGGTACAGGATGACCTCGCTCAATCGCTCATTCAGGCCCAGCTCATCAATGGCCGAGATGAAGTCGCCGGGGGAGATGATGCCCTTTTCCGGGTGATCCCAACGTGCAAGAGCTTCCATGCCGGACACTTCGCCTGTGTCCGTTGAAATTTGGGGCTGAAACCATGGGACGATTTGACCGTTTTCCAAAGCTTCACCGACATCGGCAATGATGGTGCCGCGATCAAGTGTTTTGGGTTTGAGTGAGGGGGTGAAGGCGCGAATCGAGCCAGGTCCGTTGTGGCGCGCGTCTGACAGAGCGACTTCGGCGGCATCCAAAAACGCCTGCCCCGAACAGGCTGGGGCACGGTTTGGCATGCAAAATCCAATTGAACAGGTCGCATAGAGCTTGGTTGCATTGAGCGTGTAGGGCTCAGACAGCGCGGCCTGAAGCCGGGAGGCCAATTGAATCAGGGTTTCAAGATCGGCACGCCGTACTGGGGCGAGGCTAATGGCGAAGCGCGCGCCGTCCAGCCGCGCCACAACATCATGTTCGCGCAGCGTGCCGACCAAGCGATCGGCGGCGGTTTTGAGCATGTCGTCGGCGGCGGCAGTCCCTAAACTGGCTTCCAAAGCGCGATAATCGTCAAGGTCGACGGCCAAACAGGCCGTGGTTCGGCCAGTCACATCCCGGCTGTCTAAAATTTGATCCAAGGCATCAATGACAGCGGGGCGCATCGGCAACCCGGTCAAGCCATCGCGCGCCTTCGTTGGGTCGGGGGAGAAAGACAAAGCAAGCGATGGAAGCGCCCCGATTGCCGCAAAAAGTGCGGGAATGAAAAGGGCTGAGATCACCAAAGCGGTTTCCCCGCCAAACCAATATGCGCCGAGGCAAATGGCTGGTAGGAAAGCCAGAGTTTGAGGCCCCATCAGGGCATCGCGCAGGCGATGAAGCTTGGCGGCGATGTCGCGCATCATGTGTCGTCCCGGTCTAGTGTTTGGCCCAAAAGGCGCTCTCACTCAGGACCTTGGGCCAAGAACATGGCCGTGCGGTTAACGCAGCTTCGGGATTTCCGTAGAATTTTCCGTATTTGTTCCAACGTCTTCGCCATCCTTTAACGAAAGGCCAATAAAGTCGAATAATTTTGGGTCCAGCATATGCGAGGGGCGGATATTGGTCAGCGCTTTGAACATAACCTGTCGCCGCCCGGGGCTGTTCTTTTCCCAGCCGTCGAGAATCTGTTTGACCTGTTGGCGCTGAAGTCCGTCTTGCGAGCCGCAGAGATCGCATGGAATGATCGGGTAGTTCATCGCACGGGAGAATTTTTCGCAATCGTCCTCGGCCACATGCGCCAGCGGGCGGTAGAGGAAAAGATCGCCCTCTTCGTTGACCAATTTCGGCGGCATGGTTGCCAGGCGGCCCCCATGAAACAGGTTCATGAAAAAGGTCTCAAGAATGTCGTCGCGGTGATGTCCAAGCACCACGGCCGTGCAGCCCTCTTCGCGGGCGATCCGGTACAGGTTGCCACGGCGCAGACGCGAACAGAGCGCACAAAAGGTCCGCCCGGCGGGCACTTTGTCCATGACGATAGAATAGGTGTCTTGGTATTCAATACGGTGGGGAACCTGCATTTTCTCAAGAAATTCAGGCAGAACCGTGGCCGGAAAGCCCGGCTGGCCCTGATCCAGATTGCAGGCCACAAGCTCCACCGGCAACATGCCACGCCATTTCAGCTCATAGAGCGCGGCGAGCATCGTGTAGCTGTCCTTGCCGCCGGACAGGCAGACCAACCATTTCGCGCCACGCTCCACCATGCCGTATTGCTCAATCGCCTCGCGCACATTGCGGATGATGCGTTTGCGCAGTTTTTTGAACTCCGTCGTGGACGGGGCACCGTGAAAAAGCGGGTGAATGTCGTCGAGATCATCGAGCATGGCGGATCACTCCTCAGTGCTGTCTGGGGCGTTATCAGGGGGGGTGTCGTGGTTGCACTGTCTGTGCTTGGAGTGGCTGTGCTTGGCGTGGCTGTGCGGCTGTTTCGGGTCGGGCACAGGGTCGTACCCGGTCCCGCCCAGCGGATGGCATCGCCCAATGCGACGCATAGTCAAATAGCTGCCTTTGAGCGCACCGTGTTTTTCCAACGCTTCCATCGCATAGGCGCTACAGGTCGGTTGATAACGACAATTGTAGCCAATCCACGGGCTGAAAATAAGCCGGTAAGCGCGCACGGGCAGGGACACCACATAGGCCAGCGGAGTCATCGCGTGTCTCCATGGACCTTGCGCATCGCGTATTTCAGGTCTTTGAGCAAAAGATCAAAGGGCCGCGCGCTTGTGTCGGTCTTTTTGCCGATCAGCACATAATCCCAGCCCTCGCGCCCCAGTTCGGGAATGACTTCGCGTGCAGCTTCGCGCAGACGCCGTTTGGCGTGATTGCGAAACACCGCGTTGCCGACCTTTTTGGAGCAGGTGTAGCCGACGCGAATGCCACTTGCGGTCTCGCCTTCGCCACGTTTGCGTCCCTGAAGCAAAAAGCTCGACGTGCCCTGACGCCGCGCACGCGCAGCCTTCAGGAAATCGGCGCGTTTGCGCAGAGTGTCCATCTGAGGTTTTGCATTGGCATCAGCGCATGACAAAACCGCCGGTCGCGGACCTGCGGCTGTGGCGTTTGCCTCTGCCTTGGGTGCGTCCGGCGGTGTCATTTTGGTCTCGCCCCTAAAAGCCTAAACTCTCAAGGATGTCCCGGTCGCAGACTTATGCGCAGAGGGACTTACGGCCACGCGCACGGCGGGCGTTGAGAATTTTACGGCCAGCTTTGGTCGCCATACGGGCACGGAAGCCATGGCGGCGCTTGCGGACGAGGTTGCTCGGTTGGTAGGTGCGTTTCATCGCGCCGTCTCCATCGGTTGATCAGGGCCCAAACCCCCAAAGAACGGGGATTCGAAGGCGGTAAGTGTTTCGAAGCCCAGCCAATAGGAGGGCAGCGGGCGCTTGTCAATTCACATGCGACGTATTTCTGTAACAAACTGCCCGGTTGTCGGGAAATTTGAGGACAGAACATCACTGCCGCGTGAGAGTCGCGCAAACTTCTGGTCACGGCGCGTTTGATTGCCCATTTTGCAGGAAATCGCATCAATTCATAGCCAAAAGGATCATGCCTTGGCCGAAACATCCCCTCCGTCGCAGCGCAAACATCTTGTACCACTGCTGGTGCTGCTCTGTTTGGCGCTCGCTCTGGCCTATGTGTTTCGGGATGCTTTGAGTTTTGAGGCGCTGTCGGAGAATCGGATGCGCCTGATCGCGATGCGCGATGCGCATTATGCACTCACAGTCTTGGGATTCGTCGTCGCCTACACGGTGATCGTTGGGTTTTCCCTGCCGGGCGCTACGGTGGCCACCCTGACAGGTGGCTTTTTGTTTGGCACGTTTCCCGGCGTGATCTTCAACATCACCGGCGCCACATTGGGGGCCTCGCTGTTGTTTCTCGCAGCGCGTTGGGGGCTTGGTGGATGGTTGGCCTCAAAACTGGATGCCTCCGAAGGCCGCATTCATAAGATCAAACAAGGCATCGACAAAAACCAATGGTCGATGCTGTTTCTCATGCGCTTTATGCCGGTGGTGCCGTTTTTCGTCGCCAATCTTTTGCCAGCCCTGTTCGGCGTGGCCTTTCATCGCTTTGTGATTTCTACAGCATTGGGCATCATTCCCGGTGCCTTGGTTTTTACCTCTGTGGGGGCGGGATTGGGCGAAGTGTTCGACCAAGGCGGGCGGCCTGATCTGAGCGTGGTGTTCGACCCAAAAATTCTCTTGCCGATTCTGGGCCTGTGTTTGCTTTCAATCGCGCCTATATTGATCAAAGCACGACGTAAGGAGAGCCTATGAAACAGATCAAAACAGACCTCTGTGTGATCGGCGCCGGGTCTGGCGGGTTGTCCGTTGCGGCGGGCGCGGTTCAGATGGGCGCGCGGGTTGTGCTGATTGAAAAAGGCGAGATGGGTGGGGATTGCCTCAATTACGGCTGTGTTCCGTCCAAAGCGCTGCTCCATGCCGCATCAAAGGGCATGAGGTATTCGGACGCGCTCACCCATGTCCACAAAACCATCGACACCATCGCGCCGCATGACAGCCAAGAGCGCTTTGAGGGCTTAGGCTGTACCGTGATCCGGGCCCATGCGCGGTTTGTCGCGCCCAATGCGGTGGAGGCGGGCGACTATCGCATCAAAGCCCGCCGCTTTGTTATTGCCACCGGCTCGCGCCCAATGGTGCCGCCGATCGAGGGAATCGAAGATGTCCCTTATCTCACCAATGAGACGCTGTGGTCGCAACCGGCGTTGCCGGAGCATTTGGTGATCCTTGGCGGTGGGCCGATTGGGATGGAAATGGCGCTGGCGCATCGGCGTTTCGGCGCAAAGGTCACAGTGTTGGAGGCCGGTCGTGTGCTGGGCCGCGATGATCCCGAGGCGGCCAAATTGGTCAAAGAGGCGTTGATCGCTGAGGGTGTGCAAATCCTTGAGTATTCCACTGTGGTGAAGGTTGCTGAGGAGCCGGGTGGAGTGGCTTTGACCTTGCAGAAAGGGGCTGTGTGTCGCGGCACCCATCTTTTGGTCGCCACCGGACGTATCGCCAATTCCGAATCTCTGTCATTGGAACATGCCGATGTGGATCGCAATCGTGGCGGCATCAAAGTGAATGACCAACTGCGCACCTCCAATCGCCGGGTCTATGCGATTGGCGATGTGGTCTCAGGCACGGCGCAATTCACTCATGTGGCGGGCTATCAGGCCGGGGTGGTGATCCGCTCGCTGCTCTTTGGTCTGCCCGCCAAAGCCGCAACCCATCACATCCCTTATGCCACTTATACGTCGCCGGAATTGGCCCAGATTGGCCTGAATGAGGCCGCTGCGCGCAAGGTCCATGGCGAGGCGCTTGAGGTGCTGCGCGCGGACTATGCGGGCAATGATCGTGCCATTGCGACCGAGCGGGCAGGGGATGGGTTCATCAAGCTGATGGTGGTCAAGGGCCGTCCCGTGGGGGTCACCATTGTCGGCCCGGACGCGGGCGAGCTGATCACGCTTTGGTCGCTTGTGATCTCTGCAAAGCTCAAGATGAGCAAAATTGCGGGGATGGTCGCGCCTTATCCCACATTGGCAGAGCTTAACAAACGTGCTGCAAGTGCCTATTTTACCCCCAGGCTGTTTGACAATGCCAAGGTCAAAACAGTGGTGAAACTGGTTCAGAGGCTCCTGCCGTGACCCGCGTCGAATAAGGGATGATGACCATTTTTCGTTTTCTAAACTCGCTGACCGGGCGATTCTTGATGCTGACGTTCATCTTTGTGATGGCGGCAGAAGTCATGATCTTTGTGCCTTCGGTGGCGCGGTTTCGCGAAGATTTCTTGTTGTCCCGGCTTGAGCGCGCCCAAATTGCGTCTCTGGCGCTTTTGGCCAATGACAGCCTCGATATGGATCTCGAAGACGAACTTCTGGCCAATGCAGGCGTCTACAACGTTGTGCTGCGCCGCAATGAAATTCGCCAGCTTGTGCTGTCCTCCCCGATCCCCGAACAAATCCACGCCACCTATGATCTGCGCGATGCGGGTGCGTTTGAATTGATCCGGGATGCGATGATCACCCTGTTTGATCCCGAAGAGCGGGTCATTCGCGTGATTGGCGATCCAGTGAAACAAGCCGGGCTTTTGATAGAGGTGACGCTGCCCACAGCCCCTTTGCGTATGGCGATGATCGACTATGGCGCGCGTATCTTGGTGCTCTCCGCTGCGATTTCGTTCTTCACAGCCTTTCTGTTGTTCTTGGCGGTGCGCGCGCTTTTGGTGCGACCAATCAAGCGGGTGATCGGGGCGATGACCTCTTACACCCAAGCGCCCGAAGACGCGCGCCGGATCATTCAACCCTCGGCCAAAGTTTCTGAGCTGCGCGATGCGGAAGTGGCGTTGAAGGCGATGGAAACCGAACTGACCTCTGCGCTACGCCAAAAGGAACGTCTGGCGCAATTGGGCGGGGCTGTCGCCAAAGTGTCCCACGACCTGCGCAATATTTTGACCACGGCACAGCTGTTCACCGACCGTCTTGAAATGTCGCAAGACCCCGGCGTGATGCGTTCTGCGCCAAAACTGGTGAATTCGATCCAACGTGCGGTCAACCTGTGCGAATCCACCCTGGCCTTTGGCAAGGCCGAAGAACCCGCCCCAGCGCTTGCTGGTGTGCGTCTGGCCGAATTGGTTGGCGAAGTGATCGAAGGCGAACGGCTGACCATCGAGGATTTCGACCTGTCCTTTGCCGAAGATGTGCCCAACACCATGGTCATCCGCGCGGACACCGAACAAATGTACCGGGTGCTCTCAAATCTTGTACGCAATGCCCGTCAGGCCATCATAGCTACGGGCAAGCCCGGCGAAATCTCCGTGGCCGCCTTTGAGGACGATGACGAATGGGTGTTGAGTGTCACAGATACAGGGCCGGGCCTGCCAATGAAGGCGCGTGAACATCTATTTCAACCGTTCCATGGTGGCGCGCGCAAGGGCGGGTTTGGGCTTGGTCTGGCGATTGCGGCCGAATTGGTGCGGGGCCACGGCGGGCGGCTCTTACTGGAGCGCAGCGATTCTTCTGGGACGGCCTTTGCCATCCACCTCCCCAAAGGCTACGCGCTTTCGCCTTCGGATGCGGCGTCGTCTGGTGACGAAACCGCCGAGGCCGCAGAGTAAGCCAAATTAGTTTTCAAAAAAGCGCATTGGCCTCTTGCGTCCCCCCGCAACACTCGCTAAATCCGCCCACACAGTGCACCCGTAGCTCAGCTGGATAGAGTACCTGACTACGAATCAGGGGGTCAGAGGTTCGAATCCTCTCGGGTGCACCATTTTACTTTTTGATGAACGTCACACGAACCTGACCCAACCGTCACAGTTGGACCAGCACTGCGTTGTCAGACGCTCAATTTGAGGCGCTCGTGATAGCCGAGCGTCAAAACCGAAAACCGCGCCGTTCAAGCGAACTGGCGCGGTTTTCGGTTTTTCTATGGGATGGGCGCGCTGAGGTTGCTTGCGGCCCAAAGCATGCGTAATTGGGCTGCCCCTATTCAGAGGTCGAGCTCCCGTTAAAATCATAGTCAGGCTGTGAACAAGGGAGATGAATGATGGAATATTTTGCCGGTTTGGATGTGTCACTTCGCTCATGTGCCATCTGTGTCGGCGATGCCAAAGGCAAGGTGATGCTCGAAAGGGAACTCCCCTGTGAAATCGGCGATATTGCCGATTGCCTGAACAGCTTCGATTATCCGATCGAGCGTGTTGGATTTGAGGCTGGCACGCTTAGCCAGCATCTCTTTTATGGCCTGACCGGCGAAGGCTTTGATGTCGTCTGCATGGAAGCCCGCCAGGTGAACGCTGCCCTTGCAGCGATGCGCAACAAGACCGACAAGAACGACGCGCGTGGGATTGCCCATGTTCTGCGAACCGGCTGGTTCAGCCCGGTCCACATGAAGAGCCGGGAAGCGCATGGTGTGCGGGCCTTGCTCAGCACCCGCAAAGCATTGCTCAACAAGACAATCGATCTCGCCAATGAAGTGCGCGGGCTGTTGAAGATCTTTGGCCTCCGCCTTCCCAAGACAGTGCAGCATGGCAGCTTCGACGGCCTCGTCCGTCCGATGATTGAAATGGATGAGGTCCTGGCGCATGCGATTATCCCGCTGCTCGATGCACGTCTGGCTCTGTATCAGCACTTTCTTGAACTCGACCGCCGTGTCAAACGCGCCGCCGCCCGGGATATGCTCGCGGCCACGGCAATAGACATGTCCAAAGATGACAACGACGATTTCTATCGTCCACCTGCAACGACAACTGCTGGCCTGATGTTCCCTGCGCGCTCGAAGCTGACGGTGCGGGGTTTCACCAACCTCCATCGGGCCAGTCTGTCGCTCGGCGCGGCTTTGGAAGGGGTGTTGTCAAAAGACGTCGCTCTGCTCGGGCGAGACGACGAGCGCGCTCTGTGCCAAGCGGGGTTCGAGCGTCTACGCATAGGGGCGGAAGGGCTCACGGCCGCCCTTGATCGTCTCCGCGCTCAGTTGACGTCTGAGCGGCCTTATTTCAGTGCTGACCTAGGACCGTTCTATCACTGGCTGCGGAGCGTCTATGACGATCCGTCGCTGACCAAGATCACAGCGCTCACGCGAGAGCACATCTTCAAAACCTATCCGGTCGATCTGGACCAATACGTGCTTGGGGAGAAGCCGACGAACGAGGTCTGGCTGACAATGGAAGACGCCCGCGCGCGGTCGGGGTTTGGCGCGGTGTTCCTCAAGAAGCTGTTGGGCCATATGCAGGGCGTCAGTGAAGTCGAAGCCCTTATGCGAACGGATGTCCATGTCGATGAGTTGCGGGATGCGAAAGCCTTCTGGGCGACACTCGCCAACCTGAAGGAGGCCGCCGATGCGCTTGCGGTCTCACCGTCGCAAGTGAAGGTCATGATGAGCCTCGGGATGCTGCCGAACATTCAGATCACGTCATCCCTGCGTTACACAAAGCGGGACGCTGTCCTGAAGCTCTTGAGGGCTGTGGAGGGTCTTCCGCCGACAAAGGGCGGTGGCTACCTTCCACTCCGTGATTTTTGCCGACGCGACGGCGTGGCGCTGCCGAAAGCGGTCAAAGCCTTTTGTGAAGGGGACCTTGATGGAGCTGTGAGGCGCGGAGAGGGCAGGGGGCTTCATGCGTTGGAGGTTGCGCTCGACGTGCTCAAATGCAGGCCATCTCTTTGATTGATACCGTCGACAATGACCAAAAGTTGCGCCAGAGGCGGGGAAGCTCGCCATGCCTTCAATCGATGGCCCCAACGGTTTCTAAGCGGCGTATCCGAGGCGTCGCCTGACTGTTTGATGAGCATGTCGATCAGGAATTCTTCGAGTTTTTCGGTGGTTATTCCGTCAAAACTCTCGGCGCTCAGGAACAAACCCATACCCTGTGTGCTGGAGCATATCTGAGCAGCAAGCCAAGACTTTCCATGCCCCTCATCGCCGAGCAATACGATGTCTTGGCCCGCCTTCACCTTGTCAAAGATATCTTTACGTAGATCCTGTCGCAGTCCCGGCAGGTTCGGATCTTCCGCGACAGCGATAGCTTGCCCCAATGTGTTCCTGGCCCTTTTTGCGGAGCCAAAGACTTCCTTTCGCCATTGGGCATTTCGCTCGATAGCTTTGGCAAATGCCAACCTCGAAACGTTCAGGCTATCCTTGAGCCTCTCGCAGCTTGCGAGGAAGTCGGGGTGGGGGTAGAGTGGGGCTGAGTGCAGAAAACCCCGTTAAGGGTTTTG